>Ga0194121_10007987_pt1 | contig 13569 bp, 9 predicted proteins | sample TA2MahCa50mmetaG_FD_148609 | JGI IMG/M metagenome (GOLD analysis project Ga0194121, IMG submission 148609) | Freshwater microbial communities from Lake Tanganyika, Tanzania - TA2015020 Mahale Deep Cast 50m | ecosystem: Environmental > Aquatic > Freshwater > Lake | place: Tanzania: Lake... | reverse complement strand
CAAAAGAAACTCGCCGTCCTCGATGTCAAGGACAAGGATCGCTACAGCGAAGTGTTCCCGGCGTCGAAGCGGCCAGGCATCCCGTACACGCAGCTCAAAGCCGAGCAAAAGGCGTTGATCGCCGACGTTGTCAAGACCATGACTTCCGAGTACGGCGCTCAGCGTTGCCTCGAAGTCACGAAGGAAACCCCTGAGGGAGCAAGGTATCTCACCTTTTTCGGCGAACCGTCCGAGAAAAAACCATTCGCCTGGCGCGTCGGCATGCATCACCTGACACTCTTGTTCGCCGAGTTCGGCACGGACCCGGCGAACGAGTTCGGCCCGATCCTCCTGGGCGGCAACCCCGCGAAGTCCTTGTGGGAGGCCGAAGAGAAAATCGCGCTTGAGCTTTATGCCGCTTTGACACCGGAAGAGCTCAAGAACATTCAAGAGTCCGCCAAGGGCGTCTCAGCGGGCTCGGGGGGAAAAATGGGCAAGGGCGGCGTTCGAATTGCTGATCTCAACGAGAAAGCGCGCCAGCTGGCCACGAGTTTGTTCGCCAAGCGACTCGACGTTTTCTCGGCGGAGCGACGCAAGGTGGTGGATGACATCGTCAAGCGCGATGGCGGACCGGAAAATCTGCGGCTGATCATCTGGGGCCAGGCCGTCAAATCCCACCTCGAAGGCGGCAACTACCACTGGCGCATCGGCAGCGACGCCATTGTCTGCGACTGGCAGACAGTCGGCAAGAACCATCTGCACATGACCCTCCGAGGCCGGCTCAAGAGCTGAACCGGAACACCTTTTCTGAACTGCAACCAGGGAGCAAACCATGTTCACACGATCAACCATCTTCTTTTCGGCGATGCTTGGCCTTGTCGGCCTTGGCATCTCTTCGGCCCCGGCCGGCGAGGGCAAAGGGAAAATCCGTGTCGTCATCATCGATGGCCAGAACAACCACGACTGGCGCGCGACCACTCCGATCATGAAGAAAGCCCTCGAAGATTGCGGCCGGTTTACCGTCGACGTCGCGACTTCGCCGCAGGTTCCCTCGCTCGCCAAGCCGGGCAAGCCCAAGGATGAGACCGATGTCAAGGCGATGGCCAAATACAAGGAAGCCCTCGCCAAGTACGAGGCGGAGTTGCCCAAGTTCCAGGAGAAGCTGAAGGCAGCCCAGGCGGAGCTGAAGAACTGGCAGATCGACTTTTCCAAGTACGATGTGGTCGTCAGCAATTACAACGGTCAGCCGTGGACCAAGCAGATCAACGACGGGCTCGAGGAGCGCCTGAAGAACGGCAAGATTGGCTTGGTCATCGTCCACGCCGCCAACAACGCCTTTGGCGGATGGAAGGAATACAACCTCATGATCGGCATGGGCTGGCGCGGCGCCAACTTCGGCGAGCGGCTCAAGGTCGATGACGGTGGGAAGCAGATCCGCGTTCCCAAGGGAGAAGATCTCGGTTCGGGCCACCGCTCGGGCGGCAATTTCGCCGTCGTCGTTCGTGATGCCGAGCATCCCATCACGAAAGGGATGCCCGACGAATGGATGCACGCGCAGGACGAACTCTACGATAACATGCGCGGACCAATCGAGAACGTTCACCTCCTGGCGACAGCCTATTCCAAGGGCACGAAAACACATGAACCGATGATCTGGACGGTGACCTACGGCAAAGGACGTGTGTTCCATACGCCCATGGGGCACGGCACGGCGTCGATGCTTTGCGTGGGTTTCCAGGCCACGTTGCAGCGCGGCACCGAGTGGGCTGCCACCGGGGGCGTGACCCTGCCCATCCCCGCCAATTTTCCGACTGCCGCCAAGGTCAGCTCACTGCCGGCCGCGAAGAAGTAACACCCGCTATTCCCCACCTTTTTTTTTGAGGCATTCATCATGATCCGCACACTCGTTTTTTCTGCCGCCTTCCTCGCCGCTGCCGTGAGTTTGCACGCGCAAGAACTTTCCGACGCCGAAAAAAAGGACGGCTTTCGCCTGCTCTTCGACGGTAAAAGCTTCGACGGCTGGAAAACGTCGGACAAGACTCCCAAGAGCTGGAAAATCGAGGACGGCCTCCTCCGGCTGACCGGCGGCGGCAGCCATCTTTTCACCAACGATACCTTCGAGGACTTCATCCTTCGTCTGGAATGGCGGCCGGCGAAAAAAGGCTACAACAGCGGCCTGTTCATCCGCGGCAACAACCAGATCCAGATGCTGCAATCGGACTGCGGGCACCTCATGAGCAACGCCAAGGAAACCAAGGGCGTCCCCAATTTGCACAAGGCCCCAGGGGAGTGGAATGAGTGGGAGGTCGTCTGCATCGGCAGCAAGATCGGGCTCAAGGTCAACGGCACCCAGGCCTGGGAGATTGACACCTTCAAGGCGAAAAAAGGCCCCATCGGCATCGAGGCGGAAGGACACGCTATCGACTTCAAGAACCTGCGGATCAAGGTGCTCAAGAAAGACTAACCCCGACTGGCAGCGGATGGTGATGCAAGCGATTTGCTGGTCCGCAGGGCAATCTCGAACCGTCTCGCTGTCTGACAAGAAATAGGAACCCAATCCCATGCATCGGCTGACTTATCCGCACGTGCTCGTTCTCGGCTTAATGGGTGGGGTTGCTCCGCTCCACGCTCAGTCCTCGGCCGGGATCGATTTCTTCGAGAAGAAGATTCGGCCCGTGTTGGTCGAGCACTGCTATGCATGCCATTCGGAAGGCGCCAAGAAGACGCGCGGCGACCTGCGTCTGGACACCCGCGATGCCACGCGCAAGGGGGGACACAGCGGGCCAGCGGTTGTTCCTGGCAAGCTTCAGGACAGTCTGCTCTTGCAAGCAATCCGGCACGCCAGTCCGGACTTGAAGATGCCGCCCAAGGGCAAGTTGCCGGACGCCGTCATCTCGGATTTCGAGGCCTGGATTCGGATGGGCGCACCCGATCCGCGCGACGGCAAGGCGGTTTCCCCCGCCAGCAACCTTTTGGACGAAGGGCACAAACACTGGGCTTTTCAGCCGCTGATGAAAACGGTCCCGCCGGCCGTGAAGGCCTCCGGATGGCCGAACAATGACATCGACCGCTTTTTGCTGGCCCGTCTCGAAGCCGAAAAGCTGCAGCCGGTCGGCGATGCTCCCGCGCGGACGCTCGTCCGCCGGGTCTACCTCGATCTGATCGGCCTGCCGCCGTCGCCTGCGGAAATCGACGCGATCGAACGTGATAAAGCCGCGGACTGGTACGAGAAACTGGTGGACCGTTTGCTCGCTCGACCCGAATTCGGCGAACGCTGGACCCGGCACTGGCTGGACGTGGCCCGCTACACCGACACCGCCGGCTTCGAGGGGGACCGGGTCCGAGAGAATGTCTGGCGCTATCGCGACTATGTCATCGACGCATTCAACCGGGACAAGCCTTTCAATCAGTTTCTTGTCGAACATCTCGCGGCGGATGAAATCGCGGGCGCCAATCCGGAGGTGAAAGTCGCCCTGACTTTCCTTCGGCTTGGGCCGCACGACAGCGTCGCGGCCAATCCGGAGCTGCACCGCTACGATCGGTTCGACGATGCCCTGTCCACCGTAGCGCAGGCGTTCCTGGCCCAGACGCTGGCGTGCGCTCGCTGCCATGACCACAAGTTCGAGCCCTACAGCCAGCGCGATTACTACCGCTTCCTGGCCGCCTTCCGCCCCTTGATGGTAAATGGCGAAAACGACGGCGCGCCTCTGGTCGAGGGGGCTGGAAACGAGATCGCCAACAAGAAGGGGAAAGCCGGCAAGCCCGTGGCCTACATCTGGCTGGAAAAACCCGGCAAGATTCTGCCTACCCACGTTCTGAAACGTGGCGATCCCAAGCAGCCGCTGGAGGAAGTGACGGTGGGCCTGCCCGAGGTCCTCGCCAAGGGACCGCCACCGGACCCAAAGCCGTTGCCGCACAGCAGCGGTCGTCGCCTGTGGCTGGCGAACTGGATGACCACCGAAGCACAGGCGCTAACGGCGCGCGTGCTGGTCAATCGTCTGTGGCAGCATCATTTGGGCCGAGGCCTGGTGGACACGCCCAACGATTTCGGCCTGATGGGCGAACGGCCAAGCCATCCCGAGTTGCTGGACTGGCTGGCCGCCGATTTCCTCGCGGGGGGCTGGAAGATCAAACGGCTTCACCGCATGATCGTGCTGTCCCACGCTTATCGCCTCGCCTCAACACCGAACGCGGCGGCAAGCAGGGTCGATCCGGACAACCGTTTGCTTTGGCACTGGCGATCGCGCCGCCTGGAAGCGGAAGTCTTTCGCGATTCGGTCCTGAGCGTCAGCGGCAAACTCGATCCCGAGCGCGGCGGTCCAGGCCAGGAACCCAAAAACCTGCGCCGCAGCATTTATCTCCTTGTCAAGCGGGCGGCCCCTGTTCCGGAGCTGGAGATCATGGATGGTCCTGACGGCAACTTCAGCACCGCCAAGCGCCCAGTCTCGACGACCCCCTTGCAAGCACTCACCTGGATGAACGGCAAATTCATCCAGGATCAAGCGGATGCATTTGCCAGTCGCCTTCGCAGCGAAGCCGGCGATGATCCCGAAGCGCTTGTACGGCGGGCGTACCAGCTCGTACTTTGCCGCACGCCGCGCCCGGAGGAGTTGCAGGGGTGTGTCGCCTATCTCACCGGAGGACAGCAAGGGGCGAGTCGCCTGACGCCTCAGCGCCTGGCGAGCTTCTGTCTCGTGCTGCTCAATACCAATGAGTTTGCGTACATTAACTGACCTGGCTGGTCTGGAATTCAGGGGCTTCAACATGCAGGGCGTACTGTCTCGTCGCGAATTGCTCAACCGTGCCCGCGGCGGCTTTCTGGGCACCGCTCTGAGTTACCCTGCTTGCACAGGATGGCATTCTTGCTGACTCGCAGGAAACATCGAGGCCCGTGACAAGATATCATCATCCGCCGCGCGCCCATTCGTGCATCGTGCTGTTCATGCCCGGCGGCTTCAGTCATGTCGACACGTTCGATCCCAAGCCGGAGCTGACCCGGCGTCACGGGCAGCGCAGCGAACATCCGCGCGAGGCCGCGACGGCTTGGTTGGCTCCCTTGCCACCCATACCAACATGAAGTGCGTGGCCGGCCACAGTCTCGCCCGGGTGGGGTAGTCGTGGCGTGCGAAACGTCAGATCGACGTTGGCAGAGCCAATGACACAGATTCGGGGGACAGCCGCCATTGGTACGTCATGCTGGGAACATGGAAAGTCCGGTCCCAAGCCGCGAACGGGATAAGGTGACGCTATCTCACGGCGTAGAGGTTTGCAAGCCGGAACTGGCGTGGATGGCGTGCCCTGTTCATGCCCCCCACTGAGGTCTTTGCATTAGAAGCGGACAGGGGAAAAACAGGGGAAAATATTGCCCATGCAAGTGCCATGTGCCTACAATGCAACAGCAGTGTTCTTTGAGCGTATCCCAGGCCCTCGGAGTAGCTTACACTGCAAATCCAATCCATCCCCAACCCCGAACCGCCAACCCCGAACCGCTACTTTCGAATCCTAGTTCCCCAGCTTTTATCAGCTTGCCGGGCGGGGTGATGTTTTTTGCAACCATCAGTTCATTCCAAGACAATTGTCCCCCACAGTTCCGGCAGCAGCTTCGCCTCTTCGCTCAGGTCCGCGGTCGTCGTTCGGTTTCTGTTGAAGATGTAAGCGCGCGTCTGGGTGCTCTGGCCCCCTGGATCCGAAAACAACATGCCGATGTCGCCGCGCAGGTTCAGGCCCGGTGAATAATTGATGCCCAGCGACTTCAGCGGCACACGGGCCTCGCACACGTATCCCCCCGGTGCGGTGCTGAAGACGAGCTCGACGCCGGACATTTTTGCGACCGAATCGAAGACTGTCGTGCCGATCGGCGAGGTCAGTTTCACTTTGTCGCTCTCCTTTGCCCCCGGCGCGATCGCTCGGTAGAGAATGGCAGAGGGGCTCGGTCCGGTGGGGACGAAGATCAGCCGCAAGTCCCCCGCAATCGGATCGGGCTGTGGAACTTTGCGGAATGGGCCGATCCGCAGTTCCACGCAGTCCCCCTCCTTGAAATAGGCACGTTCATCCTGGGCCTTGTTTTGCAGAGGCGACGAGTCAAGCACGCGATACGCCAGGAACAGGCTCGCGCCGTCATGGGCGACCTGCACCGTACCCGCCTCGATGTCGCCGGCCAGGATCTTGTAACTCGGGATGCCCCGCCAATCGCCGAGGCCGCCGTCGACGCGGATCTTCACCGGGTCGGTCTGCGGAATCTTCGGAACGACGATGGGCGTCGCCTGGTCGGGCTGCCTGGGAGGCGCGCCCGTCACCCGGACATTACTCGAAAGCTGAATGTGACTGGTGGGCAGCCGCAAGACCTGATCGAGCCCCTTGATCTGGCACACCGTGGCCTCATTGCGTCCGAAGAGTATGCGGATCTTGCCGTCGTCCTGTTTGCCGAACCAGGTGCCGAACGCTTCGCCGAGCAGGGTGCAATGAGTGTAGTCGGCCCCCTTCACAGCCTTGGCGGGGTAGCCGGGAGGGTTGGTGCGGGTGTCGCGGAAGAGGGTGCAGAGGTACATGCCGTCTTCGGTGAAGAGGAAAACTTGTCCCATGTCCCCGATGGTCGCCACTACAGAGCCAACCTCACCACCGATGTCGGCCGTGCCGATGAAATAGAGTTCACCCACCGTTTGCCCCGGCTCCGGTACGCGCGAATGCTCCGCGGAATGGACACCCATCGCCACTAGCGGGAACGTGGCCATCGTTTTCCCATCGATGTCGGCAAACTTGTAGGCACCGACCTGAAACGGCCCAGCGCCGGACGTGCCCACCAGGTGCTTGCCGACGCGCAGAAACAGATCATTCTCCTTCAGCTTGCGTGCTTTGGCGCCGTCGTAGATCGGCGTACCCGACGGCGTGAAACGGACCGGCGGCACTGCGAAACCGTTGACGTAAAAGACGAGGTCGGGCTGGATCAGGTAGTTCCAGCCGTAGAAATCGGCGATGCGTCCGTTGCCGCCGGCAGGGAGGGCCTGAACTTCCTCCGCCTGCACCAGACCGTCTTCGTTGACATCGGACCAGACATAGACGGTGCCCGGCTTCTTGACGAATTCGGGCAGGGCCAGGATCCCTTTCGTCGCGCCGCTGGTGCCGATAGCGGCGACCGGTTGATAGTCGCCGTTTTTTTCACGGAAGATGACTGGGTAGCCGGGGAGGGTGCTCAGGTAATATTCGTGCATCTTCCCCGAGGCGTCGCTACGAAAGAGTTGTCCTTCCGTGAAAGGGACCGCTTGCACTTGTGTGTCCAGACGCTGATTGGGGGCCCCTTTCGCCGGCGGGGTGAAGGCTGGGCCTGACGTCAGGTAACGGATTGGGCGATAGGAGTTGGTCTTGCTCGGATCGACCTCGAAGAGAATGCCGCCGCTGAACCCGCGCTTTGGATCCTGGCAATGCAATAGCGTGTTGCCGGCCCCGTACGACGTGCAGCCGACAAACTGTCGGACAAACTTGCCGTCCTTCCCGAACACGGCCACGCGGCGCGGATGGGGATTGCCCTCGGCCACCCAGAGCTGGCCAAATTCATCGATGGCGAGGGCTTCCACCGAGTGCATCGCCCCGGCGTCATAGGCCAGGCCCTTGTCGGCCTTCGCCGGAATGGTCCAGAAGTACCCGGGATGGCTGACCGGTTGCCCCCCCTTGGTGCCGATCGTGTGCAAGAGCTGCAGGGCGGGGGAATAGACCTTCACCTGGTAGTCGGCCCCAAGGTCCATGACAAACAGGTTGCCATGCGGATCGAACGCGATCGCCCCTGGCTTTTCCAGTCCAGATAAGGCGACCGCCCTCGTCGATCCCTTGGCATCGACGATCACGACACCCGTCTTCGTTGAAGCGTATAGCTTGCCGTGCGGAGCGAAGGCGATTGACGTGGTCGGCTGCTCCATCTCCACCTGCAAGGAGAACATCGCCTTCGGATCGACCCACGCTTGTTTGTCGAGGAAGACGATTTTGTGCGTCTTGGCATCCTTGGCCGTACCGAGCAAGACGGCGACGTAGGCCGGGCCGACGCTGACGCAGTCGATGGGCCGTTTCAGATCGATGGCGGTCTTCTTGCCTGTCGGGCTGTCCCAACCCCGGCTTGTGGCCGAGTCGAGCTTCAGCACGATCAGTTCGTTGCGGACGCCGAGCCACAGATGACCGTCGGCGATGGCGACGGAGCGCGAGCCGTCGAACCCGGCCGCGCGTTTGAAGCCCCAGACCTTGCGATGATTTTCGTCGAGGGCGATGGTGGCGTGCGGGCTTTCGACGACGGGCCAGGTAAGGACCACGCGCCATTTGTTCTTGCTCCCGGCCGGCACGCAGGCCACGCCAGTCGGGCCCGAATGATCGCCGCCCCAACCGCTGGTCTGGTAGCCCTGCCACGGTGGATCGCCGGGATTGTACCAGGCGTAGTCGAACTCCGCCGTGGGTCGGGGGAGCGACAGTCCGTCGACGCGATAGGTCCCAGCAATGGCCGGGTTCCCCTTGTCGTCGAGCCCATTCCAGGCCACGCGCACCTTTTGCGGCTCGCCCGACGCAGGATCGCCGCCGTAGTCCTTGACGTTTCCCATCGAGACGAGATTTCGAACGCGGACGCCGTGCGCATCGTTGATGACGACGGTAAAAATCTGGTGCCCGGCCGGGATGGTCACTTCCATGACGGCATGGGCGTCCTTGGCGGTCGTCACTTCATGCCACTGAAAGCGGAAGTTCTTGTGAATATCCCAGCTGGCCAGGCGCAGCCGATCGGGCTTCACGCCGTCAGGCAGTGGGCCGAAAGTCAGGGGTTGCGCCTTTACTCCGGACTGCTGGGCCGTTGCCAAATGCTGCATGCTCAGCAGCCACGCCGGGGCCAGAAGCAGCAGCAAAACCAACGACTTCAAACGTATCGGAAGGTAGCACGGTTGGTGATGCATGGCAACCACCTGCACAGGATCGTTTATCACAGTAGCAGTTCGCGCCGCGGCGGACAGGTTCCAGACTGAGCGATGATTCTGCCTTGTTGTATCCGTTCTGTGAACAGCGTCAAGTTTGGCTCATTGAGTCCTGCGCCTCACAGAAGTCCCGCCCCGTCAAGCCGCTCTGCCGCCACAGCCGCAGCATCCGCCGCCAGTACCTCTCCTTGGTCCGATCCCGTCGTCCTGGCTTGGCTATGATAGTGCCCTCCTTTCGGAAAGCATGCTACCAGACCACGCAAGGTGGGTTGGCGGAACGGATACCACCATTTTGCGAACGGCCCTCAGCGCGTCTCTCATGCTGATCGGCTGGCAAGTCAGCCCGGCGGCAGCCGGCGAACGCGACAAGATTCGCGTACTGATCATGGACGGCCAGCACAATCACGCCTGGCGCGACACGACGGCATTTCTCAAAGAAGTGCTGGAGAAGAACGGCCGCTTCACTGTCGACGTGTCGTCGAATTTGAAGCCCAACGACAAGCCCGGCAAGGTTCCCACGGTGCCGTTTCCGCCCGATTTGACGAAGTGTCAGGTCGTCATCAGCAACTACAACGGTCCCGCCTGGCCCGCGGAGTTTCGCAAGACTTTCGCGGAGCACGTCAAGGAGGGGAAACTCGGCTTCGTTCTGTTCCATTCCGCCAACAACTGCTTCACCGATTGGCCCGAATTCAACCGCATGGTCGGCCTGGCCTGGCGCAGCCCAAAGTTCGGCGATCGCATCTACTTCGATGAAAAGGGGCAGCAGGTCCGCATTCCCAAGGGCGATGGAGGCGGCACCAGCGAAACCAACCATCCCTATGCGATCGTCCTGCGCGACACAGATCACCCCATTTGCAAAGGCATGCCCCAAGAATGGATGCACGCCAAGGACCAGCTCATGTTCAACCTGCGCGGACCGGCCGAGGAGATTCAGGTCCTGGCCACCGCTCTCTGTCCCAAGACGATGGTCCATGAGCCGACGCTCTGGACCGTGACCTACGGCAAGGGGCGCATCGTGCAGACGCCGATGGGGCACGACGTGTTTGCCATGCGCTGCGTCGGTTTCATCACCACGATGCAGCGCAGCGTGGAGTGGGCAGCAACCGGAAAAGTAACATTGCCGATCCCCGAGGCGTTTCCTTCGCCGACCAAGCCCAGTCAGATCGAGGCGGGGAAAAAGTGACGCGCTTGCAAACAATCGACCACCCCGACCCACGACGCCGGAGGCTTCGGCAGGGCGAAGTCCTGATCTTTACCTGCAAGGGGGACCACCCCTTCGGGCCATTTGGGACCTCAAACCGCCCGCCTGGCTGGGAGCATTAACTTACGACACGAAAGTTGGCAAGTTCTCACGGCGCAGGCGATTTGAACAATTGACTCTCAAACCTGGCATGAACCGATCGCAGTGCATTGGAACTACAATGCACTTACGTGGGACAGACGCGGCTTGCGGGAGTTGGGAAAAGGGCGCGTTGGCCACCCATACTGGTGTTTCAATTGGCGAGTTCGCCCTCCTCTTGCCCAGAAACTGCATGCTTCGGACCCCGTTGCGTCGTTGGCACCGACGCACCAAGCCGAAATAGTCAACCTGCTTCGGTCCGACACACCGATGTATGGATAAAGGAGGCTATCGCGAACGCAAAAAAAGCGATCCTTCCAATTCTTGTGTTAGCGTGCCGCGGACCGACGGCGGATTGGGGTCAGCTGGTTTGATCCCAGCCGAACTGAAAGTAGTAGCCCTGTGCCGGCCTCTGCAGGTCCTGCGCCAACATCACGGCACGCAAGCCTTGGTTCACGCCTTATCCCGATAATGCACCGCAAGCCAGATAGTCGGCACATCTGGGGTGGTCCACTCAACACGATGCTTCCTGTGCGCCGCGATGTTGATGAAATCGCCGGCTGTCATCTGCACGACGCCATCCTCAAAGCGAAGCCTGGCAGCGCCCTTTAGCACGACAACCCACTCATGGTCATCTTGGTCGTACCAGAACCCATTTGGTGACGCATGCCCGTGGGAGACAATCCGCTCGATGCGCACGTCGGCAGCCTTGAGGAGGGTGGTGACAACCTCATCGGGCATCTGCTGGGGCACGTCGGCTAAGAGATTGGCGCTCACGATTCCACCTTCGTTCTCAGGAACGCAGCGAGGTTTTCGGCGTCGTCCGTCCCGATCCTCAGCACGCAATTCTTCAGGTGAACGACGACACAATCCCGGCCCCACAGGTTCCAGACCCAGCCGCCACGGATGCTGTAATGAATGCCCCAGCCGTCCAGGATCAGCGTGCGCCCAACTTCGACCCTCTCAATATCGGAGTACCGAAGGGTCCTGCGAAAAAGCGGGACAGGACCGAAGCGAATTGCCAGCCTATCACCGTGGTCCTCAACCTTTAGATGATGGAAGGCAGGCGCAAGGCCAGCGATGATCAGGCCGACTGCGAAGGCGATGTACATGCCCGGAGTTTCGCCGACTATCCAGCCAAGGGCGATGCACAACAGAGCCGAGCCGTAAAGGATGAGGCATAGTGGCGCTATCTGCGTGTGCGAGTAACCAGCGGTAGTCGTGCCCGTCGTCATCGTTTCGGCTTCTTCCCTTTCCCGGGTGCGAGACCTTCAAGGAAGTTTTCAATCTCCGTAAGGGCCAGCTCCAGATTCTCTTGCTCCGTCGTGCCCGAACTCTTCCTGGGCTTGAAGGAATGTTCGCCGTTCGAGAGCCACTTCAACTGTACGGCCGGCGACAACTTGTATCCCGCAACCTCTTCGCGGTTGCCAAACGGATCGCGCTCGCCTTGCAGGATCAGCGTGGGCGTCTTGATCATCTGAAGATGCTGAACGCGAAGCTGGTCCGGCTTCCCAACGGGATGGAAGGGATAGCCGAGGCAGATCAAGCCAGCGACACCGGCCTCGTCCGCGATCAGACTGGCGATCCTACCACCCATTGATTTGCCGCCGATCACCAGTCTTTCTGGGCCAAGTTCGGCCACAACCTTCAGCCAGGCTTCCCTCAAAACGGGCTCGCGGTCCGGAGGTTTTCTTTTGCCGGTCGTGCGGAAACTTGCCATGTAGGGCGTGCGTAAACTTGCCATGTAGGGGAACTCGAACCGGATAGCACGATAGCCGCGCTCCGCCAAGCCGACCGCGAAGTGGGTAATGAAGGGAGTGTCCATCGCCGCGCCAGCGCCGTGCGCCAGCGCAACCGTCCACTTGGCGTCTTTGGGGCCGTCAATCAAAAGTTCTGGGTCCGATGCCACTATTGGTTGTCTCCAAACGCCCAACAAGGTGCCGCCGCTATTATCATAATGAAGAAGATGGCTGTCACCCGGAGTCCGCAAATGGCTGAACCTGACCGCATAACGATCGCCGCTGACTGGGCCAAGCGCGGATTCTCTTGCGACCTGTGGACCGATCCGCCGGGCCAATGCTGGGAGGACTTCAGGCACGCGACGGACGAGCTGGTGACCGTGCTGGAAGGCGAGATGCAGTTTGAAGTGGCAGGCGAGGTTCAGCATCCGACGGTCGGCGTTGAGTTGCTTATCCCGGCCGGCGCGGTCCATTCCGCGAGGAACGTCGGCAAGACCACGGCACGCTGGCTTTACGGGTACAAGCACCGGTAAACCCACACATCCCGGTCCGCGTCCAGCCGGAGCATTGCCTATTCTCGTGGCGCTGAACGCCCGCTCTTTGAGCAATCACGGCTACGGTGTCTGCGTTCAGCACCCTATCCGGCGGCTGAACGAGCTGGGTGCGACGGCATGTGTGGAGGCAGGCGTCGGCCATCATGTCGGGGATATGATCGGCAGCAAAAAACCAGTGTCGGCTCGGGCCTCCGTCAGGCCATCGACACGACCCTCGACACACCTCCGCGCGGCAACTTGCCTTCACACTTCCGGTTGTGCCCGGTCTGGGTGCACCCCGCAGCCTTTGCCCCGGCCTTGCCCACGCCCGAATTATCTCTGGCGCTACCGGCACCTGGAGTCCCATGCCAGGAGGTACGGCGAACTACATGCAACCCCATACGCGAACGCCCGGCCGACCTGTCGGCCGCCGCTTCACCGACTGGCCAACGGGCTTGTCACGGCAGACTCAGCAGAATGCCTTCTGCGCGGCTGAACCGGGCTATCAGCGATACCATGATGGTGGAGATCCACGATTGATGCGACGATGATGGCGGAGGTTAATCCGTGAGACATTTCTTTCTTGGTGCGGTGCCAACGTGTGCGTTCCTGCTCGCTGCACTACCTGCCAGTGCACAGCAGTCCGACGGTATTCTTGATCTCAAGCAACTCTGGAGCCAGGGCAAGGCGGAAGGAAAGGGGGCGGTCAGGTTCGCGCATTCACCCATGCGCGTGGACGACATCGAGCGAATCACCCCAATGGGCCTGATGATCGGAGGTCATGTGTGCCCGATTGATCACGGCTATTTCTACCCCAAGGCGACCAAGCCGGGCCAGCCTCATTTTGATGTCATGTCGCCTGCCGATGGCTACATCGTGATGGTTGGCCATCGCACGCAGTTGACCGGCTCTACCGAGCACAAGCGCGACTACGACGACTACGCCCTGCACATCGAGCATACCGGGACCTTCTTTACGTTCTACGATTTGCTGACGCAGCTCGACCCTTCCGTTCTGAAGCACCTCGATGAGGCCACGCG
>Ga0194121_10007985_pt1 | contig 13571 bp, 11 predicted proteins | sample TA2MahCa50mmetaG_FD_148609 | JGI IMG/M metagenome (GOLD analysis project Ga0194121, IMG submission 148609) | Freshwater microbial communities from Lake Tanganyika, Tanzania - TA2015020 Mahale Deep Cast 50m | ecosystem: Environmental > Aquatic > Freshwater > Lake | place: Tanzania: Lake... | reverse complement strand
TGCGGGCGGCGTTGGCGGCGCGAGCGGCACGTCGGCACGTCCCGCCGGCGCGCCCGAGGGCGGCAGGGCTTGAGCCACGACAGTGCTGCGTGGCGCGGCACTCGGCACCGGACCGGCGCCGCCCGCGGCCGAGCGGCGGTCGGGTGCCACTTGATTCTGGGAACGCAGCAGCGAAGCGATCTGCCGACTCTCGTCGGCGACGATCTCGACTTTGACCTTGGCGACCCCCTGACCTTCGAAGCCGAGCAGCTGCGCGCCGCGGCGCGACATATCGATGATGCGCCCATGGGCGAACGGCCCGCGATCGTTGACGCGCACGACGATCTCGCGGCCGTTTTCCAGGTTCGTGACGCGCACAACGCTCGGCATCGGCAGCGTGCGGTGCGCGGCCGAGATCTTGTTCATGTCGAACACTTCGCCATTGGCCGTGGCCTTGCCGTGAAACTCGCGGCCATACCACGAGGCGATTCCGGTCTCGCTGTAGTCGTAGTCTTCCGCGGGGTAGTACCAGACGCCATTGATCTGGTACGGGTCGCCGACCTTGAAGCGGCCATTCGTCGCCCCGTCCCGCGTCCCGGTCGGGGCCTGCTTTGCGGCGTGGATCAGGAGTTGAGATTCGGCGCAGGCGCCGAGGAAAAGTGCCAAGGACGCCAGCGCGCCCCAGGCACGAACGGAACCCCAACCCATGATCAAGTAGGCCTCGGCGGTTAGACGGCTAGATATGGTAGTCTAAACGCCGCCGATGCTATCCGCAAGCAATCCCGCCGCGGTGGCAAAAAAGATCGAGCGATTCCAACGCATGATCGCCCGGTAGTTGTCGAACACGATGTAGGCGGGACCCGTCGACCCGGCCGGCAGGATGACCGACGCCGCCGCCTCGCGCGGCAGCGTGCCGACCGGCTCGCCCGGCTGCACGCCGAGCGCGCGCCACTCGACGAGCGACTTGCGGATCGACAAGTCGGCTTGGCTGGCGTCGAAATTGGCCGGCAAGCCGGCGAGCCGGCCCCAGGTCTCGCCGGCCTTCCAGCCCGAGCCCGCGAGATAGTTGGCAATCGATGCGAAGACGTCGGCCTGGCTCGTCCAGATATCGCGCCGTCCGTCGCCGTCGTAGTCGACCGCGAAGCGATTGAAGCTCGACGGCATGAACTGGTTTTGGCCCATGGCGCCGGCCCAGGATCCACGCATGTCCGCGACGCCGATATGCCCCTCGTCGAGGATCTTGAGGGCGTGCATCAGCTCGCCGCGGAAGAACTTGGCGCGCCGGCCGTCATAGGCGAGGGTCGCGAGTGCCGCGATCACCGAGAAGTTGCCGGTGACGCGGCCGAAATCGGTCTCGATGCCCCAGAGGGCGACGATGAAGCGCGGCGCCACGCGATAGCGCTGCGCGATCTCGTCGAGCAGACGGCGGTGCTCCTCGAGCCGGCGCTGGCCGGTCTGGATGCGCTGCTGGTTGATGACGCGCTCGAGATATTGCTCGAAGGTGAGCGTGAACTCCGGCTGCTTGCGATCGAGCTCGAGCACGCGCGAGATCGGCTGAACGCCCTTGAACGCCGCGTCGAGCGTCGCCGGCCTGATGCCCGACTTGATCGCCTCGCCGCGCAGCTCCCGGAGCCAGGTCGTAAAGTCGACTTGGTTGGCGAAGGCGCGCGGGCTCGCGAGCAGAGCGGCGCCGCCGCCGACGAGGGCGCCCAGCGCCTGGCGCCGGCCGATCGCCTTCAAGGATTGAGGGAAGTCCGCAGCTCCGGACGACATGGTTACCTTACTGACACACCATCCGGATCAACGCAATATCGCGGCATTTGTTGCAGCGTGACGAGATGCCGCGAAGTCTCCATGCGGCGCCAGTTTCCCGGCGCCTATTCAATGATTCGCGGCGCAGTCCTGGACTGGGGATTGTCCAGGGAGACGCTTTGGCTCCATTTTTCAACGTCATTCCGGCGCCTGATTGGAGGCAATTGATTGCCAACAACCCTGTCAATCACGAATGCGCCCGACGACGTCGTGTTCAAGCTGCGGCAGCGCGCCATGAAGAACCACCGCTCATTGCAGGGGGAGCTGCTCGCCATCCTGGAAGAAGCCGTGGGATCCGCGCGACCGATGACCGCCAGCGAGGTCATGGCCGAAGTGGCGCGCCTCGGCGTCAAGGCGCCAGCCGAGGCGGCTCGCATAGTGCGGTCTGCCCGCGATGCCCGTCAGCGTCGTTGACGCGTCGGCGATCTGCGCGATTCTGTTCGGCGAACCCGATGAAGCGCGCGGCTCGGCGCGCACCTCGCCGGCAGATCGCTCGTCGCGCCGAGCCTTCTGCAGTTCGAGGTCGCCAACGCGTGCCTGGTCGAGATCAGACACCATGTCGGACTTCGCGAGGGCCTCGTTTCCGCATTGGGGCTGCTTCATCGGATGAGCATCGACGTCGTCGATTCGATCATGGCGAGGCACGTGCTCTTGCCGAGAAGGCGGCAGTGACGGCTTATGATGCCAGTTGTCTTTGGCTGGCGATCTCGCTGGATGCAGAACTGGTGACGCTCGATCGAAAGTTGCAGAAGGCCATGGCCGTCATGCAGAAGCGCTGAGCGGGCCCGGTTGCCGACTGCGGGCCTTGCCGGCATGGCGCCGTCGTGCGCGCATCAGGCGCGGATATCGACGCTGCCCTTCTTGCCACCCAGGCCGACCTGGGCTTCGAGCGCCTTGAGCGAGCTTTCGCTGCTGCGCAGGGCGGTCTCCGCGGATTGCCGCTGGGTCGCGTCGATCAGCCTGCCTTGCGGCCCGGCGAGTGCGATGCGCGCCTTGACCAGCAGCAGCTTGAGCTGCTTGGTCATGGTCTGGATCTGCTCCTGAGACGGCGCCTTCGCGTCGGGGCTGCCTTCGCCGGACGCGGCGTTCTTCAGCGCCGAACGCAGATCGTCGGCCAGCGCCTTGGTCTGCCCGGCGACGTAGCGGGCACTGCGGACGTCGCCGGTGGCGCTCGCACTGCCGGCCGCCAATTGCAGGGCAGGCAGGCTGATGCGCACCGCATCGGCCACCTCGGCCGTGGTCCGCTGCGAGCCGGACGCGGTGCTGCGGGCGATCGACTTCAGCGTGCTGAGCGCCTTGGCCTGCGCCTCGGTGAGGACCGGAGGGCCCAATTTGGGGGGAATGGAGCCGGAGGTGGTCATGCCGGATTTACAGCCTTCTAGCTGTGTTGCGCTGTTCTAGCTTCCGAGCGCCGCCTCACCTTTGACGGCGCCTCGACCAAACAACAGTCTACTCCCTCCGTTCCCGTCCGGCAAACGGCCTGCAGCCGGCGCCGGGCACGCCGAGGCTTGCAATCTGCGACAAGCCGCGGCATTTGCCTTAAGCGATCCGGGGCACTACAACCTCACGCGCCGGATGGGTGGCCGAGCGGTTTATGGCACCGGTCTTGAAAACCGGCAGGGGTTAAAGCTCCTCGTGGGTTCGAATCCCACCCCATCCGCCATTTTCCCTTATAAAATAGTGCAAAATCAAATAGTTAATTATTGATGCTGGATTTTACCCATCCGTCTACCCATCCAGCGCTGCGGGATTGCGCCGGACGGATCGGGTTCAGATCGCGTCATACGGCGCGAACGCCGCTGCATTATGTTAGCGTCGTGTGGCGCCGTCCGGCAGCCGCGTGGCTACTTCATGGCTAATAAGCCGTCGCGCCGGCGCAAGTTAGAATCGCGGTCGAGGGAAGCCGGTGCGAGCCAACTTGCTGCTATTCGGAGCCTTCGCGCTCTGCATTTCTATTCCGGCTGCCGGCGCAGAAACGCGATGTACGATTAGCTCCAAGTTCGCCTGCGAGCCCGGGTTTTGGACCAGGCCGTTGTGCCCGAGCCCAGGCATATAGCGGGTTCCGGCCGAATGATGGGGTCGAAAGATGGTGCGGCTCCGTAATTCCACTCCAAACGTCGAGGAGCCCTTGATCGGTTGCCAGGTGATGGACTTAGCCTCGACCGCAAGTCACCTAGCGGAACCTGGCGTGATCTGGCCGGGGAGTACTGGCGGGGATGGACGGGGCACGCGCCGCGACGGCCGATCCCGTAACCGGTGTGACAGTAGGCGCCTGCGACTCGCAGCGCGTCAGCCTTGCAGTCAAGATGTGAGGCGAGACGCCGCAGCGCACGACGGGCGGGCTGCGATCAACGATTTACTCGAGCGCCGGGGTCCGTGAAATTTCGGCGCGCACGCTTCAGTGCGCGCAGGTTCCAGCGGACGCGCCTGCCGCCGGATCCGGCTTCGATCCCGGCAACAGCTCAGTGGTGCTCAATAGATGTCGGGGTCGGGCGTGGGCTGGCCGGCGTGGAGGAAGTCAAAATCGCAACCTTTGTCCGCCGACGTCACATGATCCGCGAACAGCGCGCCGTAACCGCGCTGGTAGCGCGGCACGGGCGGGCTCCATGCCGCGCGCCGGCGCTCAAGCTCGTCGTCGGGCACAAGCAGGTCCAGGCGCCGCTTGTCGACATCGAGCGCGATCATGTCGCCGTCATGCACCAGAGCCAACGGGCCGCCGCGGAAGGATTCGGGGGAGACATGCAGCACGCAGGCGCCATAGCTCGTGCCGCTCATGCGCGCGTCCGATATACGCACCATGTCGCGCACGCCCTTTTTCAGGATCTTCTGCGGAATCGGTAACTGTCCCCATTCGGGCATCCCCGGCCCGCCTAGCGGCCCGGCACTCTGAAGCACGATCACACAGGTCTCGTCGATTTCAAGACCGGGGTCGTCGATGCGCGCGGCAAGGTCCTTGTAGTTTTTGAACACCACGGCGCGGCCGGTGTGGCGGTGCAGATGCGGCTCGGCGGCCGAAGGTTTGATCACGGCGCCGTCGGGTGCAAGGTTGCCGCGCAGGATCGCGGTCCCGCCGACGGCCTTGAGCGGGTTGTCGAGCGGGCGGATGACATCGGCATCGTGCACCAGGGCCCCCTCGATGCGTTCGCCCAGGGTACGGCCGCTCACCGTGATGCAATCAAGATTGAGCTTGGCGGCAAGGCGCGACAATAGCGCCGGCAGTCCGCCGGCGTAGTAGAAGTCCTCCATCAGATACTTGCCAGCCGGCCGCAGATTGGCCAACACCGGCGTGGATCGCGAGATCTCGTCGAAACGCTCGAGCGGTAAGCGCAACCCGGTCCGGCCGGCGATGGCGACCAGATGGATGATGGCGTTCGTCGAGCCCGACAGCGCCATGTCGACGATGATGCCGTTGTCGATCGCCCGCGGCGTCAGAATGTCGGTCGGCTTGAGGTCTTCCCAGATCATCTCGACGATCCGCCGTCCGGTCGCCGTGGCCATCCGGGCGTGGTTGGAGTCGGCGGCCGGAATGGATGCGGCACCGGACAGGCAGAAGCCCATCGCCTCGGCGACCGAGGTCATGGTCGAGGCCGTGCCCATGGTCATGCAATGGCCAGCCGAGCGCGCGATGCCCTCCTCGATCTCCGTCCAGGCTTCCTCCGACAGGTTGCCGGCGCGCTTTTCGGCCCAGTAGACCCAGGTGTCGCTGCCACTGCCCAGAACCTTGCCGCGCCAGTTGCCGCGCAACATCGGTCCTGCCGGCATGAAGATCGCCGGCAGGTTCATGCTGGTCGCGCCCATCAGCAGGGCGGGCGTGGTCTTGTCGCAGCCTCCCATCAGCACCGCGCCGTCAACCGGATGCGACCGCAGGAGCTCCTCCACCTCCAGGGCAAGGAGGTTGCGATAGAGCATGGTCGTGGGCTTCACATAAGGCTCGGAAAGCGACATTGCCGGCAGCTCGATCGGGAAGCCGCCCGCCTGCCATACGCCACGTTTCACCTCCTCGACCCGCTGCTTGAAATGGGCGTGGCAGGGATTGATGTCGCTCCAGGTGTTGATGATGGCGACCACCGGCTTACCCATGAAGTCGTCGCGGCCGTAGCCCATCTGGAAAGTGCGCGAGCGGTGACCGAAGGCTCGCAGGCCGGGGTCTCCGAACCAGCGCTGACTGCGCAAGTCTGCAAGCGTCTTCGCCATGTCTTGGCAACCTCTAGAGTGTCACTTGTTGACGCACGCCACGCCGATACCGCGGCCGAGGCCAGCGGCGGCAAAGTCGGCCGCTCGGGCGCTGCACGAGGCCGTTCCTATACCGGCCATCCATTGCTCCGCGCCCAAGCCGCCGCAGTCCGACCTCAGCCCTTCTTCTTGAGATCCTCGACGATGGTCCGGAGACGCGCGCTCACCTCGCCGATCCAGACGTTCCAATCCTTGGGTGGGCTGGCGATTGCGCCACTCAATTCCTTGTAGAGAGCCTCCTTGAACTGCGGATACCAGGGGTAGACGGAGTCAGGGAAGTCATTGGGCGCGGCCGGCAGTGTGGTCGTCGCGAAGAACACCTGGCTCGGGCTCAGTCCCGCGGTGCTCAAGTCCTTGCGGACGGCGCTGCCCATGTTTAGGAGCGACACCTCCTGCGCCTCCTTGGACTCCAGCATGAAGCGGGCAAACTTCACCGCCATGTCGACGTTGCGGCCGTTGACCGGAACCGAGACCGACCGCATGCCGTGAACGACGACCGACGGCGGCGCATCGGCGAAGAACGTGGGAAGCGGACCGATGACGAAATCGCCCTTGAGGCCTTCACGATCCCACTTGCGCACGTTGAAATCACCGACGCGGAAGAAGCCGGCGCGTCCACCCTCGATGATCTGGTACATGTCGGTGAAGATGTGATTGCGGGTTTCGGGAGATACCAGCTTGTACTCCGTGAACAGTTTGAGATGCTCGATCAGCACTCGGGCGTTCTTCGGCTGGTCGAGCACAATGGCACCATTGCTGTCGACCGCGACGTGGCGGAGCCCGGCGCCGAACATCATCCATTCCAGCATCTGGTGGAGGACCGACGCGTTTCCGGCCTGAAGCGCGAGCCCAAACGTGTCGTTCTTGCCATTGCCGTCCGGGTCGTTGTCCTGGAACTTGCGCGCGATCCGAAGCGCATCTTCCCAGGTCACCGGCATCTTCTCTCCGACCTTCTCAAGCCAGCTCTTGCGCGCTCCCCAGGCGGAGAGCGTGCGCTGCGTCGGCAACATCACCATCTTGCCCTTGTAAAGCGAGGCCTCGATGTCGCCGGGTGTCACATGCTTGCGCGTGACCTCGGGAAGGGACTTCAGGTCGTTGGCGAAGTCATGGAGTTTGTTTGTGCTTTGCTGGATGATGGCGTTGCGAAAATTGTCATTGAAGATCAGATCGGGGCCGGTCGCCGTATTGATGGCGGCAATCGACCGGCTGAACCACTGGTCGGTCGGAAACGACAGCGAGCGGATGGTAACGGTCGGGTTCTGTTTCTGGAACAGATCACCGATCTCCTTGAACATCTTGACGCCGTCGTCGCCCTTGTCGTGCCAGATCACCAGCTCAAGCGAGTGGGCAGCAGACAGGTTAACGAGTAGCGCAGCAACACCGGCGATGAGCCTGATCAGTCGATGCATTGCGGTCCTCCCCTTGTGCAATCTTATTCACATCCTGTGCGTGAAGCCGTTGCGCCACCGGCTCCCTGCGCCATTCATCCGCCGTCGACAATAGGTTGGCGCAACTCAAGTGCAGCTTCCTCCGCCCAGCGTCGATAGCGCTGGGCGCCATCGACGAGATGCACCCGCATAGCTTCGCGGGCACCGACAGGATCGCCGGCCCAGATCGCCTGCTCGATATCGCGGTGCTCGCGCTGGAGCATGCGCACATAGGCGTCGCGCCCGGCGGCGGGATCGGCCTGGATACGGATGCGCTGGCGCGGAATGAGCAGCGCGCGCAGGTAGGAAAGGATGCTCGTGAATTGTGCATTGCCGGTCGCGGCCGCGATCGCCATGTGAAAGGCAAAGTCCGTGTCTGCTCCAGAGGCGCCGCGGTGGGCGTCCTCGTCGATCCGGTCGAATGCCGCCGTGATGGCGCGGGCCTGCGCCAGGGTTCGTCTGGTGGCCGCCAGTCCGGCTGCCTCGATCTCGATCGCGGCGCGTAGCTCGAGGACCTTGAGGATCCCGGGAATGGCATCGAGATCCTCCGCGGCCACACGGAATGGCCGCTTGGGACCTTCCGCAGACACGTAGACGCCGGAGCCGCGGCGGCTCGCCAACAGGCCATCAGCGCGCAAGGCCGCAACCGCCTCGCGCAAGACCGATCGGCTGACATTGAACTGGCTTGTGAGCGCATGCTCGGGCGGCAGTCGCTGTCCCGGGGCGAAAGCGCCCGACTCGATAATGCGGGCAAGGCGGGTGGCGACCTCGGCCGCCAGACTCCGCCCACGGACGACCGGGTGGATCTGCTGAGTCATCGTCTAACCCATCTGAAGAGTAGTCAGACTAATACCATAAAATATGATTTTTTTTTGCCCTGTCAAAAGATTTTTACGGCTTGATGCCCGGGTATTGATATGACTACATGACTAATACCGGATCGGGAGGAAGGCGTGCTGGAGCAGGCAAAGGGCGTCTACATCGTGGCGCAGACGCCGTTTGATGAGCGGGGCGCTCTGGACCGCTCCAGCATCGACAGCTTGGTCGACTTCTACGTCGCCCATGGCGCGAACGGCCTGACCGTGCTGGGGATCAGCGGCGAGTCAAGCAGGCTCACGGCCGACGAAGCGGTCGAGGTGTCGGCACGGTTCGCTGCCCGCGCTCGAACCCTCCCGGTGATTGCCGGCGTGTCAAACCCGAGCCTTGCGCACCTCGCGCAGGTGACTCGCGCGGTCATGGACCGGGGAGCGGCCGGAGTCATGATTGCTCCGCCCGCCGGACTGCGAACCGAAGAAGACGTCTTTAACTACTTCGATGCGGTTTATTCGCGCATCGGCGATGTTCCGACCGTGCTGCAGGACTTTCCGGCCGCGACCGGAGTTGCTATGTCGGTCGCCACAATCGCGCACCTCATTGGCGCCTTTCCCCAGATCCAGGCGCTCAAGCACGAGGATCTGCCGGGGCTCGGCAAGCTCACGAGGTTACGCCAGATGCAGGGCCGCCGCACCGCAATTCTCACCGGCGGCAATGCGCTCTACCTGCCACTGGAGCTCGAGCGCGGTGCCGACGGGCCGATGGCCGGGTTCTCGCATCCGGAGATGCTTTCGGGCGTCTACCGCCTGCTTTGCGCCGGGCGCCGCGACGAGGCGCTTGACCTATTCGAGCGCTACCTACCGCTGCTGACCTACGAGTCGCAAGGGCCGTGGGGCATTGCGGTGCGCAAAGAGGTAATGCGCCGCCGCGGCGCCATCCAGTGTGCGATGATGCGGCCTCCGGGTCCGCGGCTGATGAGCATCGATCATGCCGAGATCGACGCCCTCCTCATCCGGCTGGCGCGGGCCAACGCGGCCGCATGCTCGGCGACGGGAGCCGAGGCGCGCTGACCCTGGCATCGCAGCGCCGCAACCTATGCAGAGCCCGATGCTGACCGCCAACTCGGCAAACGCAGGCGCGCTGCAGCCCGGCCCCGTCATGGCCTGGATGCTGCTCATCTGGCAGCACCGCGTGCTCTACCTCATGCTGCTGCCTTTCGCGGCGCTGACCTTGACCTTCGGGCTGTGGCCGATCGCGCTGAGCATCCTGGTCTCCTTCACCGAGAACCAGACCGCGCTCAGCGACGCCGCCACGTATGTTGGGCTTGAGAATTTTCAGGCGGTCATCGCCGATCCTGAATTCCGACACTCTCTCAGTCTAACACTGCTCTACACGGCCCTTTCCGTCGTGCTCAATCTGTCATTGGCGCTGGCGCTGGCGCTGGCCTTGTCTGGACCGACTCTCAAACGCGGTGCGACCTTCTACAAGCTCGCGCTATTCATGCCGGTGGTGACACCGGAAGTCGCGACCTTCATCGTCTGGAAGTGGATGCTCAACCAGGATTTCGGCGCGGTGAATGCCGCATTGTCGTCGCTTGGCTTGCCGGCTTTTGCCGGCACGACCAAGGCGGACAGCGCCTTCATCGCCCTGGTCATCGTCGAGCTCTGGCATCATGTCGGCTTCTACACCGTGGTGTTCCTGACCAATCTGCAACTGCTCGACGCCTCGCTTGACGAGGCCGCCCGTATGGACGGTGCCGGCAGGGCGCGCCGCATCTGGTCGATCTGGATCCCACAGTTGCGACCAGCGATTGCGATCAATTCGCTCTACGCCCTGATTTCATTTCTCAAGACGTTCACGGCGGTGATCGTCATCACCAAGGGCGGTCCAAATTTCGCAACCAACTTCGTCTCCTACTATGCCTACACCAAGTTCGACCTCGCTCAGTATGGCAAGGCAACTGCGATGGCGACCATCCTGTTCGTGATCGTGCTGGCGCTGACGCTGCTGGTTCATCTCTATAGCGAGCGGAAGGACTATCGATGAGCGCAATGCGCCGCCTCGGCCCTCTGATCGCCAATCTCGCCATGACGGCGCTGGCGCTAATGTTCCTTTATCCCTTCTATTGGCTGATCGTCAGCTCCTTTCGCTCGCAAGAGGCCATGCTGGTCAACCCTCTGCGTCTGATGCCCGAGAGCTTTGATCTCGCCGCCTACACATCGATCCGTCTGGTCGGCGGCGTGCCGATCGAGGTCTATTCGTTCAACTCCATGCTGATCACGGTGCTGGCGACGGTGCTGGCCGTGGCCACGACCGCACTTGGCGCCTACGCGCTGTACCGGCGCCCCCACCTGCCCGGCTTCAAATTCGTTCAGTTCGGCTTCCTGCTGACGATGATGTATCCGGCCATGCTGCTGGTGATACCGGTCTATCTGGTGATGTTCCGCATCGGGCTCCTTGGGACCTATGCGGGGCTGGTAATGTTTCTGGCGCTGCAGCCCATCCTGTTTCTGATGTTCTCTCAGTTCTTTCGCTCGATCCCGCGGGACCTTATGGACTCCGCCAAGATGGATGGAGCCAGCGAATGGCAGGTGCTGACCCGCGTGGTTCTGCCGATCGCGCAACCGGTGGTCAACACAGTGTTCTTGATCGGGTTTCTTCTGAACTGGAAGCAGTGGCTGCCCATCCTGGTGGTGGCCGCTAGCCCGGATCGCTACACGCTGCCTGTCGCGCTCTTGGCAATGAACACCGAGTACGGGATCAACTTCCAGTCGACGATGGCTCTTGCCGCTCTCACGACCGCTCCGATCGTGGTTCTATTTCTGCTGACCCAGCGGCGCGTCATCGGCGGCTTCGTGGCGGGCGCGGTCAAAGGCTAGGGCAACGCAACGAAAGGCGCTCTCGCGCCGCTGTACCGCCGCGCGATCGGTCGAGACAACGAGGAATTGGTTGGACCATGGCCACGCTGGAACTGATTGACGTCTGTAAGAAGTTCGGCGCCAGCGCCGTGCTGCAAGACGTGAGCCTGTCAGTGGACGATGGCGAGTTTGTCGTCTTCGTTGGACCGTCAGGGTGCGGAAAGTCGACGCTGCTGCGCACCATCGCCGGGCTTGAAGACGCATCGGCCGGGCTGATCCGGATTGACGGGGCCGTTGTGAACGGCGTCGATGCCGCCAAGCGCGGCCTTGCCATGGTGTTCCAGTCCTACGCGCTCTATCCGCACATGACGGTCGAGCAGAACATGGCCTTCGGTCTCAAGCTGGCGCGCCTGCCGAAAGCCGACATCGATGCGCGCATCAAGGCTGCGGCGGAGGTCCTCAAGATTGGCGACCTACTCGGGCGACTGCCGAAGACCCTGTCGGGCGGCCAACGCCAGCGGGTGGCGATCGGACGCGCCATCGTTCGCGAGCCGAAGATCTTCCTTTTCGACGAGCCTCTCTCCAATCTCGACGCCGAGTTGCGCGTGCAGATGCGCATAGAGCTTGCCCGTCTGCATGCTCGCCTGAAGGCCACGATGATCTATGTTACGCATGACCAAGTCGAGGCCATGACGCTCGCTGACAAGATCGTGGTGCTCCAGGCCGGGCGCGTCGAGCAGATTGGCGCGCCGCTCGACCTATACAACCGCCCGGCCAACAGCTTTGTGGCGGGCTTCATCGGCTCTCCGCGCATGAACTTCATTGCGGCGCGGATTGAAGCGATCGGTCCGCAGGGCGTTCGCGCGGCGATCGGGGGAGAGGGTGACCTGGTGCACTTCGCGGTCGACGGGTCGCGTCTCAGGATCGGTGACAGCACCATTCTTGGCATCCGGCCGGAGAGCATTGCCATTCGACCAGCCGGCGATGGCGAGACCACGGGCCTGGCCGCCGAGATCATCCTCGACGAGCAGCTGGGCAGCGGCACTTGTGTGCACGCAATGACCCGGGCCGGGGACATCCTGGTGTCCTATCTCCAGGGCCAGGTGCCGTTGCGCAAGGGTGCGGCGGTACGGCTCTCTCTGCCTGCCACAGCCTGCCATCTGTTTGACCGGGACGGCACTGCGCTCGTGCGGCTCGAATAGGACGTAAGGACCATCGGTACTACGCTCGGATACGCGGCGCGACGCCTAGCGACATCAAACCATGGCAGCTGCAATGAACATTCTCGTCACCGGCGGTGCCGGCCGCATCGGGCACTATGTCGTGGGCGCGCTGCTCGAAGCTGGCCACGCGGTCGTGAGCCTGGACAAGGCGCCACCCGTACGACCAATCCCGGGCGCACGCTATGTGACCGGCAGCACCTCGAGCGTCGAAGACGTGCACGGCGCCATCGCGGCAGCCCGTGGCGACGCAGTGATCCATCTTGCGGCCTGGAGCAACTATGGAGTTGTCGCCGACACGCGCACCCACAACGACAATGTGGCAGGCACCTTCAATGTGCTGCATGTGAGTGCTGCGCAGCATGTGCGGCGGGTCATCTTGGCGTCGAGCGCCCAGGTATACGGCTTCGAGCATCTGGCGCCGATCTATGTGCCGGTGGACGAAGGACACCCGCTGCGGCCACTCAACGCCTATGCCCAGTCAAAAGCGGTGGGAGAGTCGATCGCGGACTATTTCGTTCGCACTACCGGGATGAGCGTCCTGTCGTTCCGCATCATGGGCGCGCGGCCCCCTGAGGACCTGCCGGCCGAGATCGCGACCCTGACGCAGGCACCGGAGCGCGGCCAATTCCTGCTCTGGACGCGTTGTGATGCGCGCGACGTTGCAACCGCCTGTCGCCGGGCGATCGAGACCGAGGCCGTCGCTTCCGGCGCCTACAATATCAGTGGCTCGCGCGTGGTCCTCGACCATGACAGCATGGACCTCGTCCGCCGCTACTGCCCGGCAACGGAGTTCCGCGCGCCCCTGCCCGGCCGGATCTCGCCCTTGGGCTGCGACAAGGCGAGGCGTGCATTCGGCTATGAGCCCGTCTTTTTCTGACAAGAGCCTGCGGCATCCCATTGAGCGAACCCGGCGGCAGTCGCGGATAGCGGACGCCCAGGCAAGACCTCCACTCCTCGGCGCCGTGAGGCATCATCCGGTCTCGATGGAGGTTTGCGCTCACGGAACAACCCTTATCTATGCCGTGCCTGACCGGTTGGCGCCAGCCAGTTCGTGTCCCATCGAGTGGTGTAGGAGCTGTGGATAAGTAGCCCGCCGCAGCGGGGATGTCCCGATCGATGTTGAAATAGGAGGACAGGCGTTGCCCGCCTTGAGCCGTTAGGCTCGGGGTTTTGAATCCACGAAGGAGAGCAACGCCATGATGAACACTACCACACGCTCACCGATC
>Ga0194121_10007983_pt1 | contig 13573 bp, 10 predicted proteins | sample TA2MahCa50mmetaG_FD_148609 | JGI IMG/M metagenome (GOLD analysis project Ga0194121, IMG submission 148609) | Freshwater microbial communities from Lake Tanganyika, Tanzania - TA2015020 Mahale Deep Cast 50m | ecosystem: Environmental > Aquatic > Freshwater > Lake | place: Tanzania: Lake... | reverse complement strand
TCGTTCTGCAGGTGCACCTGCTTCCGACACCCCGAAGATGGACTCTATGTCCACGGTGATGCCGCGAACACGGGCGATGTACCGGATCACGCCCTGCGCGAGCGAATCTGGAATCTCTCTATCCGTCGGTTTGACGCCAAAATCAACCTTGGAAAGCTCCTTGCGGAGCTCCTGTCCGGTCATGCCGAGAACCTTTGCAACCTGCACGAGGCGCATGAAAAACGGGGAGAACGGGGAAAATCGCGCTGAAGTCTAGCAGAAAGCGTGGCACGAGGTCACCACCGAAACACACTATTTCCCCGTCAAACCACCGATGATGTCACCCCCCTCCGCACCGCTCGTCTCCGGACGCAGCGCCGAAACGATGTCAACGGACGGCTTCTGGGGTACGTCCGACGTCACCTTCTGCACGGTGGGAGTCTCGGAAGGCAACGCCTTCGCCGCATCCGGTACGCGCATCTGCGAACCGACGGGACCCTCCTGGGCACTACGTCGTTGCTCTTCAATACCGTCGCGGATCCTGCGGACGCACTCGATGACTTCCAACTGAAAATTCGTGAAGTTCTTGATGCGGAATCCCGCCGCGCGCGGATGACCTCCTCCGCCGAACAGTTTTCCCGTCAACGCACTCGCATCAACATCCGGCGAAGAGCGCATACTCGCCTTGAGCCCACCTTCCTCCATCTCCGTGAAGAGAATGTGTACCTTGGCATCGGGAATAGTGGAAATGAGTTCATCGAGAATGCCGGCTGTCTCCTTGCTCGTCGCCCCCATCTCTTCCAGGTCTTCGCGGGCAACTGCGGACCACACGATGCCGGACGCCGTATCCATCTGAATGCGGTTGAGAGCTCTGCCCCAGATTTTGAGCGTCGAAAGCGGCTTGGTCTTGAAGATATGCTGGACAATTTCCTGCTGCCGGGCACCGCGCTCCAGCAGTTCTGCAGCCACTTCCAGGCTTCTCGGCGTCGTGTTGGGATTCTGGAAACTGCGTGTATCCGTAATGAGACCCGTCAGGAGGAGCGTTGCGATATCCGGTGAAATGCGGTCGCGCCATTCGGGCGCCTGCACCCACCACGAGTACAGCACCTCCGTAGCACTCGCTGCCGTCGTATCGATGAGCTGCACCTGACCGTAGCGCGTATTGCTGACATGGTGATCGATATTCAGGATCGGCACCGATGAGAACAAATCAATATGATCGGTGTAAAACGCACCGAAGAGTGGCGGGTCGGCAGTGTCCACCGCAACGATGAGATCGTAGGGGTAGCCGCTGTCACCGAAGGAAATCTGGTTCGGTGTGATGCGTCCCTTCTTCGGCACCACGATGATGTTCACTCGTTTGTCCTCGACGGTATAGCGAAGCTTGTCGACCTCCGCACCCTTTTCAAGATTGATGGTGATCACGAAGTTCTGTGCTCCGTCGATCCCCTCCTTCAGGTGTTCAAAACCTGGCAGGAACGCAAGGTTCTCGGGCTTGGTATCGGGGCAGATCACCGTCACGTCCTTGCCTGTCTGCATGAACAGGAGTGCACACGCCAGGGCAGAACCCAGGCCGTCCGGGTCAACATTGGCGTGCGGAATGATCAGCAGACGCTGGCTCTCCCGTATGAGGCTTTCACTGGCCGAAATCTGGTCCTTATTGAGTGGCATGGCTCGCAATGAGCGTGTCGAACCGTTAACTTATTATTATAACATAATTTATATAGATTGGCAAATGCCGTTCTATGGCCTTCCTCTGCTGCCGTTCGCGGAAAAAAATTGGCATAAGGGGCTATATAAGCAAAGAGCCACATCCCTGACAAGGAGTTAGGAAGTGAAATCAGGACGCAATCGAAATTCGTGAAGGTAAAAAATCCCTTTCTGGCCATATCGTCGGATTTTCTGCATACTTCCTCGCGCTTCGGGGTGTAGTTCAGTTGGTAGAACGCATGCATGGGGTGCATGAGGTCGTCGGTTCAAGTCCGGCCACCCCGACCAAGGTGAATTCGAGCCGAACAAGGAGCGTAGCGACGCAGTGAGGCCGAAGATCCTTGGTCCCGCACCCGAGCGCAGCGAGTGGTGCGGGGCCGGCGTGCGAGTTGCGCTGCCCATACACGACCAGATCTATGGAACATTCTTCGAACGACATTGCGGCACTTCAAGAGCGCAACAGACGCGTGGAAGCCGACAAAGCATGGGAAACATCCTGGACTCGCAGGCTCTTCATCGCAACGCTGACGTACGCATCTGCAGTGTTGTTCATGCATCTCAATGGATTTGAAAAAGAACTGCTACAGGCACTCATTCCTTCAGGCGGTTATTTGCTTTCGACACTGACGCTGCCACCGCTGAAGCAGTGGTGGATCGGGAAACGACGAACCTAGAACGGGCTCCTATACACCGCCTTCTTCCCCAATTCTTCCTCAATCCGCAGGAGCTCGTTGTATTTGCAGACGCGGTCCGTACGGGAGAGCGATCCTGTCTTGATCTGTCCGGTCTTCAAGCCAACAGCAAGGTGTGCAATGAATGTGTCCTCCGTCTCGCCGCTGCGGTGACTCACCACGGCGTTCCATCCGTTCGCCTGTGCCATGCGAATGGCGTCGACGGTTTCGGACACCGTACCGATCTGGTTGAGTTTAATGAGCACTGCATTACCCGCCTTCTCCTTGAGCCCCTTCGTGATACGTTCTGTATTGGTCACGAAAAGATCGTCACCGACGAGTTGCGTCCTCTTGCCGAGTGTGGCGGTGATCTCCGTGAAACCAGCCCAGTCGTCCTCATGATGCGAATCCTCGATGGAAACAACGTGATACTCATTGCACAGCTCTCCGTAGAACTTCGACAGCTCTGACGATGTGAATGTCTTCCCGTCAACGACGTACTTTCCCTCCGCGAAGAATTCCGAAGCGGCGCAGTCGAGTGCAAGCTTTACCTTTCCCTGGTATCCACAGGATTCGATGGCAGCAAGGAGGAATCCAAGGGCTTCCCTGCTGTCCTTCACCTTCGGTGCAAATCCTCCTTCATCACCAACCGACACCACGTGACCGGCCTGCTGCAGCAATTTCTTCAGTGCATGGAAAATCTCCGTGCCGGCGCGGAGCGCCTCGGCGAATGACGGAAAATCCACAGGAACGATCATGCACTCCTGAAAGGAAAGGCCGCTGTCCGCGTGCTTGCCACCATTGATGACGTTCATCATCGGAACGGGGAGGAGCGACGGGTCCTCTGTTTCAAACTGGTCCGCAAGTGACCGCCAGAGAGGCTTGCCTTCGCTGACAGCACGGGCGCGACACACAGCCATGGAAACACCGAGAATAGCGTTCGCACCGAGCTTTGCCTTATTCGCTGTTCCGTCCAAATCCAAGAGCATCTGATCTACAGTCCGCTGATCACTCACGGGTAATCCCTTGATAGCACCGACGATGACACCATTCACAGTCGACACGGCCTTCAGCACAGACTTTCCCCCGTAGATCTTCTTATCATTGTCACGCAGCTCCAGTGCCTCATGAGAACCTGTAGAGGCGCCCGAAGGAACCGCCGCCCTGCCGAATGAGCCGTCATCCAGGAGACAATCGACTTCCACAGTCGGATTGCCGCGTGAATCGAGTATCTGTCGAGCTTTGAGAGAAGAAATTGTTGCCATGCGCATAGCGTAGCAAATTTTATCATCCCAAGTGATCGGTTTTTGTGCTTCGATACAATTTTGCTTCGCTGCGCTGCGCAAAATCACTCAGCACGACACAAAAAACCGATTGTATCGAGGGGAACATTCTTACGCTCTCTCCTGTGCACGCCTCTGCAGCAGAGTGACATATCCGACGGCAAGAAGCGAAATAATCGTGCTCCAGCCGAATCCCGATGTCGGCAGCTTGCCCGGCATGGTCCCCGCATTGCGCAGCTCATCACCTGTTCCAGAGAGGACAGCGACGGACTTCGATGACTTCGACGAGGAAGAAGCGACTGCAGCGACCAGCTTTGCCTCCGAGGACGCACTCTTCCTCTCGGTCATTCCCCTACTCTTCATACGGGCAGCGATGCGCTCTTCCCTGCGCTCCTGCTCGCGAAGCCTCTCGCGCCACTGCTCCTCCTTGGCATCATCCGAAGGCTCCAGAACAGGCTTGGACCCTCCTCCCGGCAACAGCGCCAGTGCACCGGAGGAAACATTCATTTGCCAGAAATCCGCTCCCCAGAGGCTGGCTGAGAGCTCGGACTCCCATGAGGAACCGCGCTCACTGACAATAGCGAATGCGGCGAACGGGACGAGTATGAGACTCAGAAACGCAACACGGGGCACCCTGCGACGAATGACCTGAAGGCAGTAGTAGACGATCAGAAGGAAACCGAACGCCACCGCTCCGAGCGCCCACCCCCACGTGAAGACGTTCACCGAAGTCTCTCCAAGGACACCTTTGTATATCATCCCCTCAAGTGCCAACCAGATGAGCAGCATGAGCGAAGGGAACCAGTGAACATTGCGGAAGAATGTGTCCGCCCTGCGCACCCGGAACATCGGAAGGAGCAGAAGCGGATAGATGATACTCAGTGCAAAGAGAACCGCCCAGGGAAGAGCTCCATCGGGCAGATGCGGCAGCGTCGAGATCAGAAGACCCGTCAGCGCGATGATCGCGCCGAGTGCCACAATCAGAAACGTCTCCGTGAAATGCTTGAGAGGCATAGGAGGGGCATGGTCGTCGAAAGCAGACACCGTGTCAAGGAAACATTCCCTGCCATGGAATCGTCAAATGAAAACCGCAGCAGCTAACGAAAATCTCGGGACTCCACCCCTCTCAGTGCTTCTTCTTCGGCAGATACCTGGCACGCGGGTCCTCGTTCTTCACCTGCGGCACTATTTCGTAGTGACGCATGCGCCAAACCTTCCACTGAAGGAGGACGTAGGCAACAAGAGCCAATGCCCAGACCGCCCAGAAGAGTCGCATGGAGAGGAATGCAATGCCCTCAACGCGGCATACCGCAAGGAAGAGGCCGATGAGACCGAACCAAAGCAGTGCAGCACTCCACGATGCGCTCAACTTTCGGGTCACGGGATTCTGGAGCCCCTTCCTCCACCGGCTCACCGCAAAGGAACAGACGACCATGAGAAGACACACGCCGAGTGCGAGCATCACTTTTGGGCTGCTGTAGGCGGGAGCAGGGGGATTTGGCCAGAAGATGTACGTGAAAAATTCACTCATAGTACCGGTGGAATGTACTGCCAGCCTAGCGAGCGGATACAGGTATGTGAAGTGCCTTACCGGATTATCTTCTACAACTCGATGTCCTCATCTTGGGAATTCTGCTTTCTCTTTTTTCTGTTGACGATGCCACTCTTACGTTCACCCGGCTCGCGTTGTTTGGAAACACGGATCGCCGCCAGCGCTTCGTTGAGCATCTGTTCCATTTCACGCTCCTTCAGCGTTCGTGGCGGACGGATGAGCAGATAGACAAAGAATCCGACGACCGGCAACCCCGCCGTGAGGAGAATGGACACGAACATGTGGAAGAAGGAGTGCGTCCGCAGGAGGATGTCCCTCGTCACATAGAACACGAGAAAGATCATCGCTACACCGATAGCCAACATGTAGAGCTGCAGCATCCGCAGCGCCGGATCCTGCGAGACGAAGAGCAACCACGGTTCGGCGAATGACTGAAATCCGGAAAGCATGGAAGAAGAATACAGGAAAATGATCCAGAAGATCCAGAGGACTTACAGGAATGAGAAATGGAGTTCTCATCTGAATCCTCTGAATCCTCTGAGTCCTCTTAGAGATGCGGATACCGCCTCCGGTGCACGATGACGTACACCACCGTACCGAGCGATGCGAGAACCGCGAGGAACTGACTGAAGCGCAACTCGAACGTGGGATACTGCAGCCACGCGCGTGCGATGAGATAGACGAAGAACGTCAGGAGCAGCAGAACTTCATAGATGATCATCGCGCGCTGTGAAAAGCGATTCTCCACCGCAGCGAAGATGCCAAGACTGACGAAGAGCAGAATGAGAACCGCGAAATCCATGCGTGTCGCAAAAACCGGAATCGTAAAGTCTCCGCGGAAGTACTCGAAGAAAAACGTAGCGATGCTCGCGAGGATGATGCCGCACGCCGTTTCGGAACCTGCGCGTGTGCTCTGCTTACGGATCACCAACAGCAGAAAGGTGAGGAAGAGGTAGAAGAAGGCGTAGTAGAGCTGAACCGGATGGATGGGAACGGTGTAGCGAACACTCATGGCATCGTAGGTGACACCGAAGAACACATCTGTCGGCTTTCCGTATGCCTGACCGGAAGCGAACATACCGAACCAGTCAAAGGCCAGTCCGAAAATCGTCGCAGGCAGCAGGACATCCAGCCATTGGAGAAACGTCGTCCGATGCTCCTTCGTCGCCCAGTACAGAACGGCGGCAATGCCAACGGCAGCACCGACGAAACTGAAGTTACCATCCCAAACGATGAAGATCCTGATCGGATCACGAAGATACACACGGTACTGGGCGATGAGGGCAAAGAACCTGCCGCAGGCAAAGAGCGCCACGGCATAGCGCAGACTGTTTTCACGGAAATGCTGGAGAGACAGGTGCGCACTCTCGGCGAGCCTCAGAAAGAACTCCGTGGCGAGCCAGATGCCGAGAAGTAAGAACACCACGCGCGTCCAGATGATGGCGGGGCCAACGGAGAATGCTTCAAACATGTGCCTTGTATCCTACATGATTTTCCGTCCATTGTAGAGACGCACGAATCGTGTCTCTCTACAATGGACATACCTTGATCTACCTCGACCACGCCGCCACAACGCCCCTCGATCCGCGCGTCTTCGAAGCCATGCTTCCGCATGTGCGGGATCACTGGGGCAATGCGTCATCCCCTCATGCCAAAGGACGCGAAGCGCGCTCCGCGCTCGATGCCTCACGCCAGACCATCGCCGACCTCCTCGGTGTCAAAACGCAGGAGGTGGTTTTCGTCAGCAGCGGCAGCGAAGGCAACACCCTTGCGATCTTCGGACTCAGTGAGAAATGGGAGCAGCGCCACAAAACGCCCGGTCACGCAGTATTCCTGTCCGTCGAGCACAACTGCAGCATCAAGTCTCTGCAGAAGCTCCGGGAGCGCGGCTGGTCAACGACCATGCTGCCCGTTGATGGTGAAGGACGTCTGGACCCGGTGGATCTGGAAAAAGCCCTGCGCAATGACACGGCAATCGTTTCCATTCAATCGGCAAACAATGAAGTCGGGACCATCCAGCCAATTGAAGCCTGTGCGGAGATCTGCAAAGAGCGAGGCATCCCCTTCCACACGGACGCCGTGCAACCCGTAGGACAACTCCCCCTCCCTCTCGTTCCCGATCTCATGACGATCGCAGCCCACAAATTCTACGGACCGAAGGGTATTGGCGCTCTCATCGTCCGCGACTCTATCGAGCTGACGCCGCAAATTCTCGGGGGCGGACAGGAGTTTGGCCTCCGCGCAGGAAGTGAAAACGTTCCCGCCGTTGCCGGCATGGCGAAGGCACTGGAGCTGGCACTCGCGGAGCAGCCGGAAGAATTCACGCGGCTCACTGCACTGCGCGACGGATTCATCGTCGAACTGGAAAAACTGCGCGGTGTGACACTGAACGGTCCGCGCGGCCACAAACGCTTACCGAACAACGTGAACATCCGCATTGCAGGACACAGAGGCGAGACCGTCGTGATGCAGCTCGATATGGCAGGTATCTGTGTGTCGACCGGCGCTGCGTGCGTCACAGGCTCCTCCGAACCAAGTCATGTGCTGCAGGCGATGGGACGCAATGAGGCGGAGGCAAATGAGAATGTGCGGATGACGCTGGGGAAACGAACCACTGAAGAAGAATTACGGAAAACAGTAGAGACGCTCCGGAACGCACTAGCAAAGAAATAGATTTGCTTCGCGACTGGTAGTTCATTTCTTTTCGGCAGCGAAAAGAAATGAACCAAAGAAAAGCTGCCGCAAAATCATAAACTCGCTCGCTCACTGATCGCTCGCTCGGACATATGATTTTGCGGATGACGAAGATGTAGTCCAGAGCGGGTTCCGTCCGCTACCTGTGTAAGTTTCTCGAAAAGCAAAAGTGGAGAGGTCCGCCGCCACGGGGGGTGAAGGGGAAGACCCTGTCTTCCGCCGAAGGCGGACGTCGACGAGACGACTGCGAATCCCTGGAGCAGTCGGTGAGGAGACACAGGGTCGAGTGGTGCGGGAACTGGCGGCGGGTGCGTTTTTCTTTGTCATCTTTCTTTTGTCGCGGAGACAAAAGAAAGTGAAAAAATATGTTTAATGCAGACAAAGAAAGCACAAACATTACCCAATCGAACACTCCAGATTCCTCTCATCGACATCCTTCGCCGTCTTCGCGATGAATTGATCGAGAGAGACCACCTCCTGCTTGCCGGTCCTGGTATTGCGAACCGCAACGGACTTCGCCTCCACTTCTTTGTCACCCAGAACGAGCACGTACGGAATCTTCTGCTTCTCACTCTCGCGCACGCGCTTGCCGAGAGAATCGGTGCTTTCAAAGTACGTGACACGCATACCTTTCGCCTTCAGAGCAGCCTCAACGTCGTGAGCATAGCCTTCGTGCGCCTCTGCAACGGGAACAAGGGAAACCTGCACCGGTGCAAGCCAGAGCGGGAAAGCGCCTTTGAAATGTTCGATCAGCACTCCGATGAAACGTTCGAAGGAACCGAAGATCGCACGGTGCATCATCACCGGACGCTTCTTCGTTCCGTCCTTGTCGTTGTACCAGATATCGAAACGCTCCGGCATGTTGTAGTCCACCTGCGGGATAGTCCCGAGCTGCCATTCGCGTCCGAAGACGTCCTTCACAATCAGGTCAATCTTGGGACCGTAGAACGCGGATTCGCCGACCGCCTCCTCGTACGGCAACTTCAGCTTCTCAAGAGCATTGCGCAAAGCATCCTCCGCGAGCTTCCAGTTCTCCTTGGTCCCGATGTACTTCTCCCAGTTCGCGGGATCGTGGAGACTCAAACGCAAACGGAAGTTTTCGAATCCGAGCGTTTTGTAGATGTAGAACGCGAGATCGAGAATGCCTTCGATCTCCTGCTGCATCTGGTCGGGACACATGAAGAGGTGCGCATCGTCCTGCGTGAACCCACGAACGCGTGTAAGACCCCCGACTTCGCCGCTCTGTTCGTAGCGGTAGACGGTTCCAAATTCCGCAAAGCGCTGAGGCAATTCCCGGTAGCTCCACGGTCGGCTCTCATAGACCTGCACATGGTGCGGGCAGTTCATCGGCTTCAGCACGTACTCCGCATCCTCCGCCTGCATGAGCGGGAAAATATCCTTCTTGAAGTGGGAGAGGTGTCCGGATTTCTTGTAGAGATCAGCGCGACCGATGTTCGGCGTGTAGACGAAGCTGTAACCCCGACGCTTGAGTTCTCCCCGAATCCATCCCTCCAGTTCCTGACGAATCACTGCCCCCTTCGGTGCGAGCATCGGAAGTCCCGGGCCGACGGTCTCGGACAACACGAAAATATTCATCTCCTTGCCGAGTTTGCGGTGATCAACCTTCGCGGCCTCTTCGAGATTTTTGAGATACGTCTGGAGTTGTTCCTTGCTGGGAAATGCAACGACGTAAATGCGCGTGAGTTGCTCGCGCTTTTCGTCACCGCGCCAGTATGCGCCAGCGAGACTCATGAGCTTGAATCCGTCAGCCGGAATCTCCTTGAGATTTTCAACGTGTCCACCACGACAGAGATCGACGAACATCTCCTGCCCCTTCGCGTCGACGTTCCGGTAATTCGTCACCTTCGTCTCCCCCTTCGCCTTCAAGTCCTCCACAAGCTCGACTTTGAACGGCTGCTTCTTCTCCTTCCAGAATGCAATCGCGTCATCTACCTTCAGCGCATCCACTTCGAACGTCTGCCCCTGATTGATAATCTTGCGCATCTCCTTTTCAATCGCACCGAAATCCTCCGTGGAAATAGGCTTCGCAAAAAGAAAATCGTAGTAGCAGCCATTATCGATCGGCGGACCAATCGTCGGTTTGGTGTCCGGCCAGAGCTTCATCACCGCCTGCGCAAGAACGTGCGCAAGACTGTGACGCATGTTGTGAAGGTAATCGGCGGAGTCGGTTGCTGCGGGACACATGGCGGCAGAGTAGCAGAAAGAGGGCATCTGATGTAAACAAGGCGGAAAAAGGCTGAAGTTTCCGAGGTATCCGAAGTTGCCGAGGTATCCGAAGTTTCCGAAGGGCGTTCCGTTTGCCATCGGAACAAAAAGAATGGCTTAGGAATACCACAAATTGGCTAATGTACTTGTGGAATCCAAGGCAGAACTCTACTGAAAGACAAAGAAGAATAGAATTCATACATGCACGAACGACCCTACAAAAGGCTCATTGCCTGGCAGGAAAGTTACAAGCTTTGCCGAATGCTCTATGAATCAACTACTGCATTCCCAAACATCGAACGATTCGCTCTGGCTTCACAAATTCGCCGTGCCGCTTATAGCATGCCATTGAACATCGCCGAAGGAGCTGCCCGACATTCAAAGAAGGAAAAAGCCCACTTCTATGCAATTGCAATCGGTTCATTGGAAGAACTACATTGTGCTATACAACTCTCACTTGACCTTGGATATATCACTTCTGAAACATTCAAAGCAATCGATGACCAGATGAACCGGACAAGCTTTCTCATCGTAAAACTCCGTACATCCGTCCTCCCCTAGGACACCTCGGCTACCTTTCACCCTTCGTCTACCTCATTTTCAACTCTGTCTCCAGCGCATGCACTTCACGCAGGAGCTGTGCATCGACGTGCATTTCGCGCTCGATCTTCTCGACGGCATTCATGACCGTTGTGTGATCACGGCCGGAGAATATTTCCCCGAGACTGACGTAGCTGATGTGCAGGTGTTTCTTGCCTATGTACATCGCGATCTGGCGGGGCATGAGAATCTCGCGGACGCGTGAGGAACCGACCATGTCCTGCACGGACACCGAGTAGTAACGACTCACGGCCTCCATGACATCCTGCAACGTGGCACGGCGGTCGTTCGGCTTCTCAAAGCCAATATCCTCTTCCTTCACATGCGGATCCTTGTTCAATTTACTCATGATTTCCGCAATGCTCTTGATCGTCGGCGCGCGCTGCTCCAGCTCGTACTGTGCGATCGCCTGCATGAGAATTCCCTCGAGCTCGCGGACGTTCTTCGTCGTGTGCTCTGCGATGAACTGCAGCACGGCCATGTCGATCATCATCTGATACTCCTTCGCTTTCTCCACGAGAATGGCAAGACGCGTTTCATAGTCGGGCTCGGAGACATCCGCGATCATGCCGCGCTCGAAACGCGAGATGAGACGATCCTCCAGATTCAGCTCCTGCGGCTGGCGATCCGCAGAGATAATCACCTGTTTCTGGTTCTCGTAGAGGGCATTGAATGTGTGGAAGAACTCTTCCTGCGTACGCTCTTTGTTCGCGATGAACTGAACGTCATCAATGATGAGGACATCGACCTGACGGTAGCGCTTGCGGACCTGATCCATCTTGCGCGAAGCGATGGCCTCTACAACCTGGTTCGTAAAGTCCTCCGACGTCGTATAGACGACGGTGGCACGTGGCATCCTCTGCAGAATGGCGTTACCGACACCCTGGAGGAGGTGCGTCTTGCCGAGTCCTACGCCTCCGTAGAGGAAGAGCGGGTTGTACTTCCCTCCCGGCGAAGCCGCAACCGCAGCGCAGGCTGCATGTGCCAGACGATTGTTCGATCCGACCACGAAGCCGTCCAGAGTGTAGCGGGGATTCAGAATCTTGCTGACGATGCCCTCCGCCATCTTCACCTCCTGCCTGCCGGGCACCTTGCGCTTGCGCTGCTCCGGGAAATGCTCGAGGAGATTCACCGTGCGCTCCGGGCTGTCCTTCAGTCCGCCATCCACTTTGTACACGATCTGTGCGATCTCTGAATCGATCTCGCGCATGCACTGCAACGTGAGAGTCTGGAAACGCTCCAGGTGCCAGTTCATCACCATCGGAAGGGGCAGACCGATGATCACAGTCCCCTCCTCTCTGCCCAGTACCGCTGTGTCGCGGAACCACGTGATGAACTCACCGCGCTGAAGTTGCGGCTCGATGAGCCGAAGGGTTTCAAGCCAAAGCCCGGTGAAATCCGACGACGAAATTGTCTGGGAGGCCGACGGCGATTGCACGCCACTAGAAGAGACTGACGATGTCATGGAAGGTGATCAGGACGATGAGCAAAATGAGGATGGTGAACCCGACAGCGTTCGTGACGACTTCGAGACGACGATTGAGAGGACGTCTGCGAATGGCTTCTGCAAGCACAAAGAGTACGCGGCCTCCATCGAGCGCGGGGAAAGGCAACACGTTCAGTACCGCAAGGCTCAGGCTCAGAAGAGCGACGAGACGAAGGTAATGCATAAATCCTTCCTGTACCGATACGTGTGTGAGCTGCGCAATACCGACGATGCCGGCGATGCCCTCTGGAACAGTGCCCGTCATCGCAAGCGAGGAAAACAAATTGCCGATGCCGATGACCGTCTGCACTGTCATGATGCGTGCCTCACGCATGGCGAGGAGGAACGCCTGAACGACGCTGTGCGCGGGAGCAGAGAGCTCCAGTGCAAAGGGAACGACGGACACGCCGGATTTTCCCTGGGCGAGCGTGACGGAAAATTCTTCCACGGTGTCCGACACCGAACGCCCGGTCACGCGCGACACTTCGTACGTCACGCGCGTCTTTCCCTCCTGAATTTTGAGAACGTCTTCCAGACGAGTGACAGGCAGTCCGTTGATGGACCTGAGCAAACTCTTCGCCGGTATACCAGCCTTCGCCGCACCGCCACTGCTCATCACCTCGTCTATCAAAACACCCATGACGAGGTGGATCTCTCCCCGCGTGGATGCCTGCTCCATTTCCTCGAACGTCATGAAGGTCGGCACCCAGCGCCCGACGGAGAACCCGACGGTGAGAAGCGCAACCGCAAGCACGAGGTTCATGAAGACTCCTGCGAGCAAAATGACGATTCTCGAAGGAATAGAGGCAGCGCTGAAGCTTCCGGGGGAACGCCTTTCTCTCTCGGTCAGGGCATTTTCACCCTTGAGACGCACGAACCCGCCGAAGGGAATCCAGTTCAGAGTGAAGTCCGTACCGGCGCGGCTGAAGAGAGTTTTTGCGCGGGGAGGAAGACCGAATCCGAACTCTTCCACTTCCACACCGAACTTTCGGGCCGCAGCGAAGTGACCCCACTCATGGATCAGAATCAGAAGACTCAGAAGCAGAATGAAGGCCAGTGAAGAAATGATGACAGTCATGAAGCGCCGCGAACGTTTCGTTCGCAGGGATCCGATACTAGCGTGACGGTGGATAACTGAAAAGTTTTCCACACCAAGTCGTCTTGCGTGTGCGTGAGAAAAGTACACGACACTAAAACGTCGAAGATGGTTATCAAAAGAGCGACGTCATCCACGCGCCACCACCCATGCTTCCACCCACTGTGCTCCGGCTTCTTTCAGTGCGCATGCACATGCGTCCAGCGTCGCTCCGGTCGTTGCAATGTCATCGATCAGTGCAACATGCTGTGGTATGTAAACGTCATCGCACAGCGA
>Ga0194121_10007973_pt1 | contig 13588 bp, 15 predicted proteins | sample TA2MahCa50mmetaG_FD_148609 | JGI IMG/M metagenome (GOLD analysis project Ga0194121, IMG submission 148609) | Freshwater microbial communities from Lake Tanganyika, Tanzania - TA2015020 Mahale Deep Cast 50m | ecosystem: Environmental > Aquatic > Freshwater > Lake | place: Tanzania: Lake... | reverse complement strand
TATTGAATCTCTCCCCCCGTGCCCGCATTATCGGCGGCGCTAACAGACTACCATCGGGGATTTTTCAAAACCCCATGTAGGCTTTTGATCAAACTTTTTGCAAAAGTTTGGTATTGAATCTCTCTCCCCCCGCTCGCTTCCGATCGAGCGTGCCGGTGTTGTGGTGCCAACCAGTGGCACCACTCTTTCTAGAAAACCATTTTGAAGACAAAACTTATATACTCTGTAATTACTATTGTCTCATGGTTGTCAGAAAAGTTTTTCACGCGGGACGTTGGGTGCGTGCTGGTTTGTTGTTGATGGGTGCGGTGTCCTGCGCTTCTGTTGATAAAGGCGGTCCAGGTGAGCGCGTTCCCTGGATGGTTTCTCGTGCAGGGGTCCCGACGCGTACTGGGACAAGTCTTACATTGTTAGGTTTAGATGTTGTTCATCAAGAGGGCACCAATAAAGCGATGGTTGTTCCTTCCGTTGTGGGGTGGTCGGAGACAGGTTGGAAAGGCGTTGGTCTGAATTGGATTGCTTCCGCGGATGTTAATAATGAACAAACCCAATTTTTGGCGGCGGGTATTGCTAAAGAACTTTTTGAGGGAAAGGCAACGGTCGGCGTGAGAGGATTTTCAACTCCTTGGGGGGGAGAGAATGCATTGCTCGCAGCTAAATTGAATCTACCATCTGCAACAAAATTTTATTATTCGGTTGATCCGGAGATCGGTCCACCTTCTCAGCAAACTGCTTTGCGTCACACTTTTGATTGGAAAGGTCGCGTATTGGATCTGGTTGTGCGCGGGGATACCGATCACTGGAATGTTTCACTGGGTGCCGAATATGCGTGGGGGAGAAATGCTTTTGCGCTAGCACGCGATATTGAAAACAGGGTTACCCAAGCAAGATATACTCGTGGCCTCGGAGATGGAGTGGCACAACTTTCGGTTTTTGGAGGGAAGACAGATCACGGGGGTAAGCATGTGGGAATAGGTTTGCAAATAGCATTAGACTCCGTGACGCGAAAAAGGAGACCGCGCCGCCCAAGTGGGGGTGGGAAGAAAATCTTTCCTCATTCGATTGCATCTCAACGACTAACTGCTGGTCGTAGTTCCAGGGTGGCGCGCCGTAAACCCGTTGTGCGTCGTCGATGATATCACTTTTTCTGTGCGGTTATACCCATCGCGCATTTACTCTCTTGCCCCATCTTCTCGATTGCTCAGATACTGTTTTTGACCAGCGAGGTATTTTTTCCAATTGAATCTCTCTCCCCCCGTCCAATTTCGATTGGACCAACCGAGAAACGGGTTATCGCTTGCCAGCGACAACCCCAAGTTTTTCTTTTTGACTGGACGTCTACTTTTTCTTTTTTCAAAAGAAAAAGGAGTGTGTATTGAATCTCTCCCCCCGTGCCCGCATTATCGGCGGCGCTAACAGACTACCATCGGGGATTTTTCAAAACCCCATGTAGGCTTTTGATCAAACTTTTTGCAAAAGTTTGGTATTGAATCTCTCTCCTGTTTTTTCCCAATTCACTTTAATGCTCTGATTTTTCTAGCGGGACGTTCCGTGCTTTCCCCTTCCACGAATTCGTTTTGATTAACTCTGATTCGTGGTCGTCGTTGTCGTAGGGTAACTTTGCTCTCTTGTGCAGGAGAAGTAATAATACATAGAGCAATGGGCTCCTTTTTGTTCACTAGTGGATTGATAACAACTTGCGTACGTTTTCTTTCCAAAGTGGTTAGGATTTGGGCACGCATCAGGACATTGGTTAGTCAAATCTGATAAATATTTTTTGATATCTTGGTATGCCTCTTGACACGCCTCTTGAATATGAGCGCGATTTTGTCTTGTGCGGGGGCTGCCATTAGTATCACCATCGGAGACAGTAATTGGGCAAATATAAATGTTTCGGCGGTCCTCCCCCCGCTTTATTATATTTTAGTCTGTTTTTTGCGTGGAGTGAGTTGTTTGCGCTTTTTGGCTTCAGGTTCGTCCAAGTAGTTATCGGGTGTTGCAACGGATTCTCCTGTTTCAATCTCCAATTTTTTTCGTGCGTCTCCTGCAATGGTTCCTCCTCGTTTTGCTGCATCTTGGTTGGGTTCAAATCCTTGTGCGTTTTTGACGCGGGCGATTTTAGTGGTAGAGGCTTCTCCTAGCATCGTGAAAATGAGTTCCAAATCATTCATGTGGTCGCGCAGGTTTTCTTTGGCTAATCCCTTGAATTGTTTATGTTCCTCCACGGTTTTACCAAAAGTGGCTTTACTAATTTCATTGGTCAAAATGGCAAACTCGGCTCCTTCTTTTACTCCTCGTTTTCCCCATTCTCCAGTGAGTTCATTTCGCACGGTGATTCCACGCACGCGCTTCTCAATCCACTCGTCAGAATATCCTTTTGCATGGTATATTTCTCTCATTCGTTTTTGGGCTAATTCAGGATTCTCTATTTCCTGCACGCGCTCATACCCTACTCGAGCGAGCCACTGCTTGAATGGTTCGGCTTTGGGAGAAGGAATAGACTGGATTAAGCGAAAGGCACCACCCGTCGTGACACAATCCATTTCACGCTGTTTTCCATCCCTTGCTTCTATCTTCAACCCGTGACAAATTGTCACGAGTTGGGGCTCGCGATGTTTTAATTGCCTCCAATAGGACTGTTCATCAATACTTCCAGTTAGGGCAGAAATTATGTCCACAACTGGATAATGCCATTCCTCATTATACCAAATTCGGCGGATTTTCGTATCCTGAAAAACCACTAAGGCATGGGATTCGTCCATCATTCGAATACGATTTTTCGCCATTTAACCCTTTGGAGGGCAGAGCGCCGAGAAGTTGTGTCTATTTCCGTGATTAATCTTAGCTCCTCAGTATCGCACTCAACAAGGCCATTTGCACATACATTCGATTGCGTGCTTGTTCCCACACAAGGGAGTTTTTGGCGTACATCACGTTGTGAGAAACCTCTTCTCCTTTCAGCGCGGGCAAGCAGTGCATTCCCACCGCTCCGCGGGCACATTTTTGCAGTAATTTTTCGTTGAGTTGGAATTTGCTTAATGTGGGGAAGAGTTTTTTCTTATCCAATTTCATGTGCATGCTCTCCCATTCGTCGGTGTACACCACATTCACATTCTTCAAAATTTCTTTCCCGGGCATTTCATTAAACACGCGTATTTCGCTTCCCGATTTTTTCGCGTATGAGTGTGCAATCTTCAAGTATTTTTGCGAGACGGGAAATTGTTTTGGCGAGGCCACGTACATGTTGACGCCCAACATGGCGCATCCCACCAATAGCGAGTCTGTGATGTTGTCGCTGACTCCCGTGTACATAAGTGTAATGTTGTTGAGTCGTTTGAAGTGTTCGCGTATCGTGAATAAATCAGAGAGAATTTGGCATGGATGGTCTTCATTCGTCAAACCATTCACGATGGGTTTGTCCGAGTATTTGGCCATGGTTTCTAATTCTTTGTGTTCGAACACGCGGGCCATAATGCAATCCGTGTAGCGCGATAGTGTCAACGCGGTGTCCTGCATGTCTTCTCCTCTTCCCATTTGAGTAATGGTTTTGTCGATGAAGAGGGAGTGTCCGTGGAGTAAATGAACACCGGCATCAAAACTCACACGCGTGCGTGTGGAAGGTTTTTCGAAAAATAAGGTGACTGTTTTTTGGTTTAATAAATGGGGTAATGGTTCGTGATCTTGGTGTATTTTTTTGAGTCGTTCCGCGAGGTGGAATAGCATGTAGGATTGTTCTTCATTCACATCATCGGTGCGCAAAAAGTCTTTTCCTTTCATTTGCTTCAATGGTTTAGTGTCAAGTATTTTTTCCAAATCATTTGTGTATGCGTGTTCCTTTTTCATGCGATAATACCTCCTCTAATTCGCCTGTTTTTCCAATGTACGCAGTCTTTCCCCCTTTTTGAATGAAGCGCATGGTTGAGCGTATTTTGGGTTCCATGCTCCCGCGGCCGAATTCTCCTTGTTTGAGGTAGTAACGCGCTTTGGCCAATGATAGGGAGTGAATGGGCATTGGTTTCGTGTTGTACTGCGTGTACGCGTAGCTTTCATTCGTGAGAATGACCATTTCTCTTGCTGCGAGTGCGTTTCCCAACACTTGCGTGGTTAAGTCTTTGTCAATCACTGCGTCTGCGCATGACCAATGATTCTTGTTGCGCGTCACGGGAATTCCTCCTCCTCCGCACGCAACCACAATGTGTCCTTTTTCCACGAGTTCGCGTATCGCATTGAGTTCAACAATTTTTTGGGGGGTGGGAGAGGCGACAATTTTTCGAAAGCCCTTGCGCGTATCATGGATAAAGGGAATTTTTTCCCGGGAAAGATGCTGCGAGGATTGATACCATGGTCCAATGGGTTTACTTGGATGCGTAAATGCTTCATCTTTTTCATTCACTTCCACGTGGGTTAGGACCACACTCACGGGTTGTGCGGGCAACCATTTTTTCAAACCGAATGCAATCAAGTGTCCTATTTCTCCTTGCGTCATGCCCACTTCCACATGCAGGGGCATGCTTGGTATGCGTGGCGAGGCGGCTTGCATTTGCAATTCTAAATTACCCACTTGAGGTCCGTTTCCGTGGGTGATGATGAGGGGAATATCTTTCTTGGCTAGCGCGGCAATTTCCTTGCACGCATGGGTAATATTTTTCATTTGTTGAGCATAGTTTCCAATCTCATGTTCCCGGATGAGGGCATTCCCGCCGAGGGCGATGATGAGGGGTTTCATTCCTTGTTGTGCGAGTTTGGAATTTATATAGGATAGGCTCTCTTTTCCTGCATGCCTTCTCCTCGCGTGCGTTCTCGGACGGGTTTCTCGGATAGAATAGTCATGCGTTTCCGTTCGCGTTTGCTTCCTTCCGTTGTGCGTGAGAGTGATGGGTATCAGACCGCGCTCAAGTATGCGGTTCATCAGAGGGGTTATCGTTTGGGTCGTAATGTGGTTACGGATCCGTTTGTTTTCAATCGTGCATTTCGTGCGGCGGATCGTGCGGCGCGTGTGGCGCAGGAGCGTTTTCATTCTTCTGTTTTTCGTGCCGCATTTGGGTTGCTTCCCGCACGCATGAAAGAGCGTGTTTTGGGAGAGTATCGTACCATTCTTAAAACGGCTGCTGCGTTGCGGAGGATTCAGGCGCGGGATTTGGTGCAGCATCATCAAACGCCTTCCGTTTATGATAAGCGCGCGTTCACGGCATTGTTGCGCGAGTCCTTACGTAATGGGTTGCGTAAACCTTTCACGTTGGCGATGGTTGATTTGGATGATTTTAAGCAAGTCAATTCACTTTTTGGTCACGGGGTCGGAGATGTTGTCTTGGATCATTTTTCGAATGCGCTTTCACGTTTTGCTAAGAATCATGGTGGTTTTGTGGGTCGTGTGGGTGGGGAGGAATTTCAGATATATTTGCCCATTCCTCCTGAGCAAACCCAGAAATGGTTGGATACGTTTCGTAACACGTTTCGAAATGATACTCATCGTGCGGATTTTATTCGACGGTCTGGGGTTCCGGTGATTGGGGATATTGATCAATGGAACAAGGGCGTATCATTCACGGTAGGAATGACGGGTGCGCGGGAGTTGCATCAGAATATTCGTGAATTGAAATCATTGTTTAGTTTGGTGCAGCGCGGTCTTAAGGAAGGTAAATCGCGTGAAGGAAAGGGCACGTCGATTGTGATTGATTTGCCGCGCCAGGTGTAACGCATGCGTCTCGCGTGTTTGTTTTCCGGGGGAAAGGATTCCGTGTATGCGTTGCATTTGGCTAAGTATGCGGGTCACGAGATATCTTGTTTAGTGGCGATGCGTCCACAGAATACGGAATCTTTTTTGTTTCATGTTCCCAATATTGATTGGACGAAGTTGCAGGCCGAATCCATGGGTTTTCCCTTGTTGATCGTACAAACGAGTGGTCAAAAGTCTCAGGAAATGAAGGATTTGAAACGTGTTTTGAGTGAGTTGAAGCAAAAAAATAAGATTGAGGGGGTGGTCACGGGCGCGGTGTTTTCCACGTATCAAGCCAGCCGGATTCAAAAAATTTGTTTTGAGTTGGGATTGTTTTGTTACAACCCCTTGTGGCAAACCTCTCCGGCGTCTCATTGGCATGAGTTGTTAGTGAATGGGTTTGAGGTAATTCTTACGAGCGTCGCGGCACAGGGATTAGACAATGAATGGTTGGGCAAGAAAATGGATGAGAATGCAGTACATGTTTTGCGTTCATTGGAGAAAAAACACGGCCTTTCTTCCATTGGGGAGGGGGGCGAGTTTGAATCATTTGTGGTTAATGCTCCGTTGTTTGCTAAAAAAATTTACATTTCTAATTATCACGATGAGTGGAAAGGCTTGCAGGGAACGCGTCATATTTTGCGTGCGCAATTAGTGGATGAGCATCTGCGTAAAAAAATCAATCCCTCTCAAAAAGCTTCTGTAAAAAAAATCCGTGTCAAACCTAAGAAGCTTGTCAAAAAAAAGCGCGTGAAAGCCAAACGTGCTAAACATGGGAGGAATTCGAGATGATGATTCATTCCGTGCTGGTGGTGAATTGTTCCCGTGACAATGATTTGTTGAGCGTGCGTGAGTTTGTTTGGCCGATTCAGCGTTCATTGCCTGTTCCGAGTAAAGCAATCCCCCTGCGTGCGTTTACGGAGAAGTCATTGCAATCATTTGATGCGGTTATTTTGTCCGGCTGTCAGTTGTTGGATAATGATTATTTGAAGTATGTAAAAAAAATATCGTGGTTGAAAAATAGTGAGCGTCCCGTGTTGGGCGTGTGTGCGGGTCAGCAACTCGTAAGTCTTGTTTATGGGGGAAAAGTCCTCGATATGAAACAACCCTGCGTGGGGGTTCACTCCATCGTTGTGCGTAAAAATCGCGCATTCTTGGACGGCAGTCTCTCCACGTTAAACGTCTATGGGTTGCATTCCCACACCATTACTTTGCCCACCGGATTCGCCTCCGCCGCGTATTCTTCTCTGAATCCCAATGAGGTTATTTTCCATGCTACGCGGCCGGTGGCGGGTGTTTCCTTTCACCCGGAAGTGTTGAATAAGGGCCTCTTTCCCTCATTTTTAACGTGGGCCGAGGACCGTCTCCATTCAGGAAAATAGCGTTTCTTTTGGTTATTTCCCGACTTAATGGGCTAGCATTCCCCATTCGTCGTGGGCGATAGGATATACGTGAATGTGCTCTCCCCGCGCTGCGTGTCAAAATACCATCCTTGTGGGATGGTGCTCACGCTCTCCCACGCGTTCCTGCATTCAAACGCAAACCCGCATCCGGTGCAGTATCGTTTTTCCCGGCACACATTCTCAAATGAATCATATTTTTTCTCAAAAGGAGTATCATTGTCCACGGCGCACGTGCTAATGATTTCCCCGCCCACGTTCAACAAGTATTCGTCTTCCACGTATCCTGCGTTTTCCGCAGAGGCACGTATGATAATGCGATAACTTCCCTGGTTAGAAGGAATAGCGCTGAGTGAGGTGCTGGTTGTTTTTCTCGCGGAAATACTTCCCAGGTTGTTTTCATTTTCATACGATATTTTTTCGACTTCTTTTCCATTTTCAAATTGTTTTTCCCACACTTGGATGCGTGCCGTGACAGCGGTCGTGTCCACTTCTCCCGTGTTGAATAATACCATGTTAAACGTGATGGTTTCTCCTGCTTGGAACGTTCCTACGGGTGCGTCCACGTTCATGAATTTTAGTTGTGCAGGAATTTTTCCCACATAAACGTTGCACGTATGCAATTCGGATTCACTTTTTTCACAGCGTGCACTCAGGGTGGTTTTTCCATTCTTGAAGAAGCGAATGATTTCGGGAGTGGCTCCTACATTTTGGGTGCAATTTTCCAGGAATGGGCAGCATTCGCTTCCCGCACAGGTAAATGCTACGTTGCGCGTGATATTGTCATAATTTCTCGCGTTGAGGGTTTGGTCTGGATACGTGTTGATTTCTTTGGAACTGTTTTCCCCTAATTGGGCTTGGGCTTCGAGCAATAATTCATCCACGCTCTTGGATAGATTAGTCTGCGGCACGAAGAGCGGTGCCATGAGTCCGGTGATGAAATAGATGGCTGTTCCTGCTAATACGGCTGTCACGAGGAGTTTGAACACGTTCATCGTTTCTTCAACCCCCATCGGTATTGTAAAAATAATAATTTTTTGAGTACGTATGCGAGTAATACTCCAAACACGGTGACTGCTACTAAGTTTTCCCAATCTCCTGTGCGTAAAAAGTATAGTCTTTGTTTAATCACAAAATCATCAATGGCTAATAAGAAAATGACCACTAATCCGAAAGCGAGGGCGAATAATCCTATTCCCATGAGCTTGTTGGTTACCCGTATGAGTGTGCTCACCGTGCTTCCTCCACTTTGACTTTCTTTTGGTTTTGATACATTTTGATAATCTCTCTCACCGTGGTGGCCATTTCAGGTTCCTTATCATTCCGCCGTTTTAATATGCGTGGGAATCGCAGCGCGTAACCCGTGCTTTCCCCTTGTTCACGTCCGGCCGTGTGCATGGGGCTCTGCGTGATTTCATCCGCGCGCACTTCAATTACAAATTTGGGTTCCACCCACGCGTATGGGGTAACGTCACTATCCACGCGTGCGGGTTTATGGTTGAGGGTGTGTTTAGAAAGTAGTTTGTGTAAATCCGCGAGCATTTCTTCCGAGAACCCTGTTCCAATGCGCGTAATGGATTTGAACAAATCGGCTTTGTCATCGTACACGGCAGCGAGCAATCCCCCTAATCCAAATTCGGTGCGTTTGCCCTTTCCTTTGTAAAAACCAATAATCACTAAGTCCACCGTGTCTTGCAATTCTCCCTTGTATGAGCGTTTGAGTTTTATCCACGCGAATTTTCGTGCTCCCGCAATGTAGGGCGCGTTCAAGTCTTTGCAAACGATTCCCTCTAATCCTCCACTCACGTTTTCGTTGAAGAACTTGTCCACTTCCCTTGAACTATCCGTGATGATTCCATTCGTGAGTTCGATGGTTTCTCCTTTCATAATGAGTTTTTTGAGTTTTTCTCTTCGTTCGTGGAAGGGGAGTGGCATGAGGTTCTTGTCATTAATGCTCATCACGTCGAACAGAAAAAGTTTCAATGGGAGCTCTTTGGCTTTTTCATCAATGTCATATTTTCGCTTGCGCTGTATGGTAATCTGGAATGGGAAAAATTCTTGGGTTTCCTCATTCACCGCGAGTGCTTCTCCTTCCACGATGCACGTGTGGCAGTCTAATTGTTTTTTGGCCGCGTCCACGATTTCGGGGAACATGTCGGACATGTTTTCCAAGTTTCTCGAAAAAATCCACACATCTTTTCCCTTTTTGTGCACTTGGAGGCGGAAACCATCATATTTTGATTCCACGATGCATTTTCCTAATTTTTCAATAATGTCTTTGGCTAATGGAAGCCTCTCTGCCAGGGTTGGTCGAATGGGGACGCCGGGTTCCAAGTCAATGTTATTGAGCCCCTTGAGTCCTTTTTCGGTTAGTTTTTGGGCGAGCGTTCCCAGGTCCGAGTAAATGTTGTATTTGGCTTCAATTTGTTCGCGTAATTTCATTCGTATTTTTCGTATTTTTTCTTCGGGGGATTTTTTTCCCGTGCTTTCGTCTATTTCTTTGACTAATGCGGTGTTTTCTTTTTGGAACTCATTCAAGTGAACGTGTGCAAGTGCATCCATTAATGTGGGGTCTCCTACTCCCAATCGTAATGCTCCTAATGCAAATCTCACGACAAATTTTCCCTCGTTGGGCGTGGAAGAATTGAGTAATTCGGCGAGTAATTTTATTTTCAATTCCTGTGTTCCTTCTCCGGTGAGTGTGGCTAGTTTCAAGAAATTCTCGTGGACTTTTTTCACGCTCAACGTGGTGCGTATGAGTGATTGCTGGGTTTTTTTTTCCAAGTATTCACTGGCAACTTGTCCCAAGTCTCCGGTCTTTTTGAATTTTTTTTCCACATCTTCTTTCGTATATCCCGTTGCGCGTGCAATGGCTTGTATTACGAGTTTTTCTCCTAGTCCTGTCTCCGTGTTTTCGTATGCGGGGGCGAGTCTTCCTTGGAGTAAGTAGATGACATTCTTCATGTCCTCCGCGGGTGTTTGTTCAAACAATGCGGCGAGTTGCGTGGTCATGTCCACGCGTTTGGACGTTTTTTCTATTTCGTCAAATGCCTTCGCAACAAGTTCGAATTTCATGATACATGGACAAGACGGGGGCTTTTAATGATGAGGCTGCCGTTCAAATAGGCATTATCCGAAAATGCGTTCCATGGCGTGTCGGAAAGGACTGTGTCGTTCACGGATGATTAAGCCGTGTCTCGCGGCAAACTGCCTTGCGTGAGTGGAAATGGGGGCATCTAGTTCGATTTCCCTGGTCAAGTGTTGTCTTACGGGATAGCGTGTGGAGCGTACTTCAATTCCTTTTCCTTTCAATTCGCCCAATGCTTCCCAGTGTTCAATGAGGGCTTGTTCGGGTACTTCTTCGAGCATGCGTTCAGGAACGTGCATTCGAGAAGAGTGAATAACGGCTTTGGGTAAAATGACTAAGTGTCGCAACGCTCGCAATGCTCGGCGGGCGCGGTGTAATTGTTCACGATGTTCGTGAGAGTGGGTTTTTTCCGCGCGAACGGCTTTGTGTGCCTTGCGTGAGCGTGTTTTTCGCTGGTTGAGCGTGTACTTTTTGCTGGTTTTGCGTGATGCCATGGTGTTCATAAAAATTTGGGCTTTAAAAACACTCCTTTTCTTTTTGAGAAAAAGAAAAGTAGCTGTGCAGTCAAAAGAAAAATGAGGGGTATCGTTTTGCGATACCCCGATTTCGTCCTTAAGGGGCGAAACCCTTACGGGAGAGCCCAGATTTGAACTGGGGTCGCCACCACCCCAAGGTGGTATACTACCAGGCTATACTACTCCCCCTTCCCATGAAGTGGGTTTGGGACCCATTATAAACCATTTTGTTGCGTGGTAGTTTATGCCTGCTGAAAAAGCCCCTAAGCTCGTTGGTATCACGGTCAAAAAATCCGAGGACATGTCGGAGTGGTACAATCAAGTCGTTTTGAAGAGTGAGCTCGCTGATTATGCACCCATTCATGGTTTCATGGTTATTCGTCCTCTTGGCATGATGATGTGGGAGCAGATTCAGCATTATTTTGATGCTCGAATAAAATCATTGGGCGTGCAGAATGCCTATTTTCCGTTGTTGATTCCTGAGTCTTTTTTCAAAAAAGAACAAGAGCACGCGGAAGGTTTTGCTCCCGAAGTCGCGTGGATTGCTCAGGACGAAAATGCGGAGAGTGAAGAACGTCTCGCCATCCGTCCCACGAGTGAAACCATGATGTATGACATGTATTCCAAGTGGATTCGTTCGCATCGTGATCTTCCCTTGAAAATTAATCAGTGGTGCAACGTGGTTAGATGGGAAATCAAGGCAACCAAATTGTTTTTGCGTACGCGAGAATTTTTGTGGCAGGAAGGACATTGCGTGTATTCCACGCATGAGGAAGAGCGAGAAGACACCCTGCGTTTTTTGAAAGAATACCAGCGCGTCGCGCATGAATTGTTAGCTATCCCTGTAATCATGGGTTGGAAAACCAAAGGAGAGCGTTTCGCGGGAGCCAATGATACGTTTACCATTGAAGGATTCATGCCGGATGGGAAAGCATTGCAAATGGGGACCTCTCATGATTTGGGGCAAAATTTTTCCCGTGCATTTCAAATAAAATTTAGTGGGGAAGATGAAAAAGATCATTTGGCGTGGCAGAACTCCTGGGGCATCAGTACACGTTTGATTGGTGCTGTCATCATGACGCATGGGGACGATAAAGGTCTCGTGATTCCTCCTCATTTGGCCAAAAACAAAGTGGTGATTGTTCCTATTATTTTTGATGCCTCTCGTGAACAAGTCATGAAGGCCGCTGCGGCGTTAGAAAAACAATTGCACGAATACAATGCTCTCGTGGATGCGCGTGATAATTATTCCGCGGGCTGGAAATTCAACGAGTGGGAGATGAAAGGCATCCCCTTGCGTATCGAATTAGGTCCTCGGGATGTGGGAAACAACCAATGTGTCCTTGTTCGACGTGACACGGGTCAAAAAAAGATTGTTCCTTTGCATGAAATCAAGAAAGTCGTGGATGAGGAATTGTCCGCGATGCATCACGCGATGTTTGCGAAGCAGGAAAAATGGGTGAAAGACAGTCTTGTGACCGTGTCCACGATGAAAGAGTTTGAATCCGCTCTCGCGCAGCGCAAACTGATTCGTGCATTATTTTGCGGCCAAGTGGATTGTGAAAAAGCCTTGAAAGAAAAAACCACTGCCACTTCTCGCTGCATTCCCTTAGATGAGAAACCCCACAAGGGCGGAGCATGTATTCATTGCAATCAGCCCGCGGAATGGTATACGTTGTTTGCGAAGGCGTACTAGTGTCGGATTTTTTTATTTTATTTCTTTTTCCCACACTTCTGTTTTTTTCCCATTAATTTTTTTGATATGGGTGCGTGAATAGTTCCATTTATTTTTTTCATATAGTTTTTTGGCCTCGTTATTGGTTTCAGATACAAGTAGAATCATTTTTTGCATTTTTTTTTCACGCGCCATGCTTTCTCCTGCGTTCATGAGTGCGTGAGCCAAACCTTTCCCTTGGAATTTTGGCAAAATGGCAATTCCATTGAGTCGAACGATTCTATTTTTTTCATCGATTATTTCCCACTCCGCGTAACCTGCAAACGTGTTTTTTTCCCGCGCAATATGATAGAAAAATACCGGTGATGCCATTCTTCGTGCGAGTTCAAACTCATCTATTTGAGTGTAGGGAAAATACTCCTGAATGAGGGGTGCGATTTGGGGAATGTCTTTTTCAGTTGGAATTGAAATGTGCACCATATTCTAATTCATGTTCTCGTTCTTTTCAATCAATCGGAGTCCGCTGCAAATCGTTCTTTCATTCCCTTGACTTGTTTGAGGACTTTAAGCCCATCAGCAGTGATTTCGTACAAACTAATGTTTTTCTCATGCGGATTGAGCCGCTTGACGAGATTGTGGGCCATTAGCACGGCAATCGCCTGGGAAACGGTTGGCCGGTGCGAATTCAGCCGTTTCGCCAAGTCCGTTGGGTTATTCGGCCGGATGAGGTTTTCCAAAATCTGCGTGCGCAAACGTCCCCGGCGCACGAATGATACTTTGTCCCACATTCAAAAAAGGGTTTTTTGCATGGTTAAAAGTCGGCGTTAGAAAGAGCGTAGGATTTTAAACAATGGGGCCTCAAGGTTGGTGTGGTGATTTGATGGCATCGACTATTGTTCGTATAATTTGGTTTCTTTTCATTGGTTGGTGGCTTGCATTAGTTTGGGTATTTTTCGCGTTTTTTGCTTGCTTAACTATTATTGGTCTTCCTGTTGGATTGTGGATGTTTAGTAAAACGTGGAAGATTGCTACTCTTGCAGAGGATCCTATGAAGATTTTTGCGGGTGCCTCGCAGCAGGTTCAGCAGGTGACTGTTGTGAATAATGCTGCTTCTGAAACAAAAAGCAAAGAATCTCCACTTGTATCCTTGAAACGAAAATATGCGGATGGAGATATTACTAAAGAAGAATATCT
>Ga0194121_10007972_pt1 | contig 13589 bp, 17 predicted proteins | sample TA2MahCa50mmetaG_FD_148609 | JGI IMG/M metagenome (GOLD analysis project Ga0194121, IMG submission 148609) | Freshwater microbial communities from Lake Tanganyika, Tanzania - TA2015020 Mahale Deep Cast 50m | ecosystem: Environmental > Aquatic > Freshwater > Lake | place: Tanzania: Lake... | reverse complement strand
GAAGAGCACCAACGTGGCCACCACGATGGCCAACAGAAACACCGGCCAGAACTCACGGAACATATAACGATCGAGAATACGCATATATGCTGGTCAGCCTACGCAGGCAGGTGGCCTGACGGCCCACAATTGTCTTCACCGGAACGTTGTATTACAATACGTCCACCCCAGGACTGCCGTGTCCTGAACGCTGCAATGTCCATAAAGAGTATTATACGCCTGTCATGCGGTGCTGTCTGCTCACTGTCCGCTGAGCAGGGCCACAGTGCTGCACTGGTAGCGGCGGTGCCATGGTATGAGAAAGGCTCATGATGGCCACAAAAGTGTTGCTTGTCGAAGATAGCCTCTCCATCCAAACGATGGTAGAGACGACGTTTACCCACGAAGGTTTTGAGGTGATGGTCGTGGGTGACGCCCTGGAGGGTTTGCAGCTCGTGCAAACGGCGCCACCGGATATCATCCTGGCGGATGCCTCCATGCCCGGCCTCGACGGCTTCCAACTGTGCCAACGCATTCGCCAGAGCACTGGTGGTCGCCAGGTGCCTGTGGTGCTCCTCACCAGTGGCTTTGCGGCATATGACAAAACCAGGGGAGATCGTGCCGGGGTGACGACGCATCTGGCCAAGCCTTTTGAACCACGTGCCCTGTTGGATCTGGTCAAGCAGCTCGTGCCCATGGCTCCCTACCCGACACCTCGCACTGCGACCGTGGCCACGCTGTTACCCCGTCCCGAGGAGCCTTTCCTGGAGACCAATGGCATGGAGGGGCTGGAGGACACCTGGGGAGAGTTCTCGCATCGGTCCACCGCAGATGGCTTACCACAGATAACCATCACGCAGCCCCTGGCTGATGCTGCCCCGGCAAGAGGACAAACCCCGCGGCCTGTCCAGCCCAGGGAAAGCCCGGCGAACCTCATACCAGGCATGCTGCCCCAGATGTTGGGAGAGCATGTCGTGCAACTTTTGCGTGAGACGCTAGACGCGCATATTGCGACGGCCCTTGCCCAGCTTATGCCCCCTCTCCTGGATACGGTACGCGACGTCGTCCAGGCCCAGATGCCAGCGCTGCTCGAAGCCCTGCTCCAGCAGGAAATTGCCAAGCTCAAGCACGCTGCTGAGCAAGACGCACACCATGGATAGTGTTCTGAGAGTTCCCGGCACCGACACGCTGGATGCGACGACGTTACGGCAACAGCTCACGACGGCGACGTTTGGCCATACGGTGCATCTCTTTGCCTCAACGACATCTACCAATGATATCGCCAAAACGCTTGCCCAACAGGGTGCGCCGGAAGGCACGATTGTCCTGGCGGACCATCAGACGCAAGGGCGCGGACGACAAGGCCGCACTTTTGCCTCGCCGGGGGGTGTCGGGATTTACCTTTCGCTCATCTTACGCCCCGGCAGTGACCCGCAACGTTTGCCACCTTTAACCCTGGCGACGGCGGTCGCGACCGCAGAGGCCCTGATCGCGTATAGTGGCCTCCCCATACGCCTGAAATGGCCGAATGACGTCCTCATCCACGACAAAAAAGTGGCCGGCATTCTCTGTGAAGCCGTGCTTTCGGCCGCGGCATCCCCCTTGATCATTGTTGGTATTGGCATCAACGTGAACACGGCATTGGCCGATTTTCCGCCGGACTTACACACCCAGGTAACCTCACTGGCCTTGGCGGCTGGGCATCACTGGCCCCGACAACCACTGGTGGCGCTGCTGCTGGCGCATCTAGAACAGATCTACCGGGTGTTTCAACAGCCGGACATGGCCACGATTCGGCAACGCTGGCTGCACTATGGTCAGGTGATTGGACGCCAGGTGCAGTACACGCACGCTACTGCCCCTGTCGTAGCAACGGTCGTTGATCTCGACGCTGACGGGGCGCTCCTCGTCCAGCACGATGATGGCCTCCAGCACCGGCTCGTTGCCGGCGAAGTCGTTTTCCTCTGAGCGGACGCTCCTGGCCGCAAGAAGGATACTCATATGTTACTGGTCATTGACGTTGGCAACACCAATACGGTCATGGGGGTGTATGACAACGAGCGCCTGGTCACGCATTGGCGTCTGGCTACCAGTCGCCACCGCACCAGCGACGAATACGGCGTGCTGGTGCAGGGCCTGTGTGCGCAGCGCCGTATTGATGCCCAGGCTATCCACCACGTGGCCATCTCGTGCGTGGTGCCGTCCCAACTGTTCTCCTTAACCGATGTCTCGCATGTCTATTTTGACTGCCAGCCCCTGATCGTCGATCACCGCACGGCTGGCATCACCATTCTGACCGACCGCCCGGAAGAAGTCGGGGCAGATCGCCTCGTCAATGCCGTGGCCGCCTACGACAAATTTCAGCGTGAGGTTATTATTGTCGATCTAGGTACGGCCACGACCTTCGATGCGGTCTCGGCAAGCGGTGCCTATCTGGGAGGCGCCATCTCCCCCGGCATTTCCATCTCTATCGAAGCCCTGGCCCAGCACGCCTCGAAACTGTCACGGGTGGAATTTGCCAATCCCGGCACAGTGATTGGCAAGCACACTGTGCATGCGATGCAGTCTGGGATCTACTTTGGCTATGTTGGGCTCGTCGATGCGGTGGTCGAGCGTATGCGGGCGGAGATGGAAGGCGACCCCCTGGTCGTGGCCACTGGGGGGTTAGCTCCGCTCATTGCGGAAGCCTCGACTACGGTCCAGAAAATTGAACCGTATCTGACGCTCGAAGGACTGAAGGTCATTTTTGATCAATATACGGCCCGCCATCAGCCCGACGTTGGCAGTAACGTCCCTGCCCAGGGCAATTTGTAGCTTGAGACTATTATGGCTCTACAACCATCACTCGAAACGACAACGACCGATATCCTCATTATTGGCAGCGGCGGTGCTGGTCTCCTGGCTGCCCTGCATGCCTATGACGCGCAGCCGCGCGCTTCGATCTTGATTACGGTGAAAGGCTTGCTCGGTAAATCCGGCTGTACCCGCATGGTGCAAGGAGGCTACAACGCCGTCATGCATCCGCAGGATTCGCTGGCGCAGCATTTTCAGGACACGATTGAAGGAGGCGCCTATCTCAATGACCAGGAGCTGGCCTGGACGCTCGTGAAAACGGCTCCTGAGCGTATTCGCGAGCTCGAAACGCGCATGGGCTGCTTTTTTGACCGCAATCCGGATGGCACTATTCATCAAAAAGCCTTTGCCGGGCAGTCGTACGATCGTACTGTGCACCGTGGTGATCTCACTGGCATCGAGATTATGAACCGCCTCATGGAGCAGGTCCTACGGCGGGGTATTCCGACGCTGGAAGACCATCGGGCCCTTGCCCTGTTACGCAGCGCCACGGGGGAGCGCATTGCGGGCGCCCTCTTTGTGGATATGCGGCGCGGTACCTTGCTGGCCGTGCGCGCCAAAGCGATATTGCTCGCCACCGGCGGTGGACCCACCATGTATAAAATTGCCGCTCCTTCTGCCGAGAAAACCACGGATGGCCTGGCCATGGCGTATCAGGTTGGGGCACGCTGTATGGACATGGAAATGGTACAGTTCCATCCTACGGGCCTGCTGGTAGGTGAATCCGGCATCAGCGGCACGGTGCTCGAAGAAGGCTTGCGTGGCGTCGGAGGCTATCTGTTCAATGGGCATCTCGAGCGCTTCATGGAACGCTATGACCCCAGGCGTATGGAACGCTCGACCCGTGATGTGGTGTCGCGCAGCTCGTACATGGAAATCATGGCAGGACGGGGCACGCGCCATCATGGCGTCTATATTGACGTGTCGCATCTCGGGGCGGCATTCGTCGAGCAGAACTTCCCGGGGATGGTGGAGCGCTGCCGCGATGTCGGGTTTGATCTCGCCCGCGAACCTGTGGAAGTCTCTCCGACAGCCCATTATCTCATGGGTGGCGTACGCATGGATACGAGCTGCCGCAGCAATCTGGAGGGTCTGTTTGTCGCCGGTGAAGATTCCTGCGGGGTGCACGGTGCCAATCGCCTGGGTGGCAATGGGGTGGGTTGTTCCACCGTGTTCGGTGGCATCGCTGGGGATCACCTGGCGGCCTATATTCTGGGGCAGGAGCTTCCTCAGCTGGCTGAGACGGCTGTGCAAGAGCAGCTGGCGCGTGTGCTGGCTCCCTTCGAGAGGGCCGGGAATGAGGATGTCTATGCGCTGCGTGACGAGCTGAGAACTCTGATGTGGGAACAGGCGGGCCTGGTGCGCCATGCTACCAGTCTGGCCATCGCCCAGAAAGGTGTGGAAGAACTCACCGCACGCGCGGCGCGTGTCCGGGTGAGTGGGACGCCGCGTCTGAACGCCGAATGGCAGGAATGGTTGAATCTGCAGAACATGCTCACTGTCTCCGATATGATCGTGGCCAGTGCTCAGGCGCGCCAGGAAAGCCGTGGGTCGCACTACCGCAGTGACTTCCCTGGGTCTGATGATGCCCAGTACTTGCGTAATGTCTATGTGCAGCAGGACGGGGCCGCCAGACGGGTGTGGCTGGAACCTGTCCAGTTCACGCGCTTAGCGCCTCCAGGACAAGAGACCTCGACCCGTGAAGCCGCGTATCTGGCGCAGGAGGGCGAGTAATGCAGGGTGCTGCGACGAACCGCCCACTCGCCGTCTTACCGGCCACGGCGAAGCCTGCCTACCTTGGGATGTGGACCTGGCTCTGGCAGCGCGTGTCCTCATTGTTCCTCATCGTGCTGCTCCCCTGGCACTGGCTCAATCCTTTCTACCGGCCAGTCCGCCTGGCGGTGCTCTTCCTGGTCGTGTTTCATGCCATGGCCGGTGTGCGTGTGATGCTGACTGATGTTGGCATTGGAGCCCACTGGCAACGCGGCCTCGTCTGGCTCCTCGCCGGTATCGGTCTGGTGGTGTTCCTGTTTTTTCTCCAGTATGCGTGAGGGACTATGGCAACAGAATGGATCGTACAGGTCTCGCGCTTTGATCCTGAACATGACACGCATGCCCGGATCGAAACGTACAGGGTACCGCAGCGCACCAAAATGACCGTGCTCGATGCGCTGGCGTATATTCAGCGGCACCACGACCGCTCGCTGGCTTTTCGCTATGCTTGTCGTCTGGGCATGTGCGGCACCTGTACTGTCATGGTCAATGGCATTCCGCGCTGGGCTTGCCGGACATCGCTTGCCCTCCTTGGGGCAGAAACTGTAGACATTGCCCCCCTCCAACATTTGCCGGTCATCAAAGATGTGATGGTCGATTACGCACCCTTCGTAGAAAAATACCGCGCTGCCATGCCATTCTTTGTCCCAGCCCAGGACACTGACACGATGGCGACGATCTCCCCGGAATCACGGGAGCGTCAGGCGATTGATCCCAACCTGGAGTGCATTACCTGCGGTGCCTGCTACGCCTCGTGCACCATGCTGTCGCACGATCCGGAGTACCTGGGGCCAGCCGCACTGAACCGGGCTTTTACCCTGGTGCGGGATTCGCGCGATGGCGCCCGGCAGGAGCGCCTGGCCGCCGTCGGTGGAGAGCACGGCTGCTGGCGCTGTCATTCACTCTACAATTGCACAGAAGTCTGCCCCAAGCACCTCAGCCCCACGACAGCGATCAAAGGGTTGAAGCGAGATAGCGTGCTGGACTGGCTGCGAAGGAGACACCGCTCATGATCCACATTGAGACGATCTATCAAACTGCCTATGAGCTGCATCGGCAGGCAGCCATTAAAATTCCCACCGATGCCCGCCAGGCTGTCGAGCGTATGCACGCCCAGGAAACACACAATCTCTCCAAATATGTGTTGGGACAGATCGTGGAAAATTATCAACTGGCCGTGCTCGATCAGCGCCCGATGTGTGCTGACACGGGGTTGCCACGCTTTTACGTAAAGGCGGGCAACGAGGCGCAGGTCGAAGGTGGCATGGTCGCCCTGGAGCGCGCTCTACGCCAGGCTACCGCAGACGCCACGGAGGCCATTCCACTGCGGCCTAACCGGGTCCACCCACTGACCCGTAAGGATTTTAACAACAACGTCGGGATCCACGCGCCGGATGTCGATTACAGTTTTGAACCTGATGGTGCCTGGCTTGACCTGACCGTGGTGCACAAGGGCGGCCTGTTCGGCGGAGATTACCGCATGCTGTTTCCTGCCGATGGCATCCCGGGTATCAAGCGCTTTTTCCTGGATAGTATCAGTGAATTTTTTCGGCGCGGTATGTCCTGTCAGCCCCTGGTTGTCGGTATTGGGCTCGGCGGAACCAAAGACGCCTGCGTGCGCCTGGCCAAAGAGGCTGCCTGTCTGCGCCTGGTCGGCAACCGCAATCCGGAGCCAGAAATTGCGGCGTTGGAAGAAGAACTCATGCAGCTCGGGAATGCGACGGGTTTCGGGGCCATGGGCTTCCCGGGCGATGGAGCGATCATGGATTTACATATTGAGGTGGCCTACACCCATACTGGGGGTATGCCCATGGGGATCCAGCAATTTTGCTTTGCGCATCGGCGTATGACGGCCCGCATTGCCGTTGACAACACCGTGACCTATCGTGAAGATCCACAGTGGTTCACGCCGTATTATCGTCGTGAAGGCATCGCCTAAGCGTAGAGGGAAGAGCATGCAACAGCAGCAAGGTGTGCGCGAAGTCCAGGTCCAGTTACCCCTCACGACAGAGGCGATTCAACCCTTACGACTGGGTGACGCGGTCTTTCTCAATGGTCTCGTTTTTACAGGGCGTGAAGGCGTCTATCAGCAGATCTTTGAGCGTGGTCTCGAACCTCCATTTGACATCCGTAATACCTGCAACGCTACGTTTCACTGCTCACCTGCTGTGAGTGAACCGTCACCAGGGGTCTTTAACATTTCGGCGGTCACCGCCACGGCCAGTTTTCGCTTTGCCAAGCATGTCCCTCTCCTCCTGGAGCGCTACGGCGTGCGGGCCGTCATTGGCAAAGGCGGCATGCAGGAGGACGTGTATCAGAGCGCCTTTCGTCGCCATGGGGCGATTTATCTGACCACCGTTGGGTATGGTATCGGTGCGATCTATGGGCGAGGTATTCGCCGGGTGAAAGACGTTTTCTGGAAGGACGAACTCGGCCTGGCACAGGCCATCTGGGTATTGGAAGTCGAGAATTTTGGGCCGTTCCTGGTGGAGTGCGATGCGGAAGGCCGGAGCCTCTTCGCGCAGGCCAATGCGGAAGTCAACGAGACGTTTCAGCCCCTCTACGCTGGACTACCGTTACCGGCCCTCAAGCGTTTGGGCGAGGAGACCTCGCCGACCAGGGAGATGCTGTAACTGTGCCCTGCTGGCGCACCTCCCTCACCCCAACCCTCTCCCAGAGGGAGAGGGAGCAGGCTCACCCTACCAGTTTGGCTAGACTGTGCGCAGCTTCCTGTGGGTCCTCCATTGCCACATTCACCGTGTGCAGATCAATACCCGCTTCTGCCTGGGCCTGTAAGCGCTCCACACAGGCTTCGACAGGGCCGGCGAAAAACAGACTATCCACCAGGGCATCGGGCACCGCGGCAATGCCCGCTGCATGGCCGCCCTCTTCCCAGGCGTGTCGGACCACAGTCACGGCTTCCTCATGGCCCATGCGGATGAGTTGTTCCCGGTAATAGTCACCCATATTCGTAATGTAAAATGCCACGTGCGCCTTGCTGTCTTGCCTGGCCTTCTCTACATCGTGCGTCACGGTGACTGCACCCGGTGAGCGTACCGCGACGCTCTGGGGATCGCGTCCTGCCTCCTGCACCAGTTGCCGGAAGCGACGGACTTCCTGTTGCAGCTGCGGGAGCGGAATCAGCACGGGCATCCAGCCATCGGCTAGGCGCGCCGTTTGGGCGACGCTCTTTGGGGTTAGCGAGGCTATAAAAATGGGGATCTGCGAGCGTACAGGCTGAAAGCGCAGCCGAAAGCCGCGCTGTAAATTAAAAACTTTGCCACGATATTGCAGCGGTTCGCCGCTTAAGATGATGCGGATAATCTCGGCATACTCCCGTAGACGCGTCAACGAGGGCTGAAACGGTATCCCATGCCAGTGCTCGATAACGCGATAGCCGCTAGTGCCCAGCCCAATAATCATCCGCCCGCCGGAGAGCTCATCGAGCGTCGCAAAGTGCTGCGCCAGGGCAGCAGGGGTGCGGGAATACGTGTTGACAATGCCCGTACCGAGCTGTATGTGCTGTGTCTCACGCGCCATCAAGGCGAGCAGAGTAAAGCAATCGCGCCCCCAGGCTTCTGCGACCCAGGCCGTGTCTACCCCAGCGTCTTCCGCTACGCGCACCCGGTGTAATGCCTGGTCATAATCCATCGGGCCTTGCCAGTTAAAACTGATCGAAACCTTGCGTGCCATGGCGTCTCCTTGTGCCCGTAGGCTGTCTCTGTTACCCTCACACCAGGAAGTGCATTATATCAGGTGCATTCTCAAGAAGGTATCTCGTGTCCATGACTACCTTGACGACGATTTTGTACGACCTCGATGGCACCCTCATAGACTCTCGACGCGACATTGCTATGGCCTTTCAGTATGCGCTGCGTCGTCTTACTGCAGATGCGCTGCCCGGCGAGGACGCTATTGCCCAGCATATTGGCAAGCCCCTGGCCCAGATGGCGCGGGAGCTGGGCTATCACTTTACACCAGCCCAGGAGACGCTTTTTCTAGAGACGTATCGCGCCCGCTATGCTGCCTCCGGGGCACACCATACCCACCTCTACCCCGGTGTGCTTACCACATTACATGCCCTCTCGGCGCTGGCTTTTGGCATTGTCACGACGAAAGCGCAGGACCAGGCGGAAACGGTACTGCGGGATTTGCAGATGACGTCATTCTTCCAGCATATCCAGGGTGGCGTCCCCGGTTTACGGCTGAAACCAGCCCCGGATATGGTCATCGCGGCGCTCACCGCCCTGCGCTGCCTCCCACAGCAGGCGCTGATGGTCGGTGATACCACCGCCGATATCCTGGCAGGCAAAGCTGCCGGGCTGACGACTTGTGCGGTAACCTATGGCTTTGGCACGCCAGAGGAACTTCAGGCGAGCCAGCCAGATTATGTGATCGATACCTTCAGCGAGCTCGTAGCCTTGGTGGCAGACCTGGAGCGGGGCTAGATGTCTGTTTCGTAAACTCAAGGACAAGGCAACGCCCGCGCTGGAATATGGTCTGTTGCTCGTGGCCCTGCTGCTCATTGCGCAGAGCATCTTTGTCGAGGGCTATCCACTCGATTACCTGTTTCTGACGTTGCTCATCTGGGCTGCCTTCCGTTTTGGGCCGCATGGGGCATTTATGGCGATCTTCGTCATTGCGGTCATTTCCATTCTGAAGACCGGCTGGATTACACCATTATCGGTGGACAGGTCAATGCCGCAAGTCGGCTCGAATCGCTGGCTGAACCGGATGAAATTCTGATCGCACACGGGACGTAAGTTGGGGCACAGAGCGCCAATGCCGAGACGATACCATCGGAGACCCAAGATCGGTGCCCAGAAGTGATACGGATATACAGCGAGCCCAGTCGTCGTGCCCTGCCCAGTTCTCCAGGCGGCATGATCTGGTCTCGGCCACCGCCATGCCGCCCTCCGCTGTTTAGCCTTCAGCAGTCACTGGATCGATCATCTTCCGGACTTCGGTAACCTGGGTGGCAGGGAAACCGCTGCGCTGGGCGTGCTCATGAATGAGCGCTTCGTTATCCGACAAATAAATACAAAATGTTTTGTCACTAGCTACGTACGTATGTTCCCACTGGATATTCTTGTGCTCGGCCTTCATCTCCGCCAGCACACTATTGGATTTCTGCGCCGCAGCCCGCAAAGCCTCACGCTCTGCAGAGCCGATGGCGGGGATAGCACGTTCAATGACATATCTTGGCATATGGTCTCTCCTTGCCAGCAAAGGGTGTCGTTTGCATTGACAGCACAGCATACCATACCGTTCTACCGGTGCAAGACATGCTATACTTAACGGCCAGGGAGGGAAGCGTCTAGTCACCTCCGCGATATCGTGTCAATAGCGCCTCACAGTGAGTATGCTCATGGATTTTTTTACACGCCTGTCCGCTCTGCCGATGTTGGGCCTGGGGGTTTCGACAGAATATGGTGCCATCGACAGCCCTGGAGCGCTGGATCCTCTGCGCATCCATGCCCAGTATCCAGACTATGTGGCCTTCCTGGAAGTCGGTGTTGAAGTCAGCCGTGGGCTGGACCAGCTTGCCGGCCAATGGGTCCAGCAAGGGCTCCCTACGACCTATCATTTCCTGGACGTGAATCTCGACGAACCCGAAGACCTGGATCAGCACTGGCTTGCCGCAGTGCGGGCGATTGCCACACGCCTCAAACCGGCCTGGCTCTGCGGGGATGCGGGGCTATGGCACTTCGGGAGGCGTGAGCGTGGGCATATGCTCTTGCTCCCACCTATTCTCACTGCTGCATCTGCCCAGGCCCAGGCCGGTGGGATTGTGCAATTGCGAGAAGCGACTGGCTATGAGGTGTTTCCAGAAAACCCCCCTGGCCAGCTCTTTCTTGGGGATATGCCGCTGCTGGAGTATTTTGCCCAGGTGCTGGAACAAGCTGACACCGGTATGCTCCTGGACTGCGCGCATCTCGCCATGTATCAGCGTCTCCAGGGCCATCCGCCGTTACATGGGCTCGACAACTTCCCCCTGGATCGCGTGGTAGAAATCCATGTGGCTGGTGGCACCTTGCGCGAGCATGAAGGTTTTGCCTGGATTGACGACGATCATTCGCGCCACGTTTTGCAGGACACCTGGACGATTTTTACCCATGTGGTCGAGCGAGCACCGCAGCTCCGGGCGGTCGTCTTTGAGTGTGAACGACAGGCCTTTGAAGTCATGCGGCCAGGGTTCCGACGTCTACACCGCAGCCTCACCCAGGCCCGGCGCGGAGCGCAGCGGGCATGAGCGCGCTCCAGCTCCAGCGTATCGTCGTGCGTATGTTGTACGATCCAGCCTTTGTCGCGCAGGTTTTTGCCGATCCAGAGGCCGCGCTGCAGTATGAAGAACTCACCGCCCAGGAGCGGAGCTGGCTGCTCGCCACGGATCAGCGCTCCTACATGCTTGATCCGCTCCGCCCTACCCGTACTCTCACAGCGCTCATCGAAGAATTCCCAGTGGCTGTGCATCAGGTGGTACAGTGCAATAGCTCGCATGCCCATCTGCATGCCTTTTTTCGTTCAGCGTCTTTTCATCGTTGTATTCAGCAACGCGGGTCACTGGCGGAGGCTTTTAGTATGTATCTGCTGTCGGAGGACTTGCAGCCACGTCCTGCCGATCCGCTCTTCACCCAGGTCGTGCAGCTCGAAACCGCGCTTGCCCAGTTACGACGACGGCCACATGGTCGGACGTCTACTGTCTCGCAGGATATTCTGACACTCGCATCCACTGCAGTGCTCCTCCACACCACGGCGGGAGTACTCACGTGTTACCATGCTAACCTTGACCGTCTCCAAAACGATCCTGACGGCCTTGTTGCTGCGGCGCTCAAAATCACTGGCATGCACACTCTCCAGGAAACAGCAGCCCACGAATGGCTTCTGGCCGTGTGGCATGCCGAGACAGAGAGTGCCACCCTGGAGGTCTTACCTGCAGCGCTTGGCAGCTTACTTGCCACGGCACCGGCAACGCGTCAGGTGCTGCGCAACACCGCGAGGAGCCTGGGGGCTGATGTCGAGGAAGCCGAGGATATCATTGCTGGTCTGCTCGCCGACGGTCTTCTCGCATATGCCGAGCTTGCGCCAAGGAGTTCCTGTGATTGATTCGCACAGTCATATTTACACAGAGCGCTACGCCGCTGACCGTGCCGCGGTGCTGGCGCGCGCTGTCACAGCCGGGGTGACGCAGTTGTTGCAAGTCGGGTGTGACCTGGAGGACTCCCGTGCCGCTGTGACCTTGAGTGCGGACACTCCTGGCATCTATGCCGCTATTGGTGTGCATCCACATGAGGCACATAGTGTTAATGCCAGTGTGCTAGGCGCCCTGGAGATGTTACTGCAGCACCCTAAAGTGCTCGCCTGGGGAGAAATTGGTCTGGACTTCTATTATGACCACAGCCCACGCGATGTGCAGCGGGCGGCGTTTCGTGCCCAGCTACAACGGGCCATCCGCTGTAACCTGCCCGTGGTGATTCATACGCGCGATGCCGAGAGTGCGACGCTGGAAATCCTGCGAGACCACCCACTGCCGCGCAGTGGGCACGTGCACTGCTTTACCGGCACGCCAGAGATGGCAGAAGCCTTGCTTGCGATGGGATTGTATATTGGTTTTACCGGGATTGTCAGTTTTCCCAGAGCTGACAATGTCCGCCAGGCGCTCCGCGTCGTGCCGCTGGACCGGTTGCTCATCGAAACGGATAGCCCATACCTGGCGCCTGTCCCGCATCGTGGACGGCGGAATGAGCCAGCCTTTGTGGTGCACGTTGCTGAGGCCATTGCCCAGGTCAAAGCCGTACCACTGGACGAGGTCCTTCAGCGTTCTACGCAGAATTTTTATCGCCTCTATGGTAAAACCGCCATGACGTGGGAGAGGCTCGTCGCACCGCATACCGAGGATCGCCTGTAACCTGCTCTACCTGGTGTCATTACCACGATTAAAAAGGCTTCCCAGCACCAGTACACCCAGCATCGCCACGGTGGTGCCTACCCCGACAAGTACCCCCTGCCAGAACGTTGGCGAGCCACCCCGAGCATCCGTGTCCTCCGGACGCGATGCGGTCTCTCCAGTGCCAGTAATCATATCGCGAAGATTCGGATGTTCCTGCAAAATCGCCCCGATAGCCCGTGTGGCATTGGCTTGCTCGCCTGTCGCCGCCCCACGGTCCTGGGTAATCGCCAGTAATTTCTGTAATCGAGCTCGTGCCTGGGTCTCGGTCATCACGACGACTCCTCTACGCCCTGTCGTCACCGGATCAACGACGGATGTGCTCTGCAGCGCTTTGTAGTATGATGACACACCAGTGCACATCGATATTCCCCTCCCAACAAAGGGGCAGCGCATGCCCGACGAGATTATCACAGATCTGATCCAGATTCAGCGCGCCACGGTGGCCAAAGAAGACGAAAACCTGGCGTTTCGGACTTTTGTCAAACTGGAGGTCGAGCTCTCGGACCGTCAGCTCAACACCCTGGTCAGCGACACCACTGCGCAGGTCTGGCAGCACGTGGACTGTCGTTCCTGCGCGAACTGCTGTCGGGTACGCCAGCCCGTGTTCAGCCGTGCGGAAGCCGAGCGCATTGCGGCGTATCTGGGCCTGACCCTGGCGGACATCCGGGAACGTTATCTCAAGTCCGATGCAGAAACTGGCAAGTACATCACCCAGAGTCTCCCCTGCCCCTTTCTCGATGGCAATCTCTGCGCTATTTACGAGGTCCGTCCGGCAGTGTGCGCCAATTACCCGCATTTACACCGCAATTTTCGCTCGCGCCTCTGGCAAGCCATCGATAACGCAGAGACCTGCCCGATTGTCTACAATGTGGTGGAGCATTTGAAGACCACGCTGGGGTTTGTCCCACCCGCAGGGGAGTGAAGTGCGCCGAGAACGTACACGGCAGTTCGCAGACCATCCATGCTCTCCAGGGAATTATCATGTGCGAAAATACGCTCAGATCTGCATGGCGCTTCCTGGCGTCTAACCGCG
>Ga0194121_10007967_pt1 | contig 13596 bp, 10 predicted proteins | sample TA2MahCa50mmetaG_FD_148609 | JGI IMG/M metagenome (GOLD analysis project Ga0194121, IMG submission 148609) | Freshwater microbial communities from Lake Tanganyika, Tanzania - TA2015020 Mahale Deep Cast 50m | ecosystem: Environmental > Aquatic > Freshwater > Lake | place: Tanzania: Lake... | reverse complement strand
TAATAAAAAATTGAAAAATAAAAAAACAGTAGTTTAGCATATTTAAAAATATGTATATATCGTACATCAATGAATTTAAATTTTGAATGGGAGGCTACAGTTAAAAAAGTAGAACAAAACTCTCAAAACTGGGTTGAAAAATATAAACCCACAAAGATCGATAACATTATAGGAAATAAGAGTCAAATTAAACAAATACTCGATTGGCTATTATTGTATGATAATAAAAGAAAAGAAAATAAGGGAAAAACGAAAAAAACAATAAAAATTAAAATTGACGATGTTGAAGATGATATACCAGAATTGAATGGTCTTAATGACCCAACTGATATAGAAGTAGAGAATGTTAGTTTTGATAAAAAAGGTAAAAAAAATATATCTGATAGAAGTTGTATGATTGTAACTGGTGATCACGGTACAGGTAAAACTTGTACTGTAATGGCAATTTTAAATGATAAGGGTTATGATATAAATGTTATTAACTTTAGCAAGATAAATTCGATCAAAAATCTGGGTGATTACATCGATAAGTTATTAAGAGGTAATAATGTTTATAATCTTATTACTGGTAAATCAAAAAGTAAGCGTGTTATTGTCATTGATGAATTAGAATCAATAATATCTCCAAATGAGAAAACATTTGTAACTTCTATTTTAAAACAGAATGAAATTGAATGGGGATGCCCTGTAATATTCATAGCAAATAATCATCATAATAAGCTAATAACAACAATCAAAACAAATTCGTATGAAATAAAATTTTTCCCTCCATCATATGAAAATATGCATCAATTAATGACAAAAATTAAGAACAATGAAAAAATAATTATTGATGATCCGGAAACAGAATCACAGATTATCGAACATTGTCAAAATGATTTTAGACGTTTGGTTTCGGTAATGCAGGATATTAAAGCGTTATTTCCATCATTCATTATTACTGAACAAAGATTTTCAGAGTTTGCAAAACTTTCAAAAATGAAAGATATCGATCATGGTATTTACAAAACGACATCAAAACTAATGTATGATTATAATAATATTGACTCGTGTTTGAAATTATACGAAACAGATAAAGTATTAATTCCTCTTATGGTTCATCAAAATTATATTAAAACTATAATTGGAAATGTGGGAAATATGAATAAACATAAAATTGCTAATGAAGTAGCAGTATCATTAGCAAAAGGGGATGTAATTGAAAATTATATATATGGAGATCAAAATTGGAATTTGCACGATGTTCACGGTTATTATTCATGTATATATCCTTCATTTACATTATCAAAAGTATCATCTGGAGGAGATTATAATAAATTTGATTTTCCATTAGATTTGAATCGAACATCAATTAAACGCATTAATAAAAAAAACGTTATAAACGCAAGTAGGAGTTTTTCTAATATGGATATACCGGACTACATTAATATAAATAAATTAGTCAGAGGATTAATATCGGTCAATCAAGCTGATCAATGTAAAAAATTATTTAGTGGTTATAATTGTAATTCATCACATATAGAAACACTTTTAAAAATAGATAAAATTGAAGGAAAATATACAGTTTCTGGGGCCGTCAAGAAAAAACTATAGTGAAATTTACTTTATAAAATGAAATAAAAAATTTATAGTACATATAATATATCTATGGATAGAACAGATTCCAAGAATGTTACGTCCGAAAAATCGGGCGATGATTTTGACTTCTATTTGAAGAACGATATTCCACCTGCCCAGGTGAAAGTTCTTCTTAGATATAAGAAGATGGGTGACGATCAAATCGAGAAGTTTGTTGACAGACTCGTCGAAGCAAGAGAACGTGTACAAAAACACGCAAGAAAATTCATGACAAAGATCGAACAACATTACGGCCATCTTGAAACCGAAAAGATCATCCAAAAAGCCTACAAATTCGCCAAGAAAAATCAACTCTCAGAAGCTGAAGCAGATGCAGTTGTTAAGCTTGCCCTCAAAGGTGATGCTTATAGCGCATTTGGTTACCTCAATGAGTTAAAATACACTCCTATGTCTAAATTCTTAGGTATTGACAATATGGCAGGACAAGTTCTCAAACTTGGTCCCAAAGATCAAGCTCCATTGATGGAAATCGTTAAGATGTTCGAAATGACCAGACCACTTTACAACGATATCAAGAACCAAACTGCTCTCTACAGAGATTGTGCTCCTGAAGCTCTTAACGGTGTTTATGATAACACCAAACACAATTTAAGCACACACATTCACCCAGTTGTTGTTGCTCTTTTCTTGCCAAAGATTCAATTCCTTGAACGCAGAATGTTAGCAACCAATCTTGGTAGAGTTATCATTTCACGTGCTCAACCATACATCAACAAACAAGTTTCTCTCTACGATAACATTATGGCGAGAGAATTAGAAACTGAACTCGAATTAACTTTCGATATTTCTAATGATCCTAACAGCTTAGCTTATTTCTCTGATGACAGCCCAATTGCCAACTTAGCCAAGAGATTCAAGATTCAAATCGAATTATGGCGCAACGTATTAAACCTTCGCCAAGGCAGATTCTATTCAGTTGGTTATGATGAAAACGATGGAATCAACGGATTTATGCGCGCATTGAGCCAATATGACTGGGCATACTTTGATAGCCCTGATATGTACAACGTTCAAGATGAAGGCACCGTTTTGAGAAAAATATTGTCTGTTTTCTCTCTCAGACCAACCCTTGCACAAGTCTCATCGCTTGTTCACAGACAAGGAGCATACACTGGTCTTGCCCGCTCATCTTTCCTTCAAATTCCAATCATCAATATCAGACTTCCAGCTGTTCTCCAAAATGGTATTCCAACTGGTGTAGGTGCAATTGACTTAGCCACATCATTCAACCAAGACGACTGGTATATCGAAAACAAGATGATTGTTCCAAAGAACAAGACTGTTATTTTCAGCAGAGAACTCGCATTCTTCTACGCTAACAGACGCAACCAATCAGTCAACGTTGCCAATATCCAATTCGGATTCAGATACAGCAACTTACCAATGCAACAATGGAATGTTGGACAAGCCACAGTTAATGAAACTGATATCATTGCTCGTGATCAAATACCAATCGGTCGCGATAACTTCCAACTCCGATCTGTCGTTTGTGTTTACAGACCACCAATCCAAGACTATGTTGCAGTTGGATGCAATGCCCTTGTTGTTTGCCCATCAGCATACGGTGCTCCAAGATACTTTGATTACAACCCAATTATGGCTAACAGATTAGACCCTGTTAACGGAGTATGGTTAGGCGGTACTCCAATTGGAACTCTTCCACGCACAAGCATGAATCCTGCCGATTACACTTTTGATATGGCAGTCAGACGCTTCGGCACAGTCTTCCTTTACGTCAGAGTTTAAATAAACAAATTAATTAATGTAAATTAACAATATATTCGTACACATCATTCCAATTAGTAAAATTGACAATGTTGTATTTTTCTTTTGTTTCTTTTGCATATTCTAGTTTTACATCCTTAAACCAAATAACATGTTTAGTTTTCGATACAGTTTTACAACCTATACATATGCCTTGATTATCATCAATCATAACATCTGCTTTAACTTTATTACAAACGGTAGGTTTATCTCCACGATTGCGAACAAAATACCAATTACTTTCTGGAATACATTCTAATAGTTCTGGTAGCGTTCTAAAATGTTCTCGAGTCACTTTTTCTCTTCCCGCACCACAAAAAGAATTGAAGAAAAGTTCGTGTCCATCTTGTTTGAGTTTCTTTTATGACATCAAAAAAATCTGGCATAAATTCAACAGCGTGTACACCTTCTGATTCGTATTCTGTACCTTTTTGTACAGCGACGTCTCCAATATCAATAGCTATTTTCATGTTTGGTAGATAAATATGAAAATATATATTGATCTTTTTAGCTATTTATGAAATCAATTTTTTATTTAATAAAAAATTATTGAAGGAAATCTTTGATTTCTGTAACACAATTTTTTAAAGTAAGATATTTGCATTTGCATTATTATCGGCTCTTGGATTTGCAATATGTCCTTTGCACCAACACCATGAATCTTTTTTATTATATACGGCAGATACCGCTTGATCTATCTTCGTACATTCATTTATACACTCATCTTCATTTCTCACACGTAAATTACTCAAATCACCTCCAGGATAATCTAAATTCTGTTTAGGTACAACTAATTTATTATTGAATGTTCTTAATCTTCCTCCCAAACCAGAATATCTATCAGCATCAAGAGCTCCGTGCACTTCCAAACGATCCCACACACCAACAGATCTCGTATTTCCATCTCTTGATTTATTACCAACAATCATTAATTGTTTAAAACCTACAAGATCATTTGATAATTCACTCATTTGTGAATTATCCGGAAAACCATGCCAACCTTGTGTCATTGCTATACCTTGACCATTACCAGCTTGAGCAGCAATTACAGTGCCATCTTTCTTATATCTGATTGCTTGAGTCCGAGCATTATCTTTTCTATTATTCCACCAAACTCCCATATCGTTATCTTCCGGTCCTCTATTTCCAGAAGTATGCCAGTAACCATCTTTACTTCTCATATTGATATACGGTCCCCATCTTTCATCCTCTCCATCAGTACTATTTTCACTACCCATATCGATAAAAGATCTAACACCCGGTCTACCCATTAAAATACCATTTGGAAACAATCCCAATGTATCATTCGGAATACGATAAATTTTTCCATCGGCCGAATACATTACTCTTGTCGTATCAAATGTTCCCATTTCACCCTTCGGGCCGATATCACCTCTATCGCCCTTATCACCTTTGTCACCTTTATCACCCATTTCACCCTTCGGGCCGATATCACCTCTATCGCCCTTATCACCTTTGTCACCTTTATCACCCTTACTACCTTTCATTATTGGATCCTCTTTAATTTTATTGATTATCCACTCTTTGATTGATTGATTACTGATAATAAATTCACCAAATGTTGTTTTATATTGAGCAACAATACCATTAATAAGTTCTGTTTTTTGAGCATCAGTCAATTCGGCAAATCTTATTGTTGAAACTCCCATTGGCCCTACAGGCCCCTTAAATGAATCGATTGATCTCATCGCATCTATTATTTTTGTTCTCAATTCATCATTTTTAGCCAAATTGGTATAAAAATTAACATCATTAATAACTCGATCTTGTAACGTTTTATAATCTACAACTGCATCTCTACCACGGGGTCCTTCTTCTCCACGAGGTCCGGGAACAGAATTACTACCTCCCATATTAATACTTATACAATTAATAGAGAAAATATCTACACGAATATTATAATGTCTTATTCTGAAATAAATCCTAAATTAAGTTTCAATAAATCCCAACCTTCTGACACAAGATCCTTTTCGAGATATCAAGAAAATAATAATAATTATACTCCAGATGAATATTATCAATCCGGTTTATCCACATTAGCTTTACATGGAACATTGGAAGATAATGATGTTAGCAGATTATTCTTTTCAAATGAAAATGTTAAAAGACTACAAAATAAAATTAAACGCGAAATATATAATAGAACCGAAGGAAAATATAAAATTGAAGTAGATCAAGATATCAATGAATTAACGATAGTTATGCGTGCAATGTATTTTGAATATTCTAAAAATTTACCCAGACATATCGTAACTCAAGTCAAAAGATTGAATGAATTGGTTGTTGAACACGTTGTACCAGACATGATAACTAATATTAAACAATATTTCGGTTATTTGAGAGATATTAATGAACCATTAAAACCAATATCGAGACCAATCAATGTAAATAATGCTGGAAGACGATCATTACCATCCGTAACATCAACATGGGGATTTTAAATTACAATATCATTACTTTAAAAGTAATAATAATGTTGTCATTTTTACTTTATTTATTCTCGCATAATCGTATAAGTTTCTAATAAGTCGTTCTCCGTCAAGTTTGGTTCATTAATCTTGAAATTTTGAATAATTGGATCTGCTTTTGAATAATTTAATAATGATGTTGTTGCGACATCCTTTTCGATAAAATCAACATCATTTGGATTATTGCGCGTTAAAATTTTACTGACTCCAGCTTGAGTTTCCAAATATAATACAAATTTGTAAGTTCCATAACCATCTTCATTTATTATTATATTTCCTTTCTTCAAATCTCTAATTTCATCTCTACGTACATTTGGAACTTCTAATTCTTTGAGATAAGTTCCAACTCTATTATTAATAAATGTTCTCATATATTTATCAATATATTTAGCAATATCGTATTGATTATCAACTGTGGCTTCTGCATGAATAGCATCTAATAATCTAATGATTTCAGCGGGTGGTCTAACTCCTCCAGCATTAATAAAATCTCCATTAAAGTTATTACTGTTGAATGCTCTAAGAAACATATCAAATAGAGTTCTATTTTTATTAATATTATTAATTAAATTTCCTTGCCCAAAAGGTTCACCATCTAATTTATGTGCTACCGGTTGAGCTCGTTGAATAAAATGTAATGGATTTTGATTTTCCAAATCTTTATAATTGCTATCAATTAACAATAAAAATCCATAATTGGGTATATAATAATCAATTCCATTAACATTATATTTCCAATGATTCGTGACATTTCCACCGGTCGTTAAATCTTTAATAAATACATTTGTATCCAATGAAAAATTATTGATATATATTCCTTTGAGTTGCATAACATATAAACTTACCATTAATTGGAATAATATACTCATCCATATACGCTCCGTGTGATGACCTGTATTTATCATTCTTCTAATATTTCCATCAATTTGATAAACTAATGATGCCCATCCTGTTAAACTATAAGTTGATGATTCAGTAAGTACAATTAATGCTTTACCATCATATGCATTTGGATTTGGAACTTGTGTTTGTTGTGGAGGTAATAACGGCATTTGTAATTGTTGTGGTTGTGGAGCTCTAGTGAGTGGTGGTCTTACTGCTGGTTGTTGTACTGGTTGCCATACTGGTTGTTGCGACTGCTGTGGATTCAGAGGATCATTTTCAAATGCTCTATCGAAATTAATACCGGATTTCTCAGCAACATAATAACCAAACATATTTGCAAAATTAGGACATAATTTTCGTTTTAATATATGTTCCCTAACAAATTCATACCACGCTACATCTCTCCATTGATCGTAATCATAAAAATTACCACCATTTACTCTATGTATTGCATATTCACCTTCAGTAAGTCTATATACACGTACATTAACACCTGTTGAATTCTTTGCACAAACAACACTAGAACCAATATCATTATGTCTTATTGGATAACATGAGCGATATAATAAGAATCCATAAGGTAATCCTCTGTATGGATTATGTGATAATTTATTTGTGTTATACGGATTAAGTTCATTAAATTTAATATGACCCAATAAACTATTATGTTCGCCTCCTAATCCAATATTCTCACCATCACCACGATTGAACATAACCGATCTTAAGAAATCGTGAAATGTTATACGCTCGCCTGTTGTATTCATTGTTGCTGTTATATTTCCTCCAGGAAAAGCATTTTCATAAATGAGAGCAGCCATCGCATGATTTTGCATCGGTCCAGTAACACCAATATGATAATTTTGTACTATTGGTACAGTTGGATATTGTCCTTGTAGATATCCACTTCCATAAGGTATTGTATATTGAGGAGGATACATCGGTGTCGGAACAAATCTAGGCATATACATTGATGGATCTATTTGTTTTTGCTCTCGTGGTTTCTGAGGTTGATACACTTGTAAATTTACAAGGGGGTTTTGAGCAGGTTTAGTTTTTATACCCTCATCTCCCATTCTATCGGCATGAATTTTCTTTTGTTCATTAGGAATACTGGGATTATTTCTAGGATCTTCATAAATCGGTATTTCTTTCCCCGCACCCCCTTTTAAAAAAAAAAATTCTTGTTCTTTTTTAATTTATATCTCTTTCCTCCACCTGTCATTTGACCCATTTGTTGTTGCATTTGTTGCATCATTTGTGGAGGCATTTGCGATGGCATATTCAAAGCTTGATTATATTGAGCAGGATTATCCATAACTGCACCTTCCATCATTTGTCCCATTTGTGGCATCATTTGTGGTCCCATCTGTGGCATCATTTGTGATCCCATCTGTGGCATCATTTGTGGTCCCATCTGTGGCATCATTTGTGGTCCCATCTGTGGCATCATTTGTGGCATCATCATTGATTGATCCATTTGTTGTCCCATCATTTGTTGTTGCATCATTAACATTGAAGGATCCATTTGTGGCATCTGTCCCATCATTTGTGCCATTGGATTCATTCCTTGTTCTTGTGATTGTAATGATTGAAGTATATGTGGTGGTACTTCTCCCATATAATTCTTAGGTAATCTCGATAATTGTTCCTTAAATTTGGGATCCAATCCTTTCATATTATCAGATGATGCAGATGATGAACTTTCAGATGTACTTTCACGTTTCATTTTTCTCGATTTCTTTCCCTTTTTGGTATGTCTACTAAGTTCATTCATAGCTTCAATGAAATCTTTGTTTGAGCTTGATGGGGGTGCTACGGTATCTGCAACATCATAGCTTACTGATGAGGAATCTTCTTTTTCTCCATCAACATCCTTTTTGACTTTTTTGAGATCCTCTTCAACTTTGTCGTTATTTTCTTCAACAGCTGATGTGGGAGTAACTGAATCATCGGCATTTTCATTATATTTGTTGATACTCTTTTCGGCTTTAGAAAATACGTCACCTTCTGAAGTGCTATCTATATTTTTTAATCCAGGTACGGTAATCTTTCGCGAACCTCTAACCATGTCTGTATAATATTCTTTTGATTTTTTATTATTAGACAAAACTTTTTTTCCTAACATTCTCGGTTCATCTGTTTCTCCATCAGTCGGCGATGTTTGTGATATTGTATATCTTATTCCACTCTCTTTAGTTTCTAATTTTTTCTTATTTATACGTTTATTAAAAATTGGTGATACTGATAAATCCATGCGTTTTCCACCTATATTAGTATTATTGGAAATAAACTCCGAAAAGAATGAATTCTGTTTTATTACTAGTGATGGAATAATAATTTTTGATGAAACAGAATCAAAATAATGTTCATCCAATCCAGTAAACTTTTTATCTTTAGTTAAAAATTTGTCTGGTATCATATCCGTTATAAATTTCTCTATCTCCACCGAAATTCCTCCCTGATTCTTCAAAAATAAATATAATGAATTGAAAAAATAGTGTATATCGTAATATGGATTATCTGTTTGTCTATTTATATTTCTTTTATAATCACTCGTATACGCTTCATCAAAATCACCTAATTTAATATCAAATCCTACATTTGGAATGATAAATGTTGAATCTCCAAGTTTATGTGTATCATTTTCGTCATTTTCTTTTCTGGTATATATTTTTATTGAATCGAGATTTAAATTATTATGTCTAAATTTATTAAATCTTTCTGTTAATTTTGCTAATGAAAACAATACTTGAAAGAATAATACTTTCCATTTTTGTAAATTCATCGTCTTCATATTTTCTATCAAATACTCTTTTAATGTACTCATCTTGAAATAATGTTCTGTCACCAAAACATAAAATAAATTAGTTTTTTCCATATCATCAATATGTTCGCTAACTTTTGGAAATAATTCTTTCAATTTATTAGATTCGATATCAAACATCATAATAGGCAATATCATATGTTTAAATTTATCATTAATTACAATTTCACTACCCATATACATCATAGCCATATTGTATATTTCATTTGATTCCATATTATTAACATCATTCGATGATTTATATTTTCCTATACTAACTGTACATGGAGGGCTACTTTCCGATACTCGCTTAAAATTCCATCTATTATTTACAAAATTAATAAATTTCAAATCTCCCCCAAAAACTTCTGATGGATCAAATGATTCAGATTTTTTCAAATCTATCAATTTTATTGAATGACGTAATATAGGCTTAAAAATGTAACATTTATCACTCGCCTTATTATACACATAATCAAATAATGTATTCAAGCAAAAATCCAAATTATCATACGCATTATTAGACATTGTAATGTTAATTATATATATATTAAATTAAGATAAATTAGAATGTCAATATTCTTCTAATTTATCAATAAAAAAATTTATCATTTAAGTCTTTTTTGTTCTTTTTCCATGTAGTAATTGAATTATATTAGGATCATTATTTTCTATTTCTTTTTCTTGTTTATCTTTTAGCATTAATCTAATATCTGGAGTTTGAACGGGTTTTTTAACTCTATGTTTATCACGTTTACTATGATGATTTCTAAAGTTATTTCTAAATTCCTCAAAATACGGATCAGTTTTTAATATTTCATCTGCCGTTAAATATTCATCATTAATAAGTATTCTTCCCTTTTTATGAACATATTTTGTGTCTTTCGTTCTATATTTTTCCGGAACAACCCTTTTTACGAACTCTTTGGCTTCCTGTGGAATATAATCTTCCTTTAAAAATTGTGGGAAAAAACCTTCACTAATTAATGTATTAAAAAAATAATGTATATCATAATATCTATTCTGTTCGGGAGTTACGTTGATCATTTCAGTCCATTTTGTTGAAACTTTAATATTATCAACTACTCCCGGTATACAAGCAAAATCAAAATCCCATATTTTAATATGATATCCAATATTCGGCACAATATATCCAGCATGATTAAATTCATAAGTCATATATTTCTTCTTTGCCATATCAATTTTATGCACTAATATATTGTTCGCTTTCAAATCATTGTGTCTAAATGCAGGATATTTTTCTTGAATTATCGCCAACGTTGATAATAATTGGAAAAATATTACTTTCCAATGACCAGCCGTAAATTTTTTATACCAACGCCTTATAAACTCTAATAAATCTCCTCTATTTGCCCATTCACTTATTAAAATAGATACTTGATCATAATATTCCCCATGATTGTATCTTTCTATAAATTCTAAATATTTCTTTTCATTCTTGTTCACATTACCATTCTCAATCAAATTCACAAAAGTATTTATATCAGTATTGAATGTACCATAAGGTAAAATTAAATGGGGTGTCATCTTTTTAACAATAAAATAACTAAGTAATTTTAACATCATTATTTCTGCATTTTCTGGTCGTCTTACATCATGAATATTTCCATAATGCTCCTTTTTTGGATACGCCGATACTTTCACACAATAATCAAAACCTCCATTTGGATCATCTGCATGACCTTTAAATGCGTGACCAGTAGTTCCACTCTTTATATATTCTACTTTTCCACCAATTTGATTTATAATATTTGCAAAATTATAAACACGTTTTTTTAATATAATCCTTGTATCATAGCTTTCGCCACTTTTTGTATCATCCTCATTTACTTTATTAATAAAACTTTCCGTATCAGTACAATTAAAATCAATCAACGGTTTTAGTTGTTTGCCTTCTAATAATTGTCTTAAAAATTCAATTCTATACGGTATTGTATCTTTTTCATACTTATTTGGATTAAGTGTACTGAGGCTCTTATTATCCGACATTATAAATTAGTATATTGCTAATCTATAATATTTTGTTGTACCATAAACGAATAAATAAAATGATAATAGAAATTGATGATTATATTTTATGATTTCTTTGGTTTCTCCACTTTTTTATACTTATACTCTTTATAACTCGCAAATCTCTTTTCTTCCTCAACTGTAATTTTTATATCTTTTGTTGCTTCCTCTATTCTATCAATATCCAAATAAGGTATCATCGGAATACACTGGTAATATTGATCCTTATTTATCATATCAAGTGCTACAGACATTGGAAACATATCTATTATAGGCGATTCATCTGATGTAACAAGATGTCTAAAACTTTTTGGTAATATATTAGAACAACATGCAGGTAGTACTGAAAGCAATTGATTTGGCATATTTATCGGTTTATCTTGAGGAAACATGATATCATTCAGATTAACATTATTTTTAATTATATACTGATACAAATCAGATATAAAAGGCGCGTGAGTTGGATAATATTGCCATCTCCAAGATCTACACCGTTCGAAATAGTATCGTGTTACCCATACAAGACCATCAATATAATTTTTACATATTGCATCAACTGTTTCTGATTGATGTTCTATCGATCTAAAATAATGTTCATAATAACGAAATTTCCATTCATCTTCTTCGCCTTCACCTAGTTTAATATAATCAACCACATTAAATACTCTCATATTTTCAATCATCCACATTTCTCTTGAATATGCATCTTGACCAAAACATCTTCGTTTAGCTTGTTTTTCCTTGTGTATTGGTAATTCTATCTGAAAATAGTTTTTTTCTTGACTACCGAGAGTTTTCAGTATATCGATAACAAAAGCAGAATTAATTTTTACCTTCTTTTCTTCCGTGAATGTAATTATTGAATCTTTTCTTTCAATATACAGATCCAAATAAATATTTATCAATATATCCAGTCCATCGTTGTGAATATTCAAAGATGGAAAATGGGGCAAAAAATCATTACCGAGTAAATAACAAATGAAAATAAAATCATCAATAATACTACTGGGAGGAATTACATTTTTTTCCGCAAACATCTCAGTTAATTGCTCAATATAACATTTCTTAACTTCATCAATCGAAACGTACATTAACATCTCTGCAACATCAGTTACAGGATCGAGAATCTCTTCTTTTCCCGTATTGATTCCCAATTGTGCCGATTCTCGTAGAAGATAAATATTTTCTCTCTGGCTCGCCATCGACAAGAAAATGAGATCAGCATCTAATCCGTATATAACCACCGATTGTGTTTCATCTAATGTTTTGATATATTGCAAAATCTTATGTTCACCTTCTCCTGGTGTATGATAAGATGAATATATAATATCAATATTAGTTCTATTACTACAATATTTTCTCAATGCATGATGAAGTTTGTTCATAAATTCCGTTCCCGGTGTAATAACAACATTACTCCAGCTAGAATTATGCGGAATTTTATATTTTTTCATCAAATCAAATTTCATTGTAGCATCATCTTTCGCTCTACTTCTTCGCTTTCTCTGTTGTCCCATTTTTGCTAACGGAGCAACCCCATCAACAGAGATATAAACGGTATCAATCGGATTCACAAAACCAATAAGATAACTTATATAGTTCATAATACGTTTAATCATTATCTTCTCCAATTTATCGACTCTCGTTTCGTTGGTTAAAAATGATAATATTTTAAAACATTGCGGATGAAACAAACAATTTGAATCAAGAAGCAATACATTGGGACGATTATGTAGATTTTCCATCATAAATCTCGTGTCCCTCTTATATTTATTACATAGCCACTTGTAGAATCCTGGAACGCCCATTTGTCGCGCGCTTTATTAAGTATACTACTAATAGTATGTGTTTAACCCGTTATTATTCTCAATATGTATAAAAATCAAATATTTCAACGTTTTATCAATTTAAAATCTATATATTAAATATATACATAGAATATGTCCAACTCTGTATTCGTTCCAAAATCGGGTAATAATGGTGTTG
>Ga0194121_10007966_pt1 | contig 13598 bp, 18 predicted proteins | sample TA2MahCa50mmetaG_FD_148609 | JGI IMG/M metagenome (GOLD analysis project Ga0194121, IMG submission 148609) | Freshwater microbial communities from Lake Tanganyika, Tanzania - TA2015020 Mahale Deep Cast 50m | ecosystem: Environmental > Aquatic > Freshwater > Lake | place: Tanzania: Lake... | reverse complement strand
AATCTGTTTCCGCTGTGTATCGCGTGCTACAACTTAATGCTGGACTTCAAACAAGAAGCCCGACCTGCCCAATCGTGAGGCGTCCCAACCTGTACTCGTCCCGTGAGAGCGTGTCCGAAAATTCCGCAGGGTCCTGTTTTCGCGCCAAAGGCCGGATGGCGAGGCGCAACGAAGGAGAATATCCTCCCTGGATCTTCGACTGAGGAGCAACGAAGCCAGGCGGCCTTTGGCGCGAAAACCCTCCGGGCGGCGGGTCTTTTGTCCGTGGCCTGCGTTGGCTCGGTCCTTACAGCCCGCGTTGGGGATGCTCGGACCTCGCCGCCTTGGCCACAGCCAAAATCCCTCGCCGCAGGACCCCGCGCAATTTTCGGACACGCTCTGAAACCCAAATGCGCTCGGCCTCGGTCGAACGGCCGAACTCTTTCGGACTGACAGACCAGTCATTTCCGCTACTCTCAGATTAGATGAAATTGGCCACGACCATGGAAGAACAGCGTCGCTGGATGGAACAATGGCGGAACGCGGCGGTTGCCCTGGAAGAAACGAAACGGCAGGAGTTGATGGCTCTCACGGAAGAGGAGGCGTGGCGAAAAACCGAAGCGCTTTTGTCTTTGCCGAAGCCGTGGCGCCGACCGGATCGCGAATGCGGTTTGGTGGAACAACAAGCCTGGTTCCATCGGTGGCGCTCATGAACGAAGTTTTCGCGACCGCTCTGGAAATCCAGAGTTTCTGTGAACAGCGTCATTGGAGGTTTTGCTTTATCGGGGGGATTGCGGTGCATCGGTGGGGAGAGCCTCGCGTCACGGACGATGTGGATTTGACACTCCTGACTGGGTTCGGAACGGAGGAGGCCTTTGCAGAAGAACTGCTCAAGCATTTTCGAGGACGCCGGGCAGACTCGCTAGACTTTGCCCTCCACAACCGCGTCCTGTTGCTCGTGGGCTCGCAAGGCACACCGATCGACCTCGCACTCGGAGCGATTCCATTTGAAGCACGCGCCATTGAACGGAGCACGATTTGGCTGGCCGGCGGCCTCCACGCGTTGCGCACGTGCAGTGCTGAAGATTTGGTAACCCATAAGTGCTTTGCGGGCCGAGACGATGACTGGATTGACGTTCAAGGAATTTTGGCACGCCAATGGGGACGTTTGAACCTGGAACTCATCCGAACAGAACTGAGGCCTCTACTTGAACTCAAAGGCCAGCCCGAAAGCCTCGGGCGTCTGGCCGCCCTGATCGACAGGCAACGCACGACGGGAAGCCACCGTTGACGCATTCCGATTACCATGATCCAGCGCACGGACTGCCCTATCACCGGCGCGCCGGCCTCCGTGATCTTTTCTCGCCCCTTTTCCCGGCCCGAGTTCACGCCGATGATTGCGCGGGGCAACCTGGCGGCACTCGTCGCGGACAAGTCCTATGAGATTCGGCACTGCCCGGAGTCGAGGCTGCATTTTCAAACCTGGGTGATGGAAGACCACGAACTCGCCGGCTGGTATTCCGCGCCGGCCGGGGAGGAATTCTTTCTGGAGGAAATCGCGAAACAGAAGCTGCACTGGTTCGCGCACATGACCGAGGAGATTCTGGTTCTGCGCCAGCTTTGCCACGCGAAACGGCCCGCCGTCCTGGACTTCGGCTGCAACTGGGGCAAATGGGCGAGTGTGGCGCTGGCGCACGGCTGTGATGTGTTCGCCGTCGAGGTCAATCGCTCCGCCGCCGACTTCTGCGCCCGGCGCGGCCTCCAGATCGTTTCCTTCGATCGGCTGGATGAATTTCGATTCGATTTCATCAATGTGGATCAAGTGATGGAGCACTTGAGTCAACCGCTGCCGGTCGCGCAGAAACTGGCCGCGTGCCTCAAGCCGGGCGGGTTCCTGAAAATGAGCACACCGGACAATCCAGCCTTGCCGCGAATCCTCGCTGCGGCGCAGCGAACCGGCGACAACCGGGTGTTGAACGCGAAGACGCTCGACTCGCTGGCGCCGCTGGAGCACGTGAACCTTTTCACACGCGCGGCGCTCGAAGCGCTGGGCGGAAAGGCGGGCCTGCGCGTGTATCGTCTGCCGTTGATCAAATGGCTTGGGGCCGGGCAACTCTGGAACATCCCGCGCCAGCTCAATCGCAACGTCGTGACTCCGTTCAAGCGCTGGCTCGGTCGCGGCACCTACGTCTGGTTCCAGAAGCCGGCCGCCGTGCCTGTCCAGCGGTAGGGCGAGTCCGTCCCGGCGCGCCGCTCGACAGTCATGCCTTCCGTCTCGCCCGCCCGCAGCGCAGATTGACGCTCACCTTTTTTCCAGCACAGCCCAGAGCGTGTGGGCGTAGCGATTGAGGTAGCGCATTTGCGTGGCGTGAGCCAGACGGCGCATCCAGCGCAAGAGCGTCAATCGCGGCTTTTCCATGGCGTGCATCTCGCGGACCGTCAAGCCGTGCCGCCGCGCCTGGGCTTCGAGAAACGCGCGCGCCTCTTGGAGATTGAAAAACCAGCGGTGCCGGTCGGCGGGACGCGTCGCGGGCAATCCGTAGAACCCGATGCTGCCGCGGCCGCGCGCCAAGGGCCGGCGGGCATTGGCCCAGTTGTTCGGCAGCGAAATGACGATCGTGCGGCGCGCCACACGCACCAGTTCGTCGAACACTCGATGAATGTTTTCCAGATGTTCGAGCACGTCCGAACACACGACGCAATCGAAACTCGCGTCGTCAAACGGCAGGCGCTCGGTTTGTTCTAGATCGACCACGAGATCCGGCTGCCCGGCGATGTCGATGCCGAAATATTCCACGCCCGGGGCCAGTTTTTTCAGCACTGCCTGGTCGCAGCCCACGTCCAGCACCTTGTTCCGCAATTGGGTCTTGAACCGCCTTGCGATGTATTCGGCGCGCTGGGAGCGCGCGGCAAATTGGGCGAATTCGACGGGCAAACTCATCTAATCTCCCGCGGTCATCGTCCACATTCCTTTCGGCGCGTTCGTCGTTCCTCGGCCGACGGTGTCCGTGATCCTGTGAATGGAGGCGTGGCCATCGTGAAACAAGTAGTTGAAACGCCGGCCATGCAGACCGTACGCGGCCGCGCCCCAATTGCTTCTTCCTCCGACCGCAATTTGGTAAGGGGTCTGGTCGCCCGCCGAAGGGCCGGTTGGTCCCATGGAGAACGAAGGCCAGTCATTGCCGGCGATGTTCCCGCCTTCGGGTTGTTCGACGAGCAGCAACGTGCCGGCCGGATCTTCGATCACGCTCTCCTTGAAGCCGGGCGCTTCCCAATCCGGCAGCGACGCCGGCGCCGAGCTTCGGAGATTGTAATAGATCCCGACGCCGTGCGTTGGAGGCGGCAAAGCGCCGCCTTTGGCTGTGATCTGAAAAGACGGCCCGGCCCAGTTCATCGCGTAGGTTCTCCGCTGGCCAAACACGGCCCAGGCAATGGTGATTTGAATCCGGTCCGCCGGACATTTCAGAATTTTGGGAATTGAATTGCGGTCAGCAATGCCTCCCGAAATCCCGACGATCAGGTCCGCGTCGGGCGCAGTGCCGCCGATATACTTGTGCAGGTAATCGTCCCACGAAAGTTGATACTGGTAATCGCCCGTGGCGTAGGCCGTCGGCGGCAACTGGTCGTTGCGATCGGCCGCGGCCAGGCTGAATCCGAGACCCAGTTGCTTCATTTGCGCCGTGCACTTCAGCCGTTGCGCCCGCGCCTTTGCGCCGGCCAGGGCCGGCAAAAGCAAACTCGCCAGGATCGCGATGATCGCGATCACGACCAGGAGCTCTATCAAAGTGAAAGCGGCAACTGCTCGGCGCAGGCTCCCTGCGGCAGTTGTGCGAGAAAAAGTCTTGTCGTTCATAAGCCGTCCTCGTTTCACTGTTCCCTCGTCTTGTGGACTACTGATTGGCCAGATAAACCTGGAGGTTTTTGTCGATCGCGAATCGCTTTCCCGACGGCGCTTGCGGAATGCGGCTCAAGTAGCCACTCGCGAGAACTTCTTCCAAATTCTTGGGCACGCGCCGTTGCTCGACGCTGTATTTGCGCACGCCTTGGGTCAATTCATTCAGAGCGGCGGCGATTTGAGCCTCGTTCACAGCCGCGGCGGCGCTGGCTTCCTGATCAGGATTGGAGGGAGAACTTGTTTGAGCCGGCGGTTTCCCGCAACCGATCGATAAGGCCAACCAACACGCTGTGAGCAATCGTGCGAGCACAGGACAAAGTTACGCACCTCTGAACGGGAATTCAACCATCGCGCGTAAACCTCAGTTAACGCCGGTGGAGCGACGCTCTTGCGGAGCTTGTCTTCAATGGCATTGGCTCCGCAGGAGCCTCGCCCCACCTTAACTAACTACCTTAACGAGGGGATACCATCGCGCGTCTGGCACCGGTGTGCCGGTTCCAACCCGCAGTTGCATTTTCCGGACTTTCGTATAGGGTTCCGGTCCGATGCGGCTGGGGTCGTAGCTCAGTTGGTAGAGCGTCTCGTTCGCAATGAGAAGGTCAGGGGTTCGACTCCCCTCGGCTCCACCATCTTGTAAGTCAATAACTTACGAGATCATTTCCCTCAGTAACAACACCAGTTACCAACAAATCCGCCCGTGTTCGAGGATGTTTGGCGATGTCTCTTGCGTCTTAACGATCATCTGCTGTGAAGACAAAGACGAGAATCCGCTTTCAAGACTAGACTTGCCGAAGGACTACGCGGGCCTCTGTCGCGTGTTCCTGCCGCGTCCCATCCACGACGCGGTGGACTACGCGAATGTTGTGGAAGTCACCGATGCCATGGCCCTCTGGCGTGATGATTTCACCCGTGACCAAGCCGACTATTTCGACCTGCTTTGCTCGCTCCTCGAAGAATACGACGCGAAAAACGTGAAGTGGCCCAAGGTCAGGGGTGTGCGGACTGTCTGCGAACACAGTGTGCGCGTAAGCGTGAGTTTCGGAGTGTGACGTGCAACATGCGGAAGGCGTCCGTGGCGTCGAACAGGCGCACTGAAAGCACGGTAACAGTGGTAAGCTTCGCTTTGCGCGCCTTCTCCCAAAGCTCGGTGAGCGCGGCCTTCAACACGCCTTCGGCGGTGATGGAGCCGGGCGGCGTAAAGGTTTCCTTCATCTCCACACCGACGGTGATTCCGCCCATGCCGCCACTGGTGCCTGTGCCCGTTCGCTATGGTTACGATGCTGCTTCCGCCCGAATTCAAGCGGTTGCTGAATTCACTGAACTCAAACGGCGTTGAGTATCTGCTGGTCGGCGGATACGCAGTTGTTTTCCTTGGATTACTTGCCATAGCTCCGAAATCCAAATCCAAATCTCAACGCCGAATCAGCCTTCGCCACTTTTCCTGGAAGCTCGGTTTCTCGAAGGCTTCCGGATTGACCACGCCGACCGGCTTTTTCCCCAGCGACAAATCCAGCATTTCCTGGCAGCACATGCGGCCAATGTCGCGGAACAATTCTTCCGTCCAGCATATCGAGTGGGGTGCCAGCAACACGTTCTCCAGTTCGCGGAAACGATGCGGCTTCGTGATGGGTTCACCGACGAAGCAATCGATCGCTGCGCCGGCAATGCGGCCGTTCTTCAGCGCGTCGAAAAGCGCGTCCTCGTCAACAATGCCGCCGCGCGCAGTGTTGAGCAGGTAAGCCGTCTTCTTCATCAAGCTGAGCGGGCGCGCGCCAATCAGATTGCGCGTCTCGTCGCTGAGCAGGCAATGGAGGGAGACGAAATCGGCCTGGGCCATCAATTCATCCAAAGCCACCAACGTCACGCCGTTCGCGGCGGCGACTTCCGGTTTGGCATAAGGGTCGAAGGCAATCGGCGGCTTCATGCCGAAGCCGCGCAGCAGTTCCACCACGGTTTGGCCAATGCGGCCGAAGCCCACGATGCCAAGGGTGCGGTCGCGCAGTTCGCAGCCCATGTAACGCGTCCGGTCATCCCACCGGCCTTCGCGCAAGAGCAGGTCTTTCGCCCGGACGTGATGCGTGAGGGCCATCATCCAGCAAACCGTGGCTTCGGCGACGGAGCGGTTCACAGCGCCTGGTGTGATGTACAACACAACATCTGCCTCAGTGCACGCCGCTACATCGACGCTGTCGTAGCCCACGCCGAACCGGCCGAGCGCAAGGAGGTTTTCCGGCGATTTGAGGGTCTCCTTCGTGACCCTCGCGGCGAGCACGATCACGCCGTTGGCGTCGCCAATCTGGTCGGCGCCCATGACGTTGCGGTGTTCGGCGAAGCGCGAGACTTCGATGTGCTTCGCCCCTTCCAACAGACTTAATCCGATGTCGGGATAGCGAAGCGAGCCGTCGGGATAGTGGAAGTCGCCGGCGAGTTTGACGCGGAATTTGGCTGGAGTGGACATGGGGCAGGGTCAGTGGTCAGTGGGGAAAGTCTTTCCATGGCGGCTTGCGAAGGTAGGGCGGGCTTCCAGCCTGCCGCTTTCCGAACGTTTCTCCCCACGAATCGGAGGCAGGCAGGATGCCTGCCCTACTCTGGAGATGCGTGCTCACGATTGCGATTTTCCTTTGCGGCGCGTGCGCGGCGCTTCAGTGCCTTGAACAGAATTCTTCGCCGGCAACAACGGCTGTTCGGGCGCAAGACTGGTGGACAAGGGCCGGTCGCGCCCGACGGCCGCGAGCGCAGAACGCAGCGAACGCAGCATCAGCCCGCTGTCGAGGCCGAGCCCGAGCACCTGAAAACCCTGGTCCAGCCGCTCGAAGATATTTTGTTCGTTGGTCGTCATCACCCCGCAATGTTTGCCCGCGCGCCGCAGAAAGTCTTTGATCGCCAGAATCTGCTTGGCCACGCCCGGCCCTTCCCACTGGCCTCGGTAGCCCGCCGTGGAAGAGTAATCGGCGGGGCCGAAGAAAAAAATCTCGACTTCGGGGACCTGGCAAAGCTCATGCACGTTGCGGCCGGCGGTCACAGTTTCGATGATGGGCACGACGAGGACATGCTCGTTCGCTTCCTGGGCGTGCTGAAGAATACTTTGTCCCCAGACCGTCGCGCGATCGGCGCCGATGCCGCGCACACCTTGGGGCGGATACTGCGCGAAGGCGACCGCCCGGCGCAGTTGTTCCGCCGTTTCGATCCACGGGATAACCACGCCGTCCGCGCCGATGTCCAGCGTCCGTTTGATCAAACCGATGTTCGACTCAGCCACCCGCACCAGGACCACGGTGTCGCTCCGGACGGCGGCGCGGAGGTGTTCGGTAATGTCCTTCCAATCCAGGTGGCCGTGCTCGGCGTCGATGACGACCCAATCCAACCCGAGGGCCACGGCCATTTCAGTGATGCTCGCGGATTCCAGAGTGACCCACAGGCCGAAGACGGGATTCCCGGTCCGCAGTTTTTCACGGAGCTTTGTGATGGCGTTCGTTTTCATCCAGACTAAGTGTTTCGGAAACGGCGGAGTGGCACTGGTCGCCGGTAGGGCGAGTCCGTCCCGGCGAGCCGCTCCACGCGCTTGGAACACGTCCGACTCGGCTCGCTGGGGACAGGCTCGCCCTACCGTCAGGTTCCGAGGAAGGGGAACGGGTGTGTGGGGCCACGTCGTGGCTCATACGAGAATGTCCTTCACGACTTGCGGTTCTTCCGTCGGCCCGATCAAGCGCTGGTCCAGGCCCTGGAATGGGAACGAGAGCTTGTGTGGGTCCAAACCCAGCAAGTGAAGGATCGTCGCCTGCAAATCGTGCACGTGGACTTTGTTTTCCACGACGGTGTAGCCCAGTTCGTCCGTCGCGCCGTAGCGCAGTCCCGGTTTGACCCCGCCGCCCGCCAGCCACATCGTGAAACATCCCGGATGATGATCGCGGCCCAGAAACGCCGACCCGTCGCGCTCTTCGTTCATCGAAGTGCGCCCGAACTCGCCGCCCCACACCACAAGCGTGTCCTCCAGCAGGCCTCGTTGCTTGAGGTCGTTGATCAGCGCTGCGACGGGTTGATCGATGTCTTTGCACTTCTTCGGAAACGCGGTCATGAGATCGTCCCCCGTGCCGGTGCCGTGGATGTCCCAGCCCCAATCAAACAATTGCACGAACCGCACGCCTTGTTCCACCAGGCGCCGCGCCAGCAGGCAATTATTGGCGAAGGAAGCTTTGCCCGGCGCCGCGCCGTACATTTCCCGCACCGCCGCCGGTTCCTTGCTGATGTCCATTACCTCCGGCACCGAGACCTGCATCAAAAACGCGAGCTCGAACTGGCTGATGCGCGTGAGCGTTTCCGGGTCGCCGACGGTTTTCAGCTCGAATTCGTTCAATTGTTTGAGCGCGTCCAGACTGCGACGGCGCACATCGCGGCTCATGCTATTGGGATTGGACGTGTAAAGGATCGGATCGCCTACCGAGCGGCATTGGACGCCTTGATAAACTGACGGCAGGAATCCGCTGCTCCAAAGCGCCTTGCCGCCGGTCGGGTCGGTGCCGCCGGAGACCAGCACGATGAAGCCGGGTAGATTCTGATTTTCAGAGCCGAGGCCGTACGTCACCCATGAACCCATCGACGCGCTCCCGAATCGCGAGGCGCCCGTGAACAGGAGGAGTTCGGCTGGGGCGTGGTTGAATTCCTCGGTGGACATCGAGTGAATCATCGTCACATCGTCGGCGATGCCGCGGAAATGCGGCAACAACTCCGTGACCCACGTCCCGTTCTGGCCGACCTGCGTGAATTTGTGCGGCGAACCGAGCAATCGGGGATGGCCCTTGATGAACGCGAGCCGTTTGCCTTCGAAGAATTCTTTCGGGCAAGGCGTGCCGTGCAATTCTTTGAGCTTCGGTTTGTAATCGAAGAGGTCCATCTGCGGCGGCGCGCCGGACATGTGGAGGTAAATCACCCGTTTGGCCTTGGCGGACAGCATCGGTTTCTTGGGGGCGAGTGGAGTAGCGGAGCGAAGGGTCTCTGATGCTTGAGCCACGCGGCCCAGCAAGGAGTTCAACGCCATCGCGCCCACGCCGGCGCCGCACTGCAAGAGAAAATGCCTGCGCGTGAGCGCGCGAGTTTGGGCAGCATGAAGGTTCATAGGCTCGCAGATTCTCAACCACGGATCACACGGATAAACACGGATATGAAGCGGGTCGAAGGCCGAACTCATCCGTGTCCATCCGTGTCATCCGTGGTCAAATCTCTCTTCCATCTGATTCATCCTTTCATCAACAGCGCGTCCAGGTTCAGCAAAACGTTCGAGACGACAACCCACGCGGCCAGCTCGGCCGGGGCAACGTCGCTCGGTATCCCGCCGGGCGTTCCTTTGAACAAGTTCCTGGCGGCCTCTGGATCGGTTCGATAATGCGCCAACTCGCTCTGGTAGAGCGTTTCCAAAGCCCGGACTTGAACCTCGGCAGGGGGCCGAAGCAACGCCAGCCGCAACCCAAAACGGACGCGGTCCGCGGCAGTGGAGCCGCCTTCCCGGCAAATGCGCAACGCTAATCCCTGCGCCATCTCGAAGAACGCCGCGTCGTTCAAAGTCACGAACGCCTGCAGCGGCGTGTTGGTCGGCTGGCGGCGAAAACTGATCGAAGGGCAAGTTCCGGTTGAAAGCTTCGATGACCCAGTCGCGGTAACGCCACATGGGCCGCAACGGATCGGAGCCGTAACCCACCGAATCCGCGAAGCGCGCCAGGTCCAGCCACAAGCGCGCCCAGTGCTCGCCAAACGCCGGCGACGCGAGCAAACGATCCACGAGTTTGTCGTAAGCGTCTGGGGTCCGGTCGCGAACGAACTCGTCGGCGTCCGCAATCGAAGTCGGCAGTCCGATGAGATCCAGACTGAGGCGGCGGATGCGTTCGATCAGTTTGCTCTCGCGGCTGAGGCCCGGAACGATGGCCGCTCCATCCTGCCGCGCCGCGATGGCGTTTTCGCGCGTGTCGAGCCGGAGCTTCGCCTTGCGGGCCTTTTCATCGAGCCCGTGGCACTGAAAGCAGTTCTCGGAAAGGATCGGTCGAATGTCGCGGTTGAAATCGACGGGGCTTGCGGCGTGCAAGGACGCAGGCAGCGTGGTTGTGCCCAGGAGCACCCCCCAAAAAAGCGCGTAGTTCAACTTGAAACCAGACAGACTCATTCTTCAGTTCCACGCAGCGCGGGGCAATTGGACTGGCTCATGGCCCCGAACGATGCTTGCGATTTCATGGTGATCAGAGCAAAACGCCCCGTCCAGGCCAATTTCTTTCACGCAAGGCCAGGAACAGGAGGAACCGTGGCAATGGAGAGTAAAGAAAACGCCTCGCCTTTGCGGCCTTGGCAGCCTTTGCGTGAGGTTTCGGCTGCATTGTTCAACCGCGAATGGAGACAAATCATATTCGGGATGCACCGAGGAAATTCACCCAGCTCCGTTCCGCGCCGGAGAATTCCCTGTCGCTGCTCTGCCAGGCTTTGACCCCCCGAAAGTTTTCCTGGGTGAGCAGCTCGCCGAATTCAGCCAGCGTGAAGTAGCTGAAGAAGCGTCCCTCTTCCGCGATGCCTTCTCCCGTCCCGTCTTTGAGCGACACATAGAGCACGCCCGGTGAGCGCAGCGCCCGATGAAAGCGGCGCAGCACGCCAGGGATTTCCGCGCGCGGCACATGGAGCAGCGACGCGCAGGCCCAGATCCCATCGAACTCGGAAGCGAATTCCATTTCCTGAAATGTCAAAACTCTCGCATCCACGCCGCGGGCACACGCCTCACGGACCATTTCCGGCGAAGCGTCGATGGCGGTGACGCGGAATCCCTGTTGCGCCAACGCCACGCTGTCTCGTCCTGAACCACAACCCGCGTCCAGAACGCGCGCGCCGGGAGTTAACAGGGCCGCGAACGGCCGGTACGTTTCATCGCGGCGGGGCTCGGCGGTTTTGCGACAATACTCCTGGGCGTGGGCCGCGTAAAAAGCGCGGTTGATTGCCAAGGCGTCTGGAACAGTCGTTGACATCAGTTCACGTCGGCTTCCCTCTCGCCGTGGGGCCGTGGGGCCGCACCCGCGCCGAGAGTTCGGTTTCGTTCTCGCAGATCCACACGATGGCTTGACCGGGATCATACTGAGGAAAACGTGGGAAGACGACATCTCCTTGTTCGTAGTCCCGGCTTTAGCCGGTCCGGGCCGCCTAAAGGCGGCTAAAGGCGGGACTACATGCCTTTTTCGTGTCGTCCATCGCACCGTCTCGTCAATAGCGTCCCGATCTTGACCCAGGTCAAGGCCGGTCGAATTAGCGGGAACGATTCTAAACCTGCGTCGAAGTGATAACGAGAAAAGATCAACCAATGAAACGACAAACTTGTTTTCTGACCATGCTCGCCGTGACCCTGGCGTCGTCTTGGGCCGCCAAGCCTTCGACTCTCTCCGGCGATTACGTCGAAGTCCGGACCTGCAACGTGTATGCCGGCACTTGTTTTGTGAACGGTGAAATGGGGCTGGCCGGCAAGGAAGGCATTCTGGCGTGGTCCATCCGCCACGGGGATTGGAAAGGCGTGGCGCTCGGCGGGTTGAACGTGGTCGCCGTCGTCGCCACCGAGGACACCTTGGGTGACCAGAAACTGCACCCTCGGGACGGGAAAGCCGTCGTGTTCCTTGACGCTCGGGCCAACGCCGAACAAAAGGAGGCGTTGCTCGATTTCGTCCGGACCCAGGGCGGCCGGCTGGTTTCGGAGCTTGTCGAGATCAAGACCGGCGCCGTGAAAATCGAACGCGACAATCCTTCGGACCCCGTTTCCGTGACCGTGGCCGCGGCGGGCCTTGTGGAGATTTCGACGCTGGGGTTGTCGGGCCAGAAGCCGCCATGCGGCAGCCCCGAAGTGTATTACCCGCCTCTGACCGACGTGAAGGACGCGCGGGTGGGTTTCACGAGTTACGCGAGCTACCAGGGTTCAAGCCTGAATCGAAAGTGGGAGATCACGTCCGTCTTCGCGGCGTTTGTCGGCACGTTCGCGCTGTAGCGAGCCGCATTCACGCTGTGCCTGCCCCTTCACTCTGGCCACTTTTGTCGAATTTGGGAATGACGCCGAGAATGCCCCTTGGCTCTCCTCCCTCTCTTCCCTGCTGATCTCGCTATGCCTTCCTTGAACACCGAACTGTGGCCGGAGCCGAAGACGGGCTTGACGCTCAAGGCGCATCTCCTGGATTCGACTCAGACGCTCTGGCGCGGTTACCGGAAGAAACTCCGACGTTGCCAGGAACAATTCTCCGACACCTCAGTCCATGACCTGCGCGTCCAGACGCGGCGGTTGCTGGCGCTGGTGAGTTTGATGCGGGCCATGATTGCGCATGAATCCCTCGCGAAGACGGAGCGGCAATTGAAAAAGCGCCTGGACACGTTCGGCGAATTGCGGGACACGCAAGTTCAACTGCGGTTCACGGAACGTTTCCTTCACGAATTCCCCCGGCTTCAGTCATTCCAGGAATGGTTGAGCCGGCGAGAACAGCGTTTGATCAAACGTTTGGCCCGGCAGATCGACCAGTTCAAGACCGAGAAACTGTCGAGCTTGATGGCTGCGGTGCGCCGGCCAATCCGGTGCGGTCGGGTGAGTTGGTCGCGCCGCCGACTACAAGTCGGCGATACGGCAGATTGAAAATCTGTATAGCTTCACCGCCAACTTGTGGATGCACCGGGTTGCCGCCCGGACTGGGGTTTCCGCCTTGACGGTTCGGAACGCCGGCTCCACGCTTCGCCGCATCAAGAGAAAGGCCTGCCTCACGACGCGATGCGGACGATGAAGACACTTGCGGTCGTTCCTACTCCTGAGGAACTCGATTCTTTTTTGCAGGCTTGCCGCGCGCAAGCATATCCAGCCCAGGCTGCAACCATGGGAGAACTTCCCATGAACCGGACGGTAGGGCGAGCCTGTCCCCAGCGAGCCGACTCGGACGTGTTTCAGTCACGTCGAGCGGCTCGCCGGGACGGACTCGCCCTACCTGGTTCACGGGGGGCGAGAGTCCCATGAACCAACCCACCCCGTCGCCCCTCTCAGGAGGGGAACTGGGTTCTGCGACGCCAGACGAAGCTCCCCTCCCGGGAGGGGAAGGGGTGGGTTCGTGGGTTTTGAGCAGGTCCATAACCTGCTTCCCTGAGTTGGGACTTGCGGTGGCGGCTGGAGGGCTGGGGAAGACTCAGTTCGCAGTTCAGACCCAGTATTTCATCGGGCAGTAGCCTTGGGATCTCGTCATTTGCGTAGGCGCCGCTGGCGATGGGCGAATTGTTCAACAGCCCGCACGAATGGGTCGGCCTGATCACCGACCGGCTGATCGACTTCATCCGCGTCCACATTTCGCAAGTCGGCGGCCTGAGTGTGGCGCGGAAAATTGCCACCCTTGCGGAATGGTTCAACGTCCGGAGCGCGTGGCACGGTCCGGGAGATGTGTCTCCCGTCGGCCACGTGGCCAATGCGCACCTCGATCTGGCGATCCCGAACTTCGGCATTCAAGAAACCGTCCGTTTCAATCAGGCGACTCAGGACGTCTTCCCCGGCTGCCCGACGATGAAGAACGGTTACATGCACGTGAACGATTCGCCGGGTTGGGGCGTGGACCTGAACGAGGAACTGGCAAAGAAATTCCCCTATCCTTCCGATCCCGGTTACTGGCGGCCGGTCCGCAGGAAAGACGGAACCTCCATCCGGCCTTGAGCCATGAGCCGGGTAGGGCGAGTCCGTCCCGGCGAGCCGCTC
>Ga0194121_10007965_pt1 | contig 13599 bp, 10 predicted proteins | sample TA2MahCa50mmetaG_FD_148609 | JGI IMG/M metagenome (GOLD analysis project Ga0194121, IMG submission 148609) | Freshwater microbial communities from Lake Tanganyika, Tanzania - TA2015020 Mahale Deep Cast 50m | ecosystem: Environmental > Aquatic > Freshwater > Lake | place: Tanzania: Lake... | reverse complement strand
GCCGGGCGACGAAACCTCGAGCGTGTACGCGAACGGGAGCGGGTCCTCGACGTCGAGAATGGTGCTCATCTCGCGGTTGACCTGCTCGCAGTCCTCGATGCTGACGCTCTCCTCAGCCGTCGCGGCCGGGCCGGGGCGGTCGATGAAGACCCGCACCACGTGCCCGCTCGCTTCGCGGCGGCTCTGAATGTCCCAGATCTCGAGCCCGCGCGAGGCGGCAACCCGCTCAGCAATGGCCCGGATCTGCTCCAGTGGCTGCTGCACCCTGGTCTGTAACGGCCGACCTTCAGGTCGGCCTAAAACAAAAAAAGTGGGCACGAGCCCACTTGGAGTACTACTCCTGAGTGTTGCGACCCTCAAAGATATCACACGGCAGCACTTACCGCCACCGGGCGGACGAGCAGATCGTAGTCGCGGCTGCCAACAATCTCGCCGTCGACCAGCGTCCCGGGCGTCAGCTCAGCCGGATCGCAGTCGGTGAGATAGACCAGCGGGTCGATATCCGGCGCCTGGCCTTCCGTCCGGCCGCGCAGGACGAGCTCGTGCTCGGCTGAGGGGCCGTCCACCATCACGCGGACGCGCTGGCCGACGCGCGCCTGCTGCGCCCGGGCCACGACCTTCTTCTGCACGCTCATCAGCCGCGCCTGGCGCTGCCGCTTCGTCTTCGCCGGCACGTCGTCCCCGAGGCCGTGCGCGGACGTCCCTTCCTCGTGTGAATACGTGAAGACCCCCACATGGTCGAAGCCGACGGTCGTGACGAAGCGCTCCAGCGCCTGGAAGTCCCCGGCCGTCTCGCCGGGGAAGCCGACGATGAACGTCGTGCGCAGCGCGACGCCCGGGAGCCGCGTGCGAATGCGGTCGAGGAGCCGCTCGTAGCTGGCGTGCGTGCCCGGCCGCTTCATCCGCTTGAGGACCGCGTCCGAGGCGTGCTGCAGCGGCAGGTCGATGTAGTTGCACACGTGCTCGCTCTCCGCCATCGCATCGAGCACCTCGTCGCCGATGGTGGTCGGATACAGGTAGAGCATCCGGATCCAGTCCAGGCCGTCCACGCGGTTGAGCGCGCGCAGCAGGCGCGCGAGCGCGCCGCGCTCGCCGAGGTCGTTGCCGTAGAAGCTGGTGTCCTGGGAGATGAGGAGCAGCTCGCGCACGCCCTGCGCCGCCAGCATCGCCGCTTCGCGGACGATCGATTCCGTCGATCGGCTGCGGTAATGGCCACGCAGTTTCGGGATGATGCAGAAGGCGCACGTGTAGTCGCAGCCTTCGGCAATCTTCACGTAGGCGTAGTGCCGCGGCGTCGCCAGCAGGCGCGGCGTCTCGGCGTCGTAGATGTACGTGGGTAGCCGGTCGTCGCCGGTGACGGCCGTCCCGTTGGCGCGAAGCAAGGGTACGTAGGCCGGGTTCCGCTCGGCGAAGCCGGCGGACCCGGCGCTGCCAAGCGCCGCGACGATTTCCGGCACTTCGCCTGTCCCCAGCACGGCGTCGATCTCAGGAATCTGCGCCTTCAGCTCGTCGCGATAGCGCTCGCCCATGCAGCCGGTGACGACGAGCCGCTGGCAGCGTCCCGACTTCTTGTGCTCGGCCATCTCGAGGATGGCGTCGATCGACTCCTGCTTCGCCTTGTCGATGAACGCGCAGGTGTTGACGACGAGCACGTCGGCGTCGGCCGCGTCGCGGGTCAGCTGATGTCCGGCCTGCTGCGCCAGCCCGAGCATGACCTCGGAGTCCACGAGGTTCTTGGGGCAGCCGAGCGAGACCATGCCTATCTTCATGGAGACGATCTAAGGATAATCGACCAGCGAAATGTCGATCGTCGATGTCGCATCCGTCCTGAAAGGCAAGGTCCCCACCGGCAATCAGGTCACCGTCCGCGGCTGGGTACGGACCAGGCGCGACTCGAAAGCCGGCCTGTCGTTCATCCACGTCCACGACGGGTCGTGCTTCGACCCGCTGCAGGTCGTCGCGCCCGCGGCGCTGGCCAACTACGAGAGCGAGGTGAAGAAGCTGACGTCCGGATGCTCGGTCGTCGCCCGCGGCACGCTGACCCCGAGCCAGGGACAGGGACAGGCGGTCGAGCTGCAGGCGGAGCGCGTCGAGGTCGTCGGCTGGGTCGAGGACCCGGAAACGTATCCGATTCAGCCGAAGAAGGCCTCACTCGAGTATCTGCGCGAGGTCGCGCACCTGCGGCCGCGGACCAATACGCTTGGCGCCATCGCGCGCGTGCGGCACACGCTCAGCCAGGCCATTCACCGCTACTTCCACGAGCACGGGTTCCTCTGGGTGCACACGCCGATCATCACCGCCAGCGACGCGGAAGGCGCCGGCGAGATGTTCCGGGTGAGCACGCTCGACCTCACGAACCTGCAGGGGCGGCCTGACTTCACGCAGGACTTCTTCGGCAGGGAGGCGTTTCTCACCGTCAGCGGCCAGTTGAACGTCGAGACGTATGCGTGCGCGCTCTCGAAGGTGTACACGTTCGGCCCCACGTTCCGCGCCGAGAACAGCAACACCAGCCGCCACCTCGCCGAGTTCTGGATGGTGGAGCCGGAGATCGCCTTCGCCGACCTCAACGACAACGCGGACCTCGCGGAGTCGTTCCTCAAGTACATCTTCACGGCGCTCCTCAACGAGCGATCGGACGACCTCACGTTCTTGGTCGAGCGCGTGGACAAGGAGGCCGTCGCCCGCCTCGAGACGTTCGTCACGTCGTCGTTCACGCGCATGTCCTACACGGACGCCATCGCCGCGCTCGAGCAGAGCGGCAGGACGTTCGAGTTCCCCGTTCACTGGGGCATGGATCTGCAGTCCGAGCACGAGCGTTGGCTCACCGAGGAGCACGTCAAGGGTCCCGTCGTCGTCATGCACTACCCGAAGGGGATCAAGGCCTTCTACATGCGCGTGAACGATGACGGGAAGACGGTGGCGGCGATGGACGTGCTGGCGCCGGGGATCGGCGAGATCATCGGCGGCTCACAGCGCGAGGAGCGGCTCGATCGCCTCGACGCGCGGATGCAGGAGCTGGGCCTGGACCCGCAGCATTACTGGTGGTACCGGGACCTGCGGCGCTACGGCACCGTGCCGCACGCGGGTTTCGGCCTTGGTCTCGAGCGGACGATTATTTACGCCACCGGCATGGCGAACATCCGGGACGTCATTCCGTTCCCGAGAATGCCGGGTCACGCGGCGTTCTAGAGTGCCTGGAGTGCGGTGAGTGCCGGCGCGCTCGTTCGGCGTTTCCACGCATCTGTTTCACGAGGCGCGCCTGTGCCGCGAGCACCTCGTGCATATCGCGGCGCATCGCTTCGACGCGGTGGAGGTGTTCGCGACCCGCGCTCACTTCGACTACCGCGACGAGCGGGCGATTGCGCAGCTCGGTGAGTGGCTTTCCGACGCCGGGCTGACGCTGCACTCGATGCACGCCCCCATCATGGACGCCTTGAAGGACGGCAAGTGGGTCGGCTCCTTTTCCAATGCGTCAGCGAACGAGGAGCGCCGCAAGGCGGCCATCGCCGAAACGCAGGCCGCGCTGCAGGTTGCCGCCACGCTGCCGTTCCGCTTTCTCGTGGTGCACCTCGGCACGCCACCCTCCGACAAGATGCCGCCGCGCGACAACGAGCGGGATGCCGCGCGCCGCAGTGTCGAGGAGATTGTCGCGCTGGCGGCGGCGGTCAACGTGAAGGTCGCGCTCGAAGTCATCCCGAATCCACTCTCGAGCGCTGCGTCGCTCGTGCGGCTGATCGAAGAGGATCTCGATGGCATCGACGTCGGCATCTGCCTCGACTACGGTCACGCGCACATCATGGGCGACCTCGCCGAGGCGATCGAAACCCTGTCAGGCCATCTCGTCACGACGCACGTTCACGATAACCGCGGCAAGCAGGACGACCATCTCGTTCCGTTCGGGGGCGGCATCAACTGGGACATGGCCATCATGGAGACCCAGAAGATCGGCTATGACGATGCGCTGATGTTCGAGGTGGCGGATACGGGCGATCCGCTCGACGTGCTGCGCCGCTCCGAAAAAGCCCGCGACCGGCTCGAGAGGGCGTTCATCACTGTTTAGGGTGCCTGGAGTGCCTAGCGCGGTTTCGACGTCTTCGTAGTGTCCGGCTTTAGCCGGACCACACACGGCCGTGCCGATCAACTTGGTCCGGCTAAAGCCGGACACTACGACGTTTCAGAAACCGCTCTAGCAGGCCGTCGTCGCGGTCGCGGCTCCGGGGTGGATTCGAGATAACGGATCGGACCGTTCGCAGCCTTGATTGCTTTTCGCGCCGCGTATTCCAGTTGTCGGCGCTCAGCGTCGTCCACGCGAGAAGACGCGGTTGTATCGAGAATTCCGGTCGGCGCGTTGCGATTTCTGCGTACTGTCACGCGGACTGACGCTGCAATTCCTGCCACCCGCACCCAGGCGCCCCAGGCGCCCCAGGCACTATCGAAGTTCTTCCAAGTGCTCGGCGAGCAGCGTGCGTAGCGCCGCGAAGCGGTCGTCGCGCGCGAGGTTCGCGCGGACGTAGTTGAGCGTCCGCGGAATGTACTGAATGTAGACCGTGTTCTGCCGCGCCGTCGTCTGGAACCCGAAGGTGCCGAGGGCCTTGAGGTTGCGCTGCAGCGCCATCAGGTCGAAGCGGCGGCGGAACTCCGCTTCGCCGGTGGCCGGCTCGTGGCGCTGCGCGAGGAAGAACGCGATGAGCTCCTCGACCTGCTGCTCGCTGAAATCGACGTACGAGTCGCGGAGGAGCGACACGAGGTCGTAGGTGTCCGGACCCATCCGCGCGTCCTGGAAGTCGATGATGTAGAGGCTGCCCTCGTGCAGCATCAGGTTCCGGCTGTGATAGTCGCGGTGGCAGAGCACGCGCGGCTCGCCCGCCAGCTCCCCGGCCATGGCGGTGAACTCGCTCGTGAGCGCCGCGCGCGCGGCGGGCGTGAGCGCCGCGCCGCGATATGCCTCCAGGAAGTGCCTGGCGAAGAACTGCAGCTCCCACATCAGCTTCTCGACGTCGAAGGCGATGCCGTAGGGGAGGTACGCCGGCGAGGCGAGGTCCGCGCCGCGGCGCTGCAGCGTGTTGATGAACGTCACCGCCTGCCGGTAGAGCGCGGCATGTTCGGCGGGCGAGGCCGCGCCGAGGTGCGCCTGCAGCGTCACGTCCCCGAGGTCCTGCAGCGCGATGATGCCGAGCGCGTCCGAGTGGCCGAGCATGCGCGGGACCGGCACCGGCATCGCGCTCATCAGGCGCGACACGTTCACGAACGGCAGCGAGTCGAACGCGATCGGGCCGGGATGCACCGCCAGCACCTGCGACGGCTCCTGCGGCACCAGCACGCGGAAGTACCGCCGGTCGGAGGCGTCACCCGTGAGCGGCACCACCTTCGCGCCCTTGCCGGTGAGCCCCGTCGCGGCCAGGAACGCGTCGATGCGCTCCCGGACGTCGTCATGCGCGCGGCGGTCGGCCGTCATCCGTCGAGCGCGGCGACGGCCAGGTTGCCGATGCGCCTCTCGTTCGGCGCAAGCTCGTCGTCCGCCCGCCGCAGCGTCACCCCGGTCCACGACGTGTCCGCCGGCACCTGCGCGCCATCCGTCACCACGCACTCGCGCACCCGCGCGCCGGCTCCCATCTCGACATCGTCCCACAGGACGGAGGCCTCGACGCGCGCGCTCGCGTCGAGGCGTGCACGCGCGCCGATGAGCTGGCGCGTGCCGCCCTCACGTGCGGCCAGGGCGAGCGACGTGCGCAGGTAGTCGGCCGGCGTGCCGATGTCGGCGAAGTCCGCCGCCGTCACGTAGGCGCGGATCGATCCCGGGCGCGCCGCCATCAGCTCGGGATACACCTTCGCGAACGACTCGGTGGGCACCCCGTCCGGCACCGCCGCAAACGCCCCGGCATCGGCCACCTGCACGCCGACGAAGTGGTAGGACGCCTCGGGGGATCCCCGCGCCGCAAACCCGCGCACCGCGCCGTGGTCGTCGACGAGGACGCCGCCGTACTTCCCGGGTTCCGGGTGGGGAACGACGGCGATCGTGGCGAGCGCGCCCGAGCCCTCGTGCGCGCCGACGAGGCCCTGCAGGTCGACGTTCGTCAGCGTGTCACCGTTGACGACCAGGAACGTGGGCGCGCCGAGCAGCGGCAGCGCGCGGCGTGGCCCGCCCGCGGAGCCGAGCACGGGCAGCTCCCACGAGTAGCGCACGCGGACGCCGAGCGCCGAGCCGTCGCCGATGAGCGCCGTGAGCGTGTGCGGCAGGTGATGGAGGTTGAGGACCGCGTCGGTGACGCCGGCGGCGGCGAGCCAGCGCAGGATGCGGTGCGCGAGCGGCTGCCCGGCCACCGGTAACGCCGCTTTCGCGCGCACGAGAGAGAGAGGTCGAAGGCGGGTCGCCAGCCCCGCGGTCAGGACGAGCGCCGGAATCATTCCTCGTCGCTGAACACCATGTAGGGGGCGTGGAAGCCGTGTTCCTCGCGGTGCTTGATGAAGAGGCCGCGGTAGGAGTCGAGGATGAAGTCGGACGTGCTGCGCCCGAGCGCCGCCGTCATCGTGAGGATGCTCTGCTCGCCGCCTTCGATCTCGACGAACGTGCCGACCGGCGTCTCGTCGATCGCGATGGTGACGTCCTCGGCCGCGTACTCCTCGCGGTACTTCTCGCAGCGGAACCAGACGTGCAGGCCGAGCTCCTCGAGCACGTGCTGCAGCACCTGGCCGTCGCCGATGACGGTCTCGAATTCCTCGCGCACCTTCATGGTCCCAGGCTGCACGGGTCCCTTGAACGTCAGCAGGCTCTTGCCGCCCTCGGTGCGGATGCGCAGCGCGCACTGGCGGCGGCGCAGCGTCTCGTCCTCGGTGTCGAGGAGCGCGTCCTCCTGCAGGCGGCGGCACCGCAGCGGCGTCGCGCCCGTGGCGAGAATCGCGGCGCGCGCCTCCTCGGGGCTGTCGAATCGGAGTTTGACTTCACGCTCGATCATCAGCGTCACGTCAGGCCCTCCGGGAAAGGGGCCTTTGTATCACAAAAAGAAAGGCCTCAGGGCTCAGGCCCCAGGCCCCAGCCGAGCTGAAGCCTGAGACAGCCCTGAGGCCTTGGGCCTGAGCCCTTGGGCCTTCGCTATTCCTTGGTCACGGTGACGAAGACCTGCTGGCCGTTCCGCACGATGCGCAGCAGAGCCGTACCGCCGCTCCGGATCTGGCCGAGCTCGCGCGCGGCCTCGTTCGCGTTGGTGACGTTGGTCCGGCCGACGCGGACGATCACGTCGCCCTCCTGCAGGCCGGCGCGCTGTGCCGGGCTGCCCGGCTCGACGTCCTGAATCACGGCGCCCGTGGTCCCGCGGTCGAGGCGCAGCTCCTGCGCGATCTGGGGCGTGACGTTGCCGAGCGTCATCCCGAAGCCGGTGCTCGGCTCCACGGTGCCGCCGGCGCCGTTGTCGCCGCCGCGCGTCTGACGATTCGCGTTCTGCTCGGCTTCCAGATCGAGCTCCTCGACCGTGACGCTCACCGTCCGCTGCTGGCGGTCGCGCACGATGCTCACCGGCACCGTGGTGCCCGGCTTGGTGGCGGTGACCATGGCCACCAGCTCGTCACGGTTGCGGATGGGCTTGCCGTTGTAGGAGACGATGACGTCGCCCGGCTCGAGCCCCGCCTTGTCGGCCGCGCCGCCCGGCGAGATGTTGAGCACCACCGCGCCGTTGCGATCCTTGAGGCCGAACTCGTCCACCGCGTCGGCCGGCACCGCGCCGATGCCGACGCCGATGCGGCCGCGCGTGACCTTGCCGGCGCGCAGCTGCGGCAGCAGCTCGCGGACCACGTTGATGGGAATCGCGAACCCGATGCCGACGTTCCCCGCCTGGCGCGAGTCGCTGATGATCGCCGTGTTGATGCCGACGACCTCGCCGCGCACGTTGAGGAGCGGCCCGCCGGAGTTGCCCGGGTTGATCGCGGCATCGGTCTGCAGCACCTGCTGCGAGCGTCCTTCAGCCACGGGGAACGGCCGCTCGATCGCGCTGATGATGCCGACGCTGACGGTGTGCGCCAGGCCGAAGGGGTTGCCGATCGCCATCACCCAGTCGCCCGGGAAGATCTGGCCGGAGTCGCCGAACTTCACCTCCGGCAGCGTGTGGTCGGGCTTCTCGGTGAGCTCGATGAGCGCGCTGTCGGTCAGCGGGTCGCGGCCGATGACCCTGGCCTCGTACTCCTCGTCGCTGTCCTCGCCGTAGAGCGAGACCTGGATCCGCGTCGCGTCCTCGACGACGTGGTTGTTGGTGAGGATGAAGCCCGCCTTGTCGATGATGAAGCCGGTGCCGGCGGCCTGGACGATCTGCTCGCGCGGCCGCTGCGGCTGCTGCGGCTGCCGCTGGTTCGGGTTCGGCTGGCCGAAGAAGCGCTCGAACAGGTCGCCGCCGCCCCCGCCGCCGCCGCCGAAGAAGTCCGTGAGGTCCTGCGCGCGGCGCCGCGACTCGGTCCGGATGTTCACGACGGCCGGCGACACGGTCTTGGCGATGTCGCGGAACGTCGTCGCGCTGATCGGGCCCGTGAGGGGCGCGCTGTTGGCCGCGGGCGCCGCCACCGTCTGCGCCGCCGACTCGGGCGCCATCCCGAGACGCGAGGCGAGGACCATGCCCACCGCGAGCGAGGCGATCACCAGCAGCAGCGCGTAGAAGAAGGTGGTCTTGCGATTCGTCATGTCGTCAACTCCCCAGAACGATTATCTCCGTCTGGCGCGGGCCCGTCACGACCGCCTCGCGCTCGCCGCGGAACATGTTGATCTCCGTCCGCACGCCAAACGACTCGAAGTATAGACCCGGTTCGATCGTGAAGCCCGTGCCCGGCAGCAGCCGCCGGTCGTCGTGTGTCTCGTAATCGTCGAGGTGCACGCCGTTGCCGTGCACCTGTTCGCCCAGGCTGTGCCCCGTGCGGTGGAGGATGCGGTCCCCGTAGCCCTGCTCCTGCAGCACGCGCCGCGCCGCCTGATCCACTTGCCAGCCCCGCAGGTCGCCCCCCGCGCGCGCCGCGTCTTCCACCACGGCAATGGCGGCGTCCCTCGCGCCCGCCACGGCGCCAAACGCGCGCGCCACGTCCGACGGCACCGCCGTGCCCGTCGTGCCCACCCACGTGATGTCAGCAAACACCGCACCCTGTTCGGGATGCCTGCCCCACAAGTCCAGGAGCAGCACCTCGTCCGGCACGAGGCGTCGCGTGTGCCCGGCGGTGGGAAGGTAGTGCGGGTTGCCCGCGTTGCCGCCAATCGCCACCACGGGCGCCGAATCGCTGACGAGCCGTTCCTCCCCGAACCACGCCACCATCCGCTGCTGGAGCTCGTACTCCGTCAACGGCGTCCCGTCCTTCAGCGCCTTCGCCGCCGCCTCGAACGCGCGGTCCTTGATGCGGTAGAGCGCGTCCGACGCGGAACGGTGCGAGGCCAGCTGCTCGGGCGTCCACGCCGCCTCGAACTGCTGGACGAGATCGCCCGACGAGACGATCTCGACGCCACGCCGCCGGATGGCTTCCGCCGTGCCCGCATCCACGCGGGACAGATAGGGAATCGCGCACTCCGGCGAGTACTCCATGGCGACGCGCCGCACGCCCGCGAGGAGCTGCGTCAACCCCGCCTCGAGCTGCTGCCGCCCGGCGTAGACGGCCTTCTCCCCCGGCACCGCGTCGAGATTGCCGCTCTCGATGGCGTGCACCAGCTTGCGCGGCGTCCCGTCGGCGGGAACCAGGTAGTACCAGCGGCGGGTGGTCATGTGTCCGCCGCCGTCGAGGCCGGCCAGCCGCGTCGCAATCGGGTTGGAGCCGTGAAAGTCGTAGAGGAGCCAGCCGTCCAGACCGGCCGCGCGCAGGGCGCGTTGGACGGCGGCCACGTCGAGCGCCATAACATCAGTATAGATGCGTGCCTCCTGGCGGGGGCGCGTGCGCCGCCCCTACGTGCTCTGACGCGGGCGTGCGGCTGAAAGTTTGAACCTATAATCCCTTTTGCTGTCATGCACATGCGCATTCCCGTCGCCGGCCTGCTGGCCCTGACCTGCGGACTCGCGCTTGCCCTGAGCGAAGTCGGAGGGCAGGCGCCCCCGCAGACCCCCCAGGAGCCGCCGCCCGTCACGTTCCGCGTCGAGGTGAACTACGTCGAGGTGGACGCCATCGTCACCGACGCGAACGGCAACCCGATCACCGACCTGACCCAGAAGGATTTCCAGATCCTCGAGGACGGCCGGCCGCAGACGATCTCGACGTTCTCGATGGTGAACCTGCCGGTGGAGCGCGCCGAGCGGCCGCTCTTCGCCGACGCGCCCATCGAGCCCGACGTGCGGACCAACACCGCGGCGGAGGGACGCATCTACCTCATCGTCCTCGACGACCTGCACGTGACGTTCAGCAACACCCCGCGCGTCCGCCGCGCGCTCACCGAGTTCATCAACCGCAATTTCGGCGTCAACGACCTCGCCGCCGTCGTCTTCACGGGCGGCCGCGGCCAGGACGGCCAGGACTTCACCAACAACCGCCGGCTGCTGCTCTCGGCCGTGGACAAGTTCCTCGGGCGCAAGCTGCGGTCGGAGGTCCTCGAGATGGCCGATCAGATCGGCCGGCCCCGCGTGGACGACTCCAGCACGCGCAGCCTCCTCGACCCGCTCGAGCGCGAGCGTGCGCAGAACGCCCGCACGACGATGGACCAGGTCGAGAAGCTGGCGGAGTTCATGGCGGGCGTACGCGGCCGGCGGAAGGCGCTGATTCTGATCAGCGAGGGCATCAGCTACAACATCTACGACGTCATCACCAACACCTCGGCCAGCATGGTGATGCAGGAGACGTCGGATGCGATCGGCGCCGCCACGCGCGGCAACGTGGCCATCTACGGCATCGACCCGCGCGGTCTCGACGCCTTTGCCGAAGGCATCGAGATCGCCAGCACCGGCGACGACCCGAACACCTTCTCGCCCGCGCGCGCCTTCGCCGACACCCTGCGCCTGTCGCAGGAGAGCCTGCGCGTGCTGGCGGCCGAGACCGGCGGCTTCGCGGCCGTGAACCGCAACGACTTCGCCGACGCGTTCGCGCGGCTCGTGCGCGAGAACAGCACCTACTACGTGCTCGGGTTCTACCCGGCCAACGAGCGGCGCGACGGTCGCTTCCGCCGCATCGAGGTGCGCGTCAACCGCCCGGGCGCACAGGTGCGCTCGCGCCGCGGCTACGTCGCGCCGCGCGGCCGTGCGCCGGAGCCGGCGAGGGGCGCCGCCGCCGCGCCCGTCGTCACCGCGCTCAACGAGGCGCTGGCCAGCCCGATCGCGCTCAACGGCATTCCGATGAGCGTCTTTGCGGCGCCCTACAAGGGCACCGCGCCGAATGCCGCCATCCCGCTCGTCATCGAGATGGCCGGCCGTGACTTCCGGTTCGCCGAGAAGGACGGCACCTTCACCGACCGCATCGAGATCAGCTTCGCCGCCGTGGACACGCGCGGCACCGCGCGGGGCAGCGACAGGCACACGCTGACGACGAACATGAAGCCCGACACGGTGGAGCGCGTGCGCGAGCGCGGCTTCCGCGTGGTGTCGCAGATCGACCTGCCGCCGGGCCGCTACCAGCTCCGCATCGCGGTGGCGGAGGAGGGGGCCACGCGGTCGGGCAGCGTGCTCTACGACCTCGAGGTCCCGGACTTCTACAAGCTGCCCTTCTCGATGAGCGGCGTGACGCTGACCTCGGGCCGCTCGACGCTCACGCCCACCGTGCTGCCGAAGACGCCGCTGCGCGACGTGCTGCCGGCGCCGCCGGTTGCCCAGCGCGAGTTCGAGCGCGGCGACGTCCTGGCGCTCTTCACCGAGTTCTACGAGAACGCCTCCAACGCGCCGCCGCACGCGCTCGACTTCACCACGACCGTGCGCGCCGAGGACGGCCGGACGGTATTCGAAGACCGGGAGGAACGCTCGTCATCCGATCTGCAGGGGAACTCCGGCGGCCACGGCTACCGCGTGAACATCCCGATCGAAGGGTGGGCGCCCGGCGCCTACGTCATCCGCGTCGAGGGCCGCTCGCGGGCCAATACCGAGGCCGTTGCAGGGAAAGATGTGATGATCCGAGTCAGATAGGTCAAAGGTCAAAAGTCAAAGGTCAAAGGTACGCTGATGACCCGTGACCCTTGACCTTTGCCCCTTGACCTTCATGCAACTCGATCTCGTCCAGACGGTCGCGTTCGCCGGCGTCATCCTGTTCCTCGGCTACGGCCTCAAGAAGCTGATTCCGCCGCTGGCGCGGTACAACATCCCCGCGCCGGTCGCGGGCGGCCTGCCGGTGGCGGCGCTCCTGACCGCCGCGTACACCGTCAACTGGCAGCCGCTCGCGTTCGACACCACGCTCCAGACCCCGCTCAACATCGCCTTCTTCACCTCGGTCGGCTTCGGCGCCAGCCTCAGCCTGCTGCGCCGCGGCGGTCCGCTCGTCATCACCTTCACCATCGTCGCCAGCATCGTCGCGGCGCTGCAGAACGTGCTCGGCGGGCTCGTGGCGATGGCGATGGGGCAGCCGCCGCTGCTGGGCGTGCTGGCGGGATCGGTGACGCTGACCGGCGGACCGGCGACCGGCCTCGCGTTCGCGCCGCTCTTCGAGCAGGCCGGCGTGGCCGGCGCCGCCACGCTCGCTGTTGCGTCCGCCATGGTCGGCATCGTTTCGGGCGGCGTGATCGGCGGTCCGCTCGGCACGTGGCTCATCGAGCGCGCGCGGTCCCGCACGCCAGGCACCCCAGCCACTCCAGGCACCCCAGGCACCCCAGGCACGTTGACGAATCTCGCCGAAGCGCGCGTCGCCGAGCCGTCCGCGGCCGCGCCGGCGGGCGAGGATGTCGAGGCGTACGCGCTTCTCAAGCATCTCGTCCTGATGCTCGTCGCGATGGGCGCAGGCGTGTGGGTCAGCGCGTGGATCAGCAGCCTGGGATTCACGCTGCCGGCCTACATCGGGGCGATGATCGTCGCCGCGGTGCTGCGGAACGTTGACGACGCCGGCGGCGTGTTCCGGATGTCGCAGCGCGTCATCGACGATCTCGGCACCGTGGCGCTCGCGCTGTTCCTGGTGATGGCGCTGATGACCCTGCGGCTCTGGGAGCTGAGCGGACTCGTCGGCCCCCTCGTCGTGATCCTGACGCTGCAGGTGGCGCTCATCGCGCTCATCTGCCTCTTCGTCATCACGCCCCTCATGGGACGCGACTACGACGCGATGGTGATGTCGAGCGGCTTCTGCGGCTTCATGCTCGGCACCACCGCGAACGCGATGGCGAACATGGGCGCGCTGGTGGAGCGCTACGGGCCGGCCCCGAAGGCGTATCTCGTGGTGCCGCTCGTCGGCGCGTTCTTCATCGATTTCTTCAACGCCCTTCTGATTACGGTCGCGCTGAACGTCTGGCAATAGGGTTGCAATCTGCACAGGTGTGCGGAGCTCGACCGGCCTTTCTTCCCACGCCGCGTCCGCGCTCGCCTGCAGCGGCTGGTGGCTGACCGGCGCGATCGTCTGGTTCGTCGAGCGCCACGACGCGCGCGTGCGCTTCCATGCAGCGCAGGCCACGGTCACCTTCGCCGCCATCGCCGCCTTCTCGTGCTCTGCGGAGTGCTGGCGATCGCGTCGCTGTCGTTCCTGCCGGAACTG
>Ga0194121_10007962_pt1 | contig 13603 bp, 7 predicted proteins | sample TA2MahCa50mmetaG_FD_148609 | JGI IMG/M metagenome (GOLD analysis project Ga0194121, IMG submission 148609) | Freshwater microbial communities from Lake Tanganyika, Tanzania - TA2015020 Mahale Deep Cast 50m | ecosystem: Environmental > Aquatic > Freshwater > Lake | place: Tanzania: Lake... | reverse complement strand
GCCGCTCGACGTGCCTGGAACACGTCCGGACCGGCTCGCTGGGGACAGGCTCGCCCTACCGTCAGATTCATGGGAAGCTCCCTTGGTCTGGGAACCATGCACTCGGCCCATGAACCCGTCGCTGGTATGGCGAGTCCGTCCCGGCAAGCCGCTCGACGTGCCTGGAACACGTCCGGACCGGCTCGCTGGGGACAGGCGCGCCCTACCGTCGGGTTCATGGGAAGCTCCCTTGGTCTGGGAACCATGCACTCGGCCCATGAACCCGTCGCTGGTAGGGCGAGTCCGTCCCGGCGAGTTGCTCGACGTGCCTGGAACACGTCCGGACCGGCTCGCTGGGGACAGGCTCGCCCTACCGTCAGATTCATGGGAAGCTCCCTTGGTCTGGGAACCATGCACTCGGCCCATGAACCCGTCGCTGGTATGGCGAGTCCGTCCCGGCAAGCCGCTCGACGTGCCTGGAACACGTCCGGACCGGCTCGCTGGGGACAGGCGCGCCCTACCGTCGGGTTCATGGGAAGCTCCCTTGGTCTGGGAACCATGCACTCGGCCCATGAACCCGTCGCTGGTAGGGCGAGTCCGTCCCGGCGAGTTGCTCGACGTGCCTGGAACACGTCCGGACCGGCTCGCTGGGGACAGGCGCGCCCTACCGTCGGGCCAGCGACATCCCGCCCACGAGCGCTTTCGCCAGCGAAGCGGTGCCTTGCCGGGTGGCCGGTGTGACGCCGGGCGCGTACCACTCGCAAACGATGCGGTCGTTACGCACCACGAGGAAGGTGCGGGTTTTTTGCTCGCCATCCGCGCGCGAATGGCCTCCAACCGCTCCGGGGACATGCCCTGGCTTTCGGGAGAGGCGGCTTGCCACTCGAATTGGGCTGCGCCGCAAGAAATCGCTGCCAGGACGGCAAAGCTCAACACCCCGACGCGCCAAACCAAGGCCGAATGCCCAAAGGCCGGATGTCGAAAGAATGCCGAAGCAGGCTCCTGCCGAGCCAATGCCATCGAAGAGAAGCGCCGCAGGAGCGTCGCTCCACCGCGTTAACTGAGGGGTTATGATCCAGTCCATTACCCGACGCAATTGCGCGTGATATCCCGCAAGGTTCGCGTGCCCGCGTGTTTCATGGCGAGATCCAGTTCCAGCCGCAATAGGTTCAAGACCTTTTCGACTCCGGCCTGGCCAAAGGCGGCTAACCCCCAGATGTAAGGCCGTCCGATGCAGACAGCTCTCGCGCCGAGCGCCAGCGCTTTGAAAACATCCGTGCCCCGCCGAATTCCGCCGTCGATCAGGACCGGCATTTTGCCGGCCACGGCCTCCAACACTTCCGGCAAGCTGTCCAATGTTCCCCAGCCGCTTTCCTCGGCCCGGCCGCCGTGATTGGAAACCAGGATGCCATCGACCCCATGTTCCACGCTCAGACGGGCGTCCTCACGCGTGACAATGCCTTTGAGGACGATTTTCATCGTGGTCTCTTGGCGCAGCCGATCCACGAAATCCCAGGTCAAGCCCGCGTAAAGATTGCTCGTGACGCCGGTTGTGTTGAGGCCTTGATACATCGGTTTGTGGCGTCCGAACACTCTTGGTGAATGGCATTCCGCGCAGTCGCGATCGTCGGTGCGCCGAAACCGCTGAAACGTCTCGGTGCTGCGGAAGCTGAGTTGATCCACCGTGACCGTCACCACGCGACAGCCCGCGGCCTGCACGCGCTTCAGCAATCCCCGTGTCACTTCCCAACTGGAAGTCGGGTACAACTGATACCACACCGGACTTCCGTAGGCCGCGTTCACGTCTTCGATGGAGCTTGTGGTTTGGGTCGAGAGGATCATTTGATGTCGTTGAGCTTTGGCGCCCCGGGCGACGGCAACTTCTCCGTCGTCGTGAAAAGCTTTCTGGCTGCCCACGGGAGCCAGCAGAATCGGAGACGCCAGTTCCTCGCCCAAGAGCCGCGTAGAAGCGTCGATCTGCCGCACATCGACCAAACGCCGAGGGCGAATGTGGTACTTGGAAAATGCCGAGCGATTGGCCCGCAGCGTGGCGTCGTCTTCGACGCCGGTCGCCAGATAACCCCAGTGTGCTGGAGGAAGTTTGGCTCGCGCCGCGGTTTCAAAATTGAAAACGTTCAAAGCCGCTTCGGGCGAAGCGATCACCGGTTCGACGGCGGCCGCCGCGTGAGTTTCTGAGAGGGATCCCTCGGACAAGAGCAGCCGCGCGGCCGGCGCGAACAGAGGGCTGCCGGCCAGAAACTTCAAGAACGCGCGGCGGTTGGCGAGAGCGGCATGGGATTGGGGAGAGCGAAGTGTGCGCATACGCTTTGGTTCCGATCCCATTTGACATTAAGAATCACAACGCGGCAAGCTGCCACCAAATTAATCAAATTAACCACGGATTACACGGATGAACACAGATTGGAACGTCGTTGGCTCAACTCACCCCCTTCCCTATCCGTGTGAATCGTGCAATCCGTGGTTAAAACTGCAAAGAAAGGCTGCACTATGAAGCACTGGACACGGCGAAATTTCGTGAAAGCGTCAGGCGCAAGTCTTGCCAGCCTGGCGTCTTTGAACCTTCCGAACACGTTCGCGCAAAGTTCACCCAACGAGCGCATCCGCCACGCGGTCATCGGCACCGGCGGCCAGGGAACTGGCCATTGCCGGGCCTTTGCCAAGTTGAAAGATTGCGAGGTTGTGGCCGTTTGCGATCTCGATCCGGCCCGGCGTGACAAAGCCGCGGCCAGCTTGCCCAACGCCAGTCACGTGAAGAAATACGACGACTTCCGGCGGTTGCTGGAGGACAAATCGATCGATACCGTGAGCATCGCGACCTGCGACCACTGGCACACGCCGATCGCGTTGGCGGCGATTCTGGCCGGCAAACACGTTTATGTGGAGAAACCTTGCAGCCACAACGTGCAGGAGAGCCGGTTGCTGGTGAAAGCTGCCCGGCAATACAAAATCTGCGTCCAACACGGCACGCAACGGCGAAGTTCCGGCGAGGCGATGGCGGCGGTTCAGGCCTTGCGCGATGGCGTCATCGGAAAAGTCCTGGTCGGCAAAGCCATCAACCATCAGTTGCGCAAGCCGATCGGCCGCGCCCCGGTGAGCCAGCCGCCGGCGGGCGTGAACTACGACTTCTGGCTGGGCCCGGCGCCGGCGCGCGCATTCACGAATAATCGCTGGCACTACAACTGGCACTGGTTTTGGGATTACGGCTGCGGCGACCTCGGCAACGACGGCATCCATCAAGTCGATGTCGCGCGTTGGGGCCTCGGGGTCGATTACCCGAAGGCCGTGGTTTGCTCCGGCGGGCAACTGTTCTACGACGACGATCATGAAACGCCGGACACGCAAACCGTCATCTGCGAATATGAGAAGTGCCATCTCATTTACGAAATGCGGCTCTTCACGCCTTACGCGCTCGAAGGCCACGACAACGGCAACGTCTTTTACGGAACGGAGGGCAAATTGGAGATCGGCCGCAAAGGCGCCGTCGTGACCCTGAAGGACGGCGCGGTCAAGAAAATCGACGGGGCCGGTGAGAACAACATGGAAAACTTTCTCGCGGCGGTCCGGGCCAACGATCCCTCCCGGTTGAATGCGCGCATCGATCTCGGCGCCATTTCGGCCGATCTCTGTCATCTCGGCAACATCGGCACGCGCCTGGGCGGCCAGCGTCTTGAATACGATTACGTCTCCGGAAGAATCACCCGCTGCGGCGGGCGCGAAGCCGAGGCCAACGCGCTGCTCACTCGCCCTTATCGCGCCGGATACGAACTCCCGTACGGCGGTTGAGGCAACGTGGTTCAATGCCGTTGAGGCGGCCTTAGCGTAGGGCAGGCATCCTGCCTGCCTATTCTGCGTCGTTCCCCACCATAGCAGCAAAAAGCAGGCTGGAAGCCCGCCCTACTTTGTAGGAACTCAGTCCGCACGCGGTTTCCAGATTCCACGAAGCAGTAAAGCGATGCGTTGCGGGATCGCGTTTGATCCTGCTGAATACAAAACCCACTCGCGGCGGTGTCTTGATTAGTGTGAAAGAACGCACGTCTCCTGAACCGACGCCTACACAGGAGTCTCGACCTCCCTCTTACCGCGTCTGGCTCATCGCGGTGGGCGGTTTGCTGGTCATTCTGTTTGGACTCTTCCAGCGGCCTGGCCGGCGCGAGCAGGCTCCCGCGAATACCGCACTAGAGGCACCGCGATCTGGTTCCCCGTCTCAAGCTCCGGTCTCGACGCGTCCCAGAATCGAGATCGCTTCGTGGCCGAGTCGATCATACGACAACGTGTCCACAGCCACATCATCGTCACGCAGAACGGTCTCGCGGATTCGGGTTACCTGGATTACTTACGTCGATTTGCTTTACGGCGAGCGATTGAGCACGCTGACCAAAGACGAGAGCCAACGCGCGTTCAAAAGTTACATGGACGACGCGCTCAAACGCCTGGACCACGACGAAAAATTTCCCAACGAGCCAAAGCAAATTCGCCCCGGCGAGAATGTCCGCAGAAACAGACTACCCCAAAGACTGGGCGGCAATTCAATCTGTTCTGAAATCCGAACGCTCTGGTGCTGTGCCGTGAACCGGGTAAGGACGGATTCTCCTCCGTCCCTCACTCCGTCCCTGACCTTACTCTGCGAATCGAAAAGAGCCATTCCAGGGACGCGGTGGAACGCGTCCTTACCCGTTCAAGGGGCTGTGCATGGCCAGGAAGATCGCGGTAGGGCGAGCCTGTCCCCAGCGAGCCAAGTCGGACGCGTTCCACGCACGTCGAGCGGCTCGCCGGGACGGACTCGCCCTACCGGTTCGCAGTCTCTGAAGTCACAGCCAGCCGCGCTTGTTTTTCCGACAGAAGGATAAGCTGACCAAGCCGCCGCCAACGCGTTTCTTCTCGCTTCGCGCTCATCACCCACCAGCAGGCCATTCGCTGATAGCCCGGTGGTTGTGCCCGGAAGAATTCCCAGGCCTTTGGGTTCGTCCGGAATTCCTTCTCGTGGGCGCCTTCGAACTTTTGAGGCCGGTCTTGAACGGAGTAGCCCGACTTCCTGCGGTCCCGCGCCTCAAACGCCTTCAAGCCCGGCGCCGTCATCCGGCCCGATTTCTTCAAGGCCTCGGCGCGCCGCATATTGATCAGGCTCCAGTTGCTTTTGGCTTTCCGGGGAGAGAAGCGATGCGTGTAACTCAACTCGTCCACGCGCTTCTTGATGCCATCGATCCAGCCAAAACAGAGCGCTTCATGATAAGTGATGCCGGTCTTGCCGGAGTCCTTCTTGTAAAAGCCGACCCAGAGCTCGGACACTTTGGCGTGGTTCGCTTCCAGCCACCGGCGAAATTCAGACGGCGCTTTGAAATAGACGATTTTCATTCCGGACTGTCGTCACTCTTTTGGCTCTCTTGGCCGGAACGATTCAGATTCAGATTCAGATGGGGAGCGCACGCGCCCTAGTTCCCAACTGAATCGTTCCGCTTTTAGCGCTTTAACGACTCCTGCGCGCGCCCGGTCATGGGCACGAAGCGCACAGGCAAAACCGCTTCGCGCCGCAACTGGCCGTCCGCGGCTTTGGTATAGATCACGAGGTCTTGTTCGGCCACGCCTTCGGGCACCACCAGGCGGGCGCCAGGCTTCAATTGATCGATCAATGGGCGTGGCACGCGCGGCGGCGCCGCGGTGACGATAATGCCGTCGAACGGCGCCGCCTCCGGCCAACCCAGATAGCCGTCACCCGCTCGAACCTGGACGCTCTTGTAATTCAGCCGCGCCAGCGTCGCGCGGGCGCGCTCGGCCAGACTGGGAATGATTTCGATGGTATAGACTTCGACACCAAGTTCCGCGAGCACGGCGGCCTGATAGCCTGAACCAGTCCCGATTTCGAGGACGCGCTGGCCTCGCTTGAGCCGCAACGCCTCGGTCATGAAAGCGACTATGTACGGCTGGGAAATGGTTTGATCCTCGCCAATGGGGAGCGGGTGATCGTTGTACGCATGGTCGCGAAGCCGTTCCGGGACGAATTCATGCCGCGGCACGCGGCGCATCGCGACGAGCACCTCGGGATCTTTGACGCCGCGCGCTTCGATCTGGTCGCGCACCATGGCTTCACGAAGGGCTTCGCGCGAATCGCCTCCGGCGAGCGGAAGGCCGGTCTGAACTTGCGGTCCGCCGCATCCGGCCAGTGCCACGACGAGCAATGGACAGGATTTGAACAGCCGCGAGTTCATGAGCCGGAGCCGGCCTGAGATCGCCGGACAAACCTTCCGGCTGCGTGGCCGGGCGTGGCTTCGGAGGAACATGAAGGAACGATATCATGAAAGGACTTTTCCCACCACCTGGCGTTCCACGACGCCAGTAAGCCGCTGGTCCAATCCGGAGTGAAAATAGGTCAACTGACGGTGATCCAGCCCCATCAAGTGCAGAATCGTGGCGTGCAAATCGGAAACGTGAACCGGCTCCTGCGCCGCCTTGAAGCCGAACTCATCCGTCGCGCCGATGGCCTGGCCGCCCTTGACACCGGCGCCCGCCAGCCACATCGAGAAGCCGTGCCAATCGTGATCCCGGCCCGGTTTGCCCACGCCTTCGCTCGTGGGGGTGCGGCCAAATTCCCCGCCCCAGATCAGGAGCGTTTCGTCCCAGAGCCCGAGGCGCTTGAGGTCCGCCATCAACGCCGCGATCGGTTGGTCGGTTTCGCCCGCGTGCAGTTTGTGATTCGTGATGCAATCGTTGTGGCCGTCCCAGGTGTCTTCGATGTGGCCGCCGCCGGAATACAATTGGATGAACCGCACACCGCGCTCCAAAAGCCGGCGCGTGATCAGGCATTTCCGGCCGAAGTCCGCGGTGCGCGGCTCGTTCAGGCCGTACATCGCTTTCGTCGCTTCCGTTTCCCGGCGGAGATCGACCACTTCCGCCGCCGCCGTTTGCATGCGGAACGACAGTTCATACGACTCGATCCGGGCCGCGAGTTCGGATTCATGCGCGCGCAACGCGAAGTGTTCCTCATTGAGTTGTTTGAGCAAATCGAGGCTGTGGCGCTGCGTGCGCTCGGTCGTGCCGGCGGGCGTCGCCAGGTCGAGCAACGGCGTGCCCTGGCTGCGGAAGAGCGTCCCTTGATATGCGGCGGGCATGTAGCCGCCCGACCAATTTGAAGCGCTGCCAATGGGGCCGCCGCGCGGATCGGTCATCACCACGAAGCTCGGCAAGTTTTCGTTCATTGAGCCCAGCCCGTAGCTGAGCCAGGCGCCCAGCGAAGGTTTGCCGATGAACACGCTGCCGCTGTTCATTTGCAGACAACCGCTCGCGTGCGCCGCCGTGTCCGTATACATCGAGCGGATCACGCACAGGTCGTCGGCGAACTGCGCCGTGCAGGGGAACAGGCTGCTGATCTCCAGTCCGCTCTGCCCATGCTTCCGGAACTCGAACGGGGATTGCATCAAATGGCCGATGGGCCGTCCGTTGGAGCCGACCTTGGCGTCGCCGGAGTAAGGCTGGCCGTGCCATTGCGTGAGCGCCGGTTTGGGATCGAACGTATCGACCTGGCTCGGCGCGCCGTTCATGAACAGAAAGACGGCGTGCCTGGCCTTCGTCGGGAAATGCGGCGGCTTCGGCGCCAGCGGATGTTCCGATGGATTTCCGCCCGTGGCAGCTTTGGCCGTGAAAAAACCGCTTCGCGTCAGCAGGTCAATCAGCGCAAGCCCCGCGAAACCGCCGCCGACTTGCCAAAGGAATTCCCGGCGCGTGCGGCCGCAGGGGGTAACGTTCGGGTCGAAACGTGTGGAGTTCATAAGAGCGTGTCCGAAAATTCCGCGGGGTCCTGCGGCGAGGGATTTTGGTTGTGGCCAAGGCGGCGAGGTTCGAGCATCCCCTCGCGGGCTGTAAGGACCGAGCCAACGGAAGTTCGGATCCACCGGGACAACTCCTTTGACCTCTCCGCGCTCAAGCGTCGCTTGCTTTCAGTCCACATAAACAAACTCGTTCAGATTGAACACGACCCGGCACAATTGCACCAGCGCCTGTTCTTCCGGGGTGCGATTCAAACTATCGGTCAGCGAAGTCTTCTCCCTCTCTTCCCGAAGGGAGGAGAGGGCTGGGGAGAGGAGGGGCGTCCGATCTCGCTTTTCCAAGAAACCCCTCTCTCCAGATCTCTCCCCACTCGTTCCTCGCGGGGAGAGAGGGAAGCCAATCGAATCGCGACTGACCGACACTTCTGATCGCGCCTGTTCTTCCGGTGTCGCCGCCGCGCCATACTTAGTCTCCCTGCGCGCGGCTTCGGTCTCGCGACGCAAGAATTCCTTCATCGCCGCAACTTCCGTGGCGCGCGGCGGGCGGCACAACGCGAGGCGCCAGGCCAATTCAATTTGTTTCGACGCGTCGGCGCCGGCCTCGCGCCGGAGCCGTGCGGCAAAATGCCGGGCTTGTTCATTCACGAATTCGCCATTGAAAAGCGTCAGCGCCTGCGGCGCGACGGTCGTAACCTGGCGGCGCGCGGAACTGCTCACGGTGTCGCAGAGATCAAGCACTTCCAGCATCGGCACCACCAGCCCGCGCTTGATGAACGCGTACACGGTCCGCCGGGAGCGCTCGGTTTCGTCCGACGCCTTCCAGATCGATTGCTTGTCTGTATTGGCTTCGATGGCTTGAGCGGGGATCACCGGAAACATCGGCGGGCCGAACATGGCCGGATTGAGCTGGCCGCTCACGGCCAGCACCGAATCGCGAATCGCTTCGACTTCGAGGCGGCGATACGGGAGATAACTGAGCAGGCGGTTTTCCGGGTCCATTGGTGCGTAATCCGGATTCGGCGTGCGGCTCATGCGCCAGGCGCGGCTGGTCAGGATGAGCCGGTGCAGTTTCTTGATCGACCCCTGCGCGTCGTGCGCGAACCAGTGCGCCAGCCAATCGAGCAATTCCGGATGCGTCGGCGGTTCGCCCATCACGCCGAAGTCACTCGGCGTCCGCACAAGGCCGGCACCGAAATGCTGCTGCCACACGCGGTTCACAAAGACACGCGTCGTCAACGGGTTGTCGGGACTCGCAAGCCACTGCGCCAGACCGAGCCGCCGGCGCGAGGTTCGCGCGTCCGGAGCTGGAAATTCCGGCTGAGGCTTTGCCGCCACGGCGGGAACGGCCGGACTGACCGGATCGCCTGGACGTTTCGGATTCCCGCGCAGCAAGACGTGCGTCGCCGGCGGAATCGGCGACGGCTCGCGCATGAAGTAAGCCCGCGCCAAATCCGGCGTGGCCGCGCGCAGCGTTTCGATGGCGCTTTGATTGTCGGCGAGCTTCTTTCGAGTGTCCTCAGGCATGATCCCGGCCAGTTCGGCCTCCAGTTGCTTTGCGGAACCGTTCACGAGTTTCTTCTGCTCCAGGTTGCGTTTGTCGGGAGCCGTTCGAAAGGCAGCCATCGCCTCCGCGGATAACTTGCTGCGACCGGACTTGAAATGGTTTTCGCGCAAGTCTGCGCGGACCTCCTCGTTCTCTCGGTTCAGCTTCTCGATCTTTCGATCGCGCGCGGCCAGCTCGGCGAGTTCTTCGGGCGAACCGGCGGGCAACGCCAGCTCGGTGCGCCCGTTTTGCGGACGTTGAAGGGGATTGAACACTGCGACCATCGAATAGTAATCCCGCGTGGAAAGCGGCTCGAATTTATGGTCGTGGCAGCGCGCGCAGCCCAGCGTGAGGCCAAGAAAAACCTGCGAAGTCGTCGAGACCATGTCGTCGAGTTGATCGAACCGGTCGGCGTCGGGATCGGCCGGTTCGTCATCCCAATGGCCGAGGCGGTGGAAGCCGGTTGCGATCAAGCTCTCGGCGTCGGCGTCCGACAATTCGTCGCCCGCGATTTGTTCCAGGATAAAACGGTCGAACGGTTTGTCGGAATTGAACGCGCGGATGACGTAGTCGCGGTAACGCCAGACGAAAGGCTTCGCCGCGTCGCGTTCGTAGCCATTGCTGTCCGCGTAGCGCGCGAGATCCAGCCAGTGACGCGCCCAGCGCTCGCCATATTCCGGTCGGGCGAGGAGCGAATCGATCACATCATCAAGCGCGGCCTCAGAACGCAGGGCGAGCTTCCAGCCTGCCGGTTCGGGCGGCATCCTGCCGCGCTCGAATCCATCCTGTTCCTCCAACGTGGGCGGCAAACCGATGAGATCGAGGTAAACCCGGCGCAGCAGTGCCGAAGGCGCAGCCTCCGCCGCAGGCCGCCAACCGCGCGCTTCCAGTTTGGCGAGCACGAAACGGTCAATCGGATTTCGGCACCACCCGCCGTCGTTGACCTCCGGCACGGGCGGCCGTTGAACCGGACGAAAGGCCCAATGATCCGATAGGGCTGGTGCTGCCGAAGAAAAAACGATCTGGCTCAGGATCAGGCCAATTCCAATGGCGCTCCCCGATTGTGGGTGGCCCCGAACTTTCAAGTCAGTGCTCTGGAGATGGGGTAGCACGTCAGAATCATACACGATATTAGGCCACGTTCGCCAACTGATTATCTGGAGGAACCTAACCCTCAGTAAGCGACAGTGGAGCAAGGCTCCCGTCGAGCCATTCGTCGATGGCGATTGGCTCGCGCTTGCGCTCCCGGATCGGCTTCGTCGTTCTCCTTCACCCCGGCCCTCTCCCGCGTAAACTGTTAGCGCTGGTAGGGACGGATTCCACTCCGTCCCTGACTAATCCTTGAGGCGTTTCTTGAAACGGAGAGACGGACAACGGAAAAACCAGAAGCCTCCGTTGGCCCATCGTCTCTTCCCGGGTGGCAGTCTGCCTCAAGGCTTGATTTGGAACGGAGTGGAATCCGTCCCTACCAGCGCTGCTCGGAAACATTGAAAAGACCGGTTCGCCTCTCATGGCGTCGTGCCGAGGAGAACCAGCCGATAGAATCGCGCGCTGGTCGTGGCGCCTCCGCCGCTGGCGCGAACGCTATTGTTGCCGGTCTTTTGTACCGTCGCGCCGCTCACAGGTTGCCAGGCCTTCAAGTCCGCGCTTTCCTGCAGTTGATACTGGCCGGCGGGTGCTGGGGTCGTGAAGTCGATGGTAACTCGGTCATTGGCTTTGGCTAAGCCGAGCGCGGTGACCTTGGGGCTGGCGGCGACAATTTCCAAACCGCCCGGCTCCCCGATCAATTTCCACTGATCGGTATCCGCGTCATTCTCGAAGGCGCCCTCGGCGGCATACACTTCATAATACGCCGCGCCGACGCGTTCCCAGGCAATGAACTCGATTTCATAAACGCCAGCGGCGATGCCTTTGAGAACGCCGCGCGTGTTGCTGTCGCCGGTGTTCGTTTGAAAAACCATGAACTCCTGGAAATTCTCGTCGCGTTCGCCGTTGCCGGTGACGCTGGCGAAAGGCGCGCCGATGAAGCGAAGGCCAAATCCTTCGTCGCTATGAACGCCGAGGGTCCAATCGCCGGCACGCGGAATCTTCACTCGGGCGCGCGCCACAATCACGAAATCGCTCTCGGTGAGGCCCTGCGCCTCAGCAGGGATCGGTTGGTCATCCGGGATCAACCCGCCGGAGCCAGGAGCGGCGGTCTCGCCAAGATTGATCGCGGAGACCGCCGTGTCGTGGATTTTTCCCGTGAATCCGGGCTGATTCGCCTTGAGCGCGATGTCCACGGCGGACACGAGCGCGTCGGCCCGGCCCGCATTCCAGATTTGGCGGAAGCCCCACTTGCCCGCGCTGCTGCCCGGACCGCCGAGACCGTTCAAAGGAAAGAACGGGTTGGGCAAAGTGAAGGGCGATTCCAGGATGAGGCTCGCGCCGGTTGAATCTTTCGTTTCCACTTTCAACGTATGGCTTGAACCGGCCAGGAATGGCGCCGCGGGCTTGTATGTGAGTGTCGTGACCAGCCCGGCCTTAACCACCGACGCCGTGACGGGCGATCCGTCCACCGAGAGTTTGACCGTGGCTGGATCGACGACGCTTTTGCCCGCGTCTTCGGTCTCGACAATCACCTCGGTGAGCCGGGCGGTCACCTTCTTGACGGTGGCGCGATCGATTTCCGGTTTGTCCGAGACATGCACATCGAAACGGTCGGCGGTGACGACGCCGTTGCCCAGCACGCGAACGCGGAGGACGTGGTCGCGGTTGGGCAGGATCGGGCTGCTCCAGACGAGCACCTGTTCTTTGCGTTGCGCCGCTTTGTAAATCACCGTGTACTCAGTTCCGCCGTCAATCGTTGCAATCGCGGATCCGTGATGGCTGGCGACCGTGGCGAACAGGTCAATCTTGACGCCTTTGAATTTCACCTCGAAGTAGGCGTTGCGGGCGTCGGAGTAATGGTCGTTGTTCTTGAAGCGCGGATCGTTCACGTTGCCCGGCGCGAGATTCCACGTGCCCGTGTATCGGATCTGGTTGACGCCGTCGCCGATGTCGGCATTGTCGTCGATCTGCACGATGCGATCCGCCACGAACTCGCGCACCACGCAATTCACCGTGACCCACCCGACCAGGCCCGTGCGATCGGTCGCGACGACCCGGAAGGCGTGGTCGCCTTTCGCAGGCGCTTTCACCGCGAGGGTGTACGGGCCGGCGGTCTTTTCCGCGAGCTTGGTGTCGCCGTCAAAATACTCGACTTTGAGCAGGTTGTTGTCCCGGTCCGTGATGCGGGCGTCGATCGTGATGTCCGTGCCGAAGGGAATGACGTCCGCCTCGTGAGGATTCGCGACAATCACGCTGGGCACTTCGCCTGCGATATCCCCGCTTTCGAATCGCGCCTCTGCCAGGCCGACGGACCAGCCGTGTCCCCAGTTGGTGATCCCTTTCAGTTTGACCAGGCGCACGTTGGTTCCGACGACATTGAAAGTCTGCGCGGTCTCGCCGCCCTCTTTCAAGGTGATGACGGCAATGGCGGTGAAGTTGGCGTTGATCATGTTGGCATCCGGCGACACCAGCACTTCCACTTCTTTCATGCCGCGATCGGTGCTATCGGCGACGTTGTAATTCCAGAGATAAACTTTGGTCAGATCGACCGTCTTGCCCAGATCAAGGATGGCGTCGGCGCGGATGGAGCCAACGACGGACCACATTTCGGCGTTGTCGCGGCTATGAAGCGACGCGACGGAACCGATGCCCGGATTATCGAGGCCCTGCCCATTGATGAGCGCGTCTTGCGTGGTTTCGCCGTTGGAGGCAAGCACGGCGACGGGTTGAATAAACTCAGCGCGGAGAGAGAGGGTCGTGAGGAGGAGCGCGACGGCGAGCCGGACCGTCAGCAGCCGCCCAAAGAAGCTTGGTTTCATAGAAAGGTTTGGGGTTTACAGGCGGACTTTAGAACTGCGGGCGCATCAGGTCAATCCGGTGGATTCCAACATTCCATCATTGAAGGTGGGGCGAGGCTCCCGCCGAGCCAATGATGCCATCGAAGACAGGTTCCTATCCGAGTTCATCCGTGTCATCCGTGGGCAAAATCTTCGCGGGAATGATTGATTCTGACAGTTGGGCCGTGACCTTCGTTGCCTTTTTTCAAAAACCATCTCGATGTGGCGGGACGGCTCGGTCATCCCTAAGCTAAGTGGTCCATTTCATAAATACGCTCACGTTCGCGGCAAGGGATTTTTCGGCCAGACGAGGCGCGAGCGACGAGCATATCCCGAAGTGGATCTGTAAGGAGCAAGCAACGAAGTCTGGCGAAAAA
>Ga0194121_10007959_pt1 | contig 13613 bp, 12 predicted proteins | sample TA2MahCa50mmetaG_FD_148609 | JGI IMG/M metagenome (GOLD analysis project Ga0194121, IMG submission 148609) | Freshwater microbial communities from Lake Tanganyika, Tanzania - TA2015020 Mahale Deep Cast 50m | ecosystem: Environmental > Aquatic > Freshwater > Lake | place: Tanzania: Lake... | reverse complement strand
CGATGGGGATGTTGTCGGCGCGGTCGCTGGAAGTCACGTTGTAGGTGCCCACGTAGTTGCCCGGCGTCCCCGTCTCCCTCATGGGGAGCCCTACGCGGTACGAGCCGAGGTCGTAGGTCGCCTTGCCGCCCGAAGTGCCCATCATGGTCACCGTGATGGTCTCGCCCGGGCCGTACACCGCCTGCGCGCCGTGGGTGGCGGACGCGATGGACACGCCGGACTGGATGTCGAACTGCCAGGTGTCTTGCAGCGGCTCCGCGCCGGTCAGCCTGGCCTCGACGTCCACGCGGACCTTCCCGGCGGGCAGCGGCGTCTGCGGCGTGTAGGTGAAGAATTTCTGGGTCACGTATGCCTTGGAGGTGACGTCCGTGCCGTTCACCCGAATCACCACCGTTTTCGGGTCGAGGATGCCGCCGGCCGGCTCGAAAAATCCCGCGATGCGCGGCGTGCTGACGCTGGTGGCGCTGTTGGGAGCCGGCTCCGCCTGCTGCACGTGCGGGCGGGGCGGCTCGACGGTGATGGGCGCGGCGGCCACGGCCAGCGGCGCGCGGTCCTTGCCCACCATCAACGTGCCGTACAACTTCGCGCCGCGGATGCGCCCGGTGCCGGCGAAGCGATAATCGGCGCTGTACGTGCCGGGGCTGGATTCCCGCAACGGAACGTCCTCGACGACGCCCTCGATGAAGAACGACGCCTTCCCGTTGGGCGTGCCGAGGAGGGTGACCACCAGCGAGTCGCCGGGCTTGAGCGCGCCCTGCGCGTTGTGGTAGAACTCGCGGATCGCGGGCGGACCGCCGGTCTGGACCGGCGCCGGAGTGGGCGCGGGGGTCGGCGTCGGACTCGGTGCGGGGGGTGGCGGTACCACGACTGCGGTGGATTTGCCGGTCTTTAAATGAATCACCCGGCTGGGCGCGTCATACGCCACCTGCGCTCCCAGCGTGGCGGCCACGAAGCGGAGGGGCACCATCACCCGATCTCCCGACAGAAACGGCGCCACTTCCAGCATCTGCGGCTTGAGGTTGACGCGGGCGGTGGTGCTTCCCACCTTCATCAAGATGACGGTCTTTCCCCGAATGGCCTTTACGGTGCGGGTCAGGTTGTCGTAGTTGGCCACCGCGCCCAGGTACTTGAAGATGTCGGGGCTGGGCGCCATCCACTGCCCGTCCTTCTCCACGGGGGGGACGCTGAGCGGCGCGGGCATGCCATCCACGCTCACCGAGACGGGCGGCCCGGGCGGCGCCGGAGCGGCCCAGGCGGCCGATCCCAACAGGACCGCGACGCAAAGCCAGATTGCAAGCCGGGATCTCATCCGGTTGAGGGCTCCTTTTCGGAGGATGTCGAGTTCGACCGCGGATCGCCTCAACGGTTTCACATCTCCACCGCAAACTCAGCCTTCTTGCTGAAGCGGCCGTCAAGATAAACGTCCACGCGGTAGTCGTCGCCTGCCTCCCAATCCGCGCCGCTGGGAGGCTCAAGGCTGAACGCAAGATATCCCGCACCCGAGCTTTTCAAGGTCATGTCCATCTTCTTCAGCTCGCGCGAGCCCTGATACCAGCGGGTTTCCACAATCTGGCCGACGCTCAGGTTCGTGACGCGGACCGAGCAGTTGAAGGTGTCGCGCGGCCCGAACGAGGTCGTGGGGTCGACCGGCTTGTAGGACTCGTCCACACGTCGGCACGTGGTGGCCTCGTCGATGCTGCCGCTGTCGCTGCGCACCTCAAAGGACTGGGTCTTCTGCAGCACGCCGTCGGCCAGCACGTAAAGCTTGTAGGTGCCCGCTTCCCATGCTCCGTCCGGGGATTGGCTGAACCACACGTAGTAGGCGCCGTACTTGTCCGAGACCACGTGGGCCGTTTTTTCGATGCCGGGCCCGAACCAGACGACGGTGATCTTCGAGCCCACCCGAAGGCCGTGCGCCACCATCGAGGCGTAGAAGGTGTCGCGCGGCGTGTAGTCGTTGACCGGGTCGATGGGCGCGCCCTTCGCGTCCACGCGGGAGCACAAGACGACGCTCTCGATGCGGACCTGCGTCGTGGCGCCGGGGACCGTGGGAAGGTTGGGGTCGCTGTCCGACCGGGTCGGGGACGGCGTGGGCGTTGGCGTTGGCGTGGAGGACGGGGTTGGCGTTGGCGTTGGCGTGGGGGAAGGGGTTGGCGTCGGCGTGGCCGTGGGGGATGTGGTCGAAACGCTGGAGGAGGCGGTCGGGGACGGGCTCGATACCGGCTCCTCGGCTTGCAGCACGCGCCAGATGAGAAGGGTCGCGACGACGACGATGATGCCGATGATGGCGGGCAGCGGCCCGGACCCGCTCTCCGGCTTGCCGTAGGGCGTGGAGGCGCGGCTGCCGATGGGATATCCGCCGGGACCCACCGGGGCCTGGGGCGGACCCTCAAAGCGCTGCGTCGGAGCCGGGGAAGCGCCCGGTGGCGCCGGGTAGGGGGCAGGCAAAGGTGGCGTTCCGACCGGGCCGCCGGGGGGCATTGCCACCGGTGGGATTCCCGCGGGAGGCATTCCGCCGGAGCCGGCTGGGGGGATTCCCACGGGGGGCATTCCGCCGGAGCCGGCTGGCGGGATTTCGACGGGGCGCATTCCGCCGGAGCCGGCCGGCGGGTTTCCAACGGGGGGCACTCCGCCGAAGCCTGCCGGCGGGATTCCCACGGGCGGCATTCCGCCGGAGCCGGCTGGCGGCATTCCGCCGGAGCCGGCTGGCGGGATTTCCACGGGGGGCATTTCGCCGGAGCCGGCTGGCGGCATTCCAACGGGCGGCATTCCGCCGGAGCCGGCTGGCGGCATTCCAACGGGCGGCATTCCGCCGGAGCCGGCTGGCGGCATTCCCACGGGGGGCATTTCGCCGGAGCCGGCCGGCGGCATTCCAACGGGGGGCATTTCGCCGGAGCCGGCTGGCGGCATTCCCACGGGGGGCATTTCGCCGGAGCCGGCTGGCGGCATTCCCACGGGGGGCACTCCGGCCGGCGGCACCGAGAGACCGCCCGGTGGACCACCCACTGTGGGCACGCCAACCGAGCCGCCGTGGGGCGCAATGGTTGGCGCGCCGCCAGGCGGAGGACCGAAATGCGCGAACTCCTGGACAGGCCCAGGTGCGCCAGGCGGCTTCAGATCGGTACCGCAATTGGAGCAAAAACGGTAGTCCGGCGCGTTCTCCGTGCCGCACTGCGGGCAGAACATCAGGCCTTGCACCTCGGAAAAATGCTACGCCTCGGATCCGCGAACCGCGCCGCGACGGCCGTAAACGCACCCGCAGGCGTGCCCTTGTTAGGGGGAATCAGCGGCTTTTCCTGTAGCCCTCGCGCGAAGCTTCTGGTTCGTTATGTGCCAAACAGCGCAAGGATTCGTGACCAGCGTGCCGTTCACCGGGAAACAGGTGTGCGGGTCTCGGTTACTCCGGTGCCGTTCCGGGAAACAGATGTGCGGGTCTCGGTTACTCCGGCGTGGCGCCGGCGATCAGGGCGGGCAGATACTCCACCGGGTCGAGGCCGGCAATCTTGCCCTCAACGTCACGGTCGCGGACGCTGACCCGGCGGCCACCCACGTAACCCTCGGTAAAGCTGCCGTCGAGCTGTTTCCAGCTGTAGAGATTCACGCTGGCGGTGCCCACGTGACCGCGAATGTTGGTCTGCCCACCGTTGAACGAAGTGGCCTCGAGCATGACTTCCATGTTCTCGACGGCGCCGGTCACGATAACCCGATTGTCGTCGCGGACGCTGTCGAGATCCACGGCACGCTCGGCAACCTCCCCGCGGATGCGGCGGTTGGAAGCGCGGTTTGTGATGGTCAGGCTGAGCGAATTGGCGCCGACCACACCGTCGATCTGCACGACGTCCTTGCCAGCCACGGCGGTCAGTCTGGTGGGCGCGTCGGCCACCCGGCCGCTGATGTCGCGGGACAATTCCTTCGCGTGGCCGCCATTGACTCCGCGAGCCAGCAGCAGAGGCAACTGCGTACCCCAACTCGGCCTGAAACCGCCCACGAACTGCATCCTGATCCTCCCGAACCCTCGCCGCCTTGCGCTCCGTGCACGGCGGCCCACCGCAGTATACCACGCCTCCCCGCGGGACGGTTGTACGGAATGTTAACGCTCCCCCCGCTTCCCCCTCCCGTGACCGCGTTTTACCCCTGGGGCGGGTTAAACACGTTGCTCGGACCGCGGTTCCATTTGTTTTACCCCTGGGGCGGGTTAAACACGTTGCTGGGACCGCGATTCCATTTGTTTTACCCCTAGGGTGGCCGGGGATGTCCGTGGCAGCCGATCACGTCTGCGCGGCGGTGCCACCCTTGGCCGGGACGCGGTGGCGCCCCCCAGCGGCGGGCTGCCGGAAATCAAAAAAAGCCCGGTCGGTAGCCGACCGGGCCGCGTTGCCGCGGATGGCGACGCGTGCTCGCCTACTTGATCATCTCGGCGAGTTTCTTGCCAGGGGTGAAGTACGCCACCTTTTTCGCCTTGATCTTGATCTTCTCGCGGGTGCGCGGGTTCACGCCGTTGCGGCCGGCCCGCTTCTTCACGCCGAAAGACCCGAATCCGATGTACTGGAACTTGTCACCCTTCGCCAGCGCGTGAGTAATGACGCCAAAGACCTCGTCGACGGTCTTGCGGACCTCGACCTTTTTCATGCCAGTGCGCTCGGCGACGGTGCTGATCAGTTCTTCCTTGTTCACGGGGAACCCCCTCCAGAGAGTGGAAATCTGAGGCCCTGAACGGGGTCGCAGCAACCATCTTTCGACGGCCACTACATGTGGGGGATCACTCCCCACACACCCACAAGGGGTAGCACCGCACTTTTGGGACCTCGCCTCCGAAGTTTCGCTCGCCTCTTGAAAATTCCTCCCTGAGTTTGGGGTTAGCGGAAAAAATTTCACGGGTGTCCCCCGCTTGGGGCCAGGATCTCGCCGACAACGATTTCCCAGAGGGGCTTCCCAGGCCGCTGGCCCCGCGCGAAAAAGCGCACAACGGCGCGGGAAGCGGGTATTCGGACGGCGCAGGGACCCCTCCCTCACGTCGGCGAACGGTCCACAACATGAGCGACATCATCGGAGCCTTCGTGACCGCCTCGAGCCCGGAAGAGGCCCGCGCCATCGGCCGCGGCGTGCTCGAAAAGCGGGTGGCCGCCTGCGTGAACATCCTCCCGGGCGCCGAGTCGCACTACTGGTGGGAGGGAAACCTGGAAACCGCCCAGGAGTGCGTGCTTCTCTTCAAGACCCGCCGCGAGCATCTGGAGGCCCTGGTCGCCGCCGTGAAGGCGCTGCACTCGTACACCGTCCCTGAGGTGATCGCGTTCCCCATTGAAGGAGGCAACGCTGATTACCTCAAGTGGGTCGAAGCGGAAGCACGCCCTTGATCCGACAGGAGGGCAGCCCGGGGTACGAGCGCCTGGTCATTCCAGCCTGCTCCATCTCGCCGCAGCGAGCCGTCACGCTGCTCCTCGCCCTGCTCGCGCTTCTCCTGGACGCGGCGCTGATCGTGGGAGTTCTCGGCGCCCCAGGCTTCATCACGATGGTGAACGCCCTGATTTTTCTGGCCACCATCCCGGTCACCATGCTCGTCCTGGCACTCCTGTCGGAGAGCACGCGGATCCTGGCCGGCCGCGAGTCCCTGGCCTGGGAGGACGTTTTCCTGGTGCACGAGATCGCGCTGCCCTGGGTGACGACGACGCGCACCCGCTCCCTTTCTCGGGTGGAAGGACTGCAGATCGCGCGGGTCTCGCGCTTCCACCCCCTCGACGTGGCATTCTTTGGCAAGCGTTACCTCGCGATCCGCACGCGCGACGACGTCGTGCGCGTGGCCGTGGGACTGTCTGGCGCGGACCTGGATCGACTCGCCATGCTGGCCAACCGACTGCTCACCAACGCCCGCATGCGGATCGGGGTGCGTGACCAGGCATGAGAATCCTGATCATTCTGCTGTTGTTGAGCAGCGCCGCGTGGGCGCAGTTCGCCATTGAGTTCGAAGTGGCCGACATCGAGGTGGGGATTTCATCCGAGGCCCAGGCCGTAAAGAAGCTCGGCCCCGGATACGTCGTGCATCGACCGGACGGTGGACGCACCCGAATCTACACCGATGGCGGCCGCACGAAGACCATGTACGTGAGCTGCTCCGCCGACGGCCTCGTCGAGGAAGTCCAGGTGGTGCGCGGCCTGACCCGCGGCTACGCGGCGTCCATGCGCTGCCTGCTGCCCGGCGACAAATGGGTCACCCGCAACCGCATCGGCCTGGGCGCCACCCGCCGCAAGCTGATCAACGCCTACGGCGATCCCACCCAGGAAGCCGACATCGGCGGCCTCCACTGGCTCAACTACAAGACGGACTACAGCAAAGACCGTCGGGTCCGCCTGATGTACCAGGCGTCCTTCGGCTTCCGGGGAGACACCGTCGAGCGGATCCTGATCCACAACGGGCACTAAACTGAAGTTCCTGGGAACTTCGGACTAAACCGGACTAAACCGCCCGGGCCGGCGCCGCCTCCGCCGTGGCCCGCGCCGACATCTCGAAGGGCTCACCATTCTCGCGGCGCACGCGGACCTTGTTGATGCGCTGCCGCTGCACCGACTCGACGGTCAGCACCAGCCCGTCCACCGTGGTGGTCTCGCCCTCCGCGGGGACGTGCCCGAGCAGGCCGTACACGTAGCCGCCGATGGTCTCGTACTCGTCCGGCGGGATGTCGATGCCCAGCATCTCGTTGACGTCCTCGATAATCGTCTTGGCGGCCACTGACACCGAGCCGTCCTCGATCACCTCCACCGTGGGCACGTCCTTGTCGTACTCATCGGTGATCTCGCCGACGATCTCCTCGATCAGGTCCTCCATCGTGATGAGCCCGTCGGTTCCGCCGTACTCGTCCACGACGATGGCCATGGAAACCTTCTCGCGCTGCATCTCGCGCAGCAGCTCGTCCACCTTCTTGCTGCCGGGGACGAAGTAGGCGACGCGCATCATGTCGGGAAGCGGAACCTCCATCCGCCCCTCTTTCATGAACCGCAGCAGATCTTTGGAGAACACCAGCCCCACCACGTTGTCCACCGTCTGATCGAAGACCGGCAGCCGCGACAATCCGTGCTCCAGGCACTTGTCGAGCACCCGGTCAAGGGGCGTGCGCAATTCCACCGCGACGACGTCCACGCGCGGCACCATGATCTCTCGGGCCAGCGTCTCGCCCAGCTCGAAGATGCTGTGGATCATCTCCTTCTCGCGCTCCTCGAGGTCTCGTCCCGCGTCCACCATCAGGCGGATGTCCTCGCCGGTCACGTCCGCGTCAGACCCGATCCGAGGGCCCACCACGTGGGTCACGCCGCCGGCCAGTCCGGAGAACGCCCCCACGAACGGCGAGGCCAGCAAATGAATGAACGAGTAGAACCCGACCAGCGTCACAGCGAGCGCCTCGGGACTCCGCCAGGCCAGGCGCCGCGCGGCCATCTCGAAAAAGAGCGTCCCGCCGATGACCAGGGCCAGCGCGCAGAACTGTCCGGAGCGGTTGTTGGGCATGTGATCCGCCGCCACCCACACGGTGATGGCGCCCAGCAGCACGCTCATGGTGGTGCGCGCAATGGACAGCGAGGCGTGCAGGCGATGCCGATCGTCGAGCATGTGATCGAGCCGCTCGGCCCCCCGGTGCCCGTCCTCAGCCTGCGCGCGAATCTTGGAGCGGCTGATGAGCACCAGGTTGCTGTCGGCGACTCCGAGCAGCGTGCGCAGCAGCAGCAGTGCCACTCCGCTCCCGATTAACAGGGATTCGTCCAACAAGTCCTCCTCAGGGTTTGATCGTGCTCATGTAGGATGCAGATTGTAGAAGGTCAGGAACACGATGAGGCTGGCGATAATCCCCAGCAGGGCGCCCATCAGCACTTCCACCCAGCGGTGGAAATTGGCCTCGATGCGGCTCTGCGCCACCAGCAGCGCCAGCGCGAAGGCCAGCGTCGTGGCGATGGGGTTCTTGGTGATCACGAGAATGGCGGTGCTGGCGCCGAACGCGATGGCCGCATGCCCGCTGACCAGCCCGCCGCGGGTGAACGAGCCCCGCTTGCCCAGCGCCTTGGCGATCATCACCGCAATCAGGATAATCGTGAGCACCACGATCAGCCCGTGCGTGTAGTGCTCGGAAATCCTCCGGTAGAGGTTCTTCGCCTCGTCGCCCCAGAGCAGCCTCTTGGTCGGCTCCCAGAATACCAGGTACGCGATGATGCACGCGTTCGCGCAGGCCAGCAGCACGCCGCCGGCCGCCACGTCCTTGGCCACCCGGGCCAGGGGATGGTGCGACAGGGTCTGCAGGTTGACCAGCGCCTCCAGCGCGGTGTTGAACATCTCCGACACGATGACCAGGCTGATGGCGAAGAACACCGCGGCGACCTGCAGCGGCTGCAGGTCGATAATCAGGCAATACACCAGCACCAGCAGGGACAGCGTGAAGTGGACCTTTAAGTTGCGCTCGGTGCGCACCGCGTACACGATGCCGTCCACCGCGTGGTTGACGCTCTCGGTGAAGTGTCGTTTCATAAGCCATCAGCGCCACAGCACCGGTCGCGCTTCCAGAATCTCGAGCACGCGCCCCTCGCGGCTGCGCATGTCGGCCTCCTCGGCCGGCTCGGCGTGATCGTAGCCGAGCAGGTGCAGCACGCCGTGCACCATGAGGTGGGCGACCACTTGATCCAGCCCGACCTGGAGCGACGCGGCTTGCTGCGCGGCGGTCTGGGTGGAGATGACCACGTCGCCGAGGGGAGGGACGTCCGGTCCGGGCACGTCCGGTGGATGCCCTTCCCACTGGGAAAAAGAGAGGACGTCGGTGGGCGCGTCCACGCCGCGCCAGGCCAGATTGAGCGCGCGGATCTCAACGTCATCGGTCAGCAGCACGCTGACTTCGCATGACGGAACCTTCTCCAGCCTCAGCGTCTCTCTCGCCGCCCGCTGAATGAGCCCCCGCTTCAGCCCAGACAGGGGCGACTTGCGCTGGACCGACACGCGCCAACGCGGTGGGTCCGGGTCGTCTTTTCGCATTCGCGTGAGTATTATACCCGATCCGCAATGGTGGAGGCCAGCGACGTTGGTCGGAACTCTTCAGGACATCTTTTCGGGGACGTGCTCCGGCGGCTTTTCCCCGGCGGCGCCTTCCCCGGACCCGGGCGCCGCCGCTGGCGCGCTCGTGTCCGGCATCTGCGGATACTCGATTCTCGAATGGTAGATCCCCATCAGCGTCTTCACGAAGGCCCGCGTGATGGTCTGGATGTCCCGCAGCGACAGCTCGCTGTCGTCGAGCTGACCGTCCTTCATGATGTTGTTGATGCTCTCGCGCACCATCTTCTCCAGGTTCTCCTGGTTGGGCTTGGCCAGCAGGCGCGCCTTGGCCTCGATGGTGTCGGCCATCATCACGATGGCCGTCTCCCGGGTGCGCGGGCGGCGGCCGTGGTAGCGGTAGTCGGACTCGTTGGCCGCCTCGCCCCGCTGCAGGGCCTTGTGGTAGAAGAAGCTGACCAGCCGATCCCCGTGGTGCATGTCGATGAAATCCGCGATGACCTGGGGGACTTTGTACTGGCGCGCCATCTCCATCCCGTCCCTGACATGGGATATGATGATGTGCGCCGACAGGGTGGGGGTCAGCCGATCGTGCGGATTCTCCTGGCCGAGCTGGTTTTCGACGAAGAAGTTGGCCGCCTTCATCTTGCCGATGTCGTGGTAAAAGGCGCCCACCTTGGCCACCAGGCCGTCCGCTCCGATGGCGCGGGCCGCCGAGTCCGCGAGGTTGGCCACGATCATGGAGTGGTGATAGGTGCCCGGCGCCTCGACCATGAGGCGCTGCAGCAGCGGCTCGGAAGGATTGGACAACTCGAGCAGCTTGATGTGCGTGGTGATGTTGAAGGCCGCTTCCAGGAAAGGCAGGGCGCCCATGGCGACCACGCCAGCCGTGAAGCCCGAGCCCAGGCCGTACACGAACGTGTTGTAAGTGAGCTGCTGGAGATCGTCCCCGGCCCACAGGCTGAACACGAACGCGGCCAGCACGTTCACCAGCCAGACCACCAGCGAAGCCACCATCAGGTCGGAGCGGCGGGTCACGTGGGTCACCGAGAGCACGGCCACCATTCCGGTCAACATGGCCACGCCGCAGGCCGGCAGGCTGTTGGTCATCATGCCGACGCAGAGGGCCATGATGGTGGTGACCACCAGCGACAGCCGGTAGTCGAGCAGGATCGAGATCAACAACGAGGCGGTCGCGATTGGCGCGTAATAAGGGCTGAGCTGGGTGCCGCCGCGCGCCATCCCCAACCCGAGAATCACCAGGAGGATGAGCAGCCACATCTGGCGCGGCTGGAACAGCAGCGGAGACTCCTGCTGGGCGAGGTACACGCCCACCACGAATATCGCCAGGCAGACGAACAGCGCCGTCCCCAGCATCCCGAAGACGTTCTGGGCGCGCTTCTGGAGGCCGAACGCCTGCAGAATCACCAGCTGCTCGGGAGTGACGAGATCCCCCTTGCGCACGATGCTCTGCCCTCTGGCGATGAGAGTCTTCACCGACTCGACGTGCGCCATCGCCTCCTGGCGGCGGCGGATCGTCTCCTCGTAGTTGTCGCGCAGGTTGGGTCGAATAACCGCCTGGGCCAGCTCCATGGCCGCCTGCCGCTGGGGCCCGGGGACCCTGGCTTTGACCAGGATCTCCTCCGCGGCGCCGCGCGCTTCCTCGACGTCGGCGGCACTCTGGAGCTTGCTGCTCATCGCCTTGTCCACGGCGGTGCGGAGCAAGCCCTTGAGCGAGTCCAGGGAAAACGTCTCGGTGGACAGCAGCACCTTGAGGCTCTCGTCGGAGAGGCGGACGGGAAGCTGGCGCGTTCTGCGATTCTTCTCCGCCTTCATCTTGAGAATGAGGTTGAACGTTTCCTCAAGGGTGCGGCCCGCCGCGACCTGCACCTCGCGATCGTACTGGAAGACCGTGGGCACGGCCGCGGCGGCCTGCTCGCGGGCGTCCTTGGTGGCGCGCTCGTTGACCACCTCCAGGGTGCGCGGCGCCTGCACGTCGAGGGGGCTGACCTCGCCGACGCTCAGGCTGGGCAACGCGCTGTCCTCGTACACGTTTACGCTGAGCAGCGCGGTGATGCACACAAACGTGAACAGGACGGCCAGCACGTGCTGCCACGTCCGCGAGCGGAAGGGCGCGGCAATCCTCTCAGCCAGCGGCACCAGGATCCCCCATCACGATCTGGCGGTCGACCCATTGGCCATTTGATTGCGGACCATTTTCAGCATCGTCTGGCAGGCGTGATTGGTTGGCGCCATCTTCACCGCGGCCAGCATGATCGCTTCGGCCTTCTTCAGATTCTCAGGCTTGCCGGTGGTCATGTAGAACTCCGAAAGCTCCATGGGCATGCGGGGATCGTCTCCCGCCGCGATCATCCCCTTTTCCAGAAGGGCGATGGCTTTGCTAAGCCCCTGCTCCCGGGTGAGCCCGAAGCGTCTGTGCTCGATGAAGTACAGGTCGGCCATCGCCTCGTAGGCCGGGAAGTAGCGGGGATTCACCGCCAGGCACTCCTCCAGTGCGACCACGGAGGCCTTGTAGTCCTCCGCGTGCGCCAGGTTTTCGGCCACTTCAAACAGGCGCTCCGACTCCACCACCGCCTGGTAGATCTTGTACGACTTCATCCCGTACACCGCCGCGAATGGCAGGGCGATGATGAGAAGCGCGATCTCGATCATCTGCAGCAGACGCTTCTTGGGGTCCGTGTACACCAGGATCATGGCAGCCTCCTTGCGTGATCAACCTGAAGTTCCCCCTGAGTATAGCACAGCCGGCGACGCGGCATATACGGCCGAAGTCTACTCCGCGGCGCGCGGCCTCATCGTCGGGAACAGGATGACGTCGCGGATGGACTGAGAGTTCGTGACCAGCATCGCGAGCCGGTCGATGCCGATGCCCATCCCCCCGGTGGGCGGCATTCCGTACTCCATGGCCTTGACGTAGTCTTCGTCGATGGGATGCGCCTCGACGTCGCCCTGCGCCTTGAGGGCGGCCTGCGCCTCGAAGCGCTCGCGCTGGTCGAAGGGATCGTTGAGCTCGGAGAAGGCGTTCGCGATCTCGGTGTGCACCGCGAACAGCTCGAAACGGTAGGTCAGGCTGGGATCGTCCTCGCGGCGCTTGGCCAGCGGGGAAAGCTCGATGGGGAAGTCGGTGATGAAAGTCGGATTGACCAGGTGGGGCTCGACGAAGTGCTCAAACACCTTGTCGATGATGTGCCCAACGCCGTCGGACTTCTCGATCTGGATGCCGTGCTCTTTGCAGATGCGCCGCGCGTTGTCCAGGTCGCGCAGATCCTTGAGGGACGGTCCGCCGTGCTTCTGGAGCGCGTCGTCCATGCGAATGCGGGGATAGGGCGGAGTGAGATCCAGCTCGTCCTCGCCGTACTTGATCTTTGTGGTGCCGTTCACCACCTCGCACGAAGTGCTGAGAATGGCTTCAGCGATCTCCATCATGTCGTTGTAGTCGGCGTACGCCTGGTACAGCTCGAGCATGGTGAATTCGGGGTTGTGCCGCGTGGAAATCCCCTCGTTGCGGAAGATGCGGCCGATCTCATAGACCTTCTCCAGGCCGCCCACGATGCAGCGCTTCAAGTGCAATTCGGTGGCGATGCGCAGGTAGAGCTGCATGTCGAGCGCGTTGTGATGGGTGACGAAGGGACGCGCGGTGGCGCCCCCGGCCAGACCGCCCATGACCGGCGTCTCGACCTCGAGATAGCCTCTTTCATCGAGGACGCGCCGGATGGCGGACGTCATCTTGCTGCGCTTGATAAAGACGTCGCGCGCGTCGCGGTTGGCGATGAGATCCACGTAGCGCTCGCGGTAGCGGACCTCGATGTCCTTGAGGCCGTGCCACTTTTCCGGCAGCGGGCGGAGCGCCTTGCTGAGGAACTCCAGTTTGCCGACCGCGATGCTCAACTCGCCCTTTCGGGTGCGGAAGACGTGGCCCTCCACGCCGATGAGGTCGCCCAGGTCGATGTGCTTGAGCAGGCCGTAGGTTTCCTCGCCCAGGACGTCCTTTTTCAGGTAGACCTGGATCTGGCCGGTCTGGTCCGCGAGGTCGGCGAAGGCCGCCTTGCCGTGCTCGCGGAGCGCCATGATGCGGCCCGCGATGCGGACGTCCTCGCCGGTTTCCTCGCCGGGCAGGCCCTGGTATTTCTCCTTCACCGGGCCGATGAGGTGCGTGCGATCGTAGCGGCGGCCGAACACAGCGATGCCCGCGCCCTGCAACGCCTCCAGGTGGAGGCGCCGCATGCGCATGTGCTCGTTGAGGTCGTCGACCTGTTCCTGGGTTTCGTCGACAGGGGTCGCCTGGCTCACGTTACTTGCGGCCGCGCTTCGCAGTGGTGCTGGCTTCCTTGGTAATTTTCAGGACCTTGAACTTCATCAAGCCGTCCGGCACCTTCACCTCGATGACCGCGCCCTTTTTCTGTTCCTTGAGGGCCGCGCCCACCGGGGACTCGTCGGAGATCTTGCCGATGCCGGGGTCCGCCTCGCTGGTACCCACCATCTGGAATTCCAGCTCGTCGCCGGAATCCAGGTCCTTGAGCTGCACCACGCTGCCCACGCTGACCACGTCGGTGTGGATGTCCGACTCGTCGATGAT
>Ga0194121_10007958_pt1 | contig 13613 bp, 14 predicted proteins | sample TA2MahCa50mmetaG_FD_148609 | JGI IMG/M metagenome (GOLD analysis project Ga0194121, IMG submission 148609) | Freshwater microbial communities from Lake Tanganyika, Tanzania - TA2015020 Mahale Deep Cast 50m | ecosystem: Environmental > Aquatic > Freshwater > Lake | place: Tanzania: Lake... | reverse complement strand
GTCTCCACCTTGCCGCTGGCTGCCAGCACCTGAATGCCTTTGCGGATCACCGCTTCGCCAAACAGGCAGAGCCCCGCCGGCAGCAGCAGGACCCCCAGCTGAGCTTTGACATACCAGCGGATTTTCTGAACGGCCATGGAGCGAGCAAAGGCGTCAGGACGTCAAACCTAGGCCGTGGATCAAATCTGGCCGTGGATCAAATCTGGCTGTTGATCAAATCCCTCAAGCGGCGCCCGTGGCGGCGCCGGAGCAGATCCAGTTCACCAGGGTGCGCACACCAAAACCGGTGGCTCCGGCCGGGTCGGCCCCCCGCCCCTTGTCACTCCAGACCGTGCCGGCGATGTCGAGGTGGGCCCAGGCCAGCTTCGGGGTGACGAAGTCCTGCAGGAATAGGGCGGCGGTGATCGAGCCGCCAGGGCGGGGGCCGGTGTTCTTCATGTCGGCCACCGGGCTCTTGAGGCCGGCCTTGTAGGAGCTGCGCAGGGGCATCCGCCACAGGTCTTCGCCGCCGGCCTGACCAGCACCCAGCAGGGCATCGGCCAGCCCGTCGTTGTTGGACCACAGCCCCGCCATCTCCTCGCCCAGGGCGATGACGCAGGCACCGGTGAGGGTGGCCAGGTCCACCACCGCATCGGGCTCCAGCTTGCAGGCGTACACCAGGGCGTCCGCCAGGGTGAGGCGCCCCTCGGCATCGGTGTTGTTGATCTCGATGGTCTTGCCGTTGGAGGCGGTGAGGATGTCGCCCGGGTGCACGGCGCCGCCGCTGATCATGTTTTCGCAGGCCGCCACGATCACGTGCACCTCCACGCCGGCGGGTTTCAGCTCGGCGATGGCACGGGCCGCTCCCAGCACCGCGGCGCTGCCTCCCATGTCGTATTTCATCATTTCGATCTGGGAGCCGGCGGTTTTCAGGTTGTAGCCGCCGGAATCGAAGGTGAGGCCTTTGCCCACCAGGGCGATGCGGCGTTGCACGGCCCCCGCCGGGGTGTAGGTGAGATGGATGAATTTCGGGGCCAGATCGGACCCCTGGGCGACGCCGAGGTAGGCCCCCATGCCGAGGGCTTCGCAGTCACTGCGCTCCAGCACCTGCAGCGTGATGCCGAAGTCGCGGGCGATCGCCGCGGCGGTGTCGGCCAGGTGCTGGGGGGGGGGGTAGCCACATTGGGGGGCGCAGCCACCAGTTCGCGGGCCAGTTCCACGCCGGCGCAGGTGGCGTTCACCGCAGCGAGGGCGGGCTCTGCTGCCTTGGCCACCCCGATCAGGCTGACCGTGGCTGGCTGTGGCTTGGGCTCGGCTTCGCTCTTGAAGCGTTGATCGCTGAACAGGGCCAGGCGGGTGGCTTCTGCCATGGCCCGGGCGGCAGCGCCGGCATCCAGCCCTTCGATCGGCAGGGCCAGGGCCAGGTGGCGGGCTCCAGCGGCCGCCGCGGCCTGGCTGGCAGCGGCGCAGGCCTGGCGCAGGCCGGCCAGGGAGAAGTCGGCTGGGGCACCCAGGCCCACCAGGATCAGGGTCTGGGGGGCGGCGTCCAGGCGATCCAGGCTGAGGCATTCCCCCGGCTTGGCCTTGAAGCGCCGCTGGTCGAGGCGGTCGGCCAGGGGCTGGCCCAGGGCCGTGGTCAGCAACTGCAGCTGGGGGTGCTGCGGCCGATCGTCGGCACCGGCGAACAGGCCGACGGCCAGGCAGTCGCCGTCCCACTGGCTCAGGGCCGCGGGCAGGTCGTCGGGGATGCAGCGAAACTCCATGGGCCGGCCGGGGTTGGCCGCGATCGTAGCCAGCGCGGCTAAGCGGGATCGGCCTGGAACGGTGTGGCCCAGCGGCTGCGCATCTCTTTGTTGAAGGGTGGCAGCCAGCGACGGATCAGCGCCTGCTCCAGGGCCCGCCGCGGTCGAACGGTGGCGGGCACATCCAGCCAGAAGCGAATGCTGAGCTGGCAGCCCAGGCCGGCTTTCAGCAGGGCCTCGCTGTAGGCGGCCAGGTAGGCCTTGCAATCGTGCTCGCCTTTCCAGCGCCGATCAGCCCGGCCGGTTTCGCCCACGTAGAGCAGCAGCGGTTGGGGCAGGCCGGCGGGTCGATCGGTGACGACATACAGGGCGGCCCCCTGCTGGGGTGCGGCGGGCCAGCGCCAGAAGGACAGGGGCTGGGGCTGCAGGCTGAGGGGCTGGAAGCGCTCGGCTTGGCCCTGGGGATCCTCAGGAGGGGTGGCAAACAACGACCCCTGCTGGCAGCCGCCCTCCTGGTTGGCAAACAGGGGCTGCTGGTGGGCTGCCAGCCGGGCCTGCCACTCCTGCAGCTGGTGGGCCAATAGCGGTAGATCGTCGGCCTCGGCATGGGCGACTCCCCCGAGGGCTGATCCGGCGAACAACTCCCCTTGGCGCGCCACGGGCCTAGGACCCCTTGCTGGCAGGTGGTAGCACCGGCCCGGCGGGGCCCGGTTGGAAACGCACCTTACCGATCCAGGCTTCCACCAACGCCGCCGGCAGTTGCAGGCGCTGTTGCAGGTCGGCCAGATCGCGAAAGGGGCCGCGCCCCCGCTCGCGCAGCAGCCGGCGCAGCCGTTCCGGATCCAGTCCCAGGTCTTCGAGTTGCGTGGCCGTGGCGCGGTTCAGATCCAGGGGGCTGCACGCTTGCACCGGCAGGGCGGGTTCGCCATACCAGCGAAACTCCAACAGGGGGTCCCAGCTCTCCACCACCGCTGCGGGCAGCTCCAGCACCCGTTGCAGATCCTCGATCCCGCTGAGTTGCACGCCGCCGGCCTGGAGCCGCAGCAACAGGTCCACCTGGGCCGCTTCGATGCCCGGCAGCCGCAGCCAGTCGGCGGGGGTGGCGCGGTTGACATCCAGCCGCCAGCCCAGGGCGGCGGCGCGACGCACCGCCTCGGCATCCTCAAGCTTGAGCGCGGGGTTCTGCTGCAGCTTGAGAGCCAGCAGCTCCCGTTCCACCTGCTCGCGATTCCAGCTGTCCGGCTCGTCGGCGGGTGGCGGCTGCTCGGGCTGGCGGCTGCGGCGGGCTGCGGGGATCTGCCCGGTGGCCTTCAGCACTTGCCGCGCGAGGGGATCCAACCAGTGCCGCTGGGCCATGGCGGATCGCGACGGCAACAAAGATCGTCCGAACCTAGCGGCCACCTCAGGCTTCGGGCCAGTCGATCAGCCCCCAGCGCAGGCCCAGCACGGCGGCGTGGGTACGGTCGCGCGCCGGCAGCTTGCGGCACAGGTGCCGCAGGTGGGTTTTCACCGTGTCGGCTGAAACGTACAGCTGCTGGCCGATTTCGCCGTTGCTGTCACCCCGGGCCACGAGGCTGAGCACCTCTCGCTCGCGCGCGCTGAGCGGCTCGAGCGGGCGGCCATCGCCATGGCCCCGGCGAAACAGCTCCGTCAGGCTGCGGTCGACGTACACCCCGCCACCACTGATGGCATGCAGGGCGGCGATGGCGCTGCCCAGCCCCAGGCGGGATTCCACCAGCAATCCATCGCAACCCGCCTCAATGGCGGCTTGGATGGCGTCCTGGCGCTGCTCCTGGCTGATCAGCAGCAGGGTGTGAATGGTGGGCCAGCGCTGCTTGATCGCCTGCACCAGGGCCACGCCGGAGCCCTGCTCCAGGGTGTCGCTGAGAAACACCATCGTGGGTTGGTGCTGTTCCACCAGGGCCAGGCCGGCCGCTTCGCAGGTGGCGGCCCCCACCAGGTGGTCCTGGCCGATCAGACCACCCACAAACAGGCTCAGCAGGGCCCGGTTGCCGAAGCAGGCCACCAGCCGGGCGTCCCGCAGCAGGTTGTGGATCTGGCTGGTGTTGCGGCGGATCTGTTCGAGTTTGGGCGTGAAGTCCATGGGTGGGGCGCACGGCGGCCTGCGCCGCATGCTGGCGAAGGCATGGGAATTACGTCTATCCGCACTCCCCAGGGCCGCCTCGCTTCACCAGAATCACTGGAATGCAGCGCTGCCAGGGTCATGGCGTTCTTTGAATCCGAGATCGTTCAGGACGAAGCCAAGCGTCTGTTTGGCGATTACCAGCAGCTGATGCAGCTGGGCAGTGAGTACGGCAAGTTCGATCGGGAGGGCAAGAAGCTCTACATCGAAAAGATGGAGGACATGATGGAGCGCTACCGGGTGTTCATGAAGCGCTTCGAGCTCTCCGAGGATTTCCAGGCCAAGCTCACCGTGGAGCAGTTGCGCACCCAGCTCGGTCAGTTCGGCCTGACGCCGGAAACCATGTTTCAGCAGATGCACCAGACGCTTGAGCGCATGAAGGGCCAGCTGGACGCCCCCGCCTAGCACCTGGCTGGCATCCCGGCGCGGCTGCGTACGATCCGGCCACACCGCCAGCCACGGGCCCTGTGACGATGCCTGCCGCCACGCCGTCTTTGCCCGCCTGGCTGGAGCGCGGCATGGCCGATCTGTTTCCTGCCGCCGCCGGGGCTGCGGAGGATCCCGATCAGCAGCTGGCGGCTCGGTTGACGCAGGCCGAGCGCACGGGGCGGCCCTTGCGCATCAAGCTCGGCATCGATCCCACCGGCTCCGACATCCACCTGGGTCACTCGATCCTGTTCCGCAAGCTGCGGGCCTTCCAGGATGCGGGCCACACCGCCGTGCTGATCATCGGCGACTTCACCGCCCGCATCGGCGATCCCACCGGCAAGAGCGCCACCCGGGTGCAGCTCAGCGCCGCCCAGGTGGAAGCCAACGCCGAAACCTATCTGGTGCAGCTGGGTTTGGGCCAGGATCCGCAGCGGGCCCTGCTCGACTTCGAGACTCCTGGCCGGCTGGAGGTGCGCCGCAACAGCGAGTGGCTCGCGGGGCTGGATCTCCCTCAGGTGATCGAGCTGCTGGGCACCAGCACCGTGGGCCAGATGCTGGCGAAGGAGGACTTCGCCAACCGCTACGGCTCAGGCACGCCGATCTCCCTGCACGAGTTCCTCTACCCGCTGCTGCAGGGCTACGACTCGGTGCAGGTGCAGGCCGATGTGGAGCTGGGCGGCACCGATCAGAAGTTCAACGTGGCCATGGGCCGCGACCTGCAGCGCCACTTTGGCCAGAGGCCCCAATTCGGGATGCTCCTGCCGATCCTGCCGGGGCTGGATGGCGTGCAGAAGATGAGCAAGAGCCTGGGCAACACCGTGGGCCTCGCCGAAGACCCGCTCTCGATGTATTCGAAGCTCGAGAAGGTGCCGGATGCCGTGGTTGACGACTACCTCACCTTGCTCACCGATCTGGAGTTGGCGGCCCTGCCCGAGAACCCCCGCGAGCGTCAGAAGGCGATGGCCCTGGAGATCACCCGGGCTCGCCATGGTGACGCGGCGGCCGCTGCGGCCCAGCTTGATGCGGCCACGCTTGTGGGTGGTGCCCAGGGGGCCGGGGCGGCCGATGCCGAGGTGCCGGAGGCGTCTCTCGCGGCCGTGAATTTCCCGGCCAAGGCGTTCTACTTGCTCAGTGCCGTGGGGATCTGCTCCAGCAGCAGCGAGGCCCGCCGCCAGATCCAGGGCGGTGGCGTGAAGCTCGATGGGGAGAAGCTGGCCGACCCCAACCAGGAGTTCACCGGCCCGGCCGAGCTGGCGGGCAAGGTGCTTCAGCTGGGTAAGAAGACCTTCCGGCGGCTGGTGGTGGGCTGATGACGACGCTCCTGTCTGCTGATCCTGCTGACCGGATCATCGTGGCTCTCGATGGCATGGCCCCTGAGCAGGCCCTCGCCTTCACCGCCGCTGTGCCCGAGCTGCGCTGGGTGAAGGTGGGCCTCGAATTGTTTGTGGCGGGCGGCCCGGCGGTGGTGCGGCAGCTGCGGGATCAGGGCAAGCGGGTGTTCCTTGATCTCAAGTTCCACGACATCCCTGCCACCATGGCCGGCGCCTGCCGCAGCGCCACGCGCCTCGGGGCCGAGCTGATCACAGTGCACGCCTGTGCCGGCCATGACGCCTTGGCGGCCGCCCAGGCTGCAGCCCTGGAGGTCGCCAGCGACGCCGGCCTCCCCGTCCCCACCTTGCTGGCCGTCACAGTGCTCACCAGCTGGGAGGCCTCGCGTTTCGCTGCGCAGTTGGCCATCGATGAGCCGCTGCAGGCTTATGCGCCTCGGCTGGCCCGGCTGGCGGCGGCGGCCGGCATCGGCGGCTGCGTGTGCTCTCCCCTGGAGGTGGCGGCCCTGCGGGCAGTCCACCCTGAGCCCTTTGCTCTGGTGACGCCGGGCATTCGCCCGGCCGGCGCTGCCCTCGGGGATCAGCAGCGGGTGATGACGCCAGCCCAGGCCCTCGTGGCAGGTGCCAGCCAGTTGGTGATCGGCCGCCCGATCACGGCTGCCGGCGATCCGGCGGCGGCTTTTGCGGCCTGCTGCGCTGAGCTGGAGCGGGTCTGAGCTTCAGGCCACCAGGGAGTCCTGGGGCACCAGCTCGGCGTAGAGCGCCTCGAGGGCATCGATGTTGCCCTCCAGGGTGTAGCGCTCCAGGGCCCGGGCCCGGGCCCTGCGGCCCAACTCTGCCGTGAGCACCGGCTGATCCCGCAGCACCGGCAGCAAGGTGCGCAGCTGGGTGGTAACCCCCTGGGTGCTGATCACGATGCCGGCGCCCCCCTCCAGCACTTCCCCATCGGCGCCGGCGTCGGTGGCGATGCAGGCGGTGCCTGTGGCCATGGCTTCGAGCAGGGCCAGGCTGAGCCCCTCCACCAGGGACGGCAGCAGGAACACCTCGGCCAGCTGCTGGAAGGCCACCCGCCGCTCCAGGCTGGGCTCGTAGCCCCACCACACCACGTCGGGTTCATCGCCATTGGCCTGGAGGGCACTGCGCAGGGGGCCATCGCCGACGATCACCAGCACGCAGCCCGCCGGGCGCACCAGGCGCCAGGCCTTGATCAGCGCCTCAACATTCTTTTCGGTGGCGACCCGGCCCATGTAGAGGAACACGCGCCGGCCGGCAAAGCGCTGGCGCAGCTCCTGCAGCTCGGGGCTGGGGCTGGGGCTGTGGGGCGCGGGACACCAGGTGTTGGTGTCGACGCCATTGGGAATCACCGCCAGCCGCTCGGTCCGCACGCCCAGGCGCAGCAGCACCTCGGCCTGCAGCTCCGAAAACACGATCACCCGGTCGAATTTGGCCAGGGTTGGGGCGTAGAGCTGGTAGGTGAGCTGCTGGGTGCCGGCGGTGAGATTGCGCAGGCTGGCATCGAAGGCCGGATGGAAGGTGGCCACCACCGGCAGCCCCAGCTGCTGGCAGAGATCGGGCAGGCGGAAATCCAGCGGTGAGAGCGTCAGGCTGGCGTGCACCAGGTCGGGTTTGAGCCGCTCCAGGGATTCCCGCAGCTCCCGCTGGGCGCCCAGCGAAGGAATCGTGTAGACCTGCGATTTCACCAGGTAAGGCAGGGCCACTTCCGGCCCGCCGCCGTTGCTGTCGCCAAGGGTTTCGAGCTCCGTGAGGGCTTCGCCGGCCCGGCCCAGGCTGCCGGCGGGGGTGTCGAAGTGGATGAAGCTGATCCCGTGGCCGCGGCTGCGCAGCGCATGGGTGGTGCTCAGTCCGTAGGTGACATTGCCGCAGAACGGGGTTTTTTTGCCCAGCCAGGCAATGTGGGCCACCAGGGCTCGCGCGTCCGGGGTCCCACGCTAACAGCGCTGCCAGGGCCGCTCCAGCAGCGCTGCCCCCAGGGCGATGGCGGCCAGTCCCCACAGCACCGGCAGCAGGCCGTAGCGGCTCACCACCGCTCCCGCCAGCACCAGCGGCAGGCTCAGGGCGATGTTGATCAGGTTGTTCTGCAGGCCGAACACCTTGCCGCGCAGGTCCTCGGGCGTCTCCTCCTGGATCGTGGTTTGGGCGGGGATCGCCAACAGGGCGGATCCCACGCCGAGCACAGCGCAGAGCAGCAGCGTGAACACGAGGTTGCCGCGCAGCTGGCCCAGCAGCACCAGGCTCCAGCCGATGGTGCCCAGCCCCGTGGCGGCCAGGTGGCGGCGGTTGAGGCCCTGGCCGAGCTGGGCCACCGCCAGGGCGCCGGTCGCCAGACCCAGGCCGCTCATGGCCAGCAGGGTGCCGAACTGGGTGGGCCCCAGCCCAGGGATGGCCGAGGCCAGGCTGATGGCCAGCACGTAGAGGGCCGCCAGCAGGCTGTAGAGCAGCACCAGTTGCACCATGGCGCTGCGCACCCGTGGCCGCTCCTTGAGCACCTGGAGGCCCTCACCGATTTCCTGCCATACGGAGCTGCGGCTGAGGGGCCTGGGCTGTTCCCGCCAGCGGATCCGGCTGATCGCCACGGCCGCTAGCCCATAACAGAAGGGCAGCAGCAGGAATTCACCGCCATCCATGCCGATCTGGCGCAGGCCCAGGTGCAGCAACCGCAGGATCGGGTCGCCCAGGGCGAAGCCCACGATCGTGGCGGCCATGCTCGTGGCCTGGTAGAGCGAATTGGCCGCCAGCAGCTGATCGCCTGGCACCAGCTGGGGGATGGCCGCCTGTTCGGCGGGGGCAAAAAACTGGGTGAGCACCGATTCGAGAAAGGTCATCAGCACCAGACCCCAGTAGCCCCAGCTCAAGCCGAGCCACTGGGGTCCCTCCACCAGGCAGAAGGGGGCCAGCAACACCAGTGCCGCCCGCAGGCCGTTGGAGGCCACCATCACAGCCCGTTTAGGCCAGCGGTCGGCCCACACCCCGGCCAGCGTGCCGAGCAGCATCGCTGGAACCGTGTTGGCCACGTAGATCCCTGTGGCCAGCAGGGTGATCATCTGGGCCCGGGTTTCGGGCAGATCCAGGCGGATCGCTGAGGCCGCCTCGGCCAGGGCGGGGTTGGCCTCCGGGGTTCCGTTCACCCAGGTCTGGGCGATCAGGAACACCATCAGCACGATGTAGAACTTGTCGGCCAGCTGCGAAAAGATCTGGCCCAGCCACAGCCGGCGGAAATCGGGCAGCGCCAGAACGCCTTGCAAGCCGGTGGCGTGGGAACTGCCGCTCAATCTGGCCTGGGCTGCTGCTGGCCCGTCATGATGCCGCAAGGCCTGGGGCGAGGCCCGTGCGCAGCAGCCGGTAGGCCCGCGGTTTGCGGCCCAGGTGCTCCTGGGTCCAATGCTCCACCAGCTCGAGCAGGTGCAGCCACACCGGCAGCGGTCCCATCAGCTCGCCATCGCGCCGGCGGGGCAGGTTGGGCCGCAGCAGCCGTTGCAGCAGGGCCAGCTCCGAGGCGTTGAGCACCACCCGCGCCCCCGGCACGCCGCCGATCGCCAGGCCCTCGCTGGGCACCAGGCTGCAGCGCCAGTCCCAGTTGCCCAGCGGCGGCTCGAGGGGCTCGCCGCTGCGGGCGCAGCGTCCCAGCGGCAGGGCATAGCCGCCCAAGGCGAGCAGGTGAACGCTCCCTTGCACCGCAATCGCCAGGGCTTCCAGATCGCAGCCCCGCTCCCGCACCAGCGCATCGAGGCGCCCCAGCTGCATCAGCAGGTCGGCGAGCATTCCTGGCGCTGGAGCCTCGCTGGGGACCAGGGCCAGGCAGAGCTCGCAGAGGGCCTGGGCGGCGGCCAGGGCCTCGAGGTGCTGGGCCAAGCCGCTGTAGCTGCGCACCACTTTCAGTTGGCGCACCCTCCGCAGGCCGCTGCGGCCACCCACCTGCAGCCGCAGATGGCTGAGGGGCACGGCAGCGGCCAGGCTGCTGCGGGGTTTGCGCGCCCCCGGCACCGCCAGCCGGATCACCCCCTGCTCGTCGCTCAGCAGCGTCAGCAGGCGATCGTTTTCACCGAGGGGCTTGCAGCTCAGGGCCAGTCCTTCCAGGCTCTCCTCGGGCACGGCAGGCTCAGCCTCGCAGCGCCTGGGCCAGGGCCACGCCGCGGCTGGTGCCCAGGCGCGTGGCGCCGGCCTCCACCAGGGCCAGGGCCTGCTCCAGGCTGGCGATGCCGCCCGAGGCCTTGATCGCGGCCCGGCCGCGGGCCAGCTCCTTGAGCTGCCGCACCTGCGCCACCGTCACCGCTGGACCGAAGCCGCTGCCGGTTTTGAGGAAGCGGGCGCCGGCGTCGATGCTGATCTCCACCAGCAGGGCCAGGGCCTCGGGATCCAGCCGGCCCACCTCCAGGATCACTTTCACGGGCAGGTCCAGCTCGCAGATCGCCGCCAGTTCGTCGTGGATCGGCGTGCTGGCCCGATCCTCCAGGGCTCCGAAATCGGGCACCACATCGAGTTCATCGGCGCCGGCCGCGGCGGCGGCTTCGGCTTCGGCCTGCTTCACCGCCGGCGGCACCGCGCCGAAGGGAAACCCCACCACCGCAATCAGTTGGGGGGTGCGGCCCTTGCCCTCCCGGGGCAGCTGCTCCCGGGCAGCGGCCACCCAGCGGGAGGCCACGCACGCCCCGGCAAAGCCGAAGTGGCGGGCTTCCTCGCAGCATTGCCGGATCGCACCCATGCCCTGGTGGGGATCCAGCAGGGCATGGTCGATCAGGGGGGCCAGGTCGGGCCGGTCGGCGCTCACGCCTCCTTGGCCTGGATCACCCCGAAGCCGCCATGGTTGCGGTGATACACCACCTGGATCTGGCCGCTCTCGGCGTCGCGGAACACGTAGAAGTCGTGGTCGATCAGCTCCAGCTGGTGCAGGGCATCGTCGAGGCTCATCGCCGGCATGGCGTAGTACTTGCGCCGCACGCCCCGGTTGGGCAGTTCGGGCTCCTTGCCGTCCACCAGGGTGCTGCCCGGGAGCGGCAGGTTGGCGGCGGCGCCGGCTTCCTCATCGCGGGCAGAGCGGTGCACGGGGCCCTGGGTCTGCTCCTGGATGCGGTCCTTGTAGCGGTGCAGCTGACGGCTGAGCTTGCTGGCCACCAGGTCGATGCTGGCGTAGAGGTTGTCGCTGCGCTCCTGGGCCCGGATCACGGTGCCGTTGGCAAACATCGTCACCTCCACGGTTTGCTGCGGCACCCGCGGGTTGCGGGCCACCGACAGGTGCACGTCGGCCTCTTTCACGAGGCCTTCGAAGTGGTGAATGGCGCGGGTCAGCTTGGTTTCGGTGTAGTCCCGGATGGCCGGGGTCACGTCAAGATTGCGGCCATGGATCAGCAGTTTCATCAGATGGCAACCGCCTCCGGTGCTCTGGTGCCCCAACGCTAAGAACGGTTGGTGATGTGCCCCAAGCTCGACGCAATCCTTTTCGAAGCGGCGAAACCGGTGCCGTTCGAGCGGGCCTGGGAAGCCCAGCGCAGCCTGCAGCAACGGCTCCTGCTGGACCCTGAAGGGCCTGAGGCGGTGCTGTTGCTGGAGCATGAGCCCTGCTACACCCTGGGCCGCGGCGCCTCGGAGGCCTTTCTGCGCTTCGATCCGGCCGCCCCGCCGCTGCCGCTGCACCGCATCGATCGCGGCGGCGAGGTGACCCACCACGCCCCGGGCCAGCTGGTGCTTTATCCGGTGCTCAACCTGCAGCGCCATGGTGCCGACCTGCACCTCTACCTGCGCCAGCTGGAGCAGGTGGTGATCGACCTGCTGGCCGGCCTGGATCTGCAGGGCGAGCGGATCGCTGGGCTCACTGGGGTGTGGCTGGAGGGCCGCAAGGTGGCCGCCATCGGCGTCGGCGCGCGCCGCTGGATCAGCCAGCACGGCCTGGCCCTCAACGTGAATGGCGACCTGGCGGGCTTTGCGGCGGTGGTGCCCTGCGGCCTCAGTGACCGCCTGGTGGCGCGGCTGGCCGACTGGCGACCCGAGCTCACCAGCGAGGCGCTGCGCCAACCGCTGCTGGCGGCCCTGGCCGATCGGTTTGGCCTGGCCTTGCGCCCACCAAACCCCCAGGAACGGCTGCAGGGGTGGTAACCCTGGGGCTGAGCTCCGCCGCCTCCCTCGCCATGGCCCGCGCCGTCTCCCCCGCTGAGATCCACTGGAGCGGTAGCCGCCGCGATCAGCAGGCCCTGGCCCGCCGCAGCGATTGGAGCCAGATCACCGGCCTGGAGCAACTCTGGCCCGTGCTGGCCGAGCGCCACGGCGAGGCCCTGGCCCTGGAGGCGCCCCACGCCTCCACCCCGGAGCAGCTCAGCTACCGCCAGCTGCACCAGCGCATTGAGCAGGCTGCAGCGGCCTTCGCCGGCCTGGGTGTTGCTGCGGGGGATGTGGTGGCGCTGTTCGCGGAAAACGGCCCCCGCTGGTTGCAGGCGGATCAGGGGCTGATGCGGGCCGGTGCCGCCGATGCGGTGCGAGGCAGTGCCGCGCCGGTGGAGGAGCTGCGCTACATCCTCGACGACTCCGGCGCCGCGGGCCTGGTGGTGGAATCGGTGGCGTTGCTGGAGAAGCTCGCCCTCGAGAACACCCGGTTGGCCCGGCTGCGCTTCGTGCTGGTGTTGGAGGGGGAGCGGGGCAATTGGGGCGACCAGGGTGAGGGGGCGCCGCCGGTGCCCTGCCTGAGCTGGGGCGAACTGCTCGAGCGCGGGGCGGCGGCGTTGGCCTCCGGCACGCCGGCCCCACCCCCACCAGGGGATGCGGCCCGCCTCGCCACGATCCTGTACACCTCCGGCACCACGGGGCAGCCCAAGGGCGTGCCCCTCAGTCACGCCAACCTGCTGCACCAGCTGCGGCACCTGGGCGTGGCCGTGGCCCCCCGGCCCGGCGACCGCGTGGTGAGCGTGCTGCCGATCTGGCATTCCTACGAGCGCAGTGCCGAATATTTCCTGCTGGCCTGTGGCTGCCGGCAGACCTACACCACCCTCAAGCAGCTGCGCGCCGATCTGCAGCGGGTGCGCCCCCACTACTTGATCAGCGTGCCGCGGCTGTGGGAGGCCCTGCTCTCCGGCTTCGAGGATGCCCTGGCGGCGATGCCGGCCTCGCGGCAGCGGCTGCTGCGTGCGGCCCTGGCCAACAGCCGCGCCTATGGCCAGCGGCGCCGCCAGGCCCTGGATCTCACCTTGACGCCAGAGGGCTGGGCGGCCCGGGTTGGGGCCGCGGGGCTGGCCCTGCTGCGCTGGCCGTTGCATCGGCTGGCGGCGACGCTGCTTTGGCCCAAGGTGCGTCAGCAGCTGGTGGGCGGGCGGTTGCGCACCGCCATCAGCGGCGGTGGCGCGTTGGCCCTGCATGTGGATGGCTTCTTCGAGGCGATCGGCATCGAGCTGCTGGTGGGCTACGGCCTCACCGAAACCAGCCCGGTGCTCACCTGCCGCCGCAGCTGGGCCAACCGCCGCGGCAGTGCCGGCCAGCCGCTGCCGGCCACCAGCCTGCGGATCGTCGATCCCGAAACCGGCGCCCTGCTGGCCCAGGGGCAGCGAGGTCTGGTGCTGGCCCGCGGTCCCCAGGTGATGGCGGGCTACTGGCGCAAGCCCGAGGCCAGCGCTGCGGTGCTGGATGGCGAGGGGTGGTTTGACACCGGCGATCTGGGCCAGTTGCTGCCCGATGGCTCCCTGGTGCTCACCGGCCGGGCCAAGGACACGATTGTGCTGAGCAGCGGCGAGAACATCGAGCCCGGCCCGCTGGAGGAGGCGCTGGTGGCCAGCCCCCTGATCGAGCAGGTGATGCTGGTGGGCCAGGACCGCAAGCAGCTCGGTGCCCTGCTGGTGCCCAAGCCCGAAGCCCTGGCTGGCTTCGCCGCAGCGGCCGGCCTTGCCTTAGGCGAGGCGGCGCTGCTGCGGGCCCTCACCCGCGAGTGCAACCGGCTGCTGGCGGCTCGCTCGGGCTCCCGGCCCGATGAGCGCCTGGCGGGGGTGGCCCTGGTGG
>Ga0194121_10007953_pt1 | contig 13622 bp, 11 predicted proteins | sample TA2MahCa50mmetaG_FD_148609 | JGI IMG/M metagenome (GOLD analysis project Ga0194121, IMG submission 148609) | Freshwater microbial communities from Lake Tanganyika, Tanzania - TA2015020 Mahale Deep Cast 50m | ecosystem: Environmental > Aquatic > Freshwater > Lake | place: Tanzania: Lake... | reverse complement strand
GCTTCGTGTCCTTCGCGCTAACCGCGGATGGGAACATTACTGGCACAACCTACACGAGAAAGCAGCGTGAACTGACTCGCACCTTTAATTGCACCCGGATCGGACGGCTGCAATGGGAGATCAAGCAGGCGAGGCAGCGGGAGCAGTGCGTCCCGCAAGCCAGTTGAACAGCCCTGGAAGCAGGCTGAGGCGAGACAAAACGCTTGGGAACAGTCCAGCAATCAGAATCATGAACGCCAAGCCGCCTTAATCGAAAAAAGAAGCTCCACCCACTGAACAATCGCTCCCCAGGCGGGTTCTCACCACTTTCAAAACCGGGGGTTTTGCAGCGGAATCAGAGTCTGCACATCCAACCCCAGGCACAGTGTGGCAAAGTTCTGCGGATCGAGATCGACCAGCAGAACATTCAATCCGCCAAGAGCCAGATAGGCTGCCAGATTCACGGCGGTCGTGGTCTTGGCCGTGCCGCCTTTCATCGAGATGAGCGAGGTAATCATTGGACCCAGGAAGGGGCGGCGCGCCCAGGCGCCGGAAGCGTGAGGCATTCGTCGTCCAGTCGACGTTCTTGTAACTCTAGAACGCTATAATTCTATAAATGCAAGGCGGGCGTATCATCGGTGCCGCATCGTGCTTTGTCAAGTTCCTTCGTTGCTCCTTCGTTGCAACTTTAGCAACTCGACGCCAAACTTGCTTCACCCCAGCGCCGCAGGCTAGACTTCACCCGCCCATGAGAGTCGAAATCAAAGAAAGACGCCTCGAGTTCGACGGCTTTGGAAAGGTGGAGCGCGCCGTGCTCCGCTACGAGCGCTTCGCCGGGGGCATGACGACCGAGCTAACCCGGCATCGCTATTTTCGCGGCGACGCCGTAGCGGTGCTGGTCTACGATCCCGCCACGCAACGGGTCGTCCTGCAGCGGCAGTTTCGCTATGCGGCACATGCACGAACGGGCGACGGTTGGCTCACGGAGTGCGTGGCTGGGATGATGGAGGAAGGCGAAACGCCGCTGGAGGTTGCCCAGCGCGAGCTGCTCGAGGAAACAGGCCTTCGGTTGAAGCAGGCGGAACTGGTCGCCCACTACTTCATCGGTCCTGGAGGCTGTTCGGATCGAGTGTATCTCTACCTGGGGGAAGTCGAGGACGCCACGCAGCCGCTCGGCATTCATGGGTTGGTCGAAGAGGGCGAAGAGATTCAGGCGGCGTGGGTGCCCCTGGATGAAGCCCTGCGGCTCGTGGATGCGGGAAAGATCCAGGACGCCAAAACCTTGATCGGTCTTTCCCTGTTAGAACGGCGCCTGAGAGCGATGCCCATCGGACAGCCAACCCCGAAAGGTGAGTGACCGGGCAACCGCTCGACTTTGAACGTTGCCGAACCGTTCCTGGCCTGTGGGTGGGCCTAGACGAAGGCGTGTCGTAGGCCCACGGTCACGGTACCCGGGTCCGTGATGCGAGGCTTCCAGTAAGCCGTGCCCCCCTAGGATTCTGAGAAGAGGTCTCCGCTAACGAAGACCAAAGGAGCGGCGAACGCGTGTCCGTCGTCATCGCGCTGGTGCCATTTCTGCTTTGCTCTACGCTGCTCGTCGCTGGGAAGGCCCGTGAGGCGCGGCCGGCCTGCCTGAAGAACATTCCCTCGACAACGCTGGCAGTCGCAGGCTTGTCGGCGTCTGCCGAGATCCTGATCGACCGCTGGGGCGTGCCTCACATTTATGCACAGACCGAGAAGGACGCCTTTTTTGTCCAAGGTCTCAATGCCGCTCGCGACCGGCTCTTCCAGATCGATCTGTGGCGTCGCCGCGGGCTAGGTCGGCTAGCCGAAGTCTTCGGCCCCACCTTTGTCGATCAAGACAAGGCAGCACGCCTATTTCTCTATCGCGGCGACATGGACAAGGAATGGCGAAGTTACAGTTCCAAGGGCACGACCGAAGCCCGCGAGATCGCCGCCTCGTTTGTCCATGGCATCAACGCCTACATCGACTGGCTGGCCAGCCACCCCGAGCTGCTGCCGTTCGAGTTCAAGTACCTGGGTTATCGACCAGCCAAATGGGCGCCCGAGGACGTGGTGCGGATTCGTTCGCACGGGCTGCACCGCAACCTGCAGAGCGAGGTTGAGCGAGCCAATATGGCCTGCCGAGCGGGCGTGGAAGAAGATACGCTTCGAATGCCTCTCGAGCCTCCGTGGAAGACGACGGTTCCGGCAGGCCTCGATCCCTGTTTGCCGAAAGATGTGCTGAAGGTTTTTCTGCTCGCCACTCAAGCCGTTGTCTTCACCAAAGAGGCGCCCTCGAAAGCTGAAGTCCGGACGTCGCCCTTCGCCAGACTCGGCAGCACCGAGGATGCGCTGGAGGGCAGCAATAACTGGGTGGTGTCCCCGAAGCGGTCGGCAACCGGACGCGCTATTATGGCCAACGACCCGCATCGCGCCTACTCCGCTCCGAGCTTGCGTTACATCCAACATCTCAGCGCGCCGGGCCTGAGCGTCATCGGAGCCGGCGAGCCGGCGTTGCCGGGGATCTCCATCGGCCACAACGGAACGATCGCATTCGGGTTAACTATCTTTCCCATCGACCAGCACGATCTGTATGTCTACGAGTTGAACCCCGCCAAGCCCGGCGAGTACCGCTACCAGCGGTCCTGGGAGCCGTTCACGGTCATCCGGGAACCGATCGACATCAAGAACGGACAGCCTGTGGTGGCTGAGCTGCTCTTTACGCGGCACGGACCGGTCATCTTCATCGAAAAAGACAAGCGGCAGCATGGAGGCCGTGCCTTTGCGGTTCGTTCGGTCTGGCAAGAGCCGGGCACGCTCTCGTACTTCAACGCGATCGACTCGATGCGGGCACGGTCGATTGAGCAGTTCCGGCGCTCGATGCGACAGTGGGGTGCGCCACCATTGAACCACGTCTACGCTGACGGGCAAGGGAACATTGCGTGGCTGCCTCGTGGGCTGGCGCCGAAACGTGCGAACTGGGATGGCTTGCTGCCAGTGCCCGGAGATGGCCAATACGAATGGACAGGGTTCTGGAACGGTGAGGATCTGCCTTCGGTTTACAACCCGGCAGAAGGCTGGATTGCAACCGCCAACAGCATGAACCTGCCCACGAGCTATCCGTATCGGGAGCGCAAACTGAGTTTCGAATGGAGCAACGCTTCTCGCTTCGCCCGAATCGCGGAAGTGCTGTCTAGCCTCCCGAAGATCTCACTCGAGCAGGTCCAAGAGCTGCAGAACGACGTTCTTTCGATCCCGGCTCGCCGGATCGCCACTTTGTTGTCAGGGATGACTTCAAGCGATAGCCAGACCAAGGCAGCGCTCGATTTGCTTCGGCATTGGGATTCTCGTGAGCTGGCGGAATCGGCTCCCGCTGCCCTCTTTGAGCTCTGGCAAGCCCGGCACTTGAGGAAGGCATTTGCCGAAGCCACGTTGACCAAAACGGCTAGCGAGATTCTGGCCAACGCCGACATGCGCGCGCTGTTGGCAGCGTTGGAGACGCCGGCGCTGGGTTTTAGCAGCGGCGGGGTGCAGCGTCGCGACGATCTCTTGCTGGCAACGCTCAAGGCAGCCTATCTGGAGATGGAAAGGCTGCAGGGGAACGATCCGAAGCAGTGGCAGTGGGGCAAACTGCACTACAACCTGAGCGAACATGCTCTTTCAGGAGCCGTCGATGAGGTCGCGCGCCTCAAGCTGGATGTCGGGCCGATTCCGAAGGACGGCAGCGAGTTCACTCCAAACCAGTCCGCTTATGGAGCTGCCGACTTCAGGCAAACTGGAGGGCCATCCTTTCGCATCGTGGTCGATGTAGGGAACTGGGACAATTCTCGGGCAATGAACCATCCAGGGCAATCTGGGGATCCGGATAATCCACACTATCGGGACCTTGCACCACTGTGGCGCCGGGGCGAGTATTTCCCTCTACGCTATTCACGCAAAGCCGTCGAGCAGGAAACCGAACGTACAATTCGCCTGGTGCCAGCCGACACGGACTCATACCCTAAACCCAGTACGCTTCGACGAGAGTTTTAAGCGGACGCCACGATATCACTCGACAAAGTTTGTCTTCCGCTATCGGCCCGAAAGCTGACAGGGCACTTGATCCCTGCTACATCGAAGCTGACACGACCCGACGGTTTTGGGACGTCCGAATCTGAGTGGGATTCCCGGAAATTTGCAAGATCTCTGAGCCCGTGAAGGCCTGAGCAACTATCGCAGGTCGTACTGCGCAGCCACCTTAGAGTGCTCCTTTAACCTCGCTCTGACAGCCCGAAGCCCCGGCGACTGGCCAGCTTGCAAGCCCACGCCAAGGGTCCGGGTCCTGGCCCCTCGAAGCTCCAGCGCTCGGGGTGTGCGTTCCTCCGCTCTCTCTCCACCGATACCGCCTTTAGCCATAAATATCCTGTCTTCAGGGTATGGAGATTGGAACCTGGCCCAGATAGCATTCTTTAATTACAGCGGATGAAAACGGTGCGCGCCTCCACAGCTTACCCGGACCGCTTCCGGGCTCAAAAAGGGGAGTGTAGTGGAGTCGATTCGAATCCTGGAGGGACGAGCATGAGGCAAGGTTCGTTTCATAGCTATTTAAGAGGAGCTTTCGGCAAAGACTTGATGGCTTCGGCGGTTGTGTTCCTTGTGGCGCTGCCACTTTGTATGGGAGTTGCAATCGCCTCTGGAGTGCCCCCAGCGGCAGGGATCGTCACTGGCGTCATCGGTGGACTGGTCGTGGGAACGCTGGCCGGCAGTCCGTTGCAAGTTAGCGGCCCAGCCGCCGGCCTTACGGTGCTCATCTGGCAGTATGTCCAGGCGTTCGGTTTCTCAAAGCTTGGGGTCATTGTATTGATTGCTGGCAGCATTCAGATACTAGCAGGACTCATGAAGCTGGGTCAGTGGTTCCGCGCCACTTCCCCCTCAGTGATTCAGGGGATGCTAGCCGGCATCGGTGTCCTGATCATTGGCAGCCAAACGCACGTCCTGGTCGACGACGCGCCGAAAGGCAGTGGGTGGACGAATCTGATTTCAATCCCGGAGGCTTTATGGAAGGGGATCTTCCCGATGGATGGAGCAGCACACCACTTGGCTGCTTACGTGGGTCTGCTGTCGATCATTATCATGGCCGCCTGGAAGTTCGCCCCAGGGAAACTGAGGATCATTCCTGCACCGCTGCTTGCAGTGGCGATCGCGACGCTCGTCAGCGCGCTGTTTCAGTTGCCAATCAAACACGTGTCTGTATCCAGCGATTTGCTGGGTAATGTGAACTGGCTTTCTGTAGAATCCCTGTCCGGCATCCTTGACCCATCGCTGCTCGTCGCCGGCTTGGCCGTTGCCTTGATTGCCAGCGCCGAAACGCTTCTTTGTGCAGCCGCCGTTGATCAGATGCATCAGGGGCCGCGCACCAACTACGATCGCGAACTGTTCGCTCAGGGTGTCGGAAACAGCTTATGCGGTTGGTGGGTTCCCTTCCGATGACAGGAGTCATCGTCCGGAGTTCGGCGAACCTTGAAGCAGGAGCGCGTACTAGGGGGGCGGCCGTCATGCATGGGGTCTGGCTGCTGGCTTCGGTCACCTTATTAACCTCTGTCCTGAACGCGGTTCCGACCACTAGTTTGGCGGCCATTCTCGTGTTTACGGGTTTCAAACTAGTCTCGCCGAAAGCCGTGCGGTACCTGCTGAAATATGGCAAAAGCGAGGTAGCCATCTACGCGGCTACCGTCATTGGGATTGTTGCAACGGATCTTCTGAAAGGCGTTCTCATTGGCCTTGGCTTGTCCCTAGCCAAGCTGGTCTACACGTTTTCCCACTTGGAAGTTCGTTTGGCTAGCGACGAGCCGAAAGAAGGAGATTCGACTCTGTTGCTCAAAGGCGCAGCTACGTTTGTTCGGTTGCCCAAGCTGGCAGCTGCTCTCGATCAGGTCCCGGCGAACGTAAGGCTCCACATCGTGCTGGACCAACTCGACTACATCGATCACGCCTGTATCGATCTGCTGTCTAACTGGGAAAAGCAGCATGAAGCCAAAGGCGGGCAGATCATCATGGAGTGGGATTTGCTCCATCGGAAGTATTTCGACAGAACTTCCACAGTTCTTGCTGCGGCAGCGGCGGAGTCTTAGACGACCGCGTGAACGTTTACAGAGAGGGGAACATCATGATCCGGATTCAGAGGATTCTTGTGCGAACAGATTTTTCAGCCTGCTCGGAGCCGGCATTGAAGTATGCGGCCGAGTTCGCCACCAGCATGGCTGCCAAGCTCTATGTCCTGCATGTCGCCGAGTACTCCAAAGAGGGCGGCGATCCAAGCACTGCCAAGTACATCATTCCGGAATACCTTGCTGAAGCCGACGAAAAGTCGCAATCACGGCTCAACCAGATCACTGACGATCTCAAAAGACGAGGCGTCGACGCCCATCCCCTTTTGGTGGCGGGGAGAGCTTACGCTGACATCGTCCAGACTGCCGAAGACATGGCGATCGACCTGATCGTCATTGCCACGCATGGCCGCACCGGCTTCAGCCATCTAGTGTTCGGCTCGACTGCAGAAAAAGTAGTCCGGCTCGCACGCTGCCCTGTGCTTACCGTGAAGCCACAAGCCAGTCCGCTTGCAGCTTGACACATGATGCTCCAGGACGGGTATGACAGCTTTCGGAACCTTGATAAGGAAAAACAGGGGTGGTACCCTGGTAGCGGATCGAGTCTCGAAGCTAGTCCTATTCCTCATGAGAACCCGAACCTGGCCCGTCTTGACAGCCGCATTTGGGACTTTCCTGTTGCTCATCGGTCTCTTTGTTTTTGGGACACTGCGGCGAGGCCGTGAAATCAATGCGGAGCAGGACTCGGCACATGAGGCGTACCAGCGCACTGAACAGCTCCTCAACGAAGTCCAAGCGGACTTCTACCTCTCCTATGTCCTGGCTCGAGACTTGGCGCTGGATTTATCCAGTCAGGCTGCTTTGCAACGACGGCAGCTTTCTGAAATCCGTGCTGAAATGACTGGTTATCTCGCAGAGGCCGAGCGAGGTGGAACACCGGGAGCGGCTACGGTCGTCAAACGCCTGCGGGAAGAGATGGACACCTACTGGAGGGCATTGCGACCCATGCTTGAGGAGCCGTCTTCCGCGGGGGTTTCTGTCGACGCAACCTTCTTGCGTGATCAGGTCTTGCCGCGCCGCAACTCTATCATTCAGCTGGCACGAGAGATTAGGGAATTCAATCAAGCCAGCTTCCGGCGCGAGGGAGAAAAAGTCCACCAAAGCCAACAGGAGTTTTTTCGATACCTGGTTACCCTGAGTACCTTTGCTTTGGGTCTCGGCCTCCTTGTTGCAGTCCTGGGCATTTATCGTATTTCGCAGCTTGAAGCCCGGGCCGACGAGCACCAGCTTCAAGCAGAGCGAACGGGGGGGGGAGCTGCGGCGATTGTCGCAGGCATTGGTCAGGGTCCAGGAAGACGAACGACGCGCTATTTCGCGTGAACTCCATGACGAAGTAGGTCAGATGTTGACGGCTCTTCGCATGGAGCTCGGCAACCTCGAGGGGTTGCGTGCCGACGCAGGGCACCAGTTTGAGGAACATGTCGCGGCTTGCAGGCGCATCGCTGTGCAGGCGTTGAACTCGGTTCGCGATCTGGCAATGGGCCTGCGGCCCTCAATTCTCGACGATTTGGGATTGGGCCCGGCGCTGCAGTGGCAGGCGCGCGAGTTCTCGCGCCGGAGTGGCGTGCCTGTTTCAGTAGAGATTCAGGGTAGCCTCGAAGATCTATCTGATCGGCAAGCGACTTGTCTTTACCGAATCGTGCAGGAAGCGCTCACCAATTGCGCGAAGCACGCTCATGCCAAACATATTGAGGTTCGCATCAAAGGGGACGAGGATGCCTTGTCGTTATTCGTACGCGACGACGGTGCAGGCTTTAATCCGAAGACGGTCTCTGGCAAGGGTCTAGGCCTTGTCGGTATCGAGGAGCGGGTACGCGAAATGGGAGGGTCGGTTAAGCTCGAATCGAGAATGGGGAATGGCACACAACTCCATGTCAGCCTGCCTTTATTCCAGGAGGTCCGCGCTTGAGTAAGATCCGCATCCTTGTGGCTGATGACCATGGGATTGTGCGGCAAGGTTTGCGATTTCTCCTGGAACGGCAACAGGATATGGAAGTAGTAGGAGAAGTGGGGAATGGTCGTGAATCCGTCGCGGCCGCGGCAGAGCTCGGTCCAGATGTGATCATCATGGATATTGCTATGCCCCAGCTGAATGGCATCGAGGCCACCGCTCAAATCGTCAAACGGAATCCCGAGATTGGCGTCATCATCCTAAGCATGCATGCGGACGAGGGCTACCTGCTTCGGGCGCTTTCATCGGGCGCCAAAGGGTACCTGCTGAAGGATTCGGCCGAGACGGACCTTGTTCGAGCGGTACAAGTTGTAGCCGGCAAGCGTCCGTTCTTCAGCCCTGGAGTTGCTCAGACCCTGCTCAACGACTACTTGCGGCACCTTCGGCAGAAGGGGTTGCAGGATTCCTATGATCTGCTCACGGATCGAGAGAAAGAGATTCTACAGTTGTTAGCTGAAGGTCGGAGCAACAAGGAGGTCGCCAGTCTTTTGAACTTGAGCGTCTACACCGTGGAGACTCATCGCACGAACATCATGCAAAAGCTCGACCTTCACAACACTGCCGAGATCGTCCTCTACGCGGTCCGCAAAAGGATCATTGCCTGAGAATTCTCCGACTACGGCAAAAGGCGGGAAAAGCGTCTTCATAATACCCAAACCGCTCATCGCTCAACCCGCTACCCGCTGGTACTGAGCCAGGTTCGATAGCCGAGCACCCGGTTCGATTCCCACAACGCGAGCTGATGCCAAGGAATGCGAGGGAGCGGCTCCCGAGCAGGTCCAGCGAATGTCGTCTAGTTCCTTGTGAATTCCGCAAGCCACTCTGAGTGGAGGGAGCCGAGCCTCGTCAGGAACGGCCAGACCGGGGCTAGCTTGTTTGAAGGGAATGTCTGGGTCTGCGCATCGCCTTCGCGAGTTCGCGGAAAAGACCAGATCTGCAAGTGCCCTGCTTGACAACCAACACTGGAACGCGGCTGGATTCGATCGTCTCCAAGGTGCTGCCGCCAAAGAGGGCAGCTGCCAGTCGGGATCGTTGCCGCGTGGCCACGACAATCAGATCGGCGCCGCTGTCGTCAGCAACCTTTTGGATTGCTTTAGAAACCGAGGGACCTTCTTCGAAGTGGATCCTGAACCAAGTGCCGTTTCGCTTGATTTGTGAAGTGGCTTCCGCGAAGGTCTGCCATTTCCGTTCGTTGAGGAGCTGCGAGTATTGTGACGAAGGGGATCGCGTCTCTTGGAAGTAAACGTGGACGGCTAGGCAGTCCGGGATCTGGCATGCTTCGGCAAGAGCGGAAGCAGCGTTGGCGGCCTCCGAGACACCTGCGGAAAGGTCCATTGGAACGAGAATGCTTTGAAGGCTTGGATTCGTTACAGCGTCTGGCACGACCCAAACGGGGCATGGAGCTTCCATTGCCAAGTAACACACGGTTGAGCGGATCGAGAGCTTTCGAGGTTCGCATGTCGACCGCCCTACGAGAATCAGATCGATTTCGTGTTCCGTCACAAGATCGATCAGAGATTTCAAGCTGCCTTGGCGAATCGTGTGAAAGATTACGAACGGCAGTTGACTATGATGTGGTGATGACGTCACCGCAGAGGTAAAACGACATCCGTCGTATTGACGCCCATTTGTTGCCGTCCCGCGGGCCATTTCTCCACGGCGAGGGAGTTCACTAGTCTGTTCGATCCATGGCACACCAACGATTTCGCTGAGCAGGCACAGGTACCGAAGAACACCGGTGTCCAGCGCTGTTCCTGTCAAGAGGACTAGAATCCTTCGGTAAGGCAATGGATCCCTGTCGTCGCAAGCCAGGTTCGAACGATTCGCTTGCTTTCGACGCAGAGGATCAGACATTCGTATTCTCGCCCTGGCGCTCGCCTGCCAAAGCCTGCCTATCCTCGGTCTCGGAAAGCCTTTGGCCGCTTCCGGACCGTTGGCTGTGGCGGCAAACTAAAACGTCAATTTACTGGGCGGGAAACACCGTTTCAATACAGTCGGAGAGGTATCGGAAGAAGAAATGGGCAGTAGGTCTGCAGACGACTCAAGCCTCAGGGGGGCGTGGACAGAACCTTAGCCGCGCATCATGCGACCGGAGGCATCGAGTCCAGCACGTTTGTGGGAGACAGCGTCGGTTCAACAATGAAGACACGTCACAAACCCAGTCAGTTGTCTCTGGTGCGATTTCCGAACTGGGGTCCAGTTCCAGCATCACTTCCGATGCATTCTCGTTACGGCCCGTCTGGCGGCAAAAGGGCCGCGATCCCCCGGGACAGAGCCTCGCGTGCCGGGATGACGCAACGAAGCCACTACCGAGACCACCCCGTAAGCTTCAAGATTCGGTTGTTGTAGCTATCGGAGATGTAGAGCGCGCCCGAGGGATGGACGAACACGCCGTGCGGGCGGTTGAGCTGGGTCTTGAGCGGCTCACCAGCGACAATCGCCTGTCCTGGTTGGCCCGTGCCTGCAAGCGCCTGCGTCTTGCCCGTTCTCGGATCGTATCTACGGACCAAGCTGTTTTCCGCGTCGGCGATAATCACGTTGCCACTGCGATCAACGCACAGGTGCTTTGGGCCGTTCAAGTCCGGCACCACGGTCGTCGCAGCACGGAGCTCCCCTTGGGTTGAGGCAATGAGAGTTAGGATTTTCCCTTGTGTGTCTACCACGCGCAACGCGTTACCGCCACGCTCGAGCACATAGAGACTCCCGTTCGCGGCCACCGCAACCGCTCGTGGATCCACGAGCGGACTCCCAACGGCATCGGCGCCGTCCTGGGGCACGCCCTTCTCTCCGTTCCCGGCGACCGTTGTGACTATGCCCGACTTCAGGTCAACCCTTCGAATGCGCCGGTTTCCCAGATCGGCAATATAGAGGGCGCGCCCTTTGGAATCGACATCGATGGCAAAGGTCCTGTCGAACTCGGCCTTAGTGGCCGGGCCTCCGTCGCCTGAATAACCGGCTTTGCCGGTTCCAGCCACCGTAGAGATTCTGCCTGTCTTGAGATCGATTTTTCGAATCACGTGATTCCGGGTATCGGCGACGAACATCTGGCGACCCGCTGTGATCACGATACCGTGCGGGTCGAACATCGCCGCCTGCGCTGCGGAGCCGCCGTCTCCAGAGAACCCTTCTCGGCCAGTTCCTGCCAGAACCATCGCCTTGCCGGAGGGGTCGATGCGAACGATACGCTCGCCCTTGTGCTCACAGACGTACAAGTTACCCCTCCGGTCGAAGGCAACGGCAAAGGGCTCGATGAACTTCGCGCCCAAGGCCGAGTCTTCAGGGCCCTGACCACACCCAGCAACGCAGACGATTGTTGCAGGGCGAGCCGGGAGGCAGGCCGCGGCTAGAAAGAAGAACGAAAGCAAAGTGGTTCTGGTCATGTGTGCGGCTCCGTTGATCAAATGTGCCATGCACCGGCAATAGGCTAGGCAGTCGTCGGGCATGGCTCCCATCAGCCGCTTAGGAAGCCCCGCAGCCGCCTTGTCCGTTCCCGGCAACGACTCGACACCCGTTTCACGACAGAGGGTTGCCGTCGCTATCGATGAGGCGGATTTCGCCGAGGTTCAGCTCGCGGATGCCAGCTTCGATCTTGGCCCGGTCTCCGACGACGACCCACACCAGTTTGTCGGGCACCAGCAGCTTCTGCGCTGCGGCGGCAAGCTGGGGAGTCTTGAGCTGGCGCACGTTTTCCGCGTAGGTTTGATAGTAAGTATCTGGCAATCCGAAACGGACAATATTGGCAATCGAAGCGGATACGGCGTTCATCGTCTCCCAGGAGCCGGGCAATTCCAAAGTTTGGTTGTTTAAGGCTTTCGCTGTTTCTTCATCCGTGATGGGTCTGGCGCTCAGCACGTCTCGCAGTTCCTTTGCCAGTTCGACAGCCGACTCTTTGGTCTTGTCGGTTTGCACGGGCGCATAGGCCAGGAAGGGCCGCTGGCCGCGAGCGCCCACCAGCACGGTAAATGCTCCGTAGGACCAGTGTTTGTCTTCGCGGAGGTTCATGTTGACCCGCGAGGTGAACGACCCTCCGAGGATGTTGTTCACCGTCTCGATGGCGATCTCATCCGGATTGGCTTTGGGTGGAGCCACGTGCCCTGCGAAGATGATGGACTGGAGCGATCCTGGACGGTCCATCAGGTACAAGACCGGTTTGGACTGATGGGCCACCTGGCTGACGTTTTTTTGGGGAACTTCCCCTTTTTGCCAGGTTCTCAACAGCCGCTCGAGTTTTGGGACAACCTCAGCCAGCGTTGTATCTCCCACGACGACGAGAGTGGCGTTGTTGGATTTGAACCAGGTCTGGTGGAATCGCTCGACGTCGGCGCGCACCAGTTTCGAGACGGAATTGGTCGTGCCCGAGCCGGTCAACGGATTTCCGTAGGCGTGGTTCTTTCCATACAAATACTGGGGGAAAACGCGCAACGCCATCTGCTCCGGCCGAGTCTTCTCCGCCTGGATGCTGTCCAGCTGCTGCTTCTGCAGGCGTTTGAAGTCCGCTTCCGGGAAGGACGGGTTCAGCACGAGGTCGGCGAAGATTTCCAACGACGCATCGAGATTCGACTTCAATGCGGACAAGGAAACCGTCGACTGGTCCAGGTTGGAACCCGTGGTGAGCGTCGCGCCCAGCAACGCAAGTTCTTCGCTGATCTGAAGAGACGAGCGCTTCTTGGTCCCTTCGTCCAGCATGGCCATGGCCAGCTTGGCGGTGCCAGGCATCCCAAACTGATCGGCGGCGTAGCCCGCATCAACCAACAGGTTGAAGTTCACGACCGGAATTGAGCGCCTTTCGGCTAGGATGACTTTGAGCCCGTTCGACAGCGTGGCGCGCTGCAAATCAGGGAACCTGACCTCGGGTGCTGGGCCGGGTTCTGGCAGCTTCTTGCGGTCGACGTCGGATGACAAGGTCTTGTATTGCGGGAACGGGTGCACTTCCAGGATATATGCACCGTCGGTAAGCCATTGTTTGGCGGCATTCAACAAGTTCTGTGGCGTGGCCTCGCGCACCCGCCGCAGCGTTGTTTTGTAGTGTGCCGGGTTGCCGAAATAGACTTGGTTTTGAGCCAAGATGTCCGATTTGCCACCAAAGCCCCCTATGCGCTCGATGCCGCGGACGAAGTTAGCAACGTACTGAGTTTTGATGCGCTGCATCTCTTTTTCGGTAGGACCTTCAACCAGAAAACGGTCCAGTTCTTCATCGATCGCTCTTTCGACCTTGGCCAGATCTTCTCCTGGGCGCGCAGTCACTTCGATGTTGAACTGCCCGCCGATCTCGCGTGGATCGACGGAAGATGAAACTGCCGTGGCGATTTGATCGTGGTACACCAATCGGGTGTAGAGACGCGAATTCTTGCCGCTGCCGAGAACGTCGCTCACCAGATTCAAGTGCTCAAACTCGACCGAGCCATTCTGCGGGGTGTTCCAGATCTTATAGATTCTGGCTTGCGGCACCCGGTCTTCCACACGCTGCCGGTGGGCGCCGGATCGTTTCGCAATCCAGGTCTGGTGCCGGGCGACGGGAGGTCCGGCTGCGATGTCGCCGAAGT
>Ga0194121_10007948_pt1 | contig 13628 bp, 10 predicted proteins | sample TA2MahCa50mmetaG_FD_148609 | JGI IMG/M metagenome (GOLD analysis project Ga0194121, IMG submission 148609) | Freshwater microbial communities from Lake Tanganyika, Tanzania - TA2015020 Mahale Deep Cast 50m | ecosystem: Environmental > Aquatic > Freshwater > Lake | place: Tanzania: Lake... | reverse complement strand
GATGATGATCGCGGAGACCCAGGGCGAGGCCTGGCCGATCCAGTGAATCAGCAGATTGCCGACTTCGCTCATGCCGCAGCTTTCTCCGCCAGCACGAGCTGTGCGATGCGTCCGGCGCGCGATGCCTCCCCGGCGATCTGGTGCAGCAGCGCCGCGCTGGGCCCGCCGAGCGCCAGCAGGGCTTCGGCGGCACGGTAGCGGACCCACCAGGCGTCGTCGTGGAGCAGATGCGCGACTTCGTTGCCCGTCTGGGCGAAGCCGATGCGTCCGGCGCAGCGCGCCGCCTGGGCGCGAACCGGCCAGGCCGGGTCGGTCAGGCCGCGCTGCACCGCGGGTAGCGCGGCCGGATGCCCAAGTACGCTCAGTCCGCGCAGCGCCTCGGCGCGCAGCTCATCGGAAGCGTCGCCGCTGACCGCGAGGATCGCCTCGACCGCTCGGTAGTCGATCGAGTGGGCGAGGGCGTCGACCGCGAGCATCTTGACCCGCGGCAGCGCAGCGGTGCGCAGCAGTGCAAGAAGCGCATCGACCTGAGTTGCCGCCAGCCAGCGGAATATCTTGCGCAGGCGACGCGACGGCGGCTCGACCCCGATGCGCAGACTGACAACGAGATCGGGCAGAGCGATGGCGACCCCGGTGCTGGAAATCGCTTCGGCCGCCGCAATCCGCACATCGACGTGCGGGTCGTCGAGCGCGCGACGCAGCGCGTCGGCGCCCGCGGGGCTCCTGAACAGGCCGAGGGTGCGCGCCGCGCGCCGTCGCTCGGTCACGCTGCCGTGGCGCAGAGACTGGATGGCATGGGTCTCCGCCCCGATCGAGCGGAGGATGTCGACCAGGCGCCCACGCATCTGTCCTGTCACCACGTCGAGCAGCTCGCCGATGACGTCATCTAGGATGGGCAGGTCGCGGGTAGCGATGCGCACCTCGGGCATCGTGTCGCTGGTCGGTTGTTCCAGCGCCTCGAGCAGCACTTGCGTCACCTCCGAGCGCCGCTTGCCGGTGCGCCGGGCCGCGGCGTCGCGGACGAGTCGCCACAGAATGAGCACCATCATGAGGACGATCGAGGCTGCCGCCATGCAAAGCGATATCAGCCAGATCGCCTTGAGAAACGCCATCGAGGTCACTCAGAATTTGACCGACAGGCCAAGGCCGACGGCGTGCCGGATGTAGGAGTTCGCCCGATCGTCACGGGCGTAGTCGAGCCGCATGCTCAAGCGGTCGGTGACATCGTAGATGACGCCGCCGAGAATCGATCGCGTGCTGACTGTTGCGTTCTGCACGGTTTCCGGCGCATCGGCCAGGCCGCCGTAGAAGCGCATGCGATCGGTCACAAGGGCATCGGCGCGCACGAGCCATCCGTCGAGATGTCGATCCGTTTCGTCGAAGACGTTGATCCACTTGGCGGTGACCCACAGTTGTCCGGACAGGAAGTACTGTTCGAAACCCGGATTGAGCTTCTCGACATTGCCGGTCCGGTAGTGGGCATGGGCACCTTCCAGCGTCAAGACGGTCGGCCCGATCGCCCGGTCGCCGCGCCACAGCCGGGCGCCCAGGCCCGCCGCAGCCGACCAGACCGCCAGAAAATCGGTGTTGGGCGAGCCGCCGATCTCGGCGTAGCCGGTCAGCCATTCGCTGAACCGCCGGTCGATTCCTGCCTGGAGGAACGTGTCGACATTGTCGAAGCGCAGATCGCGCTCGACGCGGCCGCGCACTCTCGTTGCCTCGTCCAGCCTGCGCGCGAGCTGGACAAAGCTCTCATGCCAGTTGCTGCGTCCCTGGCGCTCGAAGAAGCTCGCCGTGTGGCCCATGTCGAGGCGCCATGGCGTGCCGCCCGTGGCGCCGGCTTGCTCGATCCGCATCTTCACGTCGGCCGAACCGGAATCGATCGTCTCGGCTTCGCGGTAGAGGGCCATCGCGCCGGCCCTGTCGCCGGCGGCCGCGCGCACGTCGCCGAGGCCGATGACGGCTTCGAGGTCGCGCGGCGCCAAGCTGCGTGCGCGGCGGAACAGCGCCTCGGAGTCGGTGTAGCGCTTCTGATAGTAGGCGAGGCGGGCCTTCAGGCCGATGGCGCCGACATTGTCGGGCTCTTGCTTGAGCACGTCGTCGGCCACCGCCTCGGCTTGCGCGTATTCGCCGCGATAGCTGCGCACGCGCGCGATCGCGAGCTGAATATCGCGATCGGCGGGTACGGCGCGGCGCGCGGTCTCGAGCTCGACCAGCGCCTCGTCGAAGCGCTGCTGGAACACCAGAACATGGCCGAGCAGCGAGCGCGCCTCGGCGTCGCCGGGCCGCAGCGCCAGCGCGCGGCGCACATGGGCTTCGGCGACCGGAAAATCGCCGGCCCGGCGCGCGGCGACGGCTTGCGCCATCAGCCCGTCGAAATCGGCGGTGGGTGCTGCGATCTGCGCGAGAGCAGGCTTCGCTTCGTTTGCCGAGCTTTCGAGGGAAAGCGCACCTGTCGCGCAGGCGCCGATCAGGGCGAAGCCGACGGCGACACGCAGCAACGGCATTATGGCGCCCGGCGCGGCGCCGTCTTTTGCGCGGCGAGAATGGCCTCGATCCGCGCCATCAGCTCTTCCGGCATGAAGGGCTTGACCAGGTATTTCCGGGCGCCGAGCTTGAGAGCTTCGACAACGTCCTGTTCGCGGCGCCGGGCGGTCAGCATGACGACGGGAATACTCGCGGTGTCGGCGTTCTCGCTCAGGCGGCGCAGAACCTCCACGCCGCTGAGCGCCGGCATCATCGCGTCGAGGACGACGAGGTCCGGCCGCTCGCGGGTGGCGACGTCCAGAGCGGAGGCGCCGTCGGTCGCGGAGACGACCTGGTGACCGCGGCGGGTTAACTTGAATTCGACCAGCTGAACGACCATCGGATCGTCGTCGGCAATGAGAATGCGCGCCATGTGCTGTCTCGTCGTGCGTCGTTGACCACGAAATCTCGTGTCGGTCCGTCAGGATAGCATCGACGGCGCGGCGCGGCGATCCATCGCCGCTCGCGCGCAGGCCTGTTGTGACGCCGGTCTAGCCGCGCCTCTTGCGGTAGTCGTAGTTCTTGTCGATTCGCTCCATGAGATAGTCGCCATAGCGCATGGCTTCGTAGCGCGGTGGATTGCCGGGCCCGGTGCAGCCAGGCAGACATTCGATGATGGTTTCCATGCCGGGGTCGAAGAAGAAGGGCAGCGAATAGCGGTCCCTGCCCGTACGGTTGTTGATCACGCGATGCGGCGTCGACTTGAATCGTCCATTGCTCCAGAGCGGCATGAGGTCGCCGAGGTTGAGCACGAAGCTGCCGGGGACCGGCGGCGCATCGAGCCAGCGCCCGTCCGGCGCGCGCACCTGCAGGCCGCCGGAACCGTCCTGGGCGAGGATGGTCAGGCAGCCATAGTCCGTGTGCGGCGCCGAGCCGAACTGATCCGACGGCGCGTCCGCCGGGTGGGGCGGATAGTGCAACAGGCGCACGAACAGCGTGGGGCGCGCGAACATCGGCGCGAGCAGGCCTTCGGGCAGGTCGAGACCCAGTGTGAGGCCGCGCAGCAACCGCCGCGCCAGCGCCTCCATGGCGTCCATGTAATCGAGGATCGTGGCCCGGAAGCCGGGCATCCAGGACGGCCACTGGTTCGGGCCCTGCAGCGGCTTGCGCGCAAGCACGTTGGGATCGTCAGGCGCCAGCTCGTGCATGACCAGCACCGACTCGCTGAGATTGGGCCTGGTGTTGTGCGCGACCAAGGAGGTGACCACGGTCGAGCTCGCCAGGCCCATGTAGCCGCGGTGGAACTCGTTGATGACAATGGTCTGCTTCTGGGCGAGCGGTGCCGCGTGAAACGCGCGCGACGCGGCGAAGGTACGCTCGACGACCTCGGGCGGAATGCCATGGCCGATGATCAGCGCGAAGCCGAGCTGCTCGTATGCACGGCACAGCTCGGCGGCCGTCGCCCGCGCCGCCTCATCGTCCGAGCTCAGGAGCGGGCTGACGTCGACGATGGGGATGGCGGAGATATCGCCGGACGTGGTGGCGGACATGGTGCATTCTTCGCGGCGCCATTCGCAGGCTAGCGCGGCTTCGTCGGCCAGCCAAGCCTGGCTCAGAAGCCTAGCTCAGAAGCCGCACGAGTCCGTCGACCGCCACGACGCCTTGGCCCGCCGGCTTGACGATCACCGGATTGATCTCGGCATCGAGCACAATGGCCGATTTGAGGAGCGCAAGCTCCGAGAGCCGCGCGATGGCGTCGGCCAAGGCATCGAGATCGCCACGCGGCAGATTGCGAAATCCGTCGAGCGCCCGGAGACCTCGGACCTCGGCGATCATGGCGCGGGCAGTGGCAGCGTCGACGGGAGCGGGCCTTGTGGCCGCATCGCCATAAAGCTCGGCCAGCACGCCGCCCGGGGCCACCGTAATCACCGGCCCGACCTGCGGATCGCGCCGATATCCGATCAGGGCTTCGCCGACGCCGCGCACCATGGTCTGCACGAGAATGCCGTTGAGGCGTAATTGCGGCTGCGTGCGCGCCGCGCGCTCCGTCAGCTCCCGGGCGGCACACCGAAGCGCCGCCTCATCGGCGAGGTCGAGCGCGACGCCGCCCAGCTCCGATTTGTGCGCGATGTCGGCCGAGAGCATCTTGGCGACGGCGGGATAGGAGATGGCGGGCGAAGCGTCGCCGAGCAGGATGGATCTGACGCAGACGATGCCGAGCTTCGTGAACAAGGCGAGCGCTGCCTGCTCGTCGAGCTGATCGCCAACACCGGTAAGTTGACGTTCAACTGACTCGAGCGACCGCGCCGGCGACGGTCGTGCGCGCGGCTCTCGCCACGACATGAACGCGCGCACCGCATCGACACAGGCCTCGGGTGTGCGGAAGGCAGCGACGCCGGCGCGCGCCAGGAGATCGAGGGCTCCCGGCGCTTCGGGCAGCGCGAAGGCTGCAACCGGCTTGGCCGATCGCTTGGCAGCGGCGGCGACCGGCTCGGCCGCCAATTCGGGATAGAACTGCGCCGAGGAACCGATGACACCGACGATGACGTCGAATTCCGGTGCGGCGACCATGGCATCGAGCACGCCGGTCATGACGTCCGGCCGCGTGCCCGCCAGGGTCACGTCGACGATACGGCCTTCGCCGGGCTTGACGCCTGCTGCGGCGAGCGCCGCCCGCGTCGCGGTCGTCGGCGCGGCCACCTCGATGCCGGCCGCGCCGAGGCCGTCGGCGATCATCGCTCCGCCGCCGCCCGTCGTGGTGACGATGCCGACAGCGCGCGTCGGCCGCACCGGTGCCTGCGGACGTCGTCCGATGAAAAGATCGGGCGCTTCGATCAGGCTCTCCAGGCAGTCGACCCTGACAATGCCGATATCCGCAAGAAAGGCGTTGAGCGCCTGGCGGCCGCCGGCAAGCGCGCCCGTGTGCGAGAAGGCGAGCTCCTGGCCGAACTCGGAGCGGCCCAGCACATAGGCGAGCACCGGCTTGCCCGCCTCGTGCGCCAGCCGCGCGAATTCGGCGAGGCGATCCGGCCGGCGCACCGCTTCGACGAACAGCAGGAAGGCGCTGGTCTCCCGATCATCCACCGCGAGCGCGCCGAGCGTGCCGAGGTCGAGGTCGGCTTCGCCACCGACCGAGACCAGCTTGGAGAAGCCGATGCCACGCGCCTGGCCGCGCGACAGCAACGTGCCGATCACGCTGCCGCTCTGCGACAGCACCATCAGGCGTCCGGGCAGCAGGCGCTCGGCCTGAAGCGCCGCGTTGGCGCTCAACGCCAGGCCATTGGCCGCGTTGACGACGCCGAGGCTGTTGGGACCGACGAGCCGGACGTTGCCGCGCCGCGCGGCCTCGATGAGCCGGCGCTCACGCTCGATGCCCGCGGGGCCGGCCTCGGCAAAGCCGTCGGCGAGCAGGGTCGCCACCTTCACGCCCGCCGCGGCGCACGCCGCCACGGCGCCGACCGCCGCTTCCGCGCCGAGCAGGATATAGGCGTGGTCGACCGGGCCGGGAACGGCAGCCAGCTCCGGAAAGGCGCGCTCGTCAAAGATCGTGGGGTGGTTGGGGTTGATCGGATAGATGGTGCCGGCGAAACCATGGCGCCGCAGGAAGCGCAGCGGCCGCGACGCGTTCTTCGACCTATCGTCGGACGCGCCGATCAGCGCAACGGCGTCGGGCGTGAAGAGAGCCTTGAACAGGGCCGCGGCGTCGCGGTCAATCATTGGCGGGCCCGCGGGACGGCCGTTGCGAGAAGCGTCGCTCGAACACATCCTCGGCGATGCGGTTCTTCATCATCTCGATCGAGCCGCCGGCGATCATCCAGCCGCGCGTGCGGCGCATGCAATACTCGGCGAGGCCGGTCTCGGAAAAGCCGGCGCCGCCCATGATCTGCACCGCCTCGCTCGCGACCTCGAATCCGGCACGGTTGCAGAACGCCTTGGCGACCGATGTTTCGGCCGGTGATGGCAAGCCGCGATCGGCGTTTGACGCGGCGCGGTAGAGCAGCAGCTGAGCTGCGTCGAGCTGCATGCGCATGTCGGCAAATTTCCACTGGATGCCCTGGAATTCGCAAATCGGGCGGCCGAACTGGCGGCGTCCGAGCGCATAGTCCCGCGCGAGATTGAAGGCGTGGCGCCCCAGCGCCAGCGAGCGCGCGGCATTGCCGATGCGCTCGGCATTGAACCCTGCGATCTGCTTCTTGAAACCGCCCGGGCCGAGCAGCACGTTCTCCGGACCGACGTAGCATTGGTCGAGATAGAGCTGGCACCATTCGTCGCCCGAATGGAAACGCGTCCTCTGCCCGAGCGCGAACCCGGTAGCGCCGCGCTCGATCAGCACCGATCCGATGCCGCCGACCCCCGGTCCGAAGCGTACATAAATCAGGAACAGGGCGGCGTCGGCGCTATTCGTCGTGAACACCTTGCTGCCGGTGACGCGAAAGCCGGATCCATCTGGCGTCGCCGTGGTCGTCAGGTCGGTCACGGCCGAACCCGCCTCGGGCTCGCTCATGCCGAGCGCGATCAGGGTCCGGCCGGCGAGCAGGTCGGGCAGGAAGCGCCGGCGCTGGTCCCCGCTCGCGTATTCGGCCAGGGTGCGGATCGGCCCGAAATTGCCGGCCTGCACCGCATCGGCGCTGCGCGGGCAGGCGAGAGCCACGTTCTCGATCGCGAGCACGGCGTCCATCAGGCTGCCGCCCTGTCCGCCGTGCTCGGCCGGGATGGTGATGCCCAGCAGTCCTTGTGCGCCCAGCAGCCGGGCGGCGTCGAAGGGAAAGCCCGGATTGTGGGCGCGTTTCAGCGCGTCGGTCTTCAGCCGCGCCTCGGCAAAGCGGCCGACCGCGTCGCCGAACTGAGCCTGCTCGCTGGCCAGCTTGAAATCCATCGGCGATCTCCTCGCCCGCTTTTCCGGCAGGGGATTTTGCCGTCGCTCGGAAGGACCGCGAAGCGCCGGCCGCGCACCATCCAAAGATTGGCAGAGCTATGCCGTTGTACGCACGAAGTAATCGAGCGCCACGTCGAACTCGTAGATGAAGCCGTCCGGCGCGAAGGCGAGCTTCGGCTTGATGCTGGCGGAGCCCAGGCCATTGAGCAACATGCTGCCAAATCCACGATGAACGGGTGGCGACACCGTCGGGCCCCCGGTCTCCTGCCAACGGAAGCGGAAGCGCGCGTCATCGCCGGATCCCGCGGTCGACCAGCTCATGGAAATTCTGCCCAAGTCATTCGACAGCGCGCCATACTTGGCGGCATTGGTCGCCAGCTCATGAAGCAGCAGTCCCAGCGTCTGCACCATCTCCCCGTTGATGGTCAGATCCGGCCCTTCCGCGTCCACGCGCGCCGCAAAAGGCTCCAACTCGGCCGCAATGATGTCCTTGATCGGCGCCCCTTTCCAATCGGTGGTCATCTGCAGTTCGTGGGCGCGCGCCAGCGCGTGGAGGCGCTCCAGCAACAACTGCTTGCCTTCCGCGAGGGAGCGACTGCCGGAGAACGACCGCATGACCAGCGCCTGGACCACAGCCAGAAGGTTCTTGGCGCGATGGCTGAGCTCGTTGAGCAAGAAGCGCTGATGCTCTGCGCGAACGTTCAGCTCGATCCCGGCGCGCCGCAGCGCCGTCATGATTGCGTTGGCTTCCTTGAGCGACGAGCCCGGGCTCTCGATGAGCTCGCCGCGTCCGAGCGCCGCGGCGGCATCGGTTGCGGCCGCGAGCGGCACGGAGAGGGTGCGAGCAAACAACCAGGCCGATACGGCCGTGACGATCAGCGCGACCACGGTGATGAAGGTCCAGGTCCACGCGCTGCTGATGAGCGGCGCTTCGGCAATCGGTAGTGGCACGCTGACGGTGACGAGCCAGTTCGAAATGTCAGAACGCGCGACGGCGCGAAGCACTGGCTCATTGTCCGGGTTTACGGCATTGCGCACGCCCCGGTCGGCGTCGGCAAGGTCGGCGGCAAATGCATCAGGTCTGGATCCAACCCATTTCTCGTGATTGGTGGATCGCGCGAGGACGACACCCTTCCGGTCGAGGATGACGACGGTCCATTCCGGCGGCAGACTCGGATTTCGCACGATATCCAGGAGATCACCGGCGTGGCGGCCGAGAAGCAGGATGTACTGCACGTCGCCGTCGCGCGTGATCGGAATGGCGACATTGTACACATACGTCCTGGTGGCGAGGCCGAAGAACAAGTCCGACACGGCTGGCTGCTTGCTTTCGATCGTTCTGCGGGCGGTTTCCGGATCGCCGGTGAGGGGCGGCGCGTGCCCGAAAGGCACGGCCGTGTTGACCAATTGGCGCAGCTCGCGGTCGATCAGAATGATCGTCGCGCTTCCTTGCATCGCCGATGCGGCTTGGCTGTGGAAGGTCTCCCAGTCGGCGTTCGCCAGCGAAGGAAGCGTCGCGAGGGTGCGGAGCACCGTCATGTGCCGATCGAGCTCGCGGTCGAGATCGTTGGCCAGGTCGGCCGCAACTTGGATCAGACGCGCATCCAGTTGAGCGCGTTCCAGATGGGCCGACCGGACCAGGAGCACGCCGACGAGAATCGTCACGGGCAGCAGCGTCGCCAGACCGAACGCGATCAGGTGCGCGCGAATCGAATATGCGCCGCGCAGCCATCGGGGGGACAGCGGCAATTCCATCACACTGGGGTGAACTCCGGTTCGAAGCTTTGGTCGATAGGATAGCAGGGACGGCTGAGCCGTCGCCAGGGGATGCTCGCCAGATCGGGTGTGGTCGGGCCTCGCGTGGCGAGCACGAACTGCGCCGGCGCGGCGGCGAAGGCCTGCTGGTAGTTCATCGGATTCTTGACCACGATGAACTTCAGGCCGTGTGGATCGATGCCGGCGGCGATGAACTGTTCGGCGCCATATTCGTAGGCGGCCGCACTGGTGGCGAGCACGCGGACGCTGCCGATCGCGAGCACCGCCGACGGGCCCATGCTCGCGGTCACGCCGCTCATCAGCCCGCCCGCATAGGTGAAACGGCCGTCGACCAGCCGCTCGACCTGAGCTTCGACGGACAAGGGCGCGCCATAGGCCGGATCGAGCTTGTTGCCGAGGTCGATGCGAATGCGCGCACCCATGCCGGCGCGCCGCGCCTCGCTCACCGCCGCCGCATCCACGATCTGGATCGCCGATGGCGCGTCGCCGGCATGGTCGAGCAGGGCCTGCAGCGCGATCGCGCTGTCGCCGCTGGCACCGCCGCCGACGCAGTCGCTCGGATCGGCGAGCACGACCGGGCCACCGGCCACCGCGAGGCCCTGACGGATGGCGTCGGCCGGCATCACGGTGGCGACCTGGAAGTCGCTTCGCCGCGACCAGGCCCAGCGCACCATGTCGAGCGCGACGCGGTCGGCAGCGGCGGCGTCTGCGTCGGTGACGACCACGGCGGTGAATCCAAGCCCCGGCAGGTCGAGCCACGGCTGCACGCAGAAATAGCTGGCCGTGAGCACCTCGCCGGTCGCCTCGCGCGCCCGTGCCCGGCCGAAGGCATGCGCCATCGGGCCATTGCCTTTGGTACGCTGCCTTTGCGCCGGCAGCAGCAGCGGCGCGCGGCGTGCGCGCATCACCGGCCGGTATCGTCCGGCGAGCGTCCCCAGCAGCAGTCCTGTCGCGCGCCGTCCGGTCTCGAAGGCGTCGTCATGCGGATAGTGCTGATAGCCGATCAGCATGTCGGCCAGCCGCATCATGGCGGGCGTGATATGCGCATGGAGGTCGCAGCTGACCGAGACCGGGACGTCGGGCCCGACCAGTTGGCGCACCTCTGTCAGCACGTCGCCCTCGACGTCGTCGAGACCGACGGCGATGAAGGCGCCGTGCAGCGCCAGATAGACGCCGTCGACCGGCAGCGCGGCGCGCAACCGGTCGAGCAGCTCGTCGCGCAGCGTCGCATAGGCCGAAGCGCTCACTCTGCCGCCCGAGCCCCCGTTGGCGGCGATGAGCGGAATGATCTCGGCATCCTCCATGCGCAGCAGCTCGAGCGCGCCCGCAACCTCCGTGCCCGTGCCAGCAAGCCCGTCGAGCATTTCACCGCCGCGCAGGAGGTAGCGGTTCTCGAAGTCGACGATGTCGGAGATGACGGGAGAGAGCGTATTGCCTTCGAACAGCAGCGCACCGATCGCGATGCGCCGCCGGGTCATGACGCGGCGCCGCGCGGCTCGACGTGCTCGGCGTCGCGCCCGACCAGCCCGCGATAGACGGCGGGATCGGTAGCGCCTTCGCACGCGACCGCGACGATCCGGCTGTTGGCGGTGACGCCGAGCTGGCGGCGCAAAGCGCGGTCGCCGAGCACGGTGAGCGCGCCGGCAAGGCCGGCAATGCCGGTTTCACCGATCGCGAGTGCCGGGTCGCCTTCGTCGCCGGCGGCGGCCATGCGCAGGCCCGCGATGGCGGCGGTATCGGGAATGGCTAGGAAAGCATGGGCGCCGCCCGCGAGCACCGGCCAGGCGAGCGGCGACACGGTGCCGACGGCGAGCCCGTCCATGACGGTCGCAAGGTCGCCTGGCACGGGGACGGGCCTTCCTTCCGTGGCGGCGCGCAGTGCGCCATCCGCCGTCAATGGTTCGACCGTGACGACGCGCGGGCGCTTGCGGCCAAGGGTCAGCCAGAGGCGCGCAGTGATGGCCGCGGCCAGGCTGCCATTGCCGGCGCCGACGAAGACATGGGTTGCGTCATGCGCGTTTACCGCCAGCTCCATTCCGAGCACGCCATAGCCGTGAATGGTCAGGCGGGGCACGTCCGGCGCGCGGGCGTGAGGTTGATCGGCGATCACGAAGGTGCTGTCGCCGGTTGCGTCTGCGAGGCAGCGGTTGAGCGCGTCATCGAACGTGCCAGGCACGCGCACAACGGTGGCGCCGAAGCTGGCAATCGCCGCGGCGCGTCCCGGGCTGACGCCGGCGTGCATGTAGATCCGCGACATGGCGCCGAAGCGCTGGGCAGCCCATGCGACTGCCCGGCCGTGATTGCCCGACGTGGCCGCCGTGAAGGTGAACGAGTGCGCCAAGCCGGCATGGCGGCCGGACAGGATATCGGCGGTTCTGGCGTCGGCGGCGCCGTGCCGCGCGAGCTCGGCCTTCATCACCTGGATGGCGGCATAGGGCGGACCCAGCGCCTTGAAGCTGCCGACGGCGAACCGGTGCCCTTCGTGCTTGACCGTCAACGCGGCGACGCCCATTCGCCTGGCGAGGGCGGGCAAGGGGATGAGAGGGGTGGGCGCGTAGTCCGGCCAGCTCCTGATCTCGGCCGCGGCGGTGTCCGCTTCGGCCGCCTGCATGACCGCGTTCTCGGTCTCGCCATAGCCATCGCGGCGATGCGGGTTCACCAACAGGCGCACCGCGGACCCGCTCAGGTTGGTAGGCGTCTGGAATCTGGGCAAGCGACCTCGCAATTGGCCCTGAGCCCCCACTATCCTGGCTGGCCGAGCAGGGTGCAAGGGTGTGGCGCGACAAGCTGGCGTGGCGCACGCCCGAGCAAGACTATCGCCTAGATTTGTCGGGCTTGGCATAGTCCTGTCATTCGCAGCGCGGAGCGGGGCTATCGGCAGGTCATGAAAGCATGCGTTGTCGGTGCGGGCGCCATCGGCGGCCTGATCGCCGCCTATCTCGCGCGCGCGGGTCACGACGTCTCAGCGATCGCTCGTGGCGCGCATCTGGCTGCCATGTGCGAGCGCGGGCTCACCTTGCGCAAGGGCACCGACGCCTTCACGGTGCGCGTGCCCGCCAGCGACGATCCGGAATCGTTCGGCGTGCAGGACGTCGTGTTCATCACCCTCAAAGCCCACGGCATCGGTCCGATGCTGACGCGCCTGAGGCCCTTGATCGGGTCCGCCACCGTCGTCGTGCCCGCGATCAACGGCATTCCCTGGTGGTATTTCCATGGCGAAGGCGGGCGCTTTGCGGGCAGCGCGATCGAATGCGTCGATCCGGGCGGTGCCATGCTGGCAGCCCTCGAGCCTTCGCACATTCTCGGCTGCACGGTGCTGGCCGCCGCCAACGTGGCGGATCCGGGCTTTGTCGTTCAGACCACGGCAACCGCAGGATTTACGCTGGGCGAGCTCGACGGCAGCGCCTCCGCCCGCGCGCAGCGGATCGTAGCGGCGATGAACGCCGCGGGCATGAAAGCGGATCTCACGCCGCGCATTCGCGACGCGGTCTGGTGGAAGCTGCTGGGCAATCTCGCCTTCAATCCGGTTGCCGCCCTCGGTTGCGCCAGGACCGACCAGATCTTCACGGAACCGCGCGCCATCGACCTGATCCGCGCCGTCATGACAGAGGCAATCGCGGTCGGCCATGCGCTCGGCATCAGCTTTCCCGTCACAGTCGAGCAGCGGATCGAGGTTGCGCGCAATCTGGGCGCCTTCAAGTCCTCGATGCTGCAGGACGTCGAGCAGGGCCGCCCGATCGAGGTCGAGGCGATCGTCGGCGTTGTTGTCGAGCTCGCGCATCGGCTCGGCGTGCCGACACCGGCGGTCGACGCGGTCTATGCGCTGGCCAGGCTGAGAAATGCCACTCTGGTCAGCGGATCGTCGCGGGCAGCCCGTCAATTTCCTGATGGCATGCTCAACGATCGTTGAAGATTCAATGATCTGTTCCACCCCTGGTCCTCGGTGAGCGGGCATGGTAATTCTTGGCGCAAAGCGCCGGCGCGAATGTCTGGCCGATTTTCGGGAGGAGGGAACGATGATCACGAGGATTCTGCGTGTGGGCGCGGCGGTGGCCGTGCTTCTGCCGCTCGCCGCGGGCGCCGCAACGCTCGATGACGTCAAGCAGCGGGGCGTGCTTCATTGCGGCACGGCGCCCAACATCCCCGGTTTCGCCTTTACCGACGACAAGGGCAATCGGGTCGGCTTCGACATCGACCTGTGCCGCGCCATGTCGGCGGCCATCTTCGGCGACGCCAACAAGATCAAGCTGACGCCGCTGACGCCGCGCGACGCATTCACCACGCTGCAGAGCGGCGCAGTCGACATCCTGACCCACCGGTTCACCTGGACCTACAATCGCGATGCCGGCTCCGGCCTCGACTTCGTGCGGATCATTTTTTTCGGGCTCCTCGACGTTTCAGATGGAATTGAAGAGATCGGGGAGCGGTGCGCCGAGCAGGTAGATGATGGTGACGTAGGTCGCGGTCTTTCTGTAGCCGCGCGCCCGCGCGCGGGCGGCCTGGAACAGTC
>Ga0194121_10007945_pt1 | contig 13631 bp, 15 predicted proteins | sample TA2MahCa50mmetaG_FD_148609 | JGI IMG/M metagenome (GOLD analysis project Ga0194121, IMG submission 148609) | Freshwater microbial communities from Lake Tanganyika, Tanzania - TA2015020 Mahale Deep Cast 50m | ecosystem: Environmental > Aquatic > Freshwater > Lake | place: Tanzania: Lake... | reverse complement strand
AATATTTGCAATTGGTCGGCGATAACCTGCATATGTCTTCACGACTAGGCAATGTATTCATGACAGTTCCTGCCATTACGCGACAGATTTACTTGGTCCTTTGCGCGAGGCGAAAGGCCTCCAGATCCTGCGGGGCGATCCGGATCTGCCGCCCGATTCGGGATGCGGCGATAGCTCCCGACTTGATCAATCGCATGACCGTGCGCGTGGAGACGCCGAGATGCTCGGCAACCTCTGACATGCTGAGCAGGCGGTGACCGGGCGAACCCGGTGATTTGATGGTCATGGTTGTCAAGCCCATGTTCTGACAAATGAATTGGATACCAGGGTGGGACACAGCCCGGGACGCCGCGTTTCCGAGAGACGACTCGGGCATTGCCACACGCCGAAGGATCCAGTGGGGACCTTCAGGTAGAGGGAGCGGGCGCTCATTGGTCCGAGACCTCCGCCCCGACAGGCTGTCCGCTGGCGCCGGTTGACAGCGAGGCGGTTGAGCTCGGGTCAGCTGAGCAACCGGCTTCTCGCGCTGCAATGCGGGCAAGTAGGCACGCCAGATTGCGGAGAAAGGGATGCGACGAGACCGGTGTCGCAGCGTCCGCGGGCGCCGCCGCCGCCATCTCCTTGCCGCACTTATTTTGCGAACGTCGCCCCATGCCCTGCGCTCAAGTGATGAGCAGAGGACACTATTTCTGGAGGCAAGAGACGTCTAAGACGCTAACTGGCACCTATTTTGAGCGGCTCCAAATGCTACCTTAGCCGTCTGATCTATCAGTCTCGGTCTGGATCCTGGGCTTTGTCGAGACCGATGAGGCACTGAGCACGCTCGCGGATCGCACGCCATGGCCGATCGCCGGGATGATACTCCTCGAATGCAAGCTTGATGAGTTTGACGAACTTGCCTTTCGAGCGGCCGGTAATCGGGTCGATCGTATAGGTGGGTGTCCTTTTCGTGTATGCCTTGAAGAGTTGTATCAAGGCCTCCATGAAAGCGCCAATCCGCTGATCAGATGGTCGACCGCCGGCCTGATCACGTTTTACTGTGAGGTCGGCGGATCGAGAATCGATTGCTTCTGCCAGTCGCCGGAGCAATTCGTCGCGACCAGCGCGTTCCAGGGCGGCGTGATCGGCGTCGTCTGCCACCCCCAGATCGGGCAGGAGTGCTTCTGGAATCTCTGACGCGTCTCTTGCACCGACATGGACGTCCGCGTAGACCCGCTTCAGGTCTTTGAGGATCCGGGATGGCCGCGGCTCCTGCTCGCGGACGAACACGGCGCGCGCAGCCTGATGGACCTCGTGGGCCATGCGCCGAGCTTTGTCCTTTGTCAGACCGAGCTTGGACGCAAGAAGCTCTATGAATTTTTCCGACGGTGTGGCTGGCCTTGCAGTGCGGGAATCTTCGTTGCTCGCCATCGCGGTGACCTTGGATTGACACCCTGTCACGAAGTCCATTTCATGACCGTCGTGGCATGAGACAGGTCAGCCAGTCTTGTCTTCGTGTGAACGATTCTGAATTCAATCACCAGAGCGTAGCGTTGGCGCAGACAATCCGATCAAACTACTTATTGATATCACATCGAGTCCCAGGCTTTGCCGGCAGCCCTATCATACCCTGCACCCTCGCCGGCACAGGGCCTTGAGCTCCGGCGGTGCGAGCACCTCCACCTCCTTGCCCCAGGTGTAGAGGTGCCAGCACATCTCCTGGAGCCCGCAGGCGCGGAAGCGCACGATCAGAGCGCCGTCCTTCCGCAGCTCCATGCTCTGGCTCGGATGAAAGGTGTATTCCTGGGCTGAGGCGGCGACGGCCGGCGAGAAGCGCCAGGCGACGTCGTAGAGCTGCGGCTCCTGGAATACGCCGAAGGAGCGCTCGGCGAACGCCTTGAGCGAGAACCCGCCGTCGCGCACGAAGGCGCGCTCGGTCACCCGGATCCTGTCGATGTTGGCGAGGCTGTAGAGCCGGGCGTGGCCGGGATGGCGCTGCCGGCACATCGCGACGAGGTAGTGGCGGTTGCCGAGCAGCAGCCCGTAGGGCTGCAGGTGCCGGCCGGTGTGCCGATTGGTGCGGCGCTTGCGATAGGCGACATAGACCTCGCGGGCCTGCTTGATGGCGAGCCGGATCGTCTCGATCACCTCGGGCCGGATCGCCGGCCGCGGGCCGGGGCGCATGGCAAGCCCTTCGGCCTGGAGCAGCGCCTCGAGGTCCGGCTCGACCCGGCGCGCCACGTCGGGCCGGAGGCTGCCCTTCACCTTGGCCGCGATCCGCTCCAGCGACTTGGCGCGCGCGCGCAGGTTCTCGCGCTTGAGCAGTGCGACGGTCGCCTCCAGGTCGGCCAGGTCATCGGCGGTCAGGTCGCCGATCGGCCCGAGTGCCGCCGGCGGGATGCGCCAGCACTTGCGACGGTCGTCGCGCACGATCTCCTGGATTTGGGGAAACAGGCGCTGGACCGAATCGCGCATGCGCTGCGCCGTGCGCCGCCCGACCCGGAAGCGACCCTCGATGTCGTCGAGCGTCAGCCCGATGCGCGCGGCCTGCATTTCCAGCGCCAGCTCCATGATCCGGTCGGCCTTCTCGTAGCGCATGCGCTCCCCTTGCCCTGCCAGCCGGTAGCATAGCATGGGTGACCGGATCTGACACGTCCAGATGGTAGAAGAGTCGGCGCTGACCGCACAACCGGCATCCGACAACGACCGGCTCGCGGCGGACGGCAGGGGAGCGTTTCATGACGTCGCGGCTCTTCGCCCTCATTCTCGTTCTGATGCCCGCGCTCGATGGCTGCGTCGCCGCCGGCAACCGCTTCGTCGACCTGGCGCCGGAGCCGGCCGATGCCGGCTACCGCCGGATCGCGCTGCGCTGGACCGGCACCTACCAGGGGACCGAGACGGCGGTCTACCTCAAATCGGCCGAGGATGCCGGCAAGCTCAAGCTGTGCGGCTACTTCGTCCGCACCGGTACTTTCGGCAGCGACCAGCTCGCCCAGCTCTGGCTCGATCAGGGCTTCGTCCTGTCCGGCGACGATCAGCTGGTCAGCGCCACCTTCATCCGGGCGAGGACGCCGCGCTTCAGCAACACCGACGCCGAGGCCGGCTGCGTGCGCGTCGACCTGGCCTGGGACGCGGCCCGTCACGCAGTCGGCCGGCTCGGGCTCAAAGGCGGCGCCGTCACGATCCGCGGCTGAGGCGGGCGCCGGCAGGGCAGACGACCGAGGTTCGGCGTCTCGCACGACTTGAACGATGCGCGCGGGAGGAACGCGGCCGGGCGCAACCTCGTCCGATCTTGGGAGGCATATCGTGGACGACGACATCGCGACGGCACGCCAATGCTTCTGTCTGCTCTGCGCGGGCATGGCCGGTCCTGGGGCCGGTGGGCCGCAATATGCCGCCACTGGCAACTACCGGCTCGACGCGCTGCTCTTCCCGGACACCGACCGCTGGAACGAGGCCGCACCGCTCGGCACACCGGTCGCGGCCAGCTACAGCTTCCTGACGTCCGCCGGCAGCTCAGGCGACAACTTTGGCTTCGCCACCATGAATGAGACCCAGAAAGCCGGCGCGCGCGCGGCCTTCGCATCGTGGGAGGCCGTCACCAACATCCACTTCGTCGAGCTGTCCGGCGGCGCCGACATCCGGCTCGGAACGAACTACCAGGGTTTCGCGTCGGCCGCCTATGCCTACCGGCCGGGCCCGGGCATCGGCGGCGACATCTATCTCAACAATTTCGCGCTGTCCAACCAGGACATGCGCGCCGGTTCGTACGGGCTGCTCACCATGGTGCACGAGATCGGCCACGCGATCGGGCTCAAGCACCCGGGCGACTACAACGCCACCGGCAGCGGCACGGGGCCTTTCCTGCCCGCGGGCGAGGACAACATCAACAACACGGTGATGTCCTACAATGATTTCGGCAACCCCTATCCGAGCGCGCCCAGGCCCTATGACGTCGAGGCCGTCCAGTACCTATATGGCCCCGAGCGCGACACCGGCATCGCCTACAACCAGAGCGGCGACACCCTACGGACGACCGGCGCCGGCGCCGCCGATATCCTGATCGGGATCAACCGCAGCGATGTGCTGTCCGGCGCCGACGGATCCGACACCGTCTTCGGCCAGGACGGCGACGACGTCATTTACGGCAACCGCAATACCGACAGCCTGGACGGCGGCGCCGGCAACGACACGATCTTCGGCGGCCAGAACAACGGACCCGCTGGCGACGATGGCGTGCTGCGTCAGGGCTCCGACACCATTCGCGGCGGCCCGGGCGCCGACATGATCTACGGCAACCATGGTCCGGACCTGCTTTACGGCGACGATGGCAATGACTGGATGCACGGCGGGCAGAACGACGACACCATCTTCGGCGGCGCCGGCAGCGACACGATCAATGGCGGCCTCGGCAATGACAGCCTGATCGGCGGCAGCGGCGACGACGTCTACTACGTCAACACGGCCGACGATTTGGTGGTCGAGCTCGCCGGCGGTGGCAACGACACGATCTTTGCCGCGGTCGCAATCGCTACGCCTGCTAATGTCGAGACCGTGATCGTCACCGGGACCGGCCCGGCACCATCGCCGCCTACGTCGCCGCCGCCGGCACCTCCGCCGTCACCGCCCCCGCCCCCGCCGCCGCCCGCACCGGCCGACGACTATGCCGGCAACGTGACCACGAGCGGCCGCGTCGCGCCGACCGGCGCCGCGCTTGGGCGCATCGACTTTCCCTTCGACCATGACTGGTTCAAGATCGATCTGGTCGCCTTCCACGTCTACGGCCTCGGCGTCAGCGGGCGCAGCACCGGCGGCGGCACGCTGTCGGACCCGGTGCTGACCATGCGCGGACCCAATGGCGAGTTCATCGGCACGACCGACGACGACATCGGCCTCGACCCGGTCGCCGTGTTCTTGCCCTTCGTGACGACCACCTACCATATCGACGTCTACGGCTTCGGCGCGGCGACCGGCACCTACCGGGTCGAGACGCTCGATGCCAGCGCGGCGCCGATTCCGGCGGAGGCGGCCGGGGACGGCGCAACCGAGCTATGGGCGGTGTCCGACGCCGGGGGCGGCAAGGGCGAGCCACCGGCCGAGCCAGGCGAGATACCCGTTGTGCTCGGCCGCTTCCTGACCGCAGCCGAGCTCGACCACGCCAGGCACGCGGCGGACTGGCTGTTGGCGTAGCAGCTGAGCGCAGCGCCGGGGCAGCTTCCGGCACGGATGGAGACCGCACTCGCCCCGGCGCGCGGCAATTCGTCTGCCGCTCGCGCCCCGCAATCGCTATGATCGGACCGGGCTGCCGGCGCAAGGGTTGCCGACGGGCCGGAGGAAAGCCCGTGGGCAGCAGAGCTGAATTCGAGCGGCTGCCCGGCACCGGGCCCGGAACGCGATGAGTGGGGATCGCTACGTGCACGCGCTGAAGCTCGACAACGGTGTGCCGGTTGCCGAAATATCTGGGCTCTTGGCCGTCGTCGATACCGGATCGCCCGCCAGCTTCGGGGCTGTCGGCGCCCTCGCCATCCAAAGTCGAGAGTTCCCGCTGGCTTCCCAGTATCTCGGTGTGGACGTCGGCGCGATCAACCGACACTTGCAATCGCCTGTCGCCGCTCTGATCGGAACGGATATTCTCCGTGAATTCGTCGTCACGTTCGACCTCGGCACCAACACTTTGGTTTTCGAAGCCGGTCGGCTAACGCCTCCGGAGGCGGTCGAGGTGACGGACGTGATGGGTGTGCCGGTCGTCCCAGCACGGCTCGACGGCGTCGATCACTCCATGATTGTCGACACGGGCGCGGCGCTTTCCTATTTGGTGGCGCCGCCGACCGGCGCCGACGCAGCGCTCGGCGAGACAATGGACGACTTCTTGCCCATGTTCGGCAAGTTTCGAACGGAACTGTTTCAGGCCCATCTCACTGCCGGTCGCTCGGCCGGCATTCGGCGCTTCGGGGTTCTCCCTCCACCGCTCGACGGCCTTCTGCGCATGCTCGGCGTCTCCGGACTGATCGGCCTCAATGCGATCGGGTCGGGTCGGCTGGTATTGTCGCTGGGCGGCGGTTGGGCGTCCATCGAGCGGGCTGATTGACGGACTTTCATGCCGACTGCCCATGACAGCTGGGCCGAAGTCTACGACGAGGTGAACCGGCGATCATTCGGCGCCGTTCTCGATGTGCTGACGACCCGGACGGTCGAGTTCGTCGAGCGCATGGCACCTCGCGGGTGCCGCATTCTCGACATCGGTGCAGGTACCGGTCGTCTTGCCCTGCCTCTGGCCGAGCGGCGCTTCCACGTCACCGCTGCCGATCCGTCCCCGGCGATGCTGGCGGTATTGCGGCGTAAGGCGGAGCAACTCGGGATCAGCGGAATTTGCACCGTCACGGCATCCGCGGCAGGCTTGCCGCCGACGCTGCGCGAGGGCCGGTTCGACCTGGCGCTGATGGTGTTCTCGGTCGTCAGCTATCTCGTTTCGACGCGCGAATTTCGCCGGGCCGCCCGCGGCATTTGCGAGGCGCTGGCGCCTGGCGGAAGGCTGCTGATCGATATTCCCAGCATAGCGCTTTTCCGGCCGGCACACTACCGCGATGGCGGCATGGACCGCCGTGTCGCCATCGACGCTGTCGCGGACGGCACCTATCGATATGTCGAGACCACCGCGATCGACGTGGCGGGCGTGCGCAGATCCTATGAAGATCGGTTCCGGCTGCGACGATGGCGGCCGGAAGAGGTCACCGCGGCGCTTGCCGCCGCCGGCCTCGGGCTGGAAGACGACCTGACCGGCGAGTTCATCCGTACCGGCGCCACATACCTGCTGCTCGTCAAGCCGACGCGCGATGGAACGTGAATCCGCCTTGCGTCACACCCCGGCGAGCATCAGCACGAGGCCGAGCACCAGCGGGACGACGGTGAGGATGATGAACAGCTCCAAGATTACCTCCATTTTCCACATGCAGAATCCGGCCCCGGCAGGCGCCGCTTCCTGACGGCGGCCATGGTCGGCCGGCTGGCTAGGCGAGGCCGGCAATCGGCTCCAGGCCGTGATATCGCACCACCAGCTCGTGCCCGCGCCACAGCGGGGTGGCCGGCGCTGCCGGATCGAAGCTGTCGTCGGCGCTCGCCACCGCGACGGAGGCGAAGTTGCCCCGCTTGCCCAGCGCCGCGCACTGGTCGGCGATCGCCGACCAGTTCGCCGGCGGCACCGCCCGCTTCTCCGGGTATCTGGCCGCGCGCACCACCACCCATTCCGGTCCATCGTCGCCGACATACCAGAGCGACGGGTCGACGGCCGGATTGCCCTGCCACGACATCAGCCTGCGGCCCTCGGCCTCGAGCTGCTGGCGCACGATCTGCACCGCGAAGTCCTGCAGCTCCCAATCCGTCATCTCGATGCGCGCGTCGCTGACCAGCGCCACCGGGTCGATCAGTCCGCCGGTGCGCGCTTCGACCAGCCCCCATCCGGGCGTCGCCGGCGACCATGCGCCCGCCCGGAGCCGCATCGGCATCAGGCAGGCACGACCGTTGCAGCCCTCGGCGATCATCAACAGGCCGCCCAGGCTTCCGGGTACCGACAGCCGGCGCGCCACGTCCGCGATGCGGATGAAGAAGAGCTGGTTTCCGAGCCGGAACGACAGGTGCTCGAGGAAGGGCGGCGTCAGATTCGCCTTGAGCCAGAAGTGGATCGACCCCTGCACCCGGCCGTTGAGATGACGGCCGGCCGCTTGCCAGCAGCGGGCGAACTCCTGCGATATGGTCTGCATTTCGATCGCGTGCATGTCTCCACCCCGCGGCATCGGATGCCCGGGCCGGCGCCGCGACCCCGGCGCGGCGCGGGCCTCAGAACCGGAGCCGCTTGAGGCGCCGTGCCGCGGTCACGATCAGGCCGTCGTCGGCGACCACGAGATAGCTGTCGAGCTTGGGCGCGAGCCGGGCATAGGCGCGGCGGCCGAGCGCGTCCGCGGCCCTCTGCCGCGCCGCCCTATCCATGAACAGCACGCTCGCCCCGCCGCGCCGGCGCTCATGGCCGAACTCCAGGAGCGCCTCGATCGCGACCTGGGGGATGCTGCGCTGCTGAACCCGGGCGCGGGCATGGGCCGTGTAGTGCATGGCTGCCTCCGGTGATGAAGGGTTGCCGGAGGCTAGCCTGCGGACGTGACAGAAACGGTCATATCAGGCTTGGCGCCCGATAGGGCCCGGAACCCATGTGACCGAATCTGACCTGGGTCGCGCCTAAATTCCCCTCCAGCCGGGGCGGGGTGCCCGGGCCAGAGGAGGAAAAGACATGACCCATCAAGCCTTCATCGGGAACCTGCAGCTGGGCGGGCCCTGGACGAGCGGCGCGCTGACGATCTGGCCGCTGATCGGCGGCGGGGCGGGCGAGCGCGACTACGCCACCCTCGACGAGGCGCTGGCGACCGGGCGCTTCCAGGTCGGCGAGGTGGGCGAGGCCGGCACCGTGCCCGAGCTCAAGGTCGACAATCGCCTCGACCGGCCCGTGCTGCTGCTCGATGGCGAGGAGCTGATCGGCGCCAAGCAGAACCGGGTGCTCAACCTCACGATCATGGTGCCGGCCAATGCCGAGCTGACCATCCCCGTGTCCTGCGTCGAGGCCGGGCGCTGGCGCTATGCCAGCCGCGGCTTCCGTTCCTCCGGCCGCACGCAGTTCGCCCGCGGCCGGGCGCGCAAGCTCGGGCAGGTGTCATTCTCGCTGCGCGAGCGCGGCCAGGCCCACGCGTCGCAAGCCGACGTCTGGAACGAGATCGACGGCAAGGCCCGGCGCATGGGCGTGCTGTCCGACACCGGCGCCATGTCCGACATCTACAGGGCGAAGGAGGACGAGCTCGCTTCCATGACCGCCGCGCCAAGCCACGAAGGCCAGGTCGGCGCCGTGTTCGCCATCGCTGGCCGCATCGCGGGCGTCGAGCTGTTCGAGCGGGCCGAAATCTATGCCCGCCTCGCGGCCAAGATCATCTCCAGCTATGCGCTCGACGCGCTCGACACCGAGGGTTTGGATCGCCGCCCCCAGATCGACGAGCCCGCCGCGTTCCTCAAGGCCGTCGCCGCGGCAACGGGAGAGCGGCGCAAGGCGATCGGCCTTGGTGACGACATCCGCATCGACGGCGGGGAGCTGGTCGGCGCCGGCCTGGAGGTCGACGGTGTGCCGGTGCACCTCGTGGCATTTGCGGCCTCGGTCGCGGGGCAGGCACAGACGCCGATGCCCGGCTTCGATTGAGGCGACCATTTCTGACACTGTCGTGGCCGATCATGCGGCCGAGCCAGGCGCGAGGGGAGACAATAGATGCAGACCATAAGCGGTGCGATCGCCCTCGCGATCAACCAGATAATGACCTTGATCTTCCTGCTGATCGTCGGGCGGGTGATCTACGATCTGGTGCTCGTGCCGAACCTGTCCCTGGTGCTGACGCTCCTCGCGGCCGGCGCGGCCACTGTCATCGCGTGGGTGATTTTCAGGATCATGCGCCGGCGTCGGCGGGAAGCCGACCGGCGCCTCGAAGAGATCGTGCGCACCGAGCGCGCCCGGATCGAGCGCAAGGCCGGGCGGGAGGCGCTCAAGCAATACCTGCTGCCGGGCTGGGAGCTGCCGCCCGAGGGGCTGCCGCGCCGGATCGGCGAGAGCGGCGACGACTGACATGGCGCGTCGATCGCGGCGGCGCCGGGCAATTCCGCGCGCAGATCGGGCACCGGAAACTCTCGAGCTCTTTGCCGACAGCATTCCATCCCGATCGACATCCGTGAGCCGAATCGAGCTGCACAGGAACGCCCTGATCTACGAGGGCGACGATGGCTGGATCTGTCTCGGCCGTTGGGATCGGCTGTTCGGCTGCTGGCAGGGCGAGACGCCGCGCCAGGTCGCCCGCATGACCTTCATGGATCCCTGGGATCTGGCGCTCGGCTCCGACGGCGAGGCGGCCGTCGATGCCTATCGGCGCCTGATACCGGCCGACGCGCGCGACCTTGCCGAGAGTTTCGACGACCTCGAATGGCCGATCCTCGATGCCATCTGGCACGTCCCCGGCTTCGCCGCCTTCGCCGCGCGCGAGCTGGAGACGATCGGCCCTGGCTACATCACGCTCGCCCACCGTGTCGCCCAAACGTTCGGCTGGGCGGCCTGGGTGCCGCTACCGGTCTTCCGCGAGATGATGACCTGCAGGCGCCACACGCTGTTCGAAAACATCGTGCCGGATGTCGACGGCAGGCTGTTCAACCGGATCGCCAGCCACAGCCGCTGGTGTGACTGGGGCGGCTTCGACCGCGAGATCGACGGGCTGATCGATTGCGTACGCTCGCCGGTCAAGGCGCGCCTGCTGCTGAGCCTCGATCTGCCCGGGGGGCGCAAGGAGGAAGGCTGGGCGACCGATTGGGACGTCGTCTGGGCGATGGCCTTGCTGCCGGACGACGCCGTCGGCCCAGGCATCGTCGCGCTGACGCGCAAGTCATGGACTATACTGGCAATCGACGACGTGATCCGCACCGCCGAACGCTGCTCGCCCGAGCTTCGCCAAAGGGCCGCCCAATCGGCGCGCGCGCTGCGCGACCCCGACCAAGTATCCGATTGGGCCGACCGTTGGATGCAGGTGCTGGCGCCGCACGCGCCCATGCCGAAGCCGCCCTTTGCCGGCACGTCGCGGCTTGTCCCGCTCGACAGTTACGACAAGCTGCGCGCCGAGGGCGAGCAGATGGCGCACTGCGTGCGCGTCTATGGCCATCACGTGCTGGCCGGCACCACTTACGTCTATCGCTGGCTCGGGCCGCCGCGCGCGACCGTCGCCCTGTACCGGAGCGGCCGGGGCGAGAAGTGGCGCCTCGGCCAGGTCAAGGGGCACGGCAATGCCGAGCTGCCGGCGGCGGTGGTCGAGGAGGTCGGGAAGGAACTTTGTTTAATGGCGGACGCGCCAATTGCCGGGCGCGGTCGTAGTTGAGTTACGATTGCAACCACTCTTTGAAAGTCCCTTGATCTGTGCTGGCATAGCGGCGGCGGATGCTGAGGGCGAGAAGGTCCAGTTGGCTGCAAGAAGAGTTCAGTGATCTTGGTATGGCACGCCCACAACGATGTCACCTGAGATTTGAGGGCTATGCGGCGGCATCGGAAAATATGATGCGGAGCGCCTCCTTCAGGTTTTGGTGCAGAATCCACCTCCACTCGCCACCGCTCCGTGGCGGTGCCATCCGAGCTATCAGGGTGACCTTGTCATGTCCCGATGGAATTTTTCGGTCCATGGCTTGCGCGAGAGCCCACGCTAAGCTTCCATACTGAATGTTGGCTTCGCGATGGGAAGGCAATCCCACGGCCTCGGCCATGGCGCGCGCCGTGATGGACGGCCGTAGCAGGTGCGCCTTAAGCATTGCAGCCCGGCGTGGCGTTAGATTGATGTTCCGCAGTCCAAGGAGATATTCCTCGACCGATGGGGTCGGATTGCTGCCAACTCCAACGGGGTCTGTCGGATCGATTGCTGTTCTTTTCATCGGTGCCAGGTCTTATGGATTTTTGCTGAGCCTGCGCACAATCCGCTTCTGTCCATGATTTTTCACATCGCGGAGTACGATTCAATAGCCGCCTGCCGAAGGCTGCACGGATCGAAGTTGATTGGCCCCTCGCTCTCGCGCTGGTCCTCTCAAGCCGGACTGCCCATGCTTGGTTTTGACGCACATTTGCGGTTGGCTGTATGCGTCAACTGGGGAGATGGAACGCGGCAATGTCCAACGAAACCTGGACCAAGCTCGACATCTCTGCCGGGAATCGCGCGACACCTGGGGCCTCCGGCGCCCACGGGCCTTTCCGGTCGGGCGCGGCGTGTGGCGCGCGCGCCGGTCGTTCATGTCGAACTGGGCGACCCCGCTCCGCTCCTTGCGCCGTCTTATACGCCACTGTCCCGACATCGTGATTGTCGCCGGCGAGGTCGACGTGTCGGCGACGCCCTTCACCGCCTATCTGATCCACGGGCGCAGCATGCGCCGCTGGGACATGCCGGACGACATGGTCGACCGGCCGGCGCGACTCGAGCACGAGGATGGCGAATCCTTCTTCGCCGCCTACCAGCCCGAGATCATGCTGTGGCTTCTGGAGCACTGGCGAGGCGAGGCGATCGGGCGGGTCGCGCGGCCTGGTGCCTGCCGGCCATGACCGTTTCGGACACGCTCGCGTGGTGCGATGGATGAGCCCATGAACGCCAAGACCAGCCTCTGCCATCCGCTCCGCATCGATGCTGTGACCGCGCCTGGCGGCGGGCAGATCGGCATGACCCTGTGCCCGGGCAAAGTGAAGCCGAGATCGGTCAGCGGCCCATGGGCGCGCGACTTGATCGCCGACATCGATGCCATCCGCGCCTGGGGCGCCGGCGCGGTCGTCACGCTGATGGAGAGCCACGAGCTCGAGGCCGTGGGCGTCGCTGGCCTGGGCGAGCGGGTCGAGGAAGCGGGGATCGAATGGCATCACCTGCCGATCCGCGACGTCGACGTGCCCGATCGGGCGTTCGAGGATCTCTGGCTCTATGCCGGCCATCGGCTGCGCCGGCGGCTCTCCGCGGGCGGCTCTCCGCGGGCGGCAGCGTTCTGCTGCATTGCATGGGCGGGCTGGGGCGCACCGGCACGATCGCCGTGCGGCTCCTGGCCGAGCTCGGCATGCCGGCGGACGACGCGCTGGCCGCGGTGCGCCGGGCGCGGCCGGACACGGAGGAAACGACTGCGCAGGAGCGCCATACGCTGGCGACGCGTCCGCTTCGGGACGATGCCTGGCTCGACCGCGCGCTCGGCGCGCTCGCCGCCGGCATGGGCGGCGGCCAGAGCGTTGATCGCGCATGCTCCGTGGCTTCGCACGGCCAGGGCTGGGTCGGCGAGGAGGCGCTCGCCATCGGCCTCTACGCCGCGCTTGTCGCGACGAGCTTTCCGGATGCGCTTACGACGCCGCCAACCACGACGGCGACAGCGACTCCACCGCCTCGATCGCGGGCCAGCTCTACGGCGCCGCCCACGGATTGGCCGATCTGCCTCATGATTGGGCGCGGCGACTTGACGTGCTTGGGCTGCTCTCGAGGATATTGGCTAAGTTATACCAACCGGCGCTGATCAGAACCCATGAGCCCAATCACGCATTCCGAGAGACATGATGCGCCAGGGCTGAGCGACGAGCTTGTTCCAGGCGTCGCAGCAGTGATCGACGATGTCCTCTGCCGATGTGAAGACGCGGTTGGAGAGCCAATTGTCGCGCATGAACTGCCAGGTGTTCTCGGTCGGGTTCAGTTCGGGCGACTTGGGCGGCAGGAGCATGATGGAGATGTTGGCGGGCCGCTCGAGCTTGTCTGAGGCGTGCCAGCCGGCCTGATCGAGCAGCAGGACGGCATGGGCGTCGTCAGCGACGGCCTGGGAGATCTCGGCGAGCTGCAGGTTCATCGCCGCGGTGTTGCAGAAGGGCAGGACCAGACCCGCCGCCTTGCCTTCAGCCGGGCAGATTGCGCCGAAGATGTAGGTCGAGTGCGTGCGCTGGTCGTGTGGGGCGACCGGCCTGGTACCGCGCCGGGCCCAGCGCCGGGTGATCTTGTTCTTCTGGCCAACCCGGGCTTCGTCGGCGAACCAGATCTCTATGCGCTTGCCTGCCGCCGCGCCGCGCGCGATCTCCGCCAGACGGGCCGGGAAGTCTT
>Ga0194121_10007941_pt1 | contig 13633 bp, 15 predicted proteins | sample TA2MahCa50mmetaG_FD_148609 | JGI IMG/M metagenome (GOLD analysis project Ga0194121, IMG submission 148609) | Freshwater microbial communities from Lake Tanganyika, Tanzania - TA2015020 Mahale Deep Cast 50m | ecosystem: Environmental > Aquatic > Freshwater > Lake | place: Tanzania: Lake... | reverse complement strand
CGCTTCTGTTTGGCCAGTTACCTGACCCTGCCGTTTCGCACCCCGTCGCTGGACGACGGGCTGATCCCGGCGGTCGAGAAGGGGCTGGCCGCCACCCAACGCCTGGGCCTGCTGGGGGCGTCGGTCACCCAGCACCCCCAGTTCGCTGAGCTGCTGCAGTGGTTGGACCAAGACCGCTTTGAGGGCACCCGGGTGAGCGTCAGCTCGGTGCGCGCCGCCACCGTGACCCCCGAGCTGGGCCGCATCCTGGCCAAGCGCGGCAGCAAATCACTGACGATCGCGATCGAGAGCGGCAGCGAGCGCATGCGCCGCGTGGTCAACAAAAAACTCGACACAGGCGAGATCTTCGCCGCCGCCCGCTACGCCAAAGATGGGGGCCTGAGCGCTCTCAAGCTCTACGGCATGGTCGGCCTGCCCACTGAAGAGCAGGCCGATGTGGAGGCCACCGCCGATCTGCTGCTGGCCATCAAGAAAGCCACTCCCGGCCTGCGCCTGAGCCTGGGGGTGAGCACCTTTGTGCCCAAGGCCCACACCCCCTTCCAGTGGGAAGGGGTGCGCCCCGAAGCCGAACAGCGCCTCAAGCTGCTGGCCAAGCGGCTCAAACCCAAGGGCATTGAGTTGCGGCCCGAGAGCTATGGCTGGAGCGTGATCCAGGCGCTGCTGTCCCGCAGCGACCGGCGCCTGGCCCCGGTGATCGCTGCCGCCCGCGGTCAGCACGAGAGCCTGGGGGGCTGGAAGCGCGCCTACAAGGCCGTGCTCAAGGGCGAGGCAGCCAGCCTGAGCACCCAGGTGTCCCGCATCTGGCAAGCCCAGCTCCCGCCCCCTTGGGAGGAGGTCATTCACAGCTGCTGGAGCAGCGAGCAGGTGCTGCCGTGGCAGCACCTGCAAGGACCCCTACCGACGGCGACGCTGGCCAGACACCGGGGCGAGGCCCTGGCCTAATCGAACACGGCCGTACGGCCGCGATAGACCATCACCTCACGGCGCAGGTGCAGCCGCAGAGCCCGTGCCAGGGCCAGACGCTCACAGTCGCGCCCCTTGCGAATGAGGTCATCAATCTCATCGCGATGGCTCACCGCCACGGTGCTCTGCTGAATGATCGGCCCGTCATCGAGATCTTCGGTGACGTAGTGCGCAGTGGCGCCGATCAACTTCACCCCACGCTCCCAGGCGCGGTGGTACGGCTGGGCACCCTTGAAGGCCGGCAGAAACGAGTGGTGAATGTTGATCACCCGGTGGTCCTGGGGGCCGCCGCTCTGGAAGCCCTTCAGAAAATCACCGCTGAGCACCTGCATGTATTTGGCCAGCACCACCAGCTCGATGCGGTGCTCGGCCAGCAGCTGCAGCTGCCGCGCTTCGACCTGAGCCTTGGTTGCCTGATCAATCGGCAAATACTCGAACTGCGCACCAAAAGCTTCTGCCTCAACCTGCAGATCGCTGTGATTGCTGATCACCAGCGGCACCTGCATGGGTAGCTCGCCCGCCTTGGTGCGCCACAACAGGTCCAGCAGGCAGTGGGCCTGCTTGCTCACAAAGATGGCCACCCGCGGTGGCACGTCAGAGAAGTGCACCTGACCCTCGCCCCCGAGGCGCTCGGCCAGCGCCGCTACCGCTGGTGTGATCGCCTGCCGCGGCAGGCCAAAACCCTCCAGCAACCACTCGATGCGGCTCAAAAACAGGCCCGCGCCGACGTCGGTGTGGTGATCGGCGTGGCGGATGTTGCCGCCGTTGGCCGCCACCCAGCCCGACAGCTCGCTGACCAGCCCGGGGCGATCAGGACAGATCAGCTGCAGGATCGCCGTAGGGGTGCTCATGCCACAGGTCCACCGCAACTGCATGCGTAGCACCTGAGGCGCCGTGCGGCGAGAGCTGCCGTGATTGCAAGCGGCTACAGAGCGTCAGCAACCAGCCCAGGGGCCGATACAGTCACGCCCACGCGCGACCCAACCCCCGTTGACCATGACCGCCGTTTCGACCACCGTGCTGCAGCAGCTGCGCCGCCTGGCCCTTCTGCTGGTCGGGGCTGTGCTGTGCTTCGGGCTCACCGCCTGTGGCGAGGCCAAGGCCAAAACCCCGGTGCTCAGCGCCGCTGACATCGCCATCATTGAGCGCCAGGCTGAAGGCTTTCTGGCTGCTCGCGACCGCCTGCCTGAACTCGCGGCGCTGGTCAACGAGAAGGACTGGACCTTCACCCGCAACCTGATTCGCGGGCCGATGCAGGAGGTGGGTCGTCAGATGTACGTGATCAACGAGCATCTGCTGCCCGCCGACCGTGCCGAAGCCTCCCAACGGGCCAACAACCTCAAAACGGCTCTCGCCCAGCTCGATGAGGCCGCCGTCCTTCAGGACGCCGACAAATTGCGCAAGGGCTACATCAAGGTCGCCAGCGGCTTCGGCCTCTATGCCCAGATGCTGCCCGCCCAGGTTCAGGAAGATCTCAAGCAGACCTGATCCTGAGCAGCACCACCAGCCGCCAGGTCCTGATCATCGGAGGCGGCATCATCGGCCGCAGCGCCGCCTGGCACCTGCAGCAGCGGGGGCACCAGGTCAGCCTGGTCGATCCTGATCCTGCTGGGCATGACCCCAGGGCCGGCAGCATGGCGGCCCTGGGGGTGCTGATGGCGCAGGTGTTTCACCGCGCCAGTGGCCGGTCCTGGCGCCTGCGCCAACGCAGCCTTGCCTTGTGGGAGCAATGGATCGCGCAACTGCAGGCCCAGGGCCATCCGGTTGAGCTCAGGCGCGGCCTGCTGCTGCTGGCCAGCAGCCCCGAAGAACTGCAGCGTCAGCAGCTCCTGGTGCGGGAGCGGCAGGCCATGGGGCTTCCGCTGGAGTTGTGGCCGGCTGAACGCCTGACCACCCTGCAACCGCTGCTGCCCCCGGCGCTGGGGGCACTGTGGTCGCCAGCCGATGCTCAGCTCGACCCGCAGCCGGTGCTGCAGGCGCTACGGGTCGAGCTGGAGCGGCTCGGCACGCAGCTGCACCGCGAAGCCGCAACGGCGCTGCAGGCCCAGGGCGATGGTCAGTGGCGCGTGCACTTGCGCGATGGCAGCGACCTGAGCAGCCCTGTGGTGGTGATCTGCGCCGGCGCCGGCACGCCAACCCTGCTGCGGTCGCTGGGCATGGCCGCCCCGCTGGAGCCGGTGCTCGGTCAGGCCCTAGAGCTGGGTCATGCCCCGCGGCAGCCGGCCTGGAGCTGGAGCCCCAACTGGCCTGCCGCGGCCGTTTGGCAGGGCATCAACCTGGTGCCCAGGCCCGACGGCCGGCTGTGGCTGGGAGCCACCCTTGAGCCTGGTCACCAAGCCGGCGCCGCTGCCCTCGAGACCATGGCCAGCCTCAACGGCCAGGCGCCGGGCTGGTTGCAGCAGAGCCAGAGGCTGCGGCAATGGCAGGGTCTGCGCCTGCGACCCCAGGGCCGCCCGGCACCCTGGCTGGAGCAGTTGGCTCCAGGACTGCTGCTGGCAGCAGGTCACTACCGCAATGGCCTGTTGCTGGCACCCGCCACCGCCGAATGGATCAGCGCACAGGTTGAAACGGGCTGAAGGCAGAGACTGGATGGCATGGCCTTAACGGACCCCTAACCTGCGGAAACCGGTCCCCACCTCATGGCGCTACCCGCTGCCCGCCGATCGATTACCACAACCAGCCCTGCTCTGGCCAAAGCTGCTCTGGCTCTGGGCAGCACTGCTGGGCTGCTGGCGCTAGCGGCCTGCGGGGGACCGTCTGCCTCGCTGCAAGGTGCCGGCGCCAGCTTTCCGGCGGGCATCTACCAGCGCTGGTTCAGCGATCTGGCAGGCCAGGGAGTGCGCGTCAACTACCAGTCGGTCGGATCCGGCGCAGGTGTACGCCAGTTTCTGGCGGGCACGGTCGACTTCGGCGCCAGTGATGCGCCGCTGAAAGCCGATGACATCAAGGCAAGCCAGCGTGGCGTGGTGCAGTTGCCGCTGACCGCCGGCGCCATCGCCGTGGCCTACAACCTGCCGGGATGCACCCTCAAGCTGAGCCAGGCCCAACTGGTCGATGTGTTTCTGGGCAAGATCACCAACTTCAAGCAGCTCGGCTGCGCTGATCAGAAGGTGCAGGTGGTGTTCCGCTCCGACGGATCGGGCACCACCTACAACTTCACCCGTTCACTGTCGGCCTTCAGCCCCAGCTGGGCCCAAGGCCCCGGCAGCGGCAAATCGGTGAACTGGCCCACGGGCATTGGCGCCAAGGGCAACGAAGGCATCGCCGCCAACCTGCTGCAAACCAAAGGGGCAATCGGCTATGTCGAAGCCTCCTATGTGCGTGGGCCCCTGCAGGCCGCAGCGATTGCCAACCGCGGCGGACAACTCGCCTCACCCGATGCCGCCAGCGCCAGTCGCGCCCTGGCCGGCATCAACCTGGGCCCCGACCTGACCGGCAGCGACCCCAACCCCAGCGCCGGCTACCCGATTGTCACCTTCACCTGGGTGCTGCTGTACAAGAGTGGCAATGGCGCCAAACTGCCGGCGCTGCAAAAAGCCTTTGGCTACGCGCTGAGTGAACAGGCGCAAGCCGAAGCGCCGGAGCTGGGCTACATCAGCCTGCCGGCGCCAGTTCTGCAACAGGCCCGCCAAGCCCTAACGAGCGTCGGTCCCTGAACCCTGCGCGGATCAGACCATGGTCATGACCATGGTCACAAAGCCAAAGACAACCAAAAAAGGCTGCCATCGAGCCGCTTGAGCGCGCCACCGCCACCAACGACAAAGCCCCCTGAACGGGGGCTTTGCGTTAGGCGTTATTTGCTCTCGGTGAACTCGGCGTCGATGACATCGTCGCCGCCGCTACTGCTGCCAGCAGCGGCGGCGCCTTCACCATTGCCACCCGGGGTGGCACCACCAGCCGCACCGGCCTGCTGATACACAGCAGCACCAGCGGCATAGAGGGCCTGCTGCAGGGTCTCGAGCTCGGACTTCATGGTGTCGAAGTCCTCTTTCTCGATCGCCTCCTTGAGCTTGGCCGACGAGGCCTCCACCTTGGCCTTGTCTTCGGCGCCCACCTTGTCGCCCAGCTCACCAAGCTGCTTGTCGGCTTGGTACACGAGGGTTTCAGCCTGGTTCTTCAGGTCGATCTTCTCGCGCTTCTCCTTGTCAACGGCGGCGTTGGACTCGGCGTCCTTGACCATCTTCTCGACCTCGGTCTCGCTGAGGGTCGAGGCCCCGGTGATCGAGATGCTCTGCTCCTTGCCGCTGCCCTTGTCTTTGGCAGTGACGCTGAGGATGCCGTTGGCGTCGATGTCGAAGGTGACTTCGATCTGGGGCACGCCGCGGGGAGCCGGGGGGATGCCGTCGAGGCGGAAGGTGCCCAGCGACTTGTTGTCGCTGGCCATCTCGCGCTCGCCCTGCAGCACGTGGATCTCCACGTTGGTCTGACCGTCCACGGCGGTGGAGTAGGTCTCCGACTTCTTGGTCGGGATCGTGGTGTTGCGGGGAATCATCTTGGTCATCACCCCGCCCAGGGTCTCCACACCCAGCGACAGGGGCGTGACGTCGAGCAGCAGGATGTCCTTGACCTCACCGGCCAACACGCCGCCCTGAATGGCGGCACCCACGGCCACCACCTCGTCTGGGTTCACCGTCTGGTTGGGATCCTTACCGGTGGTGCGCTTGACCAGCTCGAGCACCGCAGGAATGCGGGTCGAACCGCCCACCATCACGATCTCGTCGAGCTCAGAGGAGCTGAGCTTGGCGTCCTTGAGCGCCTGCTCCACCGGCACGCGGCAGCGGTCGATCAGCTTGCTGGCCAGCTCCTCGAACTTGGCGCGGGTCAGGGTCAGATCGAGGTGCTTGGGGCCCTCGGGGGTGGCCGTGATGAACGGCAGGTTGATCTCGCTCTGGGTGGCGCTGGAGAGCTCGATCTTGGCTTTCTCGGCAGCCTCGGTGAGGCGCTGCAGCGCCTGCTTGTCGGCGCGCAGGTCGATGCCCTCGTTGGCCTTGAAGCTGTCGGCCAGGTGATCGACGATCACCTTGTCGAAGTCGTCGCCGCCCAGGTGGGTGTCACCGCTGGTGGAGAGCACTTCAAACACGCCGTCGCCCACCTCAAGCACCGACACGTCGAAGGTGCCGCCGCCCAGGTCGAACACCAGGATGCGCTCGTTGCTCTTCTTGTCGAGGCCGTAGGCCAGGGCCGCCGCGGTGGGCTCGTTGATGATGCGCAGCACCTCAAGGCCGGCGATCTTGCCGGCGTCCTTGGTGGCCTGGCGCTGGGAGTCGTTGAAGTAGGCCGGGACGGTGATCACCGCCTGGGTGACGGTCTCACCGAGATACTTGCCGGCGTCTTCGGCCAGCTTGCGCAGCACCTGGGCGCTCACCTCCTCGGGGGCGAACTGCTTGCTCAGCACCGGGCACTTGACCTTGACGTTGGCGCCAGCTTTCTCAACGCCATAGCTCACTTCCTTGGACTCCTCGTTGACCTCGTCAACGCGGCGGCCGATGAAGCGCTTCACCGAATAAAAGGTGTTCTCGGGGTTCATCACCGCCTGGCGCTTGGCGATCTGACCCACCAGCTGATCCTGGTTCTTGGTGTAAGCGACCACCGACGGGGTGGTGCGGAAGCCCTCGGCGTTGGCAATCACGGTGGGCTTGCCGCCCTCCATGACAGCCACGCAGCTGTTGGTGGTTCCGAGATCAATACCGACAACCTTGCCCATGGGACTCCACCTCCGCGGGTGATGAATGCAGACTGCGAGCATCCTCATCAGCCAGGCCCTGCTGGGGCTAGGTGTGGTTGCCGAACCGTGAGCGCACCGCCCGTGAACGCCCCAACCCTGATCAGCGGCAGCACCGCCATCGTGGGCGTGCTGGGCGACCCGGTGCGGCATTCGCTGTCACCGGTGATGCAGAACGCCGCCCTGGCCGCCATGGGGCTCGACTGGGTGTTTCTGGCCCTGCCCACGCCGGCCGATCAGCTGCCCGCGGTGGTGAGCGCACTGGACGCCCTGGGTTGCCGCGGCCTCAACGTCACCATTCCCCACAAGCACAACGTCGCAGGCCTGTGCCGCAGCCTCAGCCCGCTGGCCGAGAGGCTGGGGGCCGTGAACGTGCTGGTACCGCTGGAGGGCGGCGGCTGGCATGGCACCAACACCGACGTCGAAGGCTTCTGCGCGCCCTTGCGCCGCCAGGACAGCGATTGGACGGGCAAGCGGGCGGTGGTGCTGGGCTGCGGCGGCAGCGCCCGGGCCGTGGTGGCCGGCCTGGTGGAGCTGGGCTTCACCAGCATCCAGCTGGCGGGCCGGCGGGCTGAAGCCCGCGGCCGTTTCGTGGGCGACTGCCAGAGCTGGGCACCCCAGCTGCAGGCCCTGAGCTGGACCCCCGCCGACGGGTTCATGTCGGCCCTGGGTTCGGCCGTGGAGCACGCCGATCTGGTGGTCAACACCACCCCCGTGGGGATGGTCTCCGCCAGCCAGCCCGAGGCTGAGCTCGCCTGCCCCCTGAACGCCGCTGAACTGGCAGCGCTCCAATCAGAGACCACGGTCTACGACATCATTTACACGCCAAGGCCCACCCAGCTGCTGCGCCAGGCCGCAGCGCGCAACTGCCGCTGCATCGACGGCGTCGACATGCTGGTCGAACAGGGGGCTGCCGCCCTGCGCCTGTGGAGCCGCCGCGACGATGTACCGGTCGCGCTCATGCGCCAAGCACTGCTCGAGCAACTGCCATAGCCTGCTGCCATGACTGCACCGCCGATCTGGCAGCGCCTGCTCGCCGCCGCTGCCTACCTGCTGCCGTGGAGCGACGCCATTCCGTTTGGCCGTTCGCTGTTTGGCCTGTGGCCAGCGCTGCAGTGGTTGAGCGCGCCGGCACTGCCGGTGGCCCTGCTGCAGCAGGTGGTGCCGTTCGGCAGTTTTGTGCTGTTTCTGGTGCTGTTCCTGGCTGTGGTGCGCAACAGCCGGGTGCCGTATCTGATTCGCTTCAGCGTGCTGCAGGCGATCCTGCTCGACATCGTGCTAGTGCTGCTGTCGCTGGTGTTCAGCGTGCTGCTCGCACCGCTGGGGGCGGGCTTTGCCCTGCGCACCCTCAGCAACACCGTGTTCCTGGGGGCGCTGCTGCTGGTGCTGTTCGGCGTGATCGAAAGCCTGCGGGGCAAGGAAGCCGACATCCCCACGGTCTCAGAGGCCGTGAGGATGCAGCTCTACTGACTGATAAGTTGGTTGATCCGTCGCTGGTGGGATCCACCGCCGGCCACTGCCCTGTTCCTGAGGCGACCATGACGCAGCCCTATTACGAAACCATGTACATCCTTCGTCCGGACATTCCGGAAGAGGAGGTTGAAACCCATATCGCCAAGTACCGCGATGTGATCACCGAGGCAGGCGCAGAGGTGCTCGATTGCCAGATGCGCGGCAAGCGCCGCCTGGCCTATTCGATCGCGAAGCACCGCGAAGGCATCTATGTGCAGCTCAACCACAACGGTGACGGCCAGCAGGTGTCGGTTCTCGAGCGCGCCATGCGTCTCTCCGAAGACGTGATCCGCTACCTCACGGTCAAGCAGGACGGCCCCATGCCTGCACCCCGGGCCCTGCCCACGGTGAACAGCGAAGCGGCTCCGATGGAGCCCGCCAACGCCTGATCTGCTGTTCAGATCAAGGCCAGCTGTGGCTCAGCGACGATTGAACCGCTGAGCCATTGGCTGTAAGGTCCGCCCATGGAAGCGGACCCCCGGCTGGAACTTCTGGCACAGACCCGGGCTCGCATTGCCGAAATGGAAAAGCTCCTGGAGGAGCTTCCCGGCATGTTTGAGGCCAAATTCAAACAGCGGCTGCAACCGTTGCTCGAGCAACAGCAGCAGTTGCTCCATGACAACGCTGCGCTGCGTCAGCAGCTCAAGGCATTGCGCGGTGCTGAGCAGCCACAGGGCCAGCGCCGCTTGCTGGCCCTACCCGGTCGCCGCCTGCGGGCTGTGGTTGATCCGACCGTCAGCGATGGCGATGACGCGCCGCCCACAGCCGCGTCGGCAGGCCCCACACATAAATGAAGCCCTCTGCAGCGCGGTGATCGAACTGATCACCCCGGTCGTAGGTCGCCATCGCATCGACGTAGAGGCTGTCAGCGGCTGAGCTGCGGCCCACGACGGTGGCATTGCCTTTGTGCAGTTTGACCTTGACGCTGCCATTGACGCTGCTCTGGGTGCGTTCGATGAAGCCGTCGATCGCGTCCTTGAGCGGCCCGAACCAAAGGCCCTGGTACACCAGATCGGCCCACTGCTGCTCAAGCTGTCGCTTGCTGCGCAGCACATCGGCCGCCAGGGTCAGGCTTTCGAGCTCCTGGTGGGCCTTGATCAACAGCAACAGCCCCGGGGTTTCGTAGATCTCGCGGCTCTTGATGCCGACCACACGGTTTTCGATCATGTCGAGCCGGCCGAAGCCATGTGCTCCGGCCAGGGCATTGGCGCGGCGGATCAGGCTGACCGGATCGAGCCGCACCCCATCGATACTCACGGGGTAGCCGTGTTCAAAACCGATCTCCACCACCTGGGGCTGATCGGGAGCCGCAGCGACGCTCACGGTCAGGGCATAGATCTCTTCGGGGGGCTCCACATTGGGATCCTCCAGGGGACCTGCTTCGATCGAGCGTCCCAACAAGTTGAGATCGATCGAATAGGGCGACGTCTTGCTCACCGGTGAAGGAATGCCGCAGCGCTCGCCATAGGCAATCGTTTCCTCGCGGCTCATGCCCCACTCGCGCGCCGGGGCCAGCACCTTGAGATCGGGCGCCAAGGCACCGATCGCCACGTCGAAGCGCACCTGGTCGTTGCCCTTACCCGTGCAGCCATGGGCGACAGCATCGGCACCCACCTCGCGGGCGATCTCCACCAGACGGCGGGCGATCAGCGGCCGCGCCAGGGCGGTGCTCAGGGGGTAGCGCCCTTCGTAGAGGGCATTGGCACGGATCGCTGGGAAGGCAAATTCGGTGATGAAGGGCTCGATCAGGTCGCCCACGATCGACTGGCTGGCCCCGGAATCGAGGGCCTTGCGTCGAATCGGCTCGAGCTCATCACCCTGGCCCAGATCGGCGGCGAAGGTGATCACCTCCTCCACGCCCCACTCCTGCTTCAGGTAGGGAATGCAGACGCTGGTGTCGACACCACCCGAATACGCCAGCACGGCCTTCTTCGCCCGACCCATCAGAGCTCACTCGCCTTGGACTGCTGCGATTCTCCATCGTCGCCGGCGCCCCGGTCCGGCAGGCGCCATTTGCTGGCCAGCCACAGCAGCACCGCCACGGGCGGCAGCACCACCAGAGCCAGGGCCCAGGCTGGGTTGGGCAGCAACGGCTGCGGCCAGCGCTCACCAGCGGCCACCAGGACAGCGCTGAGCATCAGGCTCAGGGCGCCGTAGCGCAGCAGCTCCAGCAGGGGTGAACGCGCCATGGAGCTCTGCAGGCCAGACCGCTAATCTGTTGGATTGGCCCAAGTGTGGCGTACCCCATTCATGAGCAAGCTTGCAACCAGCGGCAGCAGCCAGCTCGACAGCATCAACCCTTCGCTGACCCGCTATGGCCGCGAAGAGCCCGCACCGGTGCTGCCCCTGCGCGATGAACCCGACCTGCTGAGCTGGCTCGAGACCAGCGGTCGTTTGGTGGCCGAAGAGGAAACCGCCAGCACCGATGTCAGCACGGTTGAAGAGGAAGAGCTCTCGGCGCTGATGGGCGAAAAAGAGGACTACAACCAGCCTGATGAGCAGGCTGAGGAAGACTGGGAAGACTGATCCCGGCTCACCTTGCCCCAGCCACTGCAGCTCAAGGCCCGTTGGCCCAGTGATCCGCGCCGTTCGGCCGGGTTGCTGGGTCTTGTGCTGTTGATCGCGACGCTGAGCAGCGATCTGCTGGTGCCCAACTCGCTGTTAACCCCACCGCTGCTGCTGGCGGCGGGCATCAGCGCACTCGTCTGTCGCTGGGGCGTGCCGCGTCTGCGGGCGCTCAAGCTGGGCCAGGTGATTCGCACCGAGGGGCCCCAGGCGCACCAGAGCAAAGCCGGCACCCCAACGATGGGCGGGCTGCTGGTGGTACCGGTGGGGGTGCTGGTGGGGGGACTGATCAGTCCAGAAGACCCGCGCCTGCTGGGTCTGGCCGCGCTGACCCTGGCCGCGATGGCGATCGGCGCCATCGACGATTGGAGCAGCCTGACCAAACGCACCAACACCGGCCTGAGCCCCCGCGGCAAACTGCTGCTGCAGGCCGCCGCTGCAGGCGGTTTTCTGATCTGGGCAGGGGCAGCGGGCTGGCTGGGCGGCGCCGAAGCCGGTGATGTGGCCCTGCCCCTGGGTTGGGTGTTGCCGCTGGGGTTGCTGATCTGGCCGCTGGGCCTGTTTGTGCTGCTGGCCGAGAGCAACGCCACCAACCTCACCGATGGACTTGATGGGCTGGCGGCGGGTTGCGGCGCCATCGTGTTCAGCGGGCTGGGGCTGCAGCTGATGCTGCGCGGCAACGAAGGAGACCCCGTACTGGCAGGGTTCTGCGCCGCCATGGCGGGTTGCTGGCTGGGCTTTCTGGCGTTCAACCACAACCCGGCGCGGGTGTTCATGGGTGACACCGGATCCCTGGCCATGGGTGCCGCGCTTGCGGGCGTGGGCCTGCTGGGCAACAGCCTCTGGCCGCTGCTGCTCATGGGCGGTGTGTTTCTGGCCGAATCGCTCTCGGTGATCCTGCAGGTGTGGGTGTTCAAGGCCACCAAGAACCCGACAACGGGTCAGGGCCGGCGCCTGTTTCGCATGGCTCCGTTGCACCACCACTTTGAGCTGGGTGGCATGAACGAGGTGGCGGTGGTGAACCGCTTCTGGCTCGTGAGCCTGCTGCTGGTCGTGCTTGGACTGCTGCTGCTGCTGCCATAAAGACCAGAGGCCCCACGAATGGCACTACGACTAGCGGGACGTCTTTGGTCTGCGGGCTCGATACACCATAGGTAGTAGTACCGATGCCATCGGTGCAGCCCAGCTCCAGCATGGGTTCGATTGAAGGGGACAGACAAAGCTTGGCCACACTTGGCCAGGCTTTTTTATTGCTCTTGGCCGCGATCACGAGCCATGACAAGGCTGTGAGCCAACACTGTCGCAGAGAGGAAGCATGGGCTGTCGAGCCCATGTCCGCAGAACCTATGCAATAGTGAACGAAGCCGAAGTGCTCAGAACGAGCCCACTGCGCGAGAAACGATACAAGTCCAATCCATGAACAAGAACAAACAAAGGCCTCCCAAGAGGCTCGTGAACGTCTGCGAGCACGCATTGAAACCGATGCTTGCAAGCCCGAAACCAATATCCATCACCTGGGAAGAGCTCATCGGCAAAAAATAGAATCGGACATGCTCTTGATCAGCGATCTCAAGGGTCTACCGGTAGCAGCGCCTCAGTCACAACCAGAGACATCGCGATGCCACACTTCACCTGGAAAGACACCGGCCTCACGGCCGATTGCGCCAGCCTCGAAGCCATGGCGGCGCGTTTTGAGGAAGCCGCTGCGCTGATGCGCCGCATGGCCAAAGAAGGTTTCGTCCTGGAGCGCCACAGCACAGGCCAGCACATCACCCATGCCGAACCAGGGGTGTTTGAGGCCTATGGCTTCATCAACGAGGAATCGCCGGTGCGGCAATTGACCCTGCTGCCCTGAGCAGCGCCAGCTCAGCGGCTGCGCAAATAGCCCACGATCCAGACCACCACAAAGGCCAGCGACGAAGCGCCCAGATAGATCAACGCCCACTTCTGGAACGTGGCGATGTCCCAGCCGAACAGCAGCCCATTGGCGGCGTCACCGGCGGTGCTGAAGGCCAGAGGCAGGGCTGACAGCACGGGGACACTGCGGCAGGATCAGCCGATTCTGACCGGCCGCAGGTGCCGGCGACGGCGCCCATGACCCCACCCTTTGCCAGCCTGCCCCGCACCCTGATGCTGCTGGGCAGCGGTGAGCTGGGCAAGGAGGTCGCGATCGCCGCCCAGCGCCTGGGCTGCCGGGTGATCGCCGTCGACCGCTACGCCGGCGCCCCGGCGATGCAGGTGGCCGATGCCTGTGAGGTCATCGCCATGACCGACGCCGAAGCCCTCAAGGCGGTGGTGCTTAGCCACCAGCCCGATCTGGTGATTCCCGAGATCGAGGCCCTGGCGGTTGATGCCCTGGCCGAGCTCGAAGCGGGCGGCATCACCGTGATTCCCACGGCAAGGGCCACGGCGGTCACGATGAACCGCGACCGCATTCGCGATCTGGCGGCCAGCGAACTGAGCCTGCGCACGGCCCGCTTCGCCTATGCCGAAAGCGCCGCCGAGCTGGCTGCTGCTGCAGAGCCCCTGGGCTGGCCGGTGGTGGTCAAACCGGTAATGAGCTCGTCGGGCAAGGGCCAGAGTGTGGTGCAGGGCCCCGAAGGCATTGCCACCGCCTGGGAGGCAGCAATGGCAGGGGCCCGCGGCGCCGGGGAGCGGGTGATCGTCGAGGAATTCCTGAACTTCGAGCTGGAGATCACCCTGCTCACCGTCAAGCAGTGGAAAGGCCCCACCTTGTTCTGCCCGCCGATCGGCCACATCCAGGAGCGGGGCGACTACCAGTGCAGCTGGCAACCCGCAGCACTGCCAGCCGAGGCCCTGGCGGCGGCCCAGGCCATGGCCACAACCGTCACAAACAACCTGGGTGGCGCC
>Ga0194121_10007932_pt1 | contig 13647 bp, 8 predicted proteins | sample TA2MahCa50mmetaG_FD_148609 | JGI IMG/M metagenome (GOLD analysis project Ga0194121, IMG submission 148609) | Freshwater microbial communities from Lake Tanganyika, Tanzania - TA2015020 Mahale Deep Cast 50m | ecosystem: Environmental > Aquatic > Freshwater > Lake | place: Tanzania: Lake... | reverse complement strand
GGCGATGGAGCAGGACACCGTCGCCAGCCATCTGCTTCGGCGCGAAATGCGACAGGAGGATTGGCCATGAGCTGCCTTCGGCAAAAGCCGGGTAGCGGCCATCGATCGCAACCGGCTCGAAGACCACAAACTCCGGTCCGTCGACGCTGGCGAAGAAGGCACGGTTCCGCGCGATGAGGGACGGTGCATAGGAGGTATATTCCTCGATGGTGGGCCGTGGTCGATAGCGCAGCCCGGCAGCGATCAGCCCCGACTGGAGCGAGGGAACGCTGTCGATCGTTCCGTCGAGGTCATCGACCGGGCTCGTGGCTGCCAGGCTCGCGAGATAGGTCTGCCGGTCCGCAAGATGACCGGCGAGCCATGCCTGGGGATCGGCGAGGACGCCAACGCTCCGCCGGATCTCACGCGGTCCGGCGAGAACCGCATCCATCAAGGTCGTCGTCAGCGGGTAGCGCATGCTTGGCTCATAGGCGAGCCGAAGATGCATGAAGAGGCCGCCAAGGCAGACCACGGCGAGAAGCGCGGCGCCGGCGGCACGAGCAACGGCAACAGGTGGGCGCGACAGTGCGAAGAGCGGCACGGCCAGCGTGACGGCCGAGAACGCGGTCAAGACGTGCAGGTCGTGCCGTACGAACCCGATCTTGAAGGTGAGCCACAGGAAAAGCGTTACGGCCAGGATTTGTCCTGATGCCTGCCAGTTCATAAAGGGCTCGGCTCGACGACGCTCGATCGCGGCCAGCGCCACCGTCGCTGCGGCGAGCAGCGCGGCGTAGAGGACGAACTCGGTCCACGGCCCTGTGATCGACATCGCCGCAGAGTAGCCGGCGGACGTCGCAAGACTGCCGAAGAGGTAGAGGCGGAAGTCGCTACCGCTAGGCGCCAGCAGCAAGAAGGAGAGATAGAAGGCGGTACCGTAGGCGATCGTCGCGAACGGAATCCGCCGAAGCCGGAGGCGATTGAAGTCGACGAGGAGGAAGACGCCGATCGCCAGCGGAAAGACCGAGAATTTGACAAGCGTCGAGACCGCGGAGGCGATGGCGCCGATGGCGGTCAGTATCGAGGGCCAGCGATCCTCCGGCCGGCCGAGCGCGACAAGCCCGACGAGCAGCGGCGTCATCATGACCTGGACGTCGCGCGCCGACAGGAAGCAGAGCGCCAGAATCAGCAGGAGGCAGAAGAAAAGGGAGCGCGACCGTGCGGCGAGGGTCGCGATTGCCGAAAGCTGGACGGCGACCATGAAATAGGCCGCTGCGAGGACGCGAAGGATGGTGTCGGGATTGAAGAAGCGCGTATAGACGTCGCTGAGCGGCCCGCCGGTGAAGACGATGTCCGTGCCGAAGCGGTGCTTGCCGGCCGCGGCCTCGCTGAGGGCCATGATCCAGGGCTCGGGCGAGAAGGAGAACAGCACGAGCGGCTGCCAGTGGCCGAGCAGCAGGACAAGGACGGCGACGCCATACAGCGCGATGAGTCCGGGATGAGCGCGAGCCTCCCGTGTCATGACGCGCTCGCAGTCGCGCGGGCGACTGCGCCGGCTACCTTCTCTCGCGTCGGGCGACGCCAGCGGGCGGCGACGTGCTGATCCGGGCGAATGAGATACGCTGTGCCGGGCTCGGCGCCATAGCGTTTGCCGGCAAGGTCCGAGTCGCCCGCGTCGACCGACGGGACTGCATCGACGGCGTCGCCGCCAAAACGAAGCAGCGTGAAGTCGGAACCGCCCAGCCGAGGCAGGAGCCAGCCATTGCCGAGAGGTGCGTCCGCCGCTGCCGAGCCGGGACACGGACCGGCAACGAAGTTATCCACGTCCGGCGTGTTGAGCGGCGAGTCCCGATGGACGCTGGCGACCGAGAGGCGGCCGGAATTGATGATGGCGCGGGCGAAGGGGCGGTCGCCGGCGAGCGACAGCGCGGCCTCGCGAAATCTCCGGCTTGCGTCGTTCTTCGGCGTGATGAAGTCGGTCGAGCGTGTCGAGTTCAGGATGTTCTCGTTGGCGGCGGGGCCGCGCTCGGCATCGTAGCTGTCTAGAAGGCGCTCCGGCGCCAGGTCCTTCAGCACGAGCGCGAGCTTCCAGCCGAGATTGTCCGCGTCCTGGATGCCGCTGTTGCCGCCGCGGGCACCGAAGGGCGAGACCTGATGCGCGGCATCGCCGACGAAGAAGACGCGGCCGTGACGGAAGCGATCGAGCCGCCGGCACTGGAAGGTATAGACGCTGACCCAGTCCAGCTCGAAGTCCCGGTCGGGGCCGAGCATGGCGCGAAGGCGCGGGATCACGCGCTCGGGCTTGCGCTCCTCGACCGGATCGGCGTCGCGGCCGAGCTGCAGGTCGATGCGCCAGATGTCATCGGCCTGGCGGTGGAGGAGGGCGGAGCCGCCGGGATGGAAGGGAGGGTCGAACCAGAACCAGCGCTCGGTCGGGAAATCGGCCCGCATGTGGACATCGGCGATAAGGAAGCGGTCCTCGAACACTTGGCCCTTGAAGTCGAGGCCCATCAGCCGCCGGATCTGGCTTCTGGCTCCGTCGCAGGCGAGTATCCAGTCCGCTTCGATCCCGACATCGCCGTCCGGCGTCTCGGCGCGGAGCGTCGGCTGGTCGCGAAAATCGACGCCGGTTACACGATGCTTCCACAGCATCTCGACGCCGAGCGCCGCCGCCCGGCCGACCAGCGCCTCCTCGACATGGTACTGTTGCAGATTGACGAAGGCCGGAAAGGCGTGGCCGGGCTCGGGCAGCAGATTGAAGGCATAGACCAGCCGGTCGCGATGAAAGACTTTGCCGGTGTTCCAGGTGATGCCGCGCTCGACGATCGGCCGGGCGATGCCGAGGCGATCGAAGATCTCGAGGCTGCGCTTGGCCCAGCAGATGGCGCGGCTGCCGGTCGAGACGGTGTCGTCCTCGTCGAGGAGCGTGACGTCGATGCCGCGGAGCTTGAGGTCGATCGCGAGCGTGAGCCCGACCGGCCCGGCGCCGACCACGACGACGCGACGATGGACACATGACGCGCCCAGCGACTGGTACGGAAAGCTAACGGCCCTCTGGGATCGCATCGTCATGGGACAGGCACTGGGCTGCTGATAGCATGCAGGATCGTCACGGACACACCGCCAGGCAAGGGGGAGACCGGATCGTGAGGAAGACGACGGGCAAAGGCGCCGATCGCCGGGCGCTTATCGCGGGCGGCGCGGCCTTGGTCGCCGGCTCGCTCGCGGCGCGTGACGTCGCGGCGAATACTCAGGACATCGCGGTATTCACCGAGCTCTCGCCGGAATCCAAGCTGGTGAAGCCGGGTTTCAATACGCGTGTCTTCACCGACACCGATTTCCGTAGGGGCAATGCGATCCAGTGCGACTTCGCGACCGGCGCCGTCACCCTGCAGCCCGGGCTCTACCACCTGTCGGGGATGTCCATGGTCGCCTACTTCATGCCGGAACCGCCCGAGATGACGACGATCCGCGCGCCGGCCTCCGCGGGCTACTGCCGGCTTCGCACCTATGTTCCGAACGAGGTCATTCCGGCGGGCATGCGCGGCATCGAGAACAGCGACCCGCGTGTCATCTGCGTCGGTTCGTCGAGCACAGCCAACCTGACGCCGAGCGTGATCGAGGGCTATTTCGAAGCCAGGGAGACGACGCAGATCATCCTCGAGCATCAGTCCGGCTCGAAGCCGGAGCAGATCTATCTCAGGGTCTATGTCGAGAACTCCAAATGGCACGCCTTCGCCAGGCTGGCCATCCGGAAGCTCTGAGCTAGGTGAACGCCTTGAAGGTGATCAGCGTGAAGGTGTCCTTGATGCCGCTGATGCGCTGCACCTTCTCGGTGACGAAGTGCCCGATATCGTCTTCGTCGGGCAGGTAGCACTTCATCAGGAGATCGTACTGGCCGGAGATCGAATAGACCTCCGACACCTTGTCGATGTTGAGAATGGCTTCGTCGGCGACCTGGTAGGACTTGCCGAGCTCGCACTTGACCATGATGAAGATCGTCTTCATGGCCGCGAGCCTGCCATGGTTCCTCTGCGGACGCTACCGGGCGGTGACGCCGCGCAGCAGGAAGGCAGGAACGTGGTCGCCGAGACCGACGACGGGCGTGCGGTCCTCTCTGTCTTCGCGCCGCGGCCGGTCTTGCTGCGGCGGACGCTGGCGGAAGGGCGTGACGTTCGCGGGCGCGGGCGCCTCGGCACGTTCTTTGGGGGGCTCGGAGCGAGGCGCCTCGCTGCGGCCGCGGCCGCGGCGACGGCGGCCGTCGCCGGCTTCGAGCATGCCGCCGGCGTAGCCCTCGACTTCGACGCGCGGGATCTCCTTGTGGATCAGGCGCTCGATCGCCTGGACGAACTTGCCGACCTCGCCCGTGGCGATGGTGAAGGCGGTGCCGCTGCGGCCGGCGCGGCCGGTGCGGCCGATGCGATGGATGTAGTCCTCGGCGTGGATCGGCACGTCGAAATTGAAGACGTGGCTCAGATCGTCGATGTCGAGGCCGCGGGCGGCGACGTCGGAGCAGACCAGCAGCGTGATCTCGCCCGACTTGAATTTCTCCAGCGTCTCGGTTCGCACGCTCTGGTGCATGTCGCCATGCAGCGCGCCGGCATTGAAGCCGTGGCGCTCGAGCGACTTGTGCAGGATGCCGACGTCGCGCTTGCGGTTGCAGAAGATCAGCGCGTTCTTGACCGCCTCGCGGCGCAGCAGCGAGCGCAGGATCTCGCGCTTGGCCTCGGCGGCGGGCGCGATGATCAGACCCTGGGTCACGCTCTCGGCGGCCGGCTTCGAGGCCGGAGCGACCGAGATCTGCTTCGGGTTCATCAGGAAGGTTTCGGTCAGGCGCCGGATCTCGGGCGGCATCGTCGCCGAGAAGAACAGTGTCTGGCGGATCTTCGGCAGGAAGCTGACAATCTTCTCGATGTCGGGGATGAAGCCCATGTCGAGCATGCGGTCGGCTTCATCGATGACCAGCAGCTTGACGTCGTTCAGCAGGACCTTGCCGCGCTCGAACTGGTCCATCAGGCGGCCGGGGGTCGCGATCAACACGTCGACGCCGCGATCGAGCACCTGCTCCTGGTCGGAGAAGCTGACGCCGCCGATGAGGAGGGCCTTGGAGAGCTTGTTGTACTTGCCGTAGATGTCGAAATTCTCGGCCACCTGGGCGGCGAGCTCGCGGGTCGGCTCGAGGATCAGCGAGCGCGGCATGCGGGCCTTGGCCCGCCCGGCCGAGAGGACGTCGATCATGGGGAGCGTGAAGGAGGCGGTCTTGCCGGTGCCGGTCTGGGCAATGCCGAGAATATCCCGCCCCATCAGGACATAGGGGATGGCCTGGGATTGGATCGGGGTGGGGGTTTGGTAGCCAGCGTCGGAGACGGCCTTGAGCACCTGTTCGCTCAGGCCCAGATCGGAAAACGACATCTGTGTCGGGCTTCTTTCAATCGTTTCGAAGTTGCGCTGTAGATTGTGGATAAAGAGCGAAATGTCAAACCTTGGCCCCTCACAAGTCACGGATTTCCTTGGCCCGTGGCGGATTGGTCCCGGTTTGGGTAGGGTCCGCACATGCTCATCGAACGAAGCCGTTCCTGCCTCTTGATCGTCGATGTCCAGGAGCGCCTGATGCCGTCAATCGCCGGGATGCGGGCGATTCTTGGAAGAATATTGCTCCTGATGAAGGCGGCGCGCCGTCTGACTGTCCCGATGATGGCGACCGAGCACGCGCCGGAAAGCATCGGTCCCATCGCGACCCCGGTGAAGGCGCAGCTCGGCGGTGCCGAGATCTTCGTTAAGCGGCACTTTGACGCAACGGCCGAGCCGGGCTTCCCCGAGAAGCTGGACAAGAACCGCCCCCAGATCATCGTCTGCGGCACCGAGGCCCATGTCTGCGTGCTGCAGACCGCGCTGGGCCTGCTCAGTGCCGGCATGGCTCCGATCGTGGTCGCCGATGCTGTCGGGTCGCGCGAGCCGGCCGACAAGGACGTGGCCCTGGCGCGGCTCAGGGACGCCGGAGTCATCGTCGCCTCGGCCGAGATGGTCTGCTTCGAATGGCTGGGCCAGGCCGGCACGCCCGAGTTCCGCGATCTGATCACGCTCATCAAGTGAGGCCGACGCTTCTGCTGCTGCCGGGCCTGCTCTGCGATGCCGCGCTATGGGCGCCGCAGGTCGAGGCGCTTTCCGATCTCGCCGACTGCCGGGTCGCCGATCTCAGCCGTGACGACTCCGTCGAGGCGATGGCGGGGCGCGCCATCGCTGATCTACCGGAGAAGTTTGCCGTCGCCGGTCTCTCGATGGGGGGCTACGTCGCGCTCGCGATCATGGCGATGGTCCCCCAGCGCGTGGAGCGCCTCGCGCTGCTTGACACCTCCGGGCGCGCCGACACGCCCGAGCAGAAGCGGCGCCGCCAGGCGCTCATCAAGATGGCCGATATCGGCGAGTTCAAGGGCGTTACGCCGCGCCTGCTGCCGCTCTTGATCCATCCGGCGCGGACCAAGGACGAGGCGTTGACCTCGGTGGTCACGGGCATGGCCGAGCGCGTCGGCAAGGATGCCTTCCTCCGCCAGCAGCGGGCGATCATCGGCCGGCCGGACCGGCGGCCGCTCCTGGCCAGGATTCACGCGCCGACGCTGGTCGTCTGCGGCAACGAGGATGCGGTGACGCCGATCGAGCTCAGCCGCGAACTCGCCGCCAGCATCGCCACCAGCCGTCTCGTGGTCGTGCCGGAATGCGGTCATCTCTCCACGCTCGAGCGGCCGGAGCCGACAATTGCCGCCATGCGGCGATGGCTTGGCGAGGCGCTTTAAGGTCATTTGCTGATCAATCCGTTCGTCGCCGGGGGAGTTATGCCTGAGCTGGAGTCGTTCTTGTCGGCGTCGTTCAAGCAGATGGACCCGATCGGCCGCCTGTTTCCGAACGACAGCAATGTGAAAGGCGGGGTCTGTTTCGCGCTGTCGACGCTATGGATGCGCCGGCACAAGGACTACAAGTCCGAAGGTCCGCAGAAGCGCATCGACTTTCTCGGGGACGACGACACCATCTATCACGCCGCGATCCTGCAGCGGCTCTATGGCGCCGAGTACGTCGACGATGCGGCCGGCGGGCACGATCGGGCGCAGGGCGTGGCGATGGGCTATCGCGGCATGAGCTACAACGCCCGCAAATACGAAGACTTCGTCCGCTTCAGCGACGAACCCAGCGACACGGACGTGGCGGAGATGCTGAACGGCATCAACAACACCGCCAATCGCACGCACGAGTACACGATGGTCTCGTTCAGCTTCAAGGGTGGCGGCGGTCACGCCACCTGCTGCTACAAGTCGGGGGGCAAGCTGCTCGGTATCGGCTCTCACCTCTATGCCTTCGATCCGAACTTCGGCGAGTACAAGGTCGATGGCGGCCAAGTGAAGACCTTCTACCGCACTCTGTTCTCCCGCTACCACAACTACCGGGGTAAGGACGGCAAGCTGAATCGGCACACCATCAACCAGGTCACCATCCGCGGCGTGAACGTCGGTAACGTGGTCTAGAGGTACCGATCCTTGGATGTCGCGCGGATCGTCGAGCATGCCGTCGCGCTGGCCATGGCGGGCCGGTTCGAGGAAGCGTTGCCCGGCTTCCGGGCCTGCGTCGTGCTCGCGCCGGCCGACGCCCAGTCGATCGTCAATCTCGCCAATGGCCTGATCGCGACCCGGCGGCACTCAGCCGGGGCCGTCTGGTTCCGGCGCGGTCTCGCGCTCGGTGCCGTCGATGCGACAACCCTGATGGGGCTCGGTATCGCGCTCAATGCCCGGCACGAGTACGATCAGGCCGCCAGGGCTTTTCATCTGGCCCTCGATCGCGATCCGGCATCGCCGACCATCATGCTCGGTTACGGGCACTCCCTGGTGAGCCTCGGCCGGTCGCGCGAGGCCCTCGTGTCGCTCAGGCGCGTGGTCGCTCTCGAGCCGGCGCATCGGGACGCGCTCAAGACCCTCGGCAGTGCGCTGCTTGCGCTCGATGACGCGGGATCGGGTATCGGCATCCTGCGCCGGTCCTTGGCCATGGGGATGGGGGATGCGGATGCGATTTCAAGGCTTGCGATGTCCTACCGCGCCGTCCAGCAGACCGCGGCGAGCGTCGCCTGGGCGCAACGCGGCCTCGCATGGCATCCGGGCGACCCGAGCCTCCTGGAAGCCTATGGCAACGCGATCCTGTACGCGGGTGACATCGTTCCGGCCGGGCTGGTCCTCTCGCGCGCTCTCGCGATAGAGCCCGCCGCTGCGAAGAGCCATAGCAACTTGCTGTTCGCGCTCTCCTATGACGACACCTTGTCCAACGAGCGCTTCTACGACGCCTTCCGGCGCTGGGAGCGTCGGCACGCCGAGCCGATCTACGCCTCGGCGCGAAGCGATGGCCCGAGTCGGGCGAATGGCAAAAGGATCAGGATCGGGTATGCCTCGGGCGAGTTCCGCGACCACCCGATCGCCCAGCTCATGGAAGGAATCTTCGTTCATCACGACCGCTCGCGCTTCGAGGTCGCGGGCTATGCCGAGGTCGACAATCCGGATCACGTCACGCGGCGGCTGCAGTCTGTCGCCGATCTTTGGCGTTCGACCGTCGGCGTCAGCGACGAGAAGGCGGCCGATCTCATCCATGAGGACGGCATCGACATCCTTGTGATGCTGGGCGCGCATACGGGTCGGAACCGGCCCCTGATCCTCGCGCACAGGCCGGCACCGATCCAGGCGACGATGCACGATCTGTCGACCAGTGGCATGCGCGTGGTCGATGCCTGGCTGACCGACCCCGTGCTTCATCCGCCCGATAACAGCGAAGGGCACACCGAGACGCTCGTCCGGCTGCCGTCGCTCTACCTGCACCGGGAGCCCGAGCACTCGCCGGATGTCTCCGAGCTTCCGTGTCTTCGCGCGGGCGGCATCACATTCGGCTCGTTCAGCATTCCGCCCAAGCTCAACGATCGCGTGCTTCGCCTCTGGTCTCGGGTCCTGGCGGCGGTTCCCGGATCGCGCCTCGTCATCGGGCACAACGCCGCCTATGCCGATCCGCTGATCGCCTCGCGCTTCCGGCGTCGCTGCGAGGTCGCCGGCATCGCTGCTGACCGTCTTCACCTTGTCACGGCCTATGCCGGTAGGCAGGACCATCTGGCGCGCGTCGGCAGTCTCGACATCGCTCTCGATCCTTTCCCGTTCAACGGCGGCATCACGACTTTCGAGGCGCTGTGGATGGGAGTGCCAGTGGTGACGCTGGAAGGGAAGAGGTTCGCCGCCCGCGGCTGCGCCAGCCACCTGGCGCAGGTCGGGCTGGATCATCTGATCGCGTCGGACGAGCAGAGCTATGTCGAGATCGCCGTGGGGCTCGCCCAATCTCCGGAGGCGTTGGGGGAGCTGCGAGCCTCGCTGCGCCAGCGGGTGCGGTCGTCTCGACTCTGCGACGCGCCCGCCTATGTCCGGGCACTTGAGGAAGCGCTGTTCGGGTTGTGGGCGAGGCGCGGCTAGCGCGTCAGGTTTTCTGAATCTCGCGTTTTGCCTCGGCGAAGGCGCTGAGCAGCGCCGCGAGCGGCCCGAGCGTCTCTTCTTCGGCGCTGAGAGCACCTTCCAGTACTTCGGCGGCGCGGCCGACGCGCATAGCACCGGCGCTGCGGGCAGCCCCCTTGATCGAATGCGCGAGCCCGCGCGCCTCCTCGCGGTCGCGGTCGAGGGCCGCCGGCAAGGCGGCCAGCATCTGGTCGACCGAGCGGGCGAAGACGTCGAGGAGACCGCGTCGCTCCTCGGTCGAGTCCTCGAACAGCTCGTCCAGGATCGCGGTGTCGAAGACCGGCAGCTCGGCAGCCGGCACCGACACCGTCACTGGCGATGCTGACGCGGCTCCGGCAGTCCATTTGCGCAGCACGGAGGAGAGCTGCGCCAGCGAGGCCGGCTTGGCGATGTAGTCGTCCATACCCGCAGCGAGGCACTTCTCGGCCTCGCCCTGGAGGGCGTTGGCGGTCAGCGCCACGATCGGCACGCGCTTCGCGGGCAGCTTCTTTTCCGCGTCGCGGATCGCATTGGTCAGCGCGAATCCGTCCATGACCGGCATATGGCAATCGGTCAGGACGAGGGCGTGGCGGGCGGCGTCGTAGGCATTCAGCGCGGCGCGGCCATCGGCGAAGATCTCGTGGCGGTACCCGAGCTTCTTCAGCTGCTTGGCGATGACGGTGCGGTTGGTTGGGTTGTCCTCGGCGACGAGGATGAGCGCATTGGACGCAGCGGTCGCCGTCTCCTCGGCCCTGGCCACCGTCTCCTTGTCCATTGCTGGCACCAGGGCCGAGAGCAGGAGAGAGCGCCGGATCGGCTTGGTGAGATAGGCCGAGAAACCTTGGGCGAGCGCGCGACGGCGGTGGTCGGGCTCGTCGAACGCGGTCAGGAGAACCAGCCGGGTCTGGGCCAGCGCGCTCTTCCTGCGGATATCGTTGCCGAGCGTCCAGCCGTCCTTGTCGGGAAGGCGCATATCGAGGATCGCAGCCTGATAGGGACGGCCCGTGCTTGCCGCGCGTTCGAGCTCGATCATCGCGGCGAGCGCCGTGTCGACCGTCTCGGTCTCGGCTCCGGCCTCGTCGGCATAGCGGCGCACGAGGTCGCGAACCATCGCGCTGTCGTCGACGATGAGCAGGCGCTGTCCATTGAGCGGGCGCCTGGAATCCGTGGCCTTGGCCTGACGGCGCGCGAGCCTGGCGGTGAAGGAGAAGGTCGAGCCCTGGCCCGGTACGCTCGCGACGCTGATCTCGCCCTGCATCAGCTCGACCAGGCGTTTGGAGATTGAGAGACCGAGGCCGGTGCCGCCGAAGCGCCGCGTGGTCGAGCGGTCGCCCTGCATGAAGGGTTGGAACAGACGCGAGATCTGCTCGTCCGTAAGACCGATCCCGGTATCCGCGACCTCGAAACGAAGCGTCACCGAGACGGCATCCTGGGCAGCGACACGGACGGCGATCGACACTTCGCCATGCTGCGTGAACTTGATCGCATTACCGACCAGGTTGAACAGGATCTGGCGCAGACGGACGGCGTCGCCAGCCAGCGGCTCGGGAACGGCCGGGTCGACGAAAGTGACGACCGCGATCTCCTTTCGCCGCGCCTCGGGGGTCAGCGTCTCGGCGACGCCCTCCACGACCTGCAGTGGCGACAGCTCGACTTCCTCGATCTCGATCTTGCCGGCCTCGATCTTCGAGAAGTCGAGGATGTCGTCGATGATCTTGAGCAGCGAGTTGGCCGACTCGCGGACGACGCTCACCATCTCCGACTGCTCGGCATCCAGCCGCGTGCCTTTCAGGAGCTCGATCATGCCGAGCACGCCGTTCATCGGCGTGCGGATCTCGTGGCTCATCGCCGCCAGGAACTGCGACTTGGCGAGGTTGGCGTCCTCGGCTTCCTGACGGGCCTTGAGCGCCAGGCGTTCGGAGTCCTTCTGCTTGGTGATGTCGACGACCACCAGCATGCGCGCGCCGTCGGGAAGGGCGGCGACGACCTGCAGGGTCATCACCGAAAGCTCGCGGAACTCGAACTCCCGCGGCCCGGTCTCGCTGCCGAAGATCCGGCGCGCCCAGGACCGGGTGAAGTCGGCCAGCGGCATCGTCCGCAGGTTCGGGAACCTCGAGTAGGTGTGAGCGCAGAGATCGTCGAGATCCTTCGCCTGGTGATAGAACGCCTCGTCGGTGCCGGTCAGCTCGACGAACTTGCGGTTCCAGTAGCGGAGGTTGGTCTCGCCGTCGAAGACCACGACCCCGATCGGCAGGTGATTAAGGATGGCGCGAAGCTGGGCCTGAATCGCCTCGGCGCGGCCGATCACCTTGAGGACGTCGCGCTGCGCCTCCTTCTGCGAGGTGATGTCGACGATGACGTTGACGGCGCCGCCGGTCTTGAGCGGCGCGATGATGTACTGGATGTCGTAGTGCGGGTTTTCGAAGGTGACCTCGCGGACCGAGAAGCCTTCGGTGAACATGCGCGCCCGCCGCTCGGCGACGAACTGTTCGACCGGCACCGTCCGCATATGCGGGTAGTTCGCGTAGATGTACCGAGAGTTGTCGTCGACGTCGCGATTGGCGTCGAGGTCCTTGGCCGGGATGCCCGTGTAGTTTACGTAGGCTTCGTTCCACATGACGATGCCGCGCTGCTCGTCGAGCACGAGCACGCCGACCGGCAGCGACTCCAGGATATCGCGCACCTTGGCTTCTGCTGCCTCGGCTTCGGCGCGGGCCCTCTGCGCCTCGCGCGCCGCTTCCTTCTGCGCGCTGATGTCGACGATGACGTTGACGGCGCCGCCGCTCTGGAGCGGAGAGGTGATGTACTGGATGTCGTAGCGCGGATACTTGAACGCGACCTCGCGGACCGCGAAGCTTCCTCCGAGCATCCGCTTGCGGCGTTCGGCGACGAAGTCCTCGAGCGGCATGTCCCGGCGGTGCGGGTAGTGCTCGTAGATGTAGCGAGAATACGCGTCGAGCTCGCGATGGCTGTCGAGGATCGAGCCGGGGACGCCGGTGTACTTGCAGTAAGCCTCGTTCCAGGTCTCGATCTTCGCCTGCTCGTCGAGCACGACGACGCCGACCGGCAGCGAGGCCAGGATCTCACGGAGCTTGGCCTCGGCTTCCGCCGTGTCGGCGAGGGCCTCGCGCATGACCTTCTCGCTCCGGCGGCGCTCGGTGACGTCGGTGATGACGCGGATGAAGCCGCCGTCGGGAAGCGGATTGGAGAAGACCTCGACCGTGGACCCGTCGGGGCGTTCGCGCTCGTAGGTGTAAGGCTTGTCCGGCGGTGGGGCGCGGGCGATCCAGTACTCGATGATCGCTTCCTTGTCCTCGGGCATCGAGAGCCACTCGGGCGGCGTCACATCGCCATTGTCGACCTGCCGGACCAGGATGTCGCGCAGCGTCGGCTCCGTCGCGAGGAACTCGGCCGGCAGGTTGATCATCTCGACGTAGCGCCGGTTGAAGGCGACCAGCCTCTGCTCGGCGTCGAACATCGAGATCGCCTGCACCGTATTGTCGAGTGTGCCGGCAAGAACCGCCGATTTGCGGGCGAGCTCGGCTTCGCGCTTCTGCAGCGTATCGATCGACTCGACGCGGGCGACCGCGACCCCGATGAGCGCGGAAGCGGCGCGCAACGCCTCGACCTCTGCCTCGGTCCAGACCCGCTCCTCGAAGCAGTCGTCGAAGCCGATGGTGCCCCACCATTGCCCGGCGACGAAGACCGGCAGCCGCACGAGGGCCTTGATGTCCTGCAGGGACAGCCATTCCCGTTTCGGCCCCTCGAGCTCGCGGACGACGGCCTGGATGGCCTCGCCGCGCTTTTGCCGCTCGCGCCAGTCCTGGAACGCATCGTCCTTGACCGTCAGGGTGCGGAGCTTCGGGTTGTCCCAGAACCAGCTGACGCCCGGCAGGCACCACTGGAACAGCTCCTCCTGCCGGTACTGGCCGTCGTCCGTCCGGTAGTCGCGTGCGAAGTAGACGCGGCTCACCCCGGTTACCTGGCCGATCGTCGCCAGCATTCGCTCGACCGGGCCGCGCCAGTCATTGGAGGCGAGAATGGCGCTGGAGGCGACGTTGAGCGCCGATACCACCGCATCACGCTGCTGCGTCGCCGCCTCGGCGCGCGAACGGCGGGTGATGTCGGTATAGGTCGAGACGAAGCCGCCCTGCGGCAACGGGGAGGGGCG
>Ga0194121_10007927_pt1 | contig 13657 bp, 10 predicted proteins | sample TA2MahCa50mmetaG_FD_148609 | JGI IMG/M metagenome (GOLD analysis project Ga0194121, IMG submission 148609) | Freshwater microbial communities from Lake Tanganyika, Tanzania - TA2015020 Mahale Deep Cast 50m | ecosystem: Environmental > Aquatic > Freshwater > Lake | place: Tanzania: Lake... | reverse complement strand
GTAGAGCTTGCCGTCGGTGAGCACCTCGCCCTCGATCTCGGCGCGCACGAGGTCGGACAGGAAGTCCCCGGTGGGGCTCGCCCGGCGCGCCTCCACCAGCGGCGCCAGGTAGTCGCGCATCGCCTGTGACGCGGCCATGCCCTGGGGCGGATTGAGCGGGCCGGTGTTGATCTCCTCGGCCCACCGCTGGAACTGGGCGGAGTCCTCCACGGGCACGCCGACGATCCCGCAGATCACCTGCACCGGGTACTGCGAGGTGATCGCCGCCACGAGGTCGGCCCGCCCGAGCGGAGCGATGTCGTCGAGCAGCCGGTTGATCGTGGGCCGCACGAGCTCGTCGTCCCAGTGCTCGAGCTGCGACGCCCGGAAGGCGTGGGCCACGAGGTTGCGGTACGCCCGGTGCTCCTTGCCGTCCATCGCGAGCATGAGCTCGCCCATGAACTGCCCGATGTGCTCCGCGTTGATCGACGAGGAGAAGGTCTCGCCGTCGCGCAGGACCGTCTCGACGTCCTCCCACCGGGTGACGAGGAACGACTGACGGTCGGCGACACCCATCTTCTGCCCGTCGACCTCGGCGATCGGGCACTCCGACTGCCGCAGCTCCGACCAGATCGGGTAGGGCTGCCCGGTGAAGAAGTCGACGTCGTAGCTGATCCTCGGCGCCGCGGCGCCGTCGGTCGTGCCGGCCATGGGTCCCCCTCCACGTGCTGCGTTCCCTGACACCGTAGTCAGGTCCGCGCCGCCCGATAATGTGCGCCGTCGTGGTGGCGCATTCGCGCGGATCCGGGCGCACGCGCCAGATGGCGGTCGACGCCGCCCTCGTCGCCATGGCCGCGCTCGGGATCCTCGCGGTCGTCTACCGGCTCTGGGATGCCCACCTCGGCGTGCCGTTCGAGTACCTGCCCCCGGACCGGGCGCCCTACGCCTACGGCCCCGACGCGCCCTTCTACCTCATGCTGGCGAAGACCGCCGTCGACCACGGCTGGTTCCTGTCGAACCCGAGCCTGGGTTGGCCGTTCGGCCAGGCCCTCCACGAGTTCCCCCAGACCCTCGACAACCTGAACCTGATCGTCCTGCAGGTGCTGGCGTGGGTCACCGGCAACCCCTTCGCGACCGTCAACCTGTTCTTCGTCCTCACCTTCGTCGGGGTGTCGGTCTCGGCCTTCCTCGTGGCCCGCCGCCTCGGGTGCTCCCGGCTCGCCGCCGCCGTGGCCGCCCTGCTCTACACGTTCCTCCCCTTCCACTTCGCCCGGGGCACGCCGCACCTGTTCCTGTCGGCGTACTGGCTCGTCCCGCTCATCGGCCTGCTGCTCGTGCAGGTGGTCTCGTCGCGGCCGCCGTTCACGGCCGACGCCGACTCGGCACGGGGGTGGCGGGTCCACTGGCGGTCCCGCTCGTCGGTGCTGTGGATCCTCGCGTGCGCGGGCCTCGCCTCGACGGGGTCGTACTACGCCGCGTTGGCGATGGTGCTCGTCCTCGTGGTCGTGCTGGTCGACTTCGTCGCCCGGCGCAACCGACGCGTCCTGGTGTCGGGGCTGCTCGCCGTGGCCGTGATCCTGGGCATGGCCGCGATCAACCTCGTTCCCACGTTCCTCCACTGGGCCGAGAACGGCCGCAACGGCGACCTCGTGCAGCGCGGCACCAGCGAGACGGAGGTCAACGGGCTCAAGCTGTCGCAGCTGGTGCTCCCCGTCGAGGGGCACCGGATCCCCGCGTTCGCCGAGATCCAGTCCGACGCGACCCGTTTCTCGGTGATCGACGCCGAGGGGGGCCAGGAGCTCGGCGCGCTCGGCGCCGCCGGGTTCCTCGCCATCCTGGTCGTGCTCTTCGCCGCGGTCCTCGGCCGCCGCGACGGCGTCGACCCGCTCTCCCCGCCGACCGGCCTCCAGCCCGGCTGGGATCCACCAATGGGCCCACGGGGCGTGGTCCGCGTGTTCGGCGTCGCGACCGTCGGGGGCATCCTCATCGCCACGGTCAGCGGGTTCTCGCTCGTGATCTCCGGGATCGGGGTCAAGGAGATCCGGTCGTGGAACCGCATCTCGGTCGTGATCGGGTTCTTCGCGCTCGTGACGGTGGGCTTCGGCATCGACTGGCTCCGTCGCCGGCTCCCCGCCCGGCGGTGGCGCACCCCGGTCACGGCGGCGGCGTGCGCGCTGATCGTGCTCGTGGGTGTGCTCGACCAGTTCGCACCCAACATGACTCCCGACTACGCGGCCACCAAGCGGCAGTTCGACTCCGACCAGGTGTTCTTCGGTGAGGTCGAGCGGACGTTGCCCGAAGGGTCGGCGGTCTTCAACCTGCCGTACATCTTCTTCCCCGAGTCCGGCATCGTGAACGGCATCGGGCCGTACGACACCGCGCGCGGCTATCTCCAGAGCGACGACCTCCGCTGGAGCTGGGGCGGCGTGATCGGGACCGACGCCGACTGGGCGGCCGGTGCCGCCCAGTCCGACACCACCGAGCTGCTCGAGCGGATCGTGGCCGTGGGCTTCCGCGGCCTGGTGGTCGACCGCCGCGGCTACGAGAACTCGATCCGTGAGCTCGCGATCGACGGTGCCGTCGGGCGAGCGCGCGCCGTGAGTCCCGACGGCACCCTCGCCTTCTACGACCTGCGCGAGTTCGCCGACGAGACCCGGGCCCGCCTCGGGCCGGTTCGCTGGCGGGCGCTGCGGGCCGAGGCCCTCGCCGACACCGGCACCCCCCGTCTCCCCGCCTGACCGCCCACCCGGCGGATCCGGGCCACCCTCGGGTGCGGACCCGGGACGCTCGCTACGCTCCCGCCCCAATGACGCATCACGATCACGACCTGGACCCGTTCGCGGAGACCGAGGACCAGCAGGCCCTCCGGGCCCTCGCCCGCGACGTCGCCGACCGCGCCCTCGCCCCCATGGCCCGCCACTGGGACGAGACCGAGGAGTTCCCCCAGGCCTCCTGGGACGCCATCCGTGAGGCCGACCTGTTCGGCATCACCATCGGCGAGCAGTACGGCGGCATGGGCATGGGCGACATCGAGTCGTCGATCGTGCTCGAGGAGCTCGGGCGGGCCTGCGTGTCGTCGGCCATCCTCTGTCAGCTCACCTTCAACGGGCCGCCGCGGGCGATCGAGCACCTCGGCAGCGAGGCGCTCAAGGAGAAGTGGCTGCCGATGGCGGCCAGCGGCGAGGCGCTGTTCTGCATCGGGATCAGCGAGACCGAGGCCGGGTCTGCCGTCAACCACATGCGGGCGCGCCTCACCCCCGACGGCGACGGCTTCCGGCTCAACGCGTACAAGAACTACGTGACCGGCGGGCACAGGTCGCGGGTGTGCCTCGTGTGGTGCCGGTTCCCCGGGAGCGAGGGGTCGAAGGGCATCGGCGCCGTCGTCGTCGACCTCGAGTCGGAGGGCGTCACCGTCGCCGGCACCCACGTGAAGATGGGCCTCCGGGGCACCAGCGAGGCGGAGCTCGCGTTCGACGACGTGTACATCGCTCCCGAGGACGTCCTCCTCGCGGGCGACCCGTCCAACGCGGAGTCGTTCAAGACCCTGATCAGCCACATCAACCACGAGCGCTGCGGCAACGCGTCGATGTGCGTCGGGGCCGCACAGGGCGCGCTCGAGTACGCGGTCCAGTACATGAACGAGCGGATGATCGGCGGCAAGCCGCTCGCCGACCTCCAGGGCCTGCAGTGGAAGATCGCCGACATGGCGACCCAGCTCGAGGGCGCCCGGATGCTGCTCAAGCGGGCGGTGCACCTCGCCGGGCCCCACGGCACCCCACCGGCGCTCGAGACCGCCATGGCGAAGTCGGCGGCCAACCTCGCCGCGAAGTTCGTGTGCGACGAGGCGATCCAGCTCCTCGGCGGGTACGGGTTCAGCCGCGAGTACCCGGTCGAACGCGTGTACCGCGACATCCGCGGCCTGTGCATCGGTGCCGGCACCGTCGAGATCCAGCGCAACTTCATCGGCTCGCAGGTGCTCCGGGGAGCGGTGCCCGCGGGCGGCTCGTGGCGCGGCCGCACCCTCTGATCCGCCCGTGGGCCTCCGCGCGACCTACCGCCACCCCCGCGCCCGCGACTACACCGCGGCCGGCGGGCCGTGGGACCTGCCGTCGCTCGACACGCTCCTGACCGATGCCGGGCGCGGCGCCCGGCACGCGCTGGTCGTCGACGACTCCGTCGGCGTGCGCCTCGACGGGCGGGCCTTGGAGGACGCGGTCGCCCGGGTGGCCGGCGGGCTGCGCGGGCTCGGGGTCCGCCGGGGCGACGTCGTGGCCTGGCAGGCGCCGAACTGGTGGGAGATCGTCGTGCTGTACCGCGCGGCGTGGCGGCTCGGCGCGATCTCCGCCCCCGTCCACCACCTCGCGGGCGGCACCGACGTCGACGCGATGCTCGGCGCCGTCGATCCGAAGGTCTGGCTCACCCGAGACGACATCCGCACCGACGGTGGCCGCTTCGCCGACCTGCTCGCCGGCGAACCCGTCACCACCTCGGCGGCCCGGCCGGCCGACCTCGCCGCGGTGGTGTTCACCTCGGGGTCGACGGGCGGCCCCAAGGCCGCGCTGCACACCCAACGCAGCCTCGCCTACAAGGCCCGGATCATGGTGGCGACCCACGGGCTGCGCCGGCGCGACGCCATCCTCATGCCCGCGCCGCTCGCCCACGTGAGCGGCCTGCTCAACGGCGTGCTCGTGCCCGGCGCCGGGGCCTTCGCCACCCACCTGGTGGAGCGGTGGGATGCCGGCCGCGCGCTCGACATCATCGAGCGCGAGGGCATCACGTTCATGGTCGGCCCGACGACGTTCTTCGTGGGGCTCATGCACGACCCGTCGTTCTCCCCGGCGAAGGTGGCGTCGCTGCGGCTGGTGTCGAGCGGCGGCGGCGGCGTGAGCGCGGCGTTCGTCGAGGAAGCCAGCACGGCGCTCGGCGCCCGGGTGAAGCGCACCTACGGCTCCACCGAGGCGCCCACGATCGCGACGAGCGGTCCACGCGACTCGCGCCGGCGGGCCGCCGAGACCGACGGCCGTGCGATCGGCGCCGTCGACCTGCGCATCACCGACCCCGGCACGGGGAAGGCCGTGCCCGCCGGCGAGCGCGGCGAGCTGTGGGTACAGGGACCCGAGCTCTTCAGCGGCTACGTCGACGCCGAGCAGACGCGCGACGCCGTCACCCGGGGCTGGCTCCGCACCGGCGACCTCGCCACCCTCTCCCCCGACGGCTGGCTCACGATCGTCGGGCGGATCAAGGACGTCATCATCCGCGCCGGCGAGAACATCTCGGCGGCCGAGGTCGAGGCCGTGCTCGAGGCCCACCCCGCCGTCCGCCAGGCCGTGGCCGTCGGCTTCCCCGACGAACGGCTCGGCGAGCGGGTGTGCGCGTTCGTCGTGGGCGCACCCGACTTCGACCTCGACGCGTGTCGCGCCTGGTTCGAGGCCCGCGGCGTCGCCCGGTTCAAGACCCCGGAGCGGATCGAGGTGCTCGACGCGCTGCCACTCCTCGCGGCCGGCAAGCCCGACCGGGCCGCGCTGCGAGCGCGCGCCGCCGGCGCCTGACCCGCCGTCGCGAACGGGCGGCCGCCTCCCGAGGAGACGGCCGCCCACGACCCGTCGGGGATTCCGGGCCCCGGGGGTGTCCGCACCAGCCTGCGCGACGGACGTCAGCCCCCCGTCGGGGCCGCATGAGGGTCGCGTGAGCCCCCGCTGAGGGCTCGCTCAGCGGAAACCCTTCCGCGCGCGACGCCGCGCCCCGTCAGATGACGCCGGTGCCCGCGGCCACGCGGGGGCGCAGCAGGGCGGCGAGCCGGGTGCGGTGGTATGCGGCGTCGCCGAACGTGAGCTGGTCGAGCTGCGACCGCTTCAGGAACAGGTGCAGGTCGTGCTCCCAGGTGAACCCGATGCCGCCGTGGATCTGGAGCCCGTCGGCCATGACCCGCTTCGACGCGTCGGCGGTCCACACCTTGGCCGTCGACGCCGCGACCGACGCCTCCGGGTCACCCGCGCCGATGCACCAGGCCGCCCAGTAGACGGTCGAGCGCATGCCCTCGACGTCGACCAGCATGTCGGCGCACTTGTGCTTGATGGCCTGGAACGAGCCGATGGCCCGCCCGAACTGCACCCGGTCCTTGGCGTACTCGACCGTCATGTCGAGGACCTTGCCGGCACCGCCGAGCATCTCGGCCGATGCGAACACCGCACCCCGGTCGACGAGCGCGTCGACCGCGGCGGCACCACCGAGGTGCTCCGCCGGCGTGGCGGAGAACGTCGGCCAGCCGAGCTCACGGGTCCGGTCGATCGCGGGCTCGGCCGCCGGACGCCCCGCGGCGTCGAGATCGACGCGGAACAGGCCGGGTCCGTCGGCGGTCGCGGCCACGACCACGAGCACCGACGCCGTGGGTGCGTAGATCGCCGGGTCGGCCCGCCCGTCGAGCAGCCAGGCGCCACCGGCCTCCCGGGCGGTCACGGCGGCAGGCCGGGCGCTCCACGCGACCGCGCCGATCGCCTCGCCGGCCACCAGCCGCTCGACGTCGTCGGACCGGCCGGCGGCATCGAGCGCCTCGATGGCGAGCACGGTCGGGGCGAACGGCACCGGCGTCGCGTGGCGGCCGACCTCCTCGAGGAGCACCGCGAGCTCGACGGTGCCGAAGCCGAGACCGCCGCGGTCCTCGGGCACCGCCACTCCCAGCCAGCCCTGCTCGACCATCGCCGACCAGATGCGGTCGCTGCGGCCGCCCCCGGCCTCGACCACCTCTCGCACGGCCTCGGGCGGCGACACGCCGTCGAGGAGCTCACGGGCGCCGTCGCGCAGCGCGGTCTGGTCTTCGGAGAGATCGAAATCCATACGCGCCGGAGGCTAGCCCGGACACCCGCGGCGGCACCGGCCGATCGCCGACGCCCGACCGCACGTGCGCCAGGGGAGGGCCGACGCGGCGCCGGATAGGCTGGCGGGCGGACAGGACCCCCCAGCGAAGGAGCGCTACCCGTGAGCGGAGCGAGCGAACCCCCCGCCGTTCTCCACTTCAACGGGAGGGAGGTGGAGCTCCCCGTCGTGCGCGGCAGCGAGGACGAGCTGGGCGTCGACATCGCCAAGCTGCGCGGGCAGTCCGGGCTCATCACCCTCGACTACGGGTTCATGAACACCGGGTCGTGCCAGTCGGCCATCACCTTCATCGACGGCGACGAAGGCATCCTCCGCTACCGGGGCATCCCCATCGAGCAGCTCGTCGAAGGCCACGCGCCATCGTTCATCGAGACCTCGTACCTGCTCATCTACGGCGAGCTCCCCACCGAGGAACAGCTCGACGAGTTCCGCTTCGGAGTGCGCAAGCACACCCTCCTCCACGAGGACGCCAAGCGCTTCTTCGACGCGTTCCCGAAGGACGCCCACCCGATGGGCGTGCTCTCGTCGGTGGTGAGCGCCCTGTCGACGTTCTACCCCGACAGCCTCGACCCCCACGACCCCGAGCAGGTCCAGCTCTCGATCCTGCGGCTCATGGCCAAGGCCCCGACGATCGCGGCCTACTCCTACAAGCGGTCGATCGGACAGCCCTTCCTGTACCCGAACAACTCGCTCGACCTCATCGAGAACTTCCTCACGATGATGTTCGCGGTCCCGTCGGAGCCCTACGAGGTGAGCCCGACGATCCTGCACGCGATGAAGGTCCTGCTCATCCTCCACGCCGACCACGAGCAGAACTGCTCCACCTCCACCGTCCGCCTCGCGGGCTCGTCGGAGGCCAACCTGTACGCGTCGGTCGCGGCCGGCATCAACGCCCTGTGGGGTCCGCTGCACGGCGGCGCCAACCAGGCCGTGATCGAGATGCTCGAGGGCATCAAGGCCGACGGCGGAGACATCGACAAGTTCGTCAACAAGGCCAAGGACCCCGACGACCCGTTCCGCCTGTCGGGCTTCGGGCACCGCGTCTACAAGAACTACGACCCGCGGGCGAAGATCATCAAGGGCCTCGCCGACCAGGTGCTCGCCGAGCTCGACCACGACGACCAGCTCATGGACATCGCGCTGCGGCTCGAGGACGTCGCCCTCAACGACGACTACTTCGTCGAGCGCCGCCTGTACCCCAACGTCGACTTCTACTCGGGCCTCATCTACCGGGCGATGGGCTTCCCCACCAACATGTTCACCGTCCTCTTCGCCATGGGGCGCCTCCCCGGGTGGATCGCCCATTGGAAGGAGATGATGGAGGACCCGAGGACCAAGATCGGGCGGCCGCGCCAGATCTACACGGGCCCGACCAAGCGCGACTACGTCGACGTCGAGCAGCGCGGCTGAGCCGACCGTTGATCTGCGCGCGGCGCCGGCCGCGCGCCAGACTCGCCCCATGGACCTGACCCCGACCCCCGAGGAAGCCGCGTTCCGCGCCGAGGTGCGCGACTGGCTCAAGGCCAACCTGCCGTGGGAGTACGGGAAGGGCCTGCCGCCCCGCTTCGACGACCTCGCCGACGAAGTCGCGTTCGGCCGCGAGTGGCAGGGCAAGCTCGCCGAGGGACGCTGGGTGGGCGTGGCCTGGCCCGAGGAGTACGGCGGCCGCGGCGTCGGCGCGGTCGAGCACTTCATCGTCATCGAGGAGCTGGCCCGGGCCCGGGCGCCCGAGCTCGTCGGTCGGATCGGCATCAACCTCGTCGGCCCCACCCTGCTCGCCCACGGCACGCCGGAGCAGAAGCGCCAGTGGCTCACCGAGATCCTCCCGGCCCGCCAGATCTGGTGCCAGCTGTTCAGCGAGCCCGGCGCCGGCAGCGACCTCGCCGCGGTGTCCACCAAGGCCGTGCGCACCGACGGCGGGTGGATCCTCGACGGCCAGAAGGTCTGGACCAGCTACGCCCAGTTCGCCGACTGGGGCCTGTGCCTCGCGCGCACCGACCCCGACGTCCCCAAGCAACAGGGCATCTCCGCGTTCGCCATCGACATGCACTCGCCCGGCGTCGAGGTCCGGCCGCTGCGCCAGATCACCGACGAGAACGAGTTCAACGAGGTCTTCTTCGGCGAGGTGTTCGTCCCCGACGACCGCCTCATCGGCCCGGTCGACCAGGGCTGGAAGGTGGCCAACTCCACGCTCACCCACGAGCGCGGCGTCAACCCCCGCCAGCTGGTGATCCACATCCAGCTGCTCGAGGAGCTGCTGCGGCTCGCCGAGGAGGTCGGCGCGTTCGACGACCCGCGGCTCGCCCCCCGGTTGGGCGCGGCCGCGGCCGAGGTCCGGCTGTTCCAGCTCCACAACTGGCGGACGCTGTCCCGCGTGGCCAAGGGCCAGCCGCCCGGCCCCGAGGGCAGCGCACTCAAGCTCTACTGGAGCGAGATGAGCAAGCGGCTCCACGACACCGTCATGGCCGTGCTCGCCGAGGCCGCCCCGCTGTGGTTCGGCGCCGACGACAACCCCGGCGGCGGCACCTGGCAGCGTTCGTGGCTCTACTACCAGGCGTCGTCGATCTGGGCCGGCACCAACGAGATCCAGCGCAACATCCTGGCCGAGCGCGTCCTCGGCCTCCCCCGCGACCCCAAGTAGCGCGGCCACTCCCCCGCTTGGCGCCCTGGCGCCGCTTCACCCACCCTGCGCCTTCGCACGGCGACAAAACGCGCGGGACGGGTGCGGAGGGGCTGACGGGGGCGTCAGGTCGGATCGGATTCCTGGCATGATGCCCCCATGCCCGCGCAGTTCGAGACGATCCACTACGAGGTCGAGGGCCACCTCGCCTTCTTGACCCTGAACCGGCCCGACGCCGCCAACGCGCAGAGCTCGCTGATGATCGACGAGATCGACGCGGCGCTCGACCTGGCCGACGCCGACGACGAGGTGCGGGTCGTGATCCTGGGCGGCGAGGGCAAGCACTTCTCCGCCGGTCACGACCTGAAGGACATCCTCAGCGAGGCCGACGAGTGGTCCCGCATGCGCGACACGCCCGAGGGCAAGCTGCGCCACGAGCAGGTCATGTACTGGGACAAGTGCCTGCGCCTACGCAACTTCCGCAAGCCGACGATCGCGTCGGTGCACGGTGCGGTCGCCGCGGCGGGCCTCATGCTCGCCTGCATGTGCGACCTGATCGTGGCGGCCGACGACACGCGGTTCTCCAACCCGGTCGCCCGGATGACCGGCGTGGGCGTGGAGATCCTGGTCGAGCCGTGGGAGCTCGGGCCCCGCAAGGCCAAGGAGTTCCTCTGGTGCGCCGAGACGCTCTCGGCGGCCGACGCCGAGCGCTTCGGGCTCGTCAACAAGGTCGTCGCCCGCGACGACCTCGACGGCGCGGTGCGGGAGATGGCCGAGAAGGTCGCGCTGATCCCGCCGGTGACCGCCGAGGCGATCAAGGACACCGTCAACCACACCCTCGACAACATGGGCCAGCACGAGTCATGGCGCTACCACTTCATGGTGCACCAGTTCGTCTCCGCGAGCGCGACCGCGACCAGCGCGATGTCGAGCCGCAAGGAGGGCGGCATGGACGCGGTGAAGAAGGAGCAGGCAGGCAGGTGACGGGCCCCCTCCAAGGAGTCCGGGTCCTCGATCTCGGCACCCGCATCGCCGCACCGTTCTGCGCCGGCCTGCTCGGCGAGCAGGGCGCCGAGGTCATCAAGATCGAGCAGCCCGGCACCGGCGACTTCATGCGCGACATCGGGCCGTTCGTCACGCCGGGGCTCGCGAGCGACGCCACCGCGGGCGAGACGGCCGGCGGACCCGGCTACTCGCTGTTCTGGGCCGTCGAGGGACGCGGCCGCAAGAGCGTCACCCTCGACCTTCGGCGGCCCGAGGGCCAGGACGTCTTCCGCCGCCTCGCCGCCACCGCCGACATCGTCGTGGAGAACTTCCGCCCCGGCACCCTCGAGCAGTGGCACATCGGCCCGGCCGACCTCGACCCCCGCCTCGTCGTGGTGCGCATCTCGATGTTCGGCCAGGACGGGCCCAATGCCCGGCGCGGCGGACTCGACCGCGTCGGCATCGGCTACGGCGGCCTCCTCAACCTCACCGGCTACCCCGACCGGCCGCCGGTGCGCGTGGGGGTGACGATCTCCGACTACCTCACGGGCGTGTTCGCGGCCCAGGCCGCGCTCGGCGCGCTCTACGCGCGCGACGGTCGACGCACCGGGAACGGCGCGGTGATCGACGCCGCGCTGTACGGCTCGGTCCTGCGCATCCTCGAGTGGACCCTCCCCGCCTACGAGCAGCTGGGCATCATCCGCACGCGGGAGGGCAACCGGCTCGCCAACTCGGCGCCGCTCGACAACTACCCGTCGGCCGACGGCAAGTACGTGTGCATCGTGGCAGGGAGCGACGCGAACTTCGCCCGCCTCTGCCAGGCGATGGAGCGCACCGACCTGCTGGACGACGCACGCTTCACCCGCCTCGCCGACCGTGCCGCGCACAACGACGAGATCAACACGATCGTCGCCGAGTGGACGTCGTCACTGCCCGCCCACGAGGTCGAGGAGCGCTGCGTCGCCGCCGACGTCCCCGTCGCCACCGCGTTCACCGCGGCCGACATCTTCGCCGATCCGCACATCGCCGCCCGCGGCGACCTCGTGACCGTCGACGACCCGGTGATCGGCCCGGTGCAGCAGCAGGCGCCGTACCCCCGCCGGGTGGGCGAACCCATCGTCGCGCCGTCGGGCGCACCCCGCCTCGGCGAGCACACCGACGAGATCCTGCGCGAGATCGTCGGGCTCGACGCCGACGAGATCGCCCGCCTGCACCAGGAAGGAGTGGTGTGACCGCCGCGACCCGACCCCTGACCGAGGGGATGTTCCGCGATCGGGCCGACCGGTCGATCGTCCTGATCGGCGGGTACTCGCCGTCGAGTGGCCGCACCCACTTCCCCCGGCTCGCGGCCTGTCCCTACACCGGCGCCGACGACGTCGAGGAGGTGGAGCTGCCCACCGACGGCACCCTCTGGGGCTGGACGGCCGTGACCGCCCGCCCGCCGGGCTACGACGGCGAAGTGCCCTTCGGGTTCGGGGTGGTCGAGCTGAGCGACGGCCTGCGCGTGATCACCCGGCTGACGGTCGCCGACCCCGGCGCCCTGGCCTTCGGCCAGCCCATGCACCTCGTGGCCGACACCCTCCAGACCGACGAGGACGGCACCGCCGTGGTCACCTACGCGTTCGCACCCGCCTCGGGCGACCCCCACGGGAGTGCGGCCTGATGGACGTCTCGATCACCGGCATCGGGCTGCACCCGTTCGGTCGCTTCGACGGGGTGACCGTCACCGACATGGGCGTGACCGCGGTGAGGGCGGCGCTGGCCGAGGCGGGCAACCCGCGCTTCCAGGCCGCGTTCTGCGCGACCGTCTACAGCGGCGTCGCGGCCGGCCACAAAGTGCTCGGCGCGCTGGGCCTGACCGGCGTGCCGATCGTCAACGTCGAGGCCGGCTGCGCGAGCGGCGGCGCCGCGCTCATGCTCGCCGCGCACTCGATCGCCAACGGGCAGTACGACACCGTGCTCGTGTTCGGCATGGAGAAGATGCCGAAGGGCATCATCCGCTCGTCGTTCTTCGAGCCGTGGCGCGAGCAGGGCGGCTTGGCGGTGACTCCCGCGTACTTCGCGCTGCGAGCCCAGCGGCTCATGCGCGAGTCCGGGGTGACGAAGGAGCACCTCGCCCGGGTGTGCGTGAAGAACCGGGCCAACGGCGCCGACAACCCCAACGCGATGTACCAGAAGCCGACGACCGCCGAGGACGTGCTCGCGTCACGGGTGGTGTGCGAGCCGCTGCACCTGCACATGCTCTGCTCCCCCAACGAGGGGGCGGCCGCGGTCGTGCTGCAGAAGTCCGAGCGCGGCGACGGCGCGGTCCGGATCGCCGCCGCGGCCCTGCGATCGCACCTCCCCGGCTCGGTGCTCGGCGAGGCCACGCCGATGAGCGGCATCGACGACACGGGGATCACCCCACCGTCGTCGCTCGCGGCCGACGCCGCCTACGAGGAGGCCGGAATGGGCCCGACGGACCTCGACGTCGTCGAGTGCCAGGACACCGACGCCGCCCGCGAGCTGCTCGGCTACGAGGAGCTGCGGCTGTGCGAGCGGGGCGGCTCGGCCGCGCTGCTCGAGTCGGGCGCGACCGAGCCGGGCGGCCGGCTGCCGGTCAATCCCAGTGGGGGCCTGCTCGCCAAGGGCGAGCCGCTCGGCGCGTCGGCCCTCGGCCAGGTGGTCGAGATCACCCAGCAGCTGCGCGGGACGGCCGGGCCCCGTCAGGTCGCCGGCGCCGGCGCGGGCCTGGCCCACACCGTCGGCCGCGGCGCCAACGCCGCCGTCGTCATCCTCAAGCGTTGATGCGTCCCTGAGCGACGCTACGCGTCGGACGAGGGACGCATAGTTGCACCATGCGTCCCTCGGCGACATCACTCGCGCGCGGACCCCGCGTCGCTCGAAGACGCATCGTCCGACCATGCGTCTCCTGCCCGACGCCTGGCGTCGGCCAGGGACGCATCATGGTCAGCTGACGCGGGCGTTGTAGGAGGAGATCTCCTCGTCGGCCTTGGTCGCGGCGTCCTTCAGGGCGGTCTTGGGGTCGAGGCCCTGGGTGAGCATCCGGGTGAGGGCGTTCTCCACCTCGGCACGCACCTCACGGTACGGACCGATCACCGGACCCGCGGTGGCGATGTTGTTCACGCCGCTCACCAGCTGGTCGTAGGCCACCCTGTACTCGGGGGTCTTGGCCCAGGCCGCCTGGAGCACCGGCTCGTC
>Ga0194121_10007925_pt1 | contig 13661 bp, 12 predicted proteins | sample TA2MahCa50mmetaG_FD_148609 | JGI IMG/M metagenome (GOLD analysis project Ga0194121, IMG submission 148609) | Freshwater microbial communities from Lake Tanganyika, Tanzania - TA2015020 Mahale Deep Cast 50m | ecosystem: Environmental > Aquatic > Freshwater > Lake | place: Tanzania: Lake... | reverse complement strand
AAGGCAGAGTCCCATACCGATGTCCTTCTTTCTTGCAAGAGAGGTAGACGCCTGTACGCATCGCGTACGAGTCTATCGTATATGGGGCTCTCGTGCCCCCAAGCAAGAATTGTGCCGGACACTATTGCCGAGAACCAGCAGGGAGGAACACATGGCAAGCCAGGTATTCTCAGCCGATTCCCACGTCCTTGAACCGCCTGATCTGTGGACGACGCGTATGCAGCCCAGGTTCCGCGACCGGGCACCGCATCTGGTGCATGAACTGGACGGGCAGCCTGGAGATTTTCTGGTCTGTGATGGTCTTCGACCGTTCAATCCGACGAGTCTTGGCAATGCGGGTATTCCTCCCGAGCGGCACGCGGAGTTTGCGCGTGGTGGCTACGCGGTTTGCCGCCCGGGGAGTTGGGATCCAGTGGAGCGCCTGAAGGATATGGAATGTGACGGTATTGGCGCAGAGATCTTTTACTGTGGTTATGGGATGTCGCTGTTCAGCCACCCGGACGATGCGTTCCAACGTGATGCCCACCGCGCCTACAACGATTGGGCGGAAGACTACGCCTCGTATGCGCCCAAACGCCTCTTTCCCATTGCCAATATCTCGATGACCGACCCAGCAGAAGATCTCGCCGAACTGCATCGCATTAAAAAGATGGGCTTTCGCGGTATCTTTATCTCGAACGACCCCCTCCCGGAACGACGCTACGATAACCCCATGTGGGAGACCTTCTGGACGGTGGTCGAAGAGTATGACCTGCCCGTGAATATCCACATTCTTACCCGCCAGGGCGGACCACAGGTGGGGCCAAACGCCATCGTCGACGGCGTGGTGTTGCCCGTGCCCGCTTTCAAGACGATCGCCGAAATGATCACCGGCACCGTTTTGCAACGGCATCCCAATCTTAAAATCATCTCGGTAGAGAACGATATCGGCTGGATCCCGAATTATCTGAAACGATTGGAATGGTACTCCTGGCGCTTTGCCCCCCGCTTCCCGCAGCTCCAGGGCAATGCGGCAGACTACTGGCGTCGTCAGGTCTATGCCACCTTTCAGGACGATGTGCCCGGCATGCGCTGTCGCGATTTGATTGGTGTGGAGAAGCTCATGTGGGGCTCAGACTACCCGCACTTTGACTCCACGTTCCCGAAGTCACGCGAAGCCATTGCCCGCAACTTCGCCGGTGTTCCTGGCGAGGAGCAAGCACTGATCCTCGGTGGGAATATGATTCGAGTCTACAACCTGCAGGAGACGCTGGCCTGATACAGATCTAGGCCAGCGGTGTCGTGTGTCCATTCTCCTGCAGCAACGTCTGGACGGCAGCCACACTCTCGGCCCGTGCCATGGCCATGAGCAACTGGGTCAGGGTCGACTCATCCGTCATGCGCTCAAGCTGGCGTTCCACCTGTTGATACACCGAAGCAGGTGGATCCAGCCGCGCTACCAGGACATCGAGAATACTACGCCGCCGTGCCGCCAAAGCCACCGCCCGCCCTTCCTGGTGGCCCTCGCGTAGCCCTTCTTCACGCCCTTCTTCGCGCCCTTCTTCGCGCCCTTCTTCGCGCCCTGCACGTAGCCCTTCCTGGCGGCCCTCGCGTAGCCCTTCCTGGCGGCCTTCGCGTAGCCCTTCCTGGCGGCCTTCCTGATGGCCTTTTCGTAGCCCTTCCTGGAGTGCTTCGCGCTCAGTCTCCTCGCGCAGACGGCGGAGAAAGGGCGTGTCTAACAACAATTCCTCGCGGTCAATCAAACGTTCGACCATGGTGATACTCTCCTCATCCGTAAGTAAAGCGGTGAGTGCTGTCAGGAGGCGCCGCTGCTGCATGACGTCGGGGATCTGATGCAGGCGGTGCACCACCTCTGGCAGTACCACGGCCGGCTCACGCATCTGCGTCTGGCCCACCAGGGCCAGAAGTGCCGGGCGATCTAAACGCAACAACTCTTCGGCAGGCATCTCCCACAAACGTATGGAGTGGTAGCGCCAGGTCAGGGCCGGCGTACCATCTGCACCGGCGACCTCATGATGACCATTATCCCCCCTGCCAGCGCCGCGTCCCACATAGAGTACCGCACTCCAGAGAGGGAGACGATACGTCCGTGCCAGCCGTGACATATAGGCGAGCATCCGCCAGGGCATGGGCTCATGACTACGGGGACCTTGAAATTCAATATGCAGTAAAATTTCACGCGCATCAAGGAGGATGACCCGAAAAACCAGGTCAACGGCCAGATCTTCACCGGGGAGTTCGACGTTGAGGGGGTGAGCATCCTGCACCTCAACTTGCAACAACCAGGCGGCAAAATCGAGAATGCAAGAACTGACCAGTAATTTAAGCGGGCTGTCAGTCTCCGCCATGGCGGACTCCCTGCCGGTGTAGAGATACCAGGCGAGGCATAGAGACTATACAAGGAAACCACCACAAGCGTGACGTATGCACAACGCTATGGCCTCAACCACGTAATCGTGTTACCAGTATAACATACGCGGGCGTGCAAGCGGCGCCGAAGGCCTGCAGACATGCGCTCGTCCAGAACCTACAGGGAGCCTCCAGGAGAAAGCATCGTCCTATGCATCTCGGCATTTTCAGCTACAACGTCGCATACGGCGCACGACCGGATGAGCTAGCGCGTGCCTGCGAGGAGCGTGGTTTCGAGTCGTTCTGGGTTGGGGAACACACGCACATCCCAGCGAGCCGTCAGACACCCTATCCGGGTGGTGATCCCTTGCCCAGGCCCTATTATCATATGGCTGACCCCTTCGTCTCACTGATGGCGGCTGCAAGTGCGACAACGCAGATCAAATTAGGCACAGGGGTCTGCCTGGTCATCGAGCATGATCCAATCGTTCTTGCCAAAACAGTGGCCACACTCGACTGGCTCTCCAACGGTCGGTTGCTTTTCGGCGTAGGCGGGGGCTGGAATCGTGAGGAAATGGCGCATCACGGCACTGCTTTCGCACGCCGCTGGCAGGTGCTGCGCGAGCGCATTGAAGCCATGCAAACCATCTGGACGCAGGAAGAGGCTTCCTATACGGGCGAATTCGTCCATTTCGAGCGGATCATTTCCTATCCCAAGCCGGTGCAAAAACCCCATCCCCCCATTCTGCTCGGAGCAGCGACGGCTCAAGGACGGGCACGGGTGGTGCGCTACTGTGACGGCTGGATACCTATTGACGTTTTGCTAGAGGACCTTCCTGCAGCCATCGCTGATCTGCGTCACAAGGCCGCCACGGCAGGACGCAATCCAGAGGGTCTGTCGCTCTCTGTGTTTGCCTTCCAGGGCATGCAGAGTGATGCGCTGCAACGCTACCGTGATCTTGGGGTAGAACGGGTGGTACTCGTGGCCCCGCGCCGTATGGCAGAGGCTATCCCTTTTCTTGATCGCCTGGCACAGCGTATGCCGGCGCTTATCTGAGGGCAAGGCATTCTCAGAGCACCCACAGTCGACGGCGTCCTGGATGTTGACAGCACACGCTACCAGCCCCTCACGGAGCAGCTTTCCCCCGCCCCCCGGCTGTGCCAAACACCGCATCGGCCTGACGTTGCTTCTCACTCGCCTGCTTGAGGGCACGCTGGTCACGCCGGGCCAGGCCAGTGGCGAGCAGTTCCCAGCCTTCCTGACGGGCCGCCACGTACTCCAGTAACGTGTCCACGAGCTGCTTCTGACGGGCTGGGAGGCGGGAGGCAGTACGCAGACGCTGCAAGTGCTGCCGCTGCGCACGCCAGGGTGGCAACAGATCCTGCTCCAGCACACGCACCACTTCTGTGTCAGTCACCCGGTTGTGCTGCCGCTGCGTCATCGTCTGATTAAAGAGCTCTAAACTCGCGGTATCCACCGTTGCGAAGCGTTGCAGCGCCGCGTCAATGTCCTCAGCGCGTGGGAGCAGTCCAGCCAGGCTTATCATGATCCCTAGACCAGCCACGCCAACGAGGCCACTGCGGAGCTGACGGCGGGCGCGACTGGCCAGGGTAAACGTGGGCGTGAGAACGAGCCCACAGGCGAACCCGCCAACGAGCCCCCCGAGATGAGCCGCCATGTCAATACCCTGCTGGATGAAACCAAAAACCAGGTTATACGCCAGAAACGTCAGGGTGTTGGTACGCAACGCGGCCCAAAAAGCGTGCTGGTGGGCGTCACGATGGCGCACAAAAAAGGCCAGAAGGCCCCCAAACAGACCAAAAATAGCCCCAGAAGCACCGGCGCTAACCACTGCCGGATTCCACGCCACGCTGGCGATACTGCCGAGCAGACCTGCCAGGAGATAGAGCGTGAGGAAGCCTGTACGCCCGAAGATGCGCTCCATCACCCCGCCGACATGCCACAGCGCAAACATATTGAACAGGAGATGCAGGAGCCCGATGTGTAAAAACATACAGGTGAACATACGCCACCATTCGCCCTGCGTCGTCCTGGGGCCATAATTGGCGCCCCAGCGGATCAAATCATCAATCGCCGGTTGCACAGGATGCACACCCCGTGCCAGCATGAGAACAAAGATCGCCACATTGAGTACCAGAAGCACGGGAGTCACCGCGGTTTTGGGCATTACAGATTACCCTCCAACCAGCGAAAAGCATTGGGAAAGGTCTCCGCAGCACTCCGCCCATCCCAGGCGAGGTGGGCATACGCTTCCCAATAGGCTTCGGCAAAGCCCTGGGCACGCGCCAGCAACTCCGTCAGCGAGGGAGCCGCCGGGATGTGGCGTTGCTCCACGACGATGTGGCCATCGACAATCACCGTTTCCACATCGCTAGCCATACCACAGTCCACCAGGCTACGGATGGGATCACAGACGGCACCATAATGCAGGGCACGCTGGTTAATAATCACCAGATCCGCTCTGGCCCCCGGACATAGACGACCGAGGTCATCCCGCCCCAGAGCCGTGGCGCCACCCAGCGTTGCGGCGTTAAACGCTTCACGCGCCGTGCCAGCATTGGGAGATTCGGCGGCAACTTTGCCGATGAGCCCGGCGTCCCGCATCTCGCGGATCAAATCAAAAGGATGAATGTCAGTGCCCAGACCCACATTGATACCCCGTGCCAGATAGCCAGAGAGATGGTGCAGATGCATGCCGCGTCGGGCGAGCGAGACTGGGCAGTGGGCCACATGGGCATGCGCCCGGGCAATACGCCCGAGGTCGTCGCCGTCAGGATAATGTGCTTGGGGATGGCCACTCACCATAATGCAGTGACTCAACGTAGTGCCTGGCCCGAGCAACCCGGTCTCGTCCAGAAGTTCCACAGGCGTACAGCGATATGTCCGCAGGAGTTGGTGAAACTCCATAAGATTCTGTCCTGTATGGATCTGCACCGGCACCTGCAGCGCCTCTGCGGCCTGACGCGTAGCGTCGAGCAACTCGCGGGTACAGGTATCGACCTGCAACGGGTACAGCATGCCACGCACGCGGCCATGGGCCTGGCCATCGTGGGCACTGATAAAACGGCAGGCCGCCTCCAGGCCCTTGTGTCCAGCGGCCTCATCCCAGTCATACTGGATCACCCCGCGTGCATCACGGTACTGACTGGCGCTGCGGTACCCTGGCCCGAGATAAGCCCGTACGCCAAAGTGCTCCACCTGTGCAACCAAGTGTTCGGCCAGCAGGGCTGGCGCGCCGACCTCAACCAGCGTCGTACAGCCTCCGGAAAGCAGCTCGACCACATTGAGCATGGCGGCGGTTTCGGCTTCTGCCTCCGACATAACATACGCAGCGCCCCGACGTCCGGCATCGGTATTCGGAAACCCCGCTCCGAAAAACTGCGGATCCCCGTGATCACTCGTGAGCCGCCAGTTGGCCCGCACCCCGGCGTGCCAGTGCAGATCAACCAGGCCGGGGATAATGAGGCGATCCGGCGCCTGCAGGGTACGGTCGACTGGCCCGTGATAGGTTTGTCCAACACTGATGATGCGGTCATCGTCCCATACCACCACCCCATCACGTATAAGCACATGTGTGCTCCCGTCAAAGCCAACTACCGTCCCGCCCTGAAGCTTTGTCAACATAAAGGACCCCTTGTACACCGAGATAGCTGCTGTCCAGTGCGGTTCATGCTATCATGAGGACTTCAGGGAGGCAATCACAGGCAGAGCATACTCAAGGCAAGAGACGTCTATGGGCATGGATATCCAGAGCCCTCATTGCCGTGTTGCAGCCGTCTTTGACGCAGAATAAGGAGGTGTTGCATGATAGGACTTGGGCTTGCTTCATCCCATGCTCCGGCGCTGTTTGAACCCAAAGAACGCTGGCCCCTCGTCTATAGCCGGATTCCGGAGTACACCAAAGGCTCGCAGCCCCACACCGCCAAGCTCGAAACACCTGAGGTCATTCAAGGGTACATTGACCGGATCAACGCGGCGTTTACGGTATTACGCCTGCAGCTCGAAGCCTATCAACCGGACGCACTCCTGGTGGTAGGTGACGACCAGGGGGACATGTTCGACGCCAGCCACAATCCCACCTTTGCCATGTACACCGGCGAGGAACTCTGGGGCCTGGACGGCACGAGCTATCGCCCCATAGAAGAGCGTCACAAAATTACCTTTTCCTGCCACGCCGACCTGGCCCGTTCTCTGCACAAAGGATTGATCAAGAGAGGCTTTGACATCGCCTCCTGCGCCACCTTCAAGCCCATGGGGCGCCCAGAGCATGGTGTGTCGCACATGGTGGCCCATCCCGTACCGACGCTGGTCCCCAGGTTTGACATTCCTATTATTCCCTTATTCATGAACGAATACTACCCTCCACTCCCTAGCGCTGAACGCTGTTATAACCTGGGCATCGCCCTGGCAGACATCCTGGCCGAGCGCCCTGAGCGAGTGGCGATCTACGCCTCGGGTGGGCTCTCGCATGACCCGACAGGACCACGGGCCGGCTGGGTGGATGAACCCCTGGATCGCTGGGTGCTGGAGCGCCTCGAACGCAATGACGGCGAAGCGCTCAAGCATCTGTTTACGTTTGATTCGGACACCATGCGGGGCGGCACAGGGGAAATTCGTGCCTGGATCACCGTCGCGGGCGCCATGCAGCGTCCTGCCACGGTGGTAGAGTACATTCGGTCGCACTACGCGAAGGTGGGGCTGGGGTTTGCCTACTGGCCAGCGCTGGAAACACCCGAGACAGGCTGGATGGAGGCGGAAGCCATGGCACAGGCGCGGTTCTGAGATCATTGCTGGGCCCGTGTTTCTGATATGCACACTCGTTAGGATCGCCTGATGATCTAGGTGACAACATGAGAAACATACGCCCATAGAGCAGAGCCACCCCGCCCTCACCGCAGCCCTCGCACCAGGAGTTTAATACTCCACACAACTGAGTGTCGTGAAGCCGTAATGATCGTCATACCGTGGCGGGGGCGGTAAGCTGCCCGCCGTGGGCACGAGTGTATCCCGCAACGGCCCAATGGCTTTCTGCGAAGCCCCAATGACGCGCTGCACCGCTGGCATGTCTGGCAAGGCCAAGGTGCTGGTCTTGAAAAACGTGGTGCTGACAATGGCATCAGCCTCGGGCAGCGGTTCGAGCATCGTCGGTGCCGCATCCGTGGCATCGTCTTCGCTCGTTAAAAACACCGTTTTGATGCCAAGCTGCTCACACGCCTGAATCGTCCGCACCACCTCGATAAATTCATTCCCACCAGCATCCCAGGTAAACACGGCCCCTTGAGCGCCAAGCTGTTGCGCCAGCTTGGCGGCCTGATTGGCCATCAGCTGTTTTTCGTGCTGAGTAGTCCATTCTGTGCGCAAGGAGATGACCCCGAGAAAATTCCAGTCCACCCCATGACGGCGATACAGGTCCAGGAATAACGGATTGTTCGCCACCGTCCAGGACATCGCAAAGGCGGTGCGATACGGGCCGGTCAAGGCGCCGTCAAGGATTTCGTTCGGATGCAGAAACCAGGGGGGCGTGAGCTGCGTCAGGCCATAGGTCGCTGTGCAAAACGCGGTCGGCGAACCGGACATGGCCTGGGGGGAATGCACACACCAAATGTACATGACTTTCGGTAACGCCGGATCCACCTCGCGCAGTTCGAAAATCTCGCGTTCTGGCGGCGTGAGATGCCGCGTGGCCGCCGCAATCTGGTCATTCACCACCAGCGCGGCTTTGTGCACCGCGTCGTTTTGCGCCTCATTGCCCAGACCAGGGTCAGGCTCAACGACCACACAGAGCTGGATGAGCTTACTCAGCGGTAAGAGCTCAGCCCAGGGACCGGACATGTCGAGATAGGTCTCGACATAGTCCCCACCAGCGTCATGCCAGTTGACATTCGACACTTCAGCAATGCCCATGCCGACCAGGCGATGCGTCCGCCCCTGACCCACCGTGGTAATAGAGCGACCACAGATACCAGGATAGGTCACTCCCGGGCCTTCGACTTTGATGCGCGGTTCGATGACATCCCGCACTGGCCAGATGCGCACGGATTCTCCAGGATAGGCAATCTCCAGGTCCACCGTGGCAATGCGTGGATCATGTTGCACGGCTTCCAGCACTGCGGCTTTGTCGATTTCCAGGTGGCCGTCCGCATACCGCGTCTGCGTACCAAAGGTGATCTGAGTGACGGGAAACGTACCCATCTCAAGACGCATGACTCACCTCCTGAGCCAGGGCCATGTCCATGGGATCAAACAGGGTAGGGCCGGTAACCGACGTGTGCAGCGCCTCCAGGGCCGTGCGCACGATGCGCATGCCGTAGGCATAGTCTTTCTCAGGGCCCAGGTTGGGGTCGCCACAGACGTGCTCAATACGCGCACCACGAATGACCCGGTTGGCGCCGGTAGTCAGAGCCAGGTCGTAAATGGCAGAAATCATGCCAACAGGCATGCCCAGGCGTTCAATCTCTTTGGCGATCGTTGCACCGCAACGATTACAGGTGCCTCACGTTGCCAGTAAGAGACAACCGTCCACCCCTCCGGCTTTGAGGTCCTCCGCAATGCTAGCGCCCATGCGCTTGGAAATGGCCACGGGAGTGCTCACACCTGGCAGGGCATAGATCGACTCGAAGACCCCACCAATGCTGCCTTCGTCTTCCACGTCACGCAGGAAATTCAGCGGCAGGATGTAATTCGGATTGGCGTTAACAATGTGGTTAAAATAACCAGCATGATAGGCTTCCCAGTCTGTACCCGAGAGGCTGCGCAATTCGGCCACTGTATGGCGGTAATAGCGCGTGGCATTGGCCGAAACTTGTTTATCCGGATTGCCTTTGCGGACCAGACCGCCCGTGGTCACCATAGCAATAGTGGCACGCGAGAGATCGGCCAGGGGCGCTGCCGGAGCGACCGTCTCTGGGGCGTGAATGGGCACTTCGGTGCGAAATGGCTCGCCGCGCAGCTTGGCTTGCAGCATATCCAGGGCGCGCAGATAGCCCGGCCGTTGCCGGTCGTACAGGCGTCGTATCCCGCGCGGCAAATATCCCTCGACATGTGCCGGTCCTAGCTCTGCCCCACGGCTGAGCTTGAGCGCCAGGCGCACCATAGCGGCCAGGGCTGTGGGCATCTCCACCGAGGTGGCACTGGTGGGCACAATGAGCACGTCCGCCGGATAACTGAGCGTGCCGGGATTTTCCGGATGCATGGCAGTGACCGCAGGCACCCCGAGCCCTTGTGCAACCTTGCAGACTTCCGCACAGGCCAGACCATAGCGCCCGGCGTTAAAGGCTGGGCCCGCCATGACCACCTCCGGCTGCAGCTGCTGCAGATGCGCCATGATTGCTGCCAGGGCTGCACTCCGCTGCTCACTGACGTAGTTATCCCCTCCGATGAGCGTGCTGACCACCGTCCCGTGCTCCCCGAGCGCCTGTTGCAACGCCCGACTCGCGCCTACCGGGGCACTGGCCACAGAGATCCCCACATGGGCCATCTCTTCCCCACCCATACCCCCGAAAAACTGATTGACGTAATGCACCACCCGTCTTGGTTGTGCCATGCTCTTGCTCCTTCTCTCCCCACATGTCGGCGAGACAACACCTTCCGGCTCCCTCTCCCCCTGGGAGAGGGTTGGGATGAGAGCCGTTGTGGTCCTGTCAGTAAACTAGGGGACCCTCGCCCTCGCTCGGAGGGAGAAGGGACGAGAAATACCCTGTCTTAATTGGTCTCCAGCAGATTGCCCCCACGCCAGCTGTCATGCGCCGTGGCATCGCGGCGCTTGCCGCCGCTGACGCTGGCATAGTTGCCGGTAGCCACATTCCCGGAGCCCCCGCTGACACTCGATGCGAAGCCATTGGCCGCATTGTCCGAGCCGCCAGTGACCCCGGCAAAATCCCCCTGCGCCGTATTGCTTGTGCCCCCACTCACACTGGCGTTGAGCCCTTTGACTTCGTTACTCTTGCCCCCACTCACGCTGGCAAAATCGTTACTGGCCGTATTGACGCTGCCCCCGCTCACACTCGCCCCAATACCACTGGCTGTGTTGAGACGTCCAGCCGTGACACTGGCATGCGGCGCACCCAGGGTGTTCTCACGTCCAGCCACCAGGCCGCCGAAGCTGGCATATGCGTGCTCTGGGCCAATGACCAGGTTATGTGACCCCGTGCGCTTAATACTTTCGCCGCTGCTCTCGTTATAGCCAATAATGAGATTCCCTAGCCCGTTCACTTCGCCATCGGTCTTGCCACTGCCGCTGCGGATATACACATTGCACTTCTCGAAGACCACATTATCGCCGTCTTTGGTCATACAGGCGAGCTTGGCTTCAAGCTCCTGGACGCGGTCCAACAGCGCTTTGATCTGGCTCTGAGCATCATGCGAGCGCGCCGTAGCGACAGGACGCGGCAGACTCCATAGTGCGATCAACCCAAAGCACACTGCCAGCAGCCCAATACTCCATACGGTGAAACGACGTTGCTGTGCCATACGTTTGCGATCCTCACCTGACAGCACTCGACGTGTGCGGGCAGTAAATCTGTATGCGGTGCCGACAACTCTCCACCACATAGAGACGGCCTTCCGTATCGATTTTCACCGACACGGGCCCCCAGAAAAGTTTTTCAATACTGGCAGACTCATAGCGCTTCGCGTCCGTAGGTGGCAAGGCGAGCGGTGGCTCTAGATCCGCTTGCAGCCGGGCCGCCAGCTCATCCTGATTCGAGCTAAAATAACTCTCGCCCCATTTCGAGACCCCGGCTTCACCCCGTAACTGCGCCAGCACCTTCCCATCAGGGCTCAGAATCTGCACCCGCTCGTTGCCCCAGTCCGCCACGCAGATATGGCCCTCGTGATCCACCGCAATCCCTGCCGGGCGGTGGAACAGACCGTCGCCAGTTCCCGCCGTGCCCCAGCAGGCTAACGGCTGCCCTGTTGCGTCGAATTTTTGAATACGGTCATTCCGCCAATCAGCCACGTACACATCCCCGGTCTGGTCTACTGCAATGCCCCACGGCAAGTTGAACTCGCCAGGGCTCTGACCACCCCGGCCCCAGGCACCGAGAAAGCGACCGTCCCGTGTGTAGGTCTGCACGCGATTGTTGCGACTGTCCACCACCAGGAGATGGCCCTCAGGCGTAAACGCCAGGCCCGCTGGCCGGTCAAATTCGCCGTCACCACGGCCCCGTCGCCCCCAGCTCGTGAGAAAAGTCCCGTGCTTGTCGAACACTGAAATACGCTGCAGGGCATCATCGGAAATATAGACGTGTTCCTCAGCATCCAGGGCAATCGCCACGGGCCACATGATCTGCCCCGGCCCCCGTCCACCTGTGCTAAAATCCCCGTGATATGTTTCGTCCAGCGCACACATGGAGACCCGCTTGTAGCCCATGCGGGAGTCGACCTCAGCCCCGGCTCGGTTCAGCACATAGAGCAGGCCATCGCGCCGGATAGCCACATCCACAGGATTATTAAACCCTCGGCCGCCAAGCCCATAAAAGCCAATCGTATGGCTGTAACGGTACAGATTCTGGGTGCTCATCATCCGCTCCCCCTCCACCGAGGCGCCGCTACGCCAGCTGATATTCTCGCATCGCCACAATCAATTGCAGCATTTCTCTGACGCGTTCCACCGCGCTGGTCTCATCCGCTACAAAATTCAGGTTGCCAGCCACCATGGCGTGCTCCAACAGTTCACGGCGGGTTGGCTCAGTCACGCTGAGTGGTCCCATCAGGTCAAGGCAGGCATCCACCAGTTGCGCCGGCGACAGTATCGGCCCCTGTGCTTGCAAACGCGCTAATATGGCACGCACCCCAGGCTTCTGCACATCCGCAAATTGCTGGGAGGCAAAATTCACCCGCGCCATCAGGCTGGCGGTGTTCACCCACTCCTGCCCGGTATGCCAGCCCTCCACACTAGGTGGATCAAGAAGCTGCTGTCCCATGGCACCGGTTGCCAGCGCCAGTTCGACGTCTTCGACAGCCGGAAAGTCATAGCCTCCGGCAAGGCGGGCAGTGCTGACGACCATTTCCGTTGGACTTTTAATCTTGGCAAAAGCGGCCTGCTTAAAGAAGTCGGCGTTAAAGAGCACTCGGAGCACACTGCGCAGGTCATACTCCGCATCCGTAAAGGCCTGCATCAGGGCGGCGATCGCCTTCGGGTCACGCGGTGGCACCGTGGGCCAGGCCGGCACCTGGGGCTCATCAGCTACGAAGAAGTTATACAGATGGCGCGCAATAAACCGGGCCGTGGCCGGTTGCGCACAGATAATCTCGATGATGTCCTCCCCGTCGAACGCCCCCGTGTGCCCAAGGAAGGTTTTCGCACCCGCATCGTGGTCGTCGGCACGATATTCGAACTGCCAGTCGAGACGTCCGTACGGCCACACGGAGTCGCGTGCCACGCGCGCTGTGTGCAGCGCAGCATTGCGAATCGTCCAGCCAGTAAAGGCCCGGGAGCACTGGCGCACATCGCTCTCCGTGTAGTTCCCTACTCCCATGGAGAACAGCTCGAGAATTTCACGGCCGTAGTTTTCATTCACCGCATCCCGGTGATTGTCTTTATTGTCCAGCCAGAACAGCATAGCCGGGTCGCGCGACAATTGCCCCAGCAGGGTGCGGAAACTCCCCAGCCCATAGCGGCGGAACATGTCGATTTGATTGAGGATGGCTTTGGGCTGGTTGAGCTTCGTGTACCCCGTGGCAAACACACCGTGCCAGAACAGCCCGATCTTTTCTTCCAGAGGCCGTCGGGTGTTGATCATCCGGTAGAGCCAGTAGGTCTGGCAGCTATCGATGAGCATGAGACTGTTTTCATCGACGTGATAACGCCGGATGAGGTCTTCATCGGCGAGCGCTGGGAATGCCTCATCAGGCTGGAGCAGGGCCTCCACGGTGGCTTCGTATCCCTGCGCCACGTAGTCTTCTAATTCCTCTCGCGTTGCGCCAAAACCAGCGCGACGTAGAAGATGGGCCATCAGAGCAATGTCTTGTTGCGCCATAATGCAGCCTCCCCTGGGGCGAATGCGGCGTATGCCACGGCCACCATAAGCTATCGTGCGAAGCAGGTTGGCAGTGTATGTCTGGCTCTACAGTGTGTCAAGGGACGGACGGCGCTGCAGGACGGCGGCAGCAAGCGTGCAGAGGGTGCGAAGACGCGCATGCTCCCCGGTGGGATGAGCCTCGAGTCCCCTCTCCCTCCGGGAGAGGGCCAATAGTGTCCGGCACAATTCTTGCTTGGGGGCACGAGAGCCCCATATACGATAGACTCGTACGCGATGCGTACAGGCGTCTACCTCTCTTGCAAGAAAGA
>Ga0194121_10007911_pt1 | contig 13682 bp, 12 predicted proteins | sample TA2MahCa50mmetaG_FD_148609 | JGI IMG/M metagenome (GOLD analysis project Ga0194121, IMG submission 148609) | Freshwater microbial communities from Lake Tanganyika, Tanzania - TA2015020 Mahale Deep Cast 50m | ecosystem: Environmental > Aquatic > Freshwater > Lake | place: Tanzania: Lake... | reverse complement strand
GCGTCAAAGTCTCCGACGCCGAATTGGCGGCAATCAACCTCGCTCGCCACGAATTCCATGGCGACTGGAACTACACCATAACGCCAAAGTCATCGTAAGACAGAGCGATTGTTCTCTAACGAGCCCTAACGTAGCTGCGGCCCATGGACGCACGCGTCTCAACCGATCAGCTGCCGGCGGCACCAGTCCGGCGGCGGCTGGAGCCGGGCATCATTGCCCGGCAATGCCGCCTGATCAGCGGCCTGACGCTGCTGGCCTACGTCGTCAGCCATTTGATCAATCATTCCTTCGGCCTGATTTCGCTCGACGCCATGGAATGGGGTCGTCGATGGTTCCTCGCGTTCTGGCGCACGCCGATCGCCACGACGGCGCTCTACGGCGCCGTCGTCGTTCATATCGCGCTGGCCTTGTGGTCGCTCTACGGCAGGCGCCGGCTCCTCCGCATGCCCGCGTGGGAGGCGGCACAGCTTCTGCTGGGTCTGTCCATTCCGCCGCTGCTGGCGGAGCATGTGCTCGGCACGCGCTTTGCCCATCAATTCTACGGGGTCAACGACAGCTACGCCTATGTGGTGTGGGCGACCTGGGTGTTCGCGTGGGACAAGGGTGTGACCCAGGTGGTGGCACTCCTGGTCGCGTGGCTCCACGCGGCGATCGGCATCCATTTCTGGCTGCGCGTCAAGCCATGGTATCCGCGTGCAATCCCCTTCCTCTATGCCGCGGCGCTGATCGTGCCGTTGCTCGCATTGATCGGCTATCTCGAGGCTGCCCTTTTCGTCGTGGAGCGCGCGCGCGACCCGGATTGGCTGCGTCCGGCGCTGGCCGCCATGCGGCTGCCCGGGCCCGAGATGGCGCGCGACGCGCTAACCGTCAAGAACTGGGTCTTTTCCGCGCTCGGCAGCCTGCTCGTGCTGATCTTGATCCTGCGCCAGGTGCGCGCATGGTGGGAACGTCGCCACGGCGTCGTCCGCGTGACCTATCCCGATGGCCGTGTCGTGGAGGTGCCGCCGGGCACGACGGTGCTCGAGGCCAGCCGGCTCGGCGGCGTGCCGCACGCCTCGGTGTGCGGCGGACGCGGCCGCTGCTCGACGTGCCGCATCCGGCTCGGGCCGGGAATGGAGCATGTGCCGCCGGCCGGCGCCGAGGAGACGCGCGTGCTCGAGCGGATCGCGGCGCCGCCGCTCGTGCGGCTCGCCTGCCAGCTCAAGCCGACGCGCGACTTGCATGTCGTGCCACTCCTGCCGCCGACGGCGACCGCGCGCGATGGCTTCAAGAAGCCGGGCTATCTGAACGGCCAGGAGCGCGAGATCGCCATCCTGTTCGCCGATCTGCGCGCCTTCACGCAGATGTCTGAGAACCGCCTGCCTTACGACGTCGTGTTCCTGCTCAATCGGTATTTCTCCGAGATGGGCCGTGCGGTCGAGCGGACCGGCGGCCGGGTCGACAAGTTCATCGGCGACGGCGTCATGGCGCTGTTCGGCATCGACAGCGGGCCGGAACGCGGCTGCCGCGATGCGCTTGCCGGCGCGCGCGCCATGGCTGAGAATCTCTCGGCGCTCAATGCCGCGCTCAAGCATGATTTGATGCAGCCGCTCAAGATCGGCATCGGCATCCACACCGGCACCGCCATCGTCGGTGAGATGGGCTACGCGCGGGCGACCTCGGTCACGGCGATCGGCGACGCCGTCAACACGGCGAGCCGGCTCGAATCCATGACCAAGGAGTTCGACGCACAACTCGTGGTCAGCCAGGAGGTGGTCGATCGGGCCGGCGTCGACCTGTCGCGCTATCCCGCGCGCGAGGTCGACATCCGCGGCCGGCGCCAGGCGCTCAACGTGCGCGTCATCGACAACGCCAGCGAGCTGCCGGTCGAAGCGGGTGCCGCCCCGGCCTGACCCGGTTGCGTGAAGGCTACTTTCCTGCGGCGCGAGGCTCGAAGTGGATCGGCTCGACGAGCGCCGGGCCGAGGGCTGGCTTGATTGGCGGAGGCACCTTGGTGACCGCGCCGGGTCCATTGGCCGCCATCGTATTGGCCGCCACCGGATGACCCATGCCGTTGCCGCCGTTGAGCATGGTGAGCGGCACGGTGAGCACGGGCGCCGGTGAAGCCTGTGCCTGGGCGGCAGCCGCCTGCGCTGCCGGCCGCTTCGATTGCGGCTCCTCGATGCGCCGGGTGAACTCGCGGATGATGATACGGTAGAGGTCGTCCTTGAGGACGGCGTCCTCGTAACCCATGTCGATCGACGGATTGTCGTTGATCTCCATGACGAACACGCCGTTCGCCGTCTGCTTCAGGTCGACGCCGTAGAAGCCATTGCCGATCAGATCGGCCGCCCGCGTGGCGATGCGCACCACGTCATGCGGCGCGTCGCCGATCGCGAGCGTCTTGCACCCGCCCTCCGAAAAGCGTCCGTCGGCGCCGTGCTTTACGATCTGCCAATGCTTGCGCGACATGAAGTATTGGCAAGCGAGCAGCGGCTGGCGGTTGAGCACGCAGACCCGCCAGTCGAACTCGGTGAACATGTATTCCTGCGCGATGATGACGTCCGATTCGGCGAACAGCTTCGGCGCCAGTTCGTGTAGTTCGCTCCGGCTATGCACGCGGTAGATGCCGCGCGAGAAGGATCCATCCGGGACCTTCAACACGACCGGATAGGCCATGTCGCGTTCCAGCGTGTCGAGCCGCGAACGGTCGAGGATGACCGTCTTTGGCGTCGGCACGCGGTTGGCCTTGAGCAGCTCGGCGAGATAGACCTTGTTGGTGCAACGCTGGATCGAGTTGGAATCGTCGATCACCGGAATGCCTTCGTTCTCCGCCTTCTTGGCGAAGCGGTAGGTGTGGTGATCCAGAGCGGTCGTCTCGCGGATGAACAACGCGTCGAATTCGGCGAGCCTGAGGAAGTCCTTCTTCTCGACGAGCTCCATGTCCACGCCCATGCTCTCGCCGACCTTGATGAACTTCTGCAGCGTGCGCAGGCTCGAGGGTGGCAGAACCTCCTGCGGGTTGTAGAGAATGGCCACGTCGTATTCGGAGATCGTCGGCCCCTTGGGTGTGCGCCAGCGCGCGCGCGTGTAGGCGTCGAGCGCGTTCTTGAAGGGCAACTCCTGATCGGGCTTGAGTTCCTTGAGCGACATTGGACGGATCGAAGCAATCTGCCACTTGTCCGTGCGCTGGATTTCGAGCTTGAGCAACGGGCAGCGGAACAGGTCGAAGGTCTTGCGCGCAAGCTCCTGGAAGCGCTCGTCGCCGATCTGGCCGAAGAAGACGTGGAGCGCGAAGGGGGCGTCGAGCGGCGGCAGAAAGGCGAGCTGCGCCATCTCCTTCTTCATGCAGCGCTGCAACAGCTCGTCGAGCTCGGTCAGCGCGTGGCGATAGATCGACTTGGATGACAGGTCGAGCACGGTCGCGACCGAGGGAATCACCTTGTCGCGCCGCGCCTCGGCCAGCAGCGAACAGTAATAGCCGAGCGAGAGATACTGATAGGTGCGGCAGAGGTTGATGACCTTCTCGTATTTGAGCTTGAGCGCGTCGGCCCTGACGATGTAGTCGCGCGCGGTGACCACCACGTGGCGCGGGTCGTCCCATTTGAAGTCGCCCAGCTTGTCGACGACGATGAGCGGCAGACTCATGCGGCTAGCTTGCCCTTTCCTGCAATTGGCAATGCCCGGGTCGTTCGCCCGGGCTGCAGCGGCCGTTCCAGCCGCAGCGCATCCATACGATCCTCATAGAAACGCGGCGCTTCGGCGAACAGCCGGAAGCCGGCGCGCTCGTAGAGCCTTCGCGCCGCGACGTTGTCGCGACGCAGCTCAAGGCGCATGCGCGTGCAGCCGCGCGCCGCCGCCAGGCGCAACATTTCTGTCATCAACCGCTTGGCGATGCCCTGCCCCCGGCATTCGCGACGTACCGCAAAGGAGTAGAGCCGCGCCGTCCTGCTGCCCCGGCGGTACAGCACGAGCGCATAGCCGCGCACATGACGCTGGGTGCATTCGACCAGAGTACCGGCGCTTTCACCGCTCAGCAGGCGACGAAAGCTGCGTTCCGACAAGCGGTCGGATTCGAAGCAGCTCGCCTCAATCTCGAGCAGGGCGGCGAGGTCGCGAGGGCCGGCCGGCCTGATCACGGCCGAGGACGGAAGCTGCAGGCTGGCGGCGGGCATGGGCGCCCGGGTGACAACATCGATTTGAGCGGGTCGAGGACGGGACTTGGTACGTGCTCCTGACGGATGCCGCCAACCATACTCCAGGTCGGCCATCTGACAAGGGCCGAGTTGTCTCGGCGGGGCCAAGGCGGGGCGCCGTCCGGTAAGCCGCGGTGTGGCGCGGTCTTGCTTCGGGGGCAGCCTCGTCGGGCACCCGATCAGGGCGTTCGGGGGCGGCGGTCCCGGCCGGAGATTCGCCGGGGAATCGGCGACTCGGCTCGCGAAATGACGACGCGCCCATCGTCGGCGCGTCGCGGCTCAACTCAGGACGTGACGATCAGCCGAACATGTCGGCCGTGATCGACTCGTACCAGGCATCGGCGAACAACGCTTCCTGCACGCGCATGGCCGGCGGCGCCTGGACCGGGCTGACCCCGCCCGAGCCCTGGACCTCGACGAAGGCCTGGGGCGTCGCCCGGTAGACGTTGACGACCGAGATGCCGTAATTGGGCGCCACGTGGCTGTAGCACGTGTTGAGCCAGGCCGGCGCGCCGGGCGTGCGACCGTTCATCATGTCGACCACGGCAGTGGCCACGACCTTGGCCTGCGAATTGGCGGCAAAGCCGGACTTCGGCATCGGCGCCGCGTTGCTGGCGTCGCCGATCACGTGGATGTTCTTCTGCAGCTTCGATTCCATGGTCATCGGGTCGACCGGGCACCAGCCGGTCTGGTCGGCGACGCCCGCGGCATCGGCGATCGCGCCGGCCTTCTGCGGCGGGATCACGTTGACGACATTGCCGCGGTGGCGCTTGCCGAACTCGGTCTCGACCGTCATCTCGCGTACGTCGACCTTGGTGACCTTGCCGTCTTTCGACAGCGGCACCCATTCGACGATGTTCGGATAGACCTTGGCCCAGGCATCCGTGAACAGTCCCTGCTTGGAGATCTGGTCCTTCGCATCGAGGATGAGCAGCTTCGAGCGCGGCTTGTTGGTCTTGAGGTAGTGGCCGATCATGCACGACCGCTCGTACGGCCCGGGCGGGCAGCGGAACGGATTGGCGGGCGCCACCATGATGACGAGGCCGCCGTCCGGCATCGATTCGAGCTGGCGGCGCAGCAGGACCGTCTGCTCGCCCGCCCGCCAGGCGTGCGGCATGACCTGGGAGGCGGCTTCATCGTAACCGGCGAGCGCGTTCCAGCGGATGTCGATGCCGGGCGACATGATGAGCTTGTCGTAGTTGAGCGTCTGGCCGCCGCGCAGCCGCACCGTGCGCTGCGCCGGGTCGACCGAGACGGCGGCATCGTGGACGACGCGTACGCCGTGCTTGTCGGCGAGCGCGCCGTAGCCGAACGTGATGTCCTCCATCTTGCGCAGACCGCCCAGCACGAGATTGCTGTAGGGGCAGGTCGTGAATTTCGGATTCTGCTCGACGAGCGTGACGTCGATCGCGGGATCGGCCTTCTTGACGTACTTGGCGGCCGTGGCGCCGCCGAAGCCGCCGCCGATGACGACGACGCGCCCGCGCGGCGCCTGACCCTGGGCGGCGCAACCCATCATGCCGACTGCGCCGAGCGCGCCGGCTGCGCCGGCGAGCCGGACGAAACGGCGGCGCGAGATCGTGGTGTGAATGGCAGTCATGTCCGGTTCTCCCTATTTCAGGCCGGCGTAGTAGGCGGAGACCGCATCGATCTCGGCGTCGGAGAATCCTTTGGCGACGCGCCCCATGACGGTCGCCGGACGCTCGCCCGATCGGAACGCCTTCATCATCACGACAAGATAGTCCTTGTTGTGGCCCTTGAGCCCGGGCACGGCGCCCGCGCCGGCGGAATCCGGCCCGTGACAGAGGACACAGGCGGCTCCCAGCATCGCGCCGCTCGGCGCGGCGGTCTGCGCCTCCGCGGGGCATGCGACCAGGGTCAGCAGGCCCGCGACCAGAAGAATTTTCGATCCGAGCGCCATGGCGCCGTCCTCCTGTTCAGTTTGCGGCGGCCGGTCCGCCCGGGGTCTTGCGCCCTCGGTGCCGGCCGGCCTGCCTCGCGACTCTACGATCTCCGATAGTCCCGGCGTAGTGAGAAAATTACATCGTCCGGGTCATGGAACCGGCTGGGGTACGATGCGGATATAGGGCTTCGGCGACTTCCAGCCGTGCGGATACTGCTTGCGCGCTTCCGCGTCCGAGACCGAGCCGGCGATGATCACGTCGTCGCCCTGCTTCCAATTGACCGGCGTTGCGACCTTGTGCTTCGCCGTCAGCTGCAGGGAGTCGATGACGCGCAGCACCTCGTCGAAATTGCGGCCCGTGGTCATCGGATAGACGAGGATCAGCTTGACCTTCTTGTCCGGACCGATCACGAAAACGTTTCGCACGGTCTGGTTGTCGGCCGCCGTGCGCTTGGCGGCATCGCTCGTCGCGCTCGCGGGCAGCATGCCCCACAGCTTGGCGATCCGCAGGTCGGTGTCGCCGATGATGGGATAGTTCGGCGCCTGCCCCTGCGATTCCTTGATGTCGCTCGCCCATTTCAAGTGGTCATCGACCGGGTCGACGCTGAGGCCGACGATCTTGACATTGCGCCGGTCGAACTCCCACTTGGCGCGCGCGAGATAGCCGAGCTCGGTCGTGCAGACCGGCGTGAAATCCTTGGGGTGCGAGAACAGCACCGCCCACTTGTCGCCCATCCATTGATGGAAATGCATGGTGCCTTCGGTGGTCTCGGCGGTGAAATCGGGTGCCGTATCGTTGATCTGGAGAGCCATCGGGGGATCCTCGGGTGGGGAGCTTGAGGGCCGTCTTTATGCCTAATTTTAGGCACTTGCGTCCAATGTATAGTTTAAATATTAATCTATGCCGAAACAGCATATAAAGATCTATGAATCTGAGAAACCTCAAGACTTTCGTGACGGTCGCTGAGTACGGCACGGTCTCCAAGGCGGCCACGCTGCTCCACATCACGCAGCCAGCCCTGTCGCGCCAGATCACCAGCCTGGAGCTGGAGCTGGGTTTCAAGCTGTTCGAGCGCGCCGGCCGCCGCCTTGCGCTGACGCGCGGCGGCGAGCAGCTGCTCGGCGAAGCGCGCAGCGTGCTCGCGGGTGCCGCGGCGCTGCGCGAGCGTGCGCAGGCGTTGCGGCGCGGTGACATCCAGATGCTCAGGATCGCCGGCTCGGCGCTGACCATCGAAGCGATCATTCCCGAGTTCCTCCACCGCTTCGCCGAGCTCGTGCCGGGCGTGCGCCTGGTGCCGATCGAGGCGGACTCGCCGAGGCACCTCGACATGCTCGAGCGCGGCGAGGTTCACCTCGCCATCAACCCCATCAACGTCCTGCCGTTCGACGACCGGCACTTCGCGAGCTATCTCCTGCAGCGCTTCCATCTCATGGCTGCCTGCGCGCGATCCTTCGCCCTGGAGCAGGCGGAGACGATCGATATCGGTGCGCTCGTCCAGCATCCCCTGCTGCTGCTCGGTTCCCGCTATTCGACGCGCAATCTCTTCGATGCCGCTTGCCAGCTCGCCAATGTGAGGCCCAACACGGCGTTCGAAAGCGGTGCCGTCCACACGCTGCTGCGGCTCGCCGAAGAGGGGCACGGCGTGGCGGTGATCCCCTCGATCCTGCGCACCGATCGGAACAAGATCCGCACGCTGGTGGTGACGCATCGCCAGCAACCGCTTCAACTGATGCTGGCGTCGCTGTGGGACCGACGGCGCATGGATTCGCGCGCCGCCGAGGGGTTCTCCGAAATGATCGCGGAGTATCTGCAGGAGACCTTCCCGCTGGTTCAGCCGACGAAGACCAAGGCCGCGGACGCGCCGGAGATCGTCGCGATGCAGCCTCCGGCCCGGACGAGACAGGCCTAGGCGGATCGGCGTGCGCGATGGGTGACGTCGACGTGCTGCGAGGTTGTGCACGGGAAGCCTACGCCGTGCTGCTCGACAACATTCCAGCCTTCACGCGCCGCGCTGCGGTGCCGTTCGTGCTGCTCCTGCCCATTCAGCTCATCGACTATATGCGGCAGGAAAGCGGCTTCAGCGATCCCCTGGGTATCGCCCTCGGTTTGGGCCTGCTTGCGCTCGCCTGCCACACGTCCTTCATGGTGTCGTGGCACCGGTTCGTGCTGCTCGGTCCGAGGGCATCGGACACCGGCATTCGCTTCGGCCGGCGCGAGCTGCGCTTCCTGGTGACGTCCTTGGCGCCATTGGCGCTCGCCGGTGTCCTCCTCTTGCCGCTCGGCATTGCCATCTATCCGTTGCATGCTGGCGGAACGGTTTCGGACGGCGTGATCGGGCCAGCGTTCACCATTATCTTCGTCGGCCTACTGGTTTGGAGCTTCAGTCGATTCCTTCCCGCCTTTCCCTCCCTGGCGGTCGATCGTGCGCTTGGCTTGCGTCATGCGTGGCGTATGACGAAAAGCCATCAGGGCACAATTGTCCTGATCGTCCTGTGTGCTCTTTCTCCCGCAATGCTCATGGAAGCCCTGCTCGCCGCGCTGGCGGGAGCCATGCTCGATGTGTTGGGTGTCGCTGTCCTCGTTCTCGCGACGGCGATCGGATTTGTCGGCGACGCGGTTGGGATCGGAGCGGCCAGCCTGATCTATGCGCGGTTGGCACCGGCGGCATTGGCGGAACCGTTCGCGGAATCGGGTTAGCATCGGCTCAAGACAGAACCGGAGTCATCGCATGCCAAAGACCTGCCTCACACCAGCCTCGCTCACGTTTCAGCCTCGGCCGACCTATCCGTATTCGCCCGGAACCAAAGGCGGCGGCTTCATCTTCACGGCAGGGCAGGTCGCGTGGGATGCGACCGGCAAGCTGGTCGGCATCGGCGATGTGCGCGCCCAGACGGTACAGACACTGAAGAACGTCTTGGCCGTGCTGGCCGAGGGCGGCGCCAAACCCGAGGACGTGCTGAAGTGCAATGTCTATCTGGCGGAGATGCGCGACTTCCAAATCATGAACGAGGAGTTCGCCCGCGTCTTCGCGCGCAACCCCCCGGCGCGCACCACGGTCAAGGCGCAGCTCGCCGAGCCGGAGATGCTGGTCGAGATCGAGGCGATCGCCTGGGTCGGCGATGCCGGTGCGGCACGCTCACGCCCGGCCGCGCGCACGGCGCGGCGGTCAACCAAAACGGCGCGCGCGCGCAAGCCGAAGCGCAGGCGCTGATCTTCCTTCGATCCGGATTCAGAAGAAGACGCGCGCGCTCAACTGCAGGAGCGTGTCGTCGGCCTCCGGGGATTGGCCATAGAAGCGCCGCTGCGAACGCGTGCTGGTGATGAAGATCGCCTCGCCGGTGAGGCGCAGCCAGTCGGTCGGCCGCCAGGTCACCGCCAGGGTGCCCGCATAGCCGCGCTCGTCAATGGGCGCGGCCGTAGCCGGCGCCTGCGTGCTCGTGCCGAACTGCTCGCCGCGGACACCGAGTCGCCAGTCGCCGAATTCGTAGCCCAGCAGGAGGAAGGCCGATTTGAATCTGGTTCGATTGGACGAGACGGTGGGCTGTATCGTGGTCTGCCCCGTCATCGCCTGGCCAATGACGACGAAATCGCCAAGGCGCGTCTCGGCACCGAGGCTCCAGAATTCGGTCTCCCAGGCAAACTGCGTGGAACGCGCGGCCGGATCTGCCTGGTTGTTGTAGTAGAGCAGGCTGAGGCGGCCGTACTCCGCTGAGCGCCACGTCCCGCCGAAATACCAGCCGACGCGGTCGTCGATTTCAAGGAACTGCTCCGAATAGACCGGTGGCTGGCGGCGCAGCGTCGGGGTGACCGCATCGGGCCGTCGCGCGCGGTCGAACAAGCCGGTCGGGCGGTCGCTCAGCGTCCAGCCGCGGTCGGCCAGCAGCACGCCGGCCGGATCGTTGGCGACGTAAACGGCGCCGGTCAGCTCGAAATGGTTCACCGCGTCGCGCCATTCGAGCAGGGCCTCGCCGCCAATCGTCCGCAATTCGTCGCCGACCCAGCTGTTGATGGCTGAAGGCGTCAGCGTCCAGATCGTGGTCCAGCCGATGCCTTCGTTCTCGAGCGAGACCGGCGGGAAGAAGGCGCCACCCTTGATCGACCAGCGAAAGGGCGTCGTCGAAACCGGGCGATAGTGTACATAGGCCTCGATCAGATCGAGCGGATGGCGCTGCTCCGGCTCGTAGCGGACATGCGCCACGCCGCCGATGTCCGGCGTGAGACGCAACGAACCGATGGCGGAGACCTCCGCGAGGCGCGGCCCGATGTCGCCGCCGCCGTCGTAGCGCAGCTTGCCGAGCCCGCCTTCCATCCAGCCGCGTTCATTGGCCGTGCGCACGAGCCGGCCGTCGACGAAGCCGTCCAGCCGCACTTCCTGCGCGGCAAGCCCGGGCGGCAGCGCCGCGCCCAACGCGGCGAGCAGCATCAGGCGCGACCCATGGCTCACGATACAGCCCGCATTTCCTTCGCCGGCCAGCGCGCTTCTCCCAGGAAAGCGTCGAATGCGGGCGCTGCGAGCGGCCGCGACAGGAAATAGCCTTGCGCATGGTCGCATCCGACCTCGGTCAGAAAATCGAGCGTCGGCTCGTCCTCCACACCCTCCGCCGTGATGCGATAGTTCAAGCGGTGACCGAGCTCGACGATCGACCGCACGATGGCGCGGTCCTGCTGGCTTTCGGCCAGATTGAGCACGAAGGTCTTGTCGATCTTCAACTCCCGAACGGGCAGCCGGCGCAGATAGGCGAAGGAGGACTGGCCGATGCCGAAATCGTCGACCGCCAGGTCGACGCCGAGATCGGCCAGGCGGCGCAGTACAGCGATCGCGGCGTCGGGCTCGCCCATGATGGCGCTTTCCGTGATCTCGAGCATGATGCGCTTGGGCGGCAGGCTGCGCGCCGACAGAAGATCGCTAAGGCGCTTCGGCAGATTGGTGTCGTCCAGGTCGCGCACGGAGAGATTGATCGACAGTCTCAGCGCCAACCGCCGCTTAGCCCAGCTCGCCGCCTGGTCGATGCCCTTCGCCATGGCCCATCGGGTCAGGCGGCCGATGTTGCCGGTCTCCTCGGCCAGGTTGATGAACGCATCGGGCGGGACGTTGCCGCGCTTGACATGGTTCCAGCGGACCAGCGCCTCGGCGCCGCCGATGCGCCCGATGCCGAGATCGAGCTTGGGCTGATAAGCGAGGTACAATTCGTCGCGATCGAGCGCTTCCCGCAGCTCGCTCATGAGTGACAGGCGATCGGGCCGATGCGGATCGACGGCCGGGTCGTAGAAGAGCACCGATCTGTCGGTGCGCATGGCGACATTCAATGCGACGGCTGCATGCTGCGTCAGCGTGCCGGCCGCGGTGCCGTGCTGCGGGTAGGCGGCGATGCCCACGGCAGCCGCCGTGTCGATCGACACGTCCGACTCCTGATAGGGCTCCTCGAAGAGCCCCACGATGCGCGACGCTGTCGACCTCGCTGCCTCGCTGTCGTCCCCGGGCAGCCAAATGATGAAGGAGGTGTCGCTGACGCGGGCGACGAATTCGGTGCCGATCGCCTGCTTCAACCGCAGGCCGGCATTGCGCAGGACCCGGTCGCCCAACTCGTAACCGACGGTCTCGATGATTTCCTGGAGGCGCGCGAGGCCGACGCACAGCAAGGCTCCCTGCTCGGTCGGGCGCGCGACGAGACGGCTGCGCATCAGCGTCTCGATCGCCGGCCGGTTCAGCAGATCGGTGGTCGCGTCGTGCGTGGCCTGGTGCTGGATGCGCTCCTCGCGCTCGGCAATCGCGCGCGTCATACTGGCGAACGCGCTGGACAGCTCGCCGATCTCGCCGCGCTGCGGCAGCGGCGGCGGCGGTGTGTAGTCGCCGGCGCCGAAGCGGCGCGCCAGCTCGGCGAGCGCTTCGACAGGCCGGGACACGCCGCGTGCGATCAGAACGGCGCCGATCAGGGCGCCGGCGAGGCCGAGCCCGAGTAGCGTAACGACCGCGAGGACGACCGGCTGATATGGCCGGAGCGCCGCATCGAGCGGGTAACCGAGCACGGCCACGATCGGCCCGCCCTGCGCCGTGCGGTCTATCGGCGTCGCCAGCATCAGGAATTCGGAGTCGCCGGCAGTCACGAGCGCCGCCTCAGCGTCGAGACGTAGGCCGGGCCGCGGCAGATGAGCCGCCATCGAGATCGTGCCCGAGCTGCGCGCGATCACCGACCAGGCGCCGCCATTCTCGACGGCAACCTCGATATCCTTGGGCAAGGTGGAAATTTCCTGCAGCCGGCGCAGCAGGGCGTCATCGAGCGGGATCTCCGCGACGATGAATGCGATCGGCACCGGCGCCAGCACGGGCACAGCGGCCATCCACGCCCCGGAATCAGCGCGGCCGACGACGGTGGTCGCGGAGCCTTCTGTTGCGCGCTCCAGGAGCTCGGGAAAGGCAAAGGTTCTTTCCGCGGCCGTCGCCGACTCGGTGTCGCTCGCAACTGTGCCGTCGAGCTCGACGATCAGCATGCGCGTCGCGTTGATGCGGCGCCCGTGGTTGCGCAAAGCCGATATTACCGTCGCATGGTCGCGTTCAGCGATGGCGACGCGAAGGGCATAGTCCAGCGCCAGGATGCGCACGCGCTCAGACGTATGGTCGGAAATATCGTCGAGTTGCCGCACGAAGACGGCCGCCGCGTCGGCGAGTTGATTCTTGCCCTGCGCGATCAGGGCACGCCGCGTGAAGGTATAGACGGAGAGCGCGGTCAAGACCTGCACCACCGCCAAGGTGGCGACCAGGAACAGTGCGAGACGGGTTCGAAACCTCATGGCCGACCGCTAGTACCTGACACACTCGCGATCGTGACGATGGCTGCGGTCGGGTAGAAGTTCGAGCGTAAAGCTGATGCTCGACGCGCCATCGGCGAGTGCGACGGTCTGCGACGGCTCCGGACGGCCGGGGCGCATGCGCGGGTGCCAGACCCGCGCCAAATACGTGCCTTTCGGCGGATCTGAAAAGACCGCCCGCCCGTCCTTGTTGCTCAGCGCTCCCCATGGCACGTCGCTGACATAGACATAGGCCACCATCCGGTCGTGGATGTTGCACCCGATTGCGACCACGCCGTTGCGCTCGAAGCTGACGGGTTCTGATGACTCCCCCGGCGCCAGGACCAGGGCAAAAGCGCGGGCCGCAGAGAACGAGTAGACGTGGTGGCGCGTCGCGTCGCTGTTGGCGAAGACCACATGGCCGCCGCGTGCGAGCAGTGTGACGTGCGGAATGAAGGTTTCGTTGCGCTGATCGACGGTCTGGCGCAACGGCATGCGCGACCGCGCGACCGCGGCATCATCGAGCCTCTGGGGCAGCAAGGTGACGACAGCTTCGGGGATGGCGACGCCCTTGCCGTCATAGATCAAGACAGCAAGCTCGGCCGCCGCGACCGGGCCGGCTGCCGATAGAAAAAGGCAGAAGACGAGATGCTGGATCGTTGACACGGTCCGCGCCTCATGACGCCGCAACCCGGTGGCCAACTAGTCTGAACTTTGCCCGAATTTTGACCAAGCCACTGATGTGACTCGCGTTTGTCTGCGGGTCCTGACTACAGGCTGGGCTTGACGGCGAGCAGATCGAGTGCGCGGCGCTGGA
>Ga0194121_10007910_pt1 | contig 13683 bp, 15 predicted proteins | sample TA2MahCa50mmetaG_FD_148609 | JGI IMG/M metagenome (GOLD analysis project Ga0194121, IMG submission 148609) | Freshwater microbial communities from Lake Tanganyika, Tanzania - TA2015020 Mahale Deep Cast 50m | ecosystem: Environmental > Aquatic > Freshwater > Lake | place: Tanzania: Lake... | reverse complement strand
CCGCCTTATTCGCCGGACTTCAATCCGATCGAGCAGGCCTTCGCCAAGCTCAAAGCACATCTGCGAAAGGCTGCCGAACGATCCATCCCGGAGCTCTGGGACAGAATCGGCGCCATCCTCGACACCTTCTCAGCGGCCGAATGCCAGAACTTCTTCAGTCATGCCGGTTATGCGTAATCTCAAGCCAAAATGGCTCTAGACCGCGCCGCGCTGGCGCAAGTCGGCGATCGCCGCCTGGTTGAGCCCGAGTTCGCGTAAGACCTCGTCCGTGTGTTCGCCCAGTTCCGGGGTCGGCCGCAGCCTGTCCGGCTGGGGTGCCGCGCTCATGTGGATCGGCTGGCCCACCACGCGGATGTCGCCCAGCCTGGGGTGACTGACCGGCCGGGCGATGCCCAGATGCTGGACCTGCGGTTCGGCGAAGGTCCGGTCGATGGTGTTGATCGGCCCGGACGGCACGCCCGCCTCGTTCAACAGCCTGAGCCAATGCGCGGCGGGCTTGGTCTTGGTGATCGCGGAAATGCGCTCGTTGAGTGCCTTGCGGTGCTTGGAGCGCAACGCGCCGGTCTGATGCTCGGGATGGTCCAACAGGGAATTCGCCCCCAGCGCCTCGCAGAACCGCTTCCACAGCACCTCGCCCGAGGCGGCGATGTTGATATGGCCGTCCGTGGTCGGAAACACGCCGGTCGGGATCGCCGTCGGATGGTCGTTGCCAGCCTGGCCCGGCACCTCGCCTTTCATCAGCCAGCGCGCCGCCTGGAAGTCCAGCATGAAGATCTGCGCCTCGATCAGCGAGGTATGCACCCACTGACCCTTGCCGGTATGCTCGCGGCTGAGCAGCGCCAGAATGATCGCCTGCGCCAGCAGCAGGCCCGAGGTGAGGTCGGCGATGGGGATGCCGACGCGCACCGGCCCCTGGCCCGGCAGGCCGGTGATCGACATGAGGCCGCCCATGCCTTGCGCGATCTGATCGACGCCGGGCCGCGTGGCGTCGGGCCCGTCCTGGCCGAAGCCGGCGATCGAGCCATAGACGATGCGCGGGTTCCGCTTGGCGACGCTCTCGTAATCGACGCCCAGGCGGTACTTCACGTCGGAACGGTAGTTCTCGACGATCACATCGGCCTGTTCGGCCAACTTGAAGAAGATCTCCCGCCCTTCGTCGTTCTTGAGGTTGAGCGTCATCGCCCGCTTGTTGCGGTGCAGGTTCTGGAAGTCGAAGCCATGCCGGCCGCTGCCGATGGCGTCGCTGCCGGCGCCGGTCGGCTCGATCTTGATCACGTTGGCGCCCCAATCGGCCAGTTGCCGGGCCGCGGTGGGTCCGGCGCGATGCGCGGTCAGGTCGAGCACCGTGTAGCGGGCAAGCGGCAACTGGGTCACGAGCGCCTCCTTCAGAACGAGCCGATCACCTTGCGCACGACATGGCTGCGATTGAAGGTGTAGGGGCGCACCTCCTTCACCCAGCGGCCCTTCTCGCCGGCTTCCGCCCATTCCTTGCTCAACAGCACCTCCGGGCTCTCGAGTTCGTAGATCGCGGCATAGCGCGGCATGCCCTCGCCGGCGAGTGGCTTGCGTTCGCCGCCAAGCTGGAAGGCGGCGGGTTCCGTCTTCAACCGCGTCACTGCCAAGACGCCCTTCACCTTGCTCAGATAAGGCACGTGCTCGGTGTCATAGACCTCGTTGAACAGCGCCTCCTTGTCGGGTTGCACGTCCATGCTGGCGATGAAGACATAGCGGGTTTTCAGTGGCATCGGCGTCCTCCGGCACTTGATCAGTTGTTCGACAACAGGGCCGCGCGGAAACGGTCGCGGCAGAGCGAGGGATCCATGATGCGCTTCAATTTCGGCCCGTCGGTCGGCTTGACCCGCAGCAGCACGAAGCAGGTCGCGTTGCCGGCGCGGATCAGGCGTTGGCCATCGGCCAGGCCGTCTTCGTTCTCGATGCTGCGGGTAACGCGTATGCCGGCACCGGCGGCGATCCTTTCCAGGTCGACGCCCAGGCTGGTATGCGACTTCTGATAGCCGGTCTCGCCGTAATGGCCGTTGTCGACGCAGACGATGGACAGATTGGCCGGGTTCAGCACCGCGATGGTGGCCAGCGAGCCGACATTCATCAAGAGTTCGCCATCGCCCGTCAGCACCAGCACCTTGCGCTCCGGTTGCGCCAACGCCAGGCCCAGCCCCATCATCGCGGCCGCCCCCATGGCGCCGGCCAGGCAATAGGCGTTGGCGCCATCCCGGGTCAGCGCCGCCACGTCCTTGGCGGTGCCGGCAAGACCCGCGACGATCAGGAAATCCTGGTGCCGGCCGACCAGCGCCGGCACCGCGGTCGTGCGGTCCAGCAGGTAGCGCGGCGCGGGCGCGGCAGCGATGCCGGATGTGCTTGTGCTCATGGCCGATCCTCAGAACTTCTTGGCGCCGAGCAGCTTTTGCGTCAGCAGCACCGCCACCGCCTGGCCGCTCTGGAAGGCCATGGTCAGCGCGGCGCCGGCCGTCGGCAGCACCTCCTCCGGCCGCTCGATCCTGAGGCAGATCACGCCCATCGCCGCCAGCACCGGCTCGACCGCCTGGCCCATGGGATACTGCCAGGGATTGCCCTCGCCGAAATCGCCACGCATGCTGACGATGGTGAGCAGCGGGAAGCGGCCGCCTTTCATCAATGACAACAGATTGACGCAGTTGCCGACGCCGGAGGACTGCATCAGCAGCACCGCGCGCGCGCCGCCCAGGTCGGCTCCGGCGAGCAGGGCCACCCCCTCTTCCTCGGTCGTCAGTGGCACGGAATGGGCGCCGTTGTCCGCCAGCGAGCGGTCGATCAGCCGGGCATGTCCCGCATCCGGCACATAGGCGAACTGCGTCACGCCATTCTGGCGCAACAGATCGTACAGCGCGTCCTGCCAGTCGGCCGTGTTCGGTGCCTCGCCGTTCATGCCATCTCCCCCAGCCGCAAGCCTAGCCGCCCGGCAGGTCGTTGGCCACTGCCGGAGGCTTAGAAGGTGAACATCGGCCGGTCCGGTTCCTGGCCCATCAGCACCTGGCCGACGGTCTCGAACTGCGCCGCATGGCCCTGGATCTGCTGCGTCACGGTATGCACGTCGCGGAAGCGCCGCTCGAACGGGTTCTTCTCGAAGATCGCGAGGGCGCCGGCGGCGAGGTAGAGCGTCGTCACCACTTCGCGCGCCTGCTGGATGGCCCAGGTGCCGGCCAGCCGGATCGCCAGTTGTTGCTGGCGGTCCAGGCGGTCGCCGGGGCGCACGGCGTCCCAGATCTCGGCCAGCGAGCCCAAAAGGAACATGCGCGCCGAGCGCAGCTTGGCCTCCGCCTGGCCCACCTGCGACTGCACCACGTGGTTGGCGCCCCGCGCGAACCTGGCGCCGCGCGGCACGGTGTCCTTGGCGTCGGCGATGAAGGCCTCGAGCGTCGCCCGCGCGATGCCCAGCGCGATGCCGGCGAAGCCCGAGGCATAGAGCGTGCTGGCGGAGAAGACATAGAGCTTGCCGTCAACGCGCGGCGGGATATGCGCCCCGCGCGGCACCGACAGGCGTTCGGGTACGAACAGCTCGCTGACCGTGTAGCTGTCGCTGCCGGTGCCTTTCAGGCCGATCACCTGCCAAGTGTCCAGCACCGTCGCGCGTTCCTTGGGGAACAGCAAGGTGTAGATGGCGCGGCTGCCGTCGGGCCAAAGGCGCGGCCTGCCGTCCGGCTCGATCGCCCCGACATTGGCGCCAAGCCACGTCGCGTGCCGGCTGCCGCTGGCGAAGTGGAAGGTGCCGCTGACCCGGAAACCGCCCGGCACCACTGCCGCGGTGGCGCCGGCGGGCGGTCCCCAGGCGATCACCGCCCGCGGGTCGGCGAAGATCTCCGCCGCCGCCTCCAGCACCAGGTAGGCGCCAACCGTGACGCAGACATTGTTCTGGCCGACGCACCAGGCGGTGCTGGCGTCGTGCCGAGCGATTTGCTCCAGGATTTGCACGAAGGCGGTCGGCGGCAGTTCCGCCCCGCCATGTTCGGATGGCAAGAGCAGGCGGAACAGGCCGCGTTCCATGAGCGCGGCGAATAACGGCTCGGGCAGGTCGCGCAAGCGCTCGATCTCGTCGGCCTGGGCCTCGATCAGCGGCGCCAGCGAGTGCACGCTCGCCAGATACGCTTCGCCATCCCGCCTGAGCGCAAGAGCCATGCCCCGTCCCCGATCGCCGGAGCGAGGGTAGGCTGCGGCCGACCGGGCAAGCAATACCTGGCGCGGTGGGCTGGCCGGCGTTGCGACCCGAGGACGAATTGTTCTACCTTGACAAGGATCCGCCCGTTGGTGGGTGAAAGCAGCGCCTGCCGCAGGCGTTGGGAGAAGGCACGACCATGAACACCATGCTCCGCCGGCCAGAGGAACTGAGCGTTGTCGACACGGCCAAGCGGGTGTTGCCGGGCGGCGGCTTCGGCAACGTCTCCCATGACGTGGTAGTGGCGCGCGGCAAGGGCTCGCGGGTCTGGGACCTGAGCGGCAACGAGTATATCGACTATCTGATGGGCTCGGGCCCGATGATCGTCGGCCACTCGCACCCAGAGGTGGTGGCGGCTGTGCAGGCCCAGGTGGCCGACGGGATGACCTTCTTCGCCAACAACCAGCATGCCATCCTGCTGGCCGAGGCGATCGTGGAAGCGGTCAAGTGCGCTCAGCAGGTGCGCTTCGTCTCCACCGGCTCGGAGGCCGACCTCTATGCCATGCGGGTGGCGCGGGCCTACAAGAAACGCGACAAGATCCTGAAGTTCGAGGGCGGCTATCACGGCATGAGCGATTTCAGCCTGATGAGCCTGGCGCCCAAGCGCAGCACCAACTTCCCCCAGCCGCTGCCGGATTCCGCCGGCATCCCGAAGAGCCTGAAGGACGAGATGCTGGTGGCGCCCTACAACGATCTGGAGATCGTGCGCAGCATCGTGCGCGAGCACAAGAGCGAGCTGGCGGGCATCATCGTCGAGCCGTTCCAGCGGCTGATCCCGCCGAAGCCCGGCTTCCTGGAGGGCCTGCGCAAGATCGCCGATGACAACGGCCTGGTGTTGATCTTCGACGAGGTGGTGACCGGCTTCCGCTTCGCCTATGGCGGGGCGCAGGCCTATTACGGCGTCACCCCCGATCTCTGCACGCTGGGCAAGGCGATCGGCGGCGGCTTCGCGCTGGCGGCGATCGCCGGGCGGGCCGAGATCATGGCGCATTTTGACAAGGGCAAGGTGGGCGAGGACGATTTTGTCCTGCAGATCGGCACGCTGAGCGGCAATCCGGTGGCTGCCGTGGCCGGCCTGAAGACGCTGGAAATCCTGAAGCGGCCGGGTTCTTATGAGAAGATCTTCGCCACCGGGCGGGCGCTGATGGAGGGCTATCGCCGCATCCTGAAGGATACCCGCGTGCCAGCCCAGGTGGTGGGCGACGCGCCGATGTTCGACCTCTGCTTCACCGACAAGCAAGTGGTGGACTACCGCACGGCGATGGGCGATGCGGGAAAGCAGAAGCGCTACAACACGCTGTTTCGCGAGCGCGGCATCCTGAAGAGCGAGAGCAAGCACTACATCTCGCTGGCGCACGACGAGCGCGACGTGGCCGAGACGCTGGCGGCGTTCGAGAGCACGATGAAGGTGATGGCGGCCGAAATGCGGCGGTAGCGCGGCCGCTCAGCCGGCCATGTAGCTGTTCAGTTCGCCGGTCGGCATCGACGCATCGACGTAAACGAAGGTGCCCTGCTCCTTGGCTTCCCGCGCGGCCGCGATCAGCCCGCTCATCGCCGCGCGGTATAGCGACGTCGCCAGGCTGATCCGGCGCACGCCGGCGGCAGCGAGATCGGCTGCCGGGAACGAGCGGCCCTTGATGCCGACCATGAAATTGACCGGCTTGCGCAACGCTTGGCAAACCGCCTTGACCGCCGCCAGGTCCGGCAGACCCGGCGCCATCAGCACATCGGCCCCGGCCTGCTCGTAGGCTTGCAGGCGGGCGATGGTGTCGGCCAGGTCCGGACGGCCGCGCAGGAAATTCTCCGCCCGCGCGGTCAACGCAAAGGGAAAATCCAGCGAGCGGGCGGCAGCGACCGCGGCGGCGATGCGGTCCTTGGCGGTCGCCAGGTCATAGAGCGGCCGCTCTGGCTTGCCCGAGAAATCCTCGATCGAGCAGCCGACGAGGCCTGCGCCCGCCGCCAATCGCACCGTTTCGGCGACCGCGGCGGGGGCATCGGCGAAGCCGTTCTCGAGATCGGCCGAAACTGGCAGGTCGACCGCCGCCGCCACCACCCGGCTATGCGCCATGGCTTCCTCGCGCGTAACCATGCCGTCGCGCCGGCCCAGCGTGCCGGCGAAGGCGCCGCTTGAGGTGGCGATGGCGGCGAAGCCGAGCCCGGCCAGCACGCGCGCGCTCCCCGCATCCCAGGCGTTGGCCAGGATGAAGGCGCCCGGCCCCCGGTGCAGTTCCTGGAAGCGTTTCGCCTTGTCGGTCTGGTTCATGCTCATGTCCGCCTCCCGATCCCCGCCGCCAGCATATTGCGTCGCGCCGAGCGCCGCGATAGCGCCCGATGCTGTAGCGTGCCAGGGCCACCGGTGCCGCGCGAACCGGCCACCAGCGGATGGCCGGTCACGAATTGCCGCCGCGCTGGCCGACCCGAGTGCCCTCGCTCACCCGGTCGCTCGGATGCAGGATCACGGCGTCGCCCTCGGCCAGGCCGGACAGCAGCTCGGCGTGGCGATCGTTCATGCGGCCGAGCTCGACAAGCCGGGTTCGCGCACGGCCGTCCGCGACCCGAAAGACGGCCCACCTGTCGCCTTGCCGGAACAGCGCGCCAACGGGCAGCAGCAGCACGTCCTTGCCCTGCCACAGTACGATCCGCGCATCCACCTGGTAGCCATGGCCGAGCTGACGCCAGCGCGCCGGCGGATCGGTCAAATCGACAATGACGTTGACCCGCTGTTCCTCGATGCCCAGCGCGCTCACCTTGGTGACGCCGAATGGCTCGACCCGGCGCACCCGGCCGTTCAGGGCTCCCTCGCCGGCCCCGATCACCAGCGCGATCGCCAGTACCTGGCCGCGCAGATGCCAGAGATCGCGCAACAGCTTGCGGTCGAGCGCGCTTACCACTGCAATTCCTCGGCAGGCCGCCGGTGGGCATTGGCCACGATCTCGGCGATGGCGCCGTCGGCGAAGCGCACGACACGGTCGGCCATGTCGGCGATGGCCACGTTGTGGGTGATGAGCACCGTGGTAGTGCCGAGCTCCACGTTGATGCGCGCCAGCGCCGCCAGCACCCTGACGCCGGTCTGGCTGTCAAGCGCGCCCGTCGGCTCGTCGCACAGCAGCACTTCCGGCCGTTTGGCCACCGCTCGTGCGACGGCGATGCGCTGCTGCTCGCCGCCGGAAAGCTGCGCCGGGAAATGATCGAGGCGCTCGGCCAAGCCGACCAGCGCCAGCGCCTCTTCGGGCGGCAGCGGGTCGCGAGCGATCTCGGTGACGAGCGCCACGTTTTCGCGCGCGGTCAGACTGGGGATCAGGTTGTAGAACTGGAAGACGAAGCCGACATGCTGGCGGCCGAACTGGGTTAGGCGCCGGTCGTCATAGGCGGTGATGTCTTCGCCGCGAAACAGCACGCGGCCCGTGCTCGGCCGATCCAAGCCGCCCAGGATGTTCAACAGCGTCGACTTGCCGCTGCCCGAGGGACCCAGCAGCACGGCCATCTCACCCTCGCGGATCTCCAGATCGACGCCGCGCAACGCCCGCACCTCGCTTTCGCCCATGCGGTAGACCTTGGTCAGCCGCTCGGTGTGGAAGGCGACGAGTTGGCGCGGGCTGAGGGGGCCGGACATTTCTTTCTCGCACGACGTGCCTAGACAATGCCGCACGCTTGCCTTGCATGCCCGGCGGCCCTGAAGATACCGCCGGCATGGCCGCCGATCCGAAATGCTCACGTTTCGACGCCCTTTCCCCGCATGCCGGCCAGCGGCCCGGCCGGCCGCACGGCAGCCGGGCCGTGCCGATCTACCAGACCACCTCCTAGTGTCTTTCGCGACACCGACCGCGCGACGGCGCTGTTCAATCCGAAGCGCGCCGGGCAAATCTATTCGCGCATCTCCAATCCGACTGTCGCCGTTGCGGCGGAACGCGAGGCGGTTGCGCCGGCCGCCGCCGACTCAGCCGGCAACGATGAACGGCTTGGCCTGGGCGTCGTAGTCGCCATAACCGAGCGTGGCGCGCAACTCCGCCGCCGGCATGCTGCCGGCCGCCTCGCCCTGGCCGGAGTTCAGCGCCGCCAGCCCGGCCTTCATTCCCGCCATCGCCGGTCCCAGCATGATGGTGGGGTAGACGCCGATCTTGATGCCGAGCGCCGTCGCCTCGCTCTGCGAGGGCGTGGCGCGCGGCGCGCCCGGGGAGAGCACCGCGAAGGACGGACGACCCTTGGCGGCGGCCACGGCGCGGCGCATTTCGCCCGCATCCGCCGGCGAATCGAGGAACAGGATGTCGGCGCCCTCGGCGACGAACATCTCGATGCGCTGAACCGCCTCGTCGATGCCTTGCGTCGGCCGACAGTCGGTGCGGGCCAGGATCAGGATGCCGGAATCCTTGGCCGCCTGGACCGCGGCGCGGATCTTCATGCGGGCTTCCTCGCGCGGCAGGCAGGGCTTGCCGGCGGCGGTCAGCGCGCGCGGGGTGATCTTGTCCTCGATCAGCACGGCCGCGGCGCCGGCCCTGCCATAGGCGCGCACGGTGCGCTGCACGTTCATGGCATTGCCGTGGCCGTGATCGCCATCGGCCAGCATCAGGCTTTGCGGCGCCGCCGCCTGCGCGATGTTGAAGGAATCCAGCATCTCGGCGAACGAGACGAGATCGAGGTCGGGCCCGCCCAGCCGACTGGCGGCGACGCACGAGCCGGACAGGAACGCCGTCTTGAAGCCGGCGGCGGCGGCCAGCTTGGCGGTCAGGCCGTCCCACACCGCGGGCATCAGGACGAAGCCGGGCTCGGCCAGCAGGGCGCGCAGGCGTTGGGGGGCGGTCATGGCGATCCTCTCGTCGATTGGCAGGGCGGGGGTGACGTTAGGCGGGGCCGGTCCGATCGACAAGCCGCGGGCCGAGTAGGACGGTCCGCCACCACTCGGCGACGTGCCCTTGCCCCTTTTTCCCTAGGGGCCGGACATGCCAAGGCACTGGCGCGCCCGGCAGGATTCGAACCTGCGACCCCCAGATTAGGAATTTGGGAAATTAAGCGGCCAGCCGCCGCCACGCTCCGCCATGGCCATCGCAATTCGGCTCTGCCAAGCCATTTCTGAGCGACACGTTCCGACACGTCCCGCCTTGACTTCGCTTCCAAGTGGTAGCTATGTGGTAGCTACAGGGTAGCTACGGGGGCAAAGGGCGAGGCGATGGGCAGCTTGACGAAGCGAACGGTGGACGCGCTGCGCCCCAGCGAGCAGGCGTGGGATGACGACGTGGCCGGCTTCGGCTGCCGCCGGCAGAAGGACACGCGGGTCTATGTGCTGAAATACCGGCTGGGCGGGCGGCAGCGCTGGTTCACCATCGGCCGGCACGGCTCGCCCTGGACCGTCGAAACCGCCCGGCGCGAGGCAAGGCGCCTGCTGGGCGCCGTGGCGGACGGGCAAGACCCGGCGACGGCGCGGGACGCGGAGCGCAAGGCGCCGATCTTCGCGGAGCTTGCCGAGCGGTTCCTCGCCGAACATGTCGGCGCGAAGCTGAAAGCCAGCAGCGCCACCGAGTATCGACGCCTGCTGACGCTGCATGTCATCCCGAAACTCGGGAGACGGCGCCTTGCGGACATTGCGCGCGCCGACATCGCCCGTCTGCATCACGATCTACAGGCGACGCCACGGCAGGCGAACCATGCGGTCGCCGTGCTGTCCAAGCTGTTCAACTGGGCGGAGCGGCATGGCTTTCGCTCCGACGGCAGCAATCCCTGCCGGCATGTCGAGAAATTCCCCGAGAAGAAGCGCGAGCGGTTCTTAAGCGAGGCCGAGCTGGCGCGGCTGGGCGAGGCCCTGGCGGCGGCGGAAGGCCGGGAAAGCCCGCATTTCCTCGCGCTGGTGCGGCTCCTGGTGTTCACGGGCGCGCGGCTGGGCGAGTGGCTGGGCGCGCGCTGGGAGTGGATCGACTTCGAGCGGGGTGTCGTGCGGTTGCCGGACAGTAAGACCGGCGCCAAGAACCTTTACCTCAACCCGCCCGCGCTCGACGTGCTGGCCGGTCTGCCGCGCCTTGCCGGCAATCCCCACGTCATCGTCGGCGCCAAGCCGGGGGCAGCGCTGGTGAAGCCCGAAGCGCAATGGCGGCGCATCCGCAAGGCGGCCGGACTGGACGACGTGCGCCTGCACGACCTTCGGCACAGCCACGCATCCGTGGGTGCGGCGGCCGGCCTGTCGCTGCCGGTCATCGGCGCCCTGCTGGGGCACTCGCAGCCCGCCACCACGGCCCGCTACGCGCACTTGTCAACCGACCCGCTCAGGGCCGCGTCCGACGCCATCGCCAGCCGCATCGCCGCCGCCATGCGGGGCAAGCCGGCCGACGGCGGCAACGTCGTGGCGCTGAAACCGAAGGCGGGTTAAGCCAGCCGGCGGCGCAGCACAAGCAGGCCGGCGAGGCTGAGGGTGAACAAGGAAAGAGAGGCGGGAGCTGGAACCACTGTCGGGTGTAACACAAGTGGCTCACCCGTCGGGGTTAACAAAAATCCTTGTTCATTGCCAAATTGATTTTTAGCTCGCCCGACGATCTGACCGAAGTCATTGATCCCGTGTGCTTCAATCAACCTCCAACCAATTCGCGGGTCTATTTGATTATTCAAATCAAAAATTCGGTTTTCTTCGTCCCATAAAAAGGCAAAATTGGTTGTGCAGCCAGCTGAACCCAATGTCGTAGTCCCAACGGCTAGGTTAGAGTTGTTGATGTCAAAAACGAATCCCAACGCTGGTATCTGTCGTAATATTCCGGTGCTATTCCATATTGTCAACCGGGGGCCACCACAATGCTGTGGTGAAGCTGGAAATAATTGGTATCCCCCAACGATACCGATATCGTTCACTGATTGCGCTTCTGAAAATTCCGACTCAGGCCCCAGAAGTGTCGGAACATTATTTGTCCAAAGCACAGCTCCCCTAAGGCTACATGACGTGTCTTTACATATATAGCCTGCTACCTGGCCATCTTCATTAATTCCTTGCGCTAATCCACCTATAAACCCAGGAAGCAACTGTAATGGTATTGGAATTTCGTCAATCCAGATTGTTGGATTTCTGACTCCACTCTGTCCAACCACGAAACCAGAATCATTTATGTCATGGGCGATGCCACCTATGGCTCCCGGCAGAGTGCTTCCCGGCAAGTCATCGAGGATCGTAGTGATCCCGTCTGAACTCACAAATGCGCGAACGCCGATTAAGCCATGGGCATGTCCAACTAGGTGGTTAGAATTATTCAATCGAGCTGGCGCTACCCGATTTGTAAATCCTGTTGGAAGGGACCCCAACGGTAAAAAACTGGCAGAAATGCTATCCCACAAGAAGACATCAGATGATCCATCAGTGTCTTCTTTGAAAAAGCCGGATACAATACCGGCCTCGTTCACATCATCAGCATAGTGAAATCCCCCTTGCGCCGCAGGTCGTAATGGTCCCACTGGGAACAGTTCATAGGGAAAACCTTGAGCGTGCCCCGAAATCAGTGTGAGCGCGAACGATGCTGGCGCCAGCAGCGCACCCAGCAGGCACAATTCCAAGCCTGACCGCTTCATGGCCGTCGCCTCGTTCCAGCAGCGCCAGCCAGTCTGCGCCTGCCGAACGGACGACGGTAGTGCTAAGGGTGGTTAACTCGGCGCTCCGTGTCTGTCGTCGGCCCGAGCGGCGGCCAACCGGCGGTCGCCCGGATACTTGAACTCCACCATGACGCCATCGGCCGGCGGTGGCACCGGCTGCACATGGGCGCCACGGCCGCCGCAGATGGTGCACCGCGCCCGACGGGCGAGCATGACCAGCGGCGCGCCTGGGCCGAACCTGGCGAGCAGCAGCGGCAGCGCCACCGGCTTCCGATGCGTGCATGGCCTGCGGACGCACCACAGTTCGACCGCCCTACAGCCGTGGGCGTGCAGCCAGCCGAGCGCGAAAGGCGGATAGGACACCATGCGGCAAGGCTAGAACACAAATAGAACACAAGGGAGTCGCGCTCAATGCGTTGAACCGGTCGGCTTGTTGCTCTGAAGGTCGTTGATGGCCGCAACGATGCGCTTCCAGACGGAGTATCCGTCGAGATCGCCCTTGGCGAACATGGCGTCCGCCTGAAAGGCCGCCTGAACTGCCGCGTCCTCGCCGTGCTGCTTTATCAGGAGGTGGGCGGTGCGCCAGACATCAATCTCAGGGATCATCGCCGCCCGCGCTCCCGGCGCCAGTCTTCCGGCCGGTCGAACTTTCCCGCCCACAGCCCGCGCCGGTCGCGTCGGGCCGTTTCCTCGTCGGCCACGTAGTCGCGCGAATATTGCGGGAGCGCCACCGCCCAGCCCTCGCGCACCATGTGTCGGTTCAACTGCACGCCGGCGGCGACGCAGACGGCGACGATGCGGCCATACCTGTCGCGGTCGCGTTGGACGCAACGAACTTCACTGCCGGCGATGGCGTGCCGCAACGCCGCCTTGGCTTGCTCACCGCAGTTGTAGTTAGCGTTGCTGGCGTTCTTGCAAATCTGGCGGAGCTCGGGCGCGTCGATGCCGTGCAACCTGACGCGCTGCTCGGCGATCCGCAGCGAGTCGCCGTCCGTGACTTCGGCCTCGCCCCTCACGTCCGCCCTGGCGGCGGCGCAGACGAAGATCGCCAGCAGTCCGGCGACGATCCAGCCTATGCTGCTGCGTCCCTCAGGGAGGGCTGCCGATGCGCTGTAGCCCATGTCGTGCTGTCGCCGTCTTGCTCGCCGTCTTGCTGCCGGCGCCGGCATTGTCGCACGGCGGCGGCCTTGACGACTTGGGCTGCCACCACAATCGCAAGCAAGGCGGCTACCACTGCCATCGCGGGCCGCTCGCTGGCCAGGCGTTCTCATCGAAGGCCGAGGCACTCGAAGCGCTCGGCGCGCCTAGGCCGCAGCGTGTCGAACCGCCAGCGACAGGCAAGGTGCCGGGGCGATAGCACGCCAGGGCGCACAGGCTACTTCCAGCATTCCACCAGCACGGTCGCGGCCCTCGCCTGCGCGGCGATGGCGGCATTGGGCAAGGTGTCCGACGATTGCGCCGTGAGATAGGGCACGGCATGCGCGTCCAGGAAGGCGCGCGCGACGCCGGCGGCGATGGCGAAGTTGACGTTCTGCGGAATGTCGCCGGTCGCCCGCGCCACCAGGATCGCATCGAGCTTGCCGACCACCACGCCCACCACGTTGCCCGAGCCGTCGAGCAGCGGACCACCGCTGTTGCCCGTCTGCACCGGCGCCGAAAGCTGCATGAGCCGCCGGTCGTCGCCCGGCCCCGCCAGGGCGGCGATGCTGCCGGTCGAAACCGACGGCTCGGAAGCCAGCAGGCCGTGCAGGGGAAAGCCCGCCAGCAGCACCGCCTCGCCCGGCCGGATGCCCCGGCCGTCGCGGAAGGGCAGCGGCGCCAAAGCAGAGCCGTCAAGCCGCAACAGCGCCAGGTCGGACGGCTTGTCGCTGGCCAGCAGGGCAGCCGGCCTGCCGCCCACGCGGACCTCGGCGCAGCCC
>Ga0194121_10007907_pt1 | contig 13690 bp, 7 predicted proteins | sample TA2MahCa50mmetaG_FD_148609 | JGI IMG/M metagenome (GOLD analysis project Ga0194121, IMG submission 148609) | Freshwater microbial communities from Lake Tanganyika, Tanzania - TA2015020 Mahale Deep Cast 50m | ecosystem: Environmental > Aquatic > Freshwater > Lake | place: Tanzania: Lake... | reverse complement strand
GCCTTCGAGCAGCGGGCGAGCGGCCTTGGCGAACGCGCCCGCGCCGAGGGCGGCGCCGTCGCCCGCCTCGGCGGATGATCCCGGATCGTCTCCGCGGCGCGGTCTGGGGCCAGCTCGTCGGCGACGCGGCGTGCCTCGGGTCGCACTGGATCTACGACACGGCCGAGATCGCCCGGCGATGGCCGGAGCTCCGTGGGTTCGAAGAGCCGCACCCCCGGCACTACCACGCCGGGAAGACCCCCGGGGAGCCGACGCACTACGGACACGCTGCGCTCATCCAGCTCGCCCAGATCGCTTCCTCGGGCTCGTTCGACGAAGTGGCGTTCGGCAGCGCCTTCGTCGAGACCTTCGGCTCGCCCGAGTACCGCGGCTACACGGACAAGGCGATGCGCGGCACCCTCGCGAACCACGCCGCGTTCCGTGCGGCGCATCCGGGCGAGAGCTTCGACTTCCAGCAGGGCGCAGACGACTTCGAGCCAGCGACCGTTTCGCGGCTGGCTCCGGTCGTTGCCGCGCACCGCGGCGATCCGGACCTGCTCCGCGTCGTGGAGCGCGCCACGCGCGTGGTGCAGAACAACGACCGCGCCGTCGCGCACGCGCAGTGCCACGCGCTCATCCTCCGCGCGCTCCTGCGCGGTGCGGGCCTGCGCGGCGCGCTCGACGAGGCCGTCCAGCTGCTGCCTTCGGACGGTGAGGCATACGCCGCCGTGCGTGTGGGGATCTCGCGCGCGACCGACTGCGTGGCGCAGGACGCCCGCAGCGCGACGGCCGCCCTCGGGCAGCACTGCCGTCTCGACCAGAGCTTCCCGTCCGCCGTCCAGTGCGCGCTGCGGAACGAGCACGACTACTCCGCGGCGATCCTGGACACGGCCCGCGCCGGCGGGGACAGCGCCGGCCGGGCGGCGATGATCGGCGCCTGGCTCGGCGCGACCCTGGGCGTCGACGCGATCCCGCGGTCGTGGCGCGAGCGTCTGCGCGCCCGGGACGAGATCGCCCGCCACGTGGAGCGGCTGGTGGCACGCGCGTGACCGCCGACCTGATCGGCCGAGCGCTCGCGCAGCTCGAGTGGCGCCATCTCGGCCCGTTCCGGGGCGGCCGGGTCGTCGCCGTGGCCGGGCACCCGCGCGAGCCGGGCGTGTTCTGGTTCGGCTCCACCGGCGGCGGCGTGTGGAAGACGACCGACGCGGGCTCGAACTGGGAGAACGTCTCCGATGGCTTCTTCGGGCGTGCGTCCGTCGGAGCGATCGCGGTCGCCCCGTCCGACCCGAATGTCCTCTACGTCGGCACGGGCGAGTCGACGCTTCGAAACACCGTGTCCCACGGCGACGGCGTGTATCGGTCGACGGACGGCGGCGCCTCGTGGCGAAGGGTCGGCCTCGGCGACTCGCGTCACATCGGCAAGATCCGAGTGCACCCTCGCGATCCGGACGTCGTCTACGTGGCCGCGCTCGGTCACAGCAGCGGGCCGAGCGAGCAGCGCGGCCTCTACCTCTCCCGCGACGGGGGCGCGACCTGGACGAAGGCGATCGACCGCGGCCCGCGCGCCGGCGCGATCGACGTGACGATCGACCCCGCGGATCCCCGGGTCGTGTACGCATCCACGTGGCAGACCCTGCGCACGCCCTGGGGGATCACCAGCGGCGGAGCGGGCAGCGGCCTCTTCCGCTCGCGCGACGGAGGAGTCACCTGGACACCGCTCTCGGGCACGGCCGGGTTCCCGGCCGGGATGCTTGGCCGCATCGGCGTCGTGGCGTCGCCCGCGCGGCCGGGGCGCGTCTGGGCCGTCGTCGAGGCGCAGGAGGGCGGGTTGTATCGCTCCGACGACGGCGGGGAGAGCTGGACTCGGACGAGTGCGCAGGCCGGGCTGTGGGGACGCTCCTACTACTACATGCACGTCGTCGCGGATCCCCGGGACGCGGAGACGGTCTGGGTTCTGAACACCGACTGCTTCCGTTCGATCGATGGCGGCCTCACGTTCGCTCGCGTCCCCACGCCGCACGGCGACGACCACGACCTGTGGATCGACGCGAGCGACACGAGGCGGATGATCGTCGGCTGCGATGGTGGCGCGGCGGTCAGCTGGAACGGCGGAGAGAGCTGGTCGTCCATCTACAACCAGCCGACGGCCGAGCTCTACCACGTCGTCGCGGACGCCCGGGAGCCGTATCACGTCTACGCCGCGCAGCAGGATTGCGGCACGGTGGCGCTACCGAGCCGCTCGCTGCTCGGCGCGATCACCGTCGACGAGGCGCGCGACGTCGGAGGTGGCGAAGCCGGACAGATCGCGGTGCGTCCCGACGACCCCGACATCGTCTTCGCCGGCGACCACAGCGGCTACCTCACGCGCTTCGATGTCCGCACCGGACAGGCCCGCGGCATCGAGGTGTGGCCGGAGCCCGCGGCCACCGCGGCCGGCGGAGCCGCGACGCGGCATCGGTTCACGTGGACGTATCCGCTCTCGGTCTCGCCGCACGATCCCCGCGTCCTCTACGCCGCCGGCGAGCGCGTCTTCCGGTCGATCGACGAAGGCACGACCTGGCGCGCTATCAGCCCGGATCTCACGCGGCGGGACCCGCGCGGCATGGCGCCCGCCGCGGGGCGGATCCGCGTGGACCGGGCCGCGGGGGACCGCGACCAGGTGTGCACGATCTTCACGTTCGCCGAGTCCGCGGCGCGTGCCGGAGTGCTGTGGGCAGGGTCGGACGACGGGTTGGTGCACCTCTCCGTGGACGGCGGCCGATCGTGGCGCGATGTCACTCCCCCCGGTCTCCAGGCCTGGACGCTCATCACGACCGTCGAGCCGTCGCCCCACGATCCCGCGTGCGCGTACCTGACCGCGAGCCGCCACCTCCTCGACGACCTCCGCCCGATCGTCCTGCGCACCCGGGACGGTGGGCGCACGTGGTCGCGGATCTCGTCGGGGATCCCCGAGGGACCTGCGCGCGTCGTCCGAGAGGATCCCCAGCGCCGCGGGCTGCTCTACTGCGGCACGGAGGCCGGGGCGTACGTCTCCTTCGACGACGGCCGCCACTGGCGCCGGCTCGGGGGCGCGCTCCCCGTGACGCCCGTACACGATCTGCACGTCAAGGACGGCGACCTCGTCGCGGCGACCCACGGCCGCGGCTTCTGGGTGGTGGACGACATCACCCCGCTCCGGGCGGAGCTGGACGTGGTGGCCGGCGGCCGACGGCCTCACCTGTTCGCACCCCGGCGCGTGACGCACTACGCGCTCATCGGTCGCTACCGGAAGCCCCCCATGGCCGGGCACAACTACCGCATCGAGGGAGCATTGACCCTCGACTGGACGCCGCTCGTCCGCCCGGGCGAGCGCACCGAGCGCTTCTACGGCGCCGCGCGGAACCCGGCGGAGGGCGCGGTGATCCGCTACTGGCTCCCGCGCGACGCCGCCGATGTCCGGGTCCGGATCGCGGATGCGCGAGGCCGGGTCATCGCGTCGTTCCGCGCGGGGGATCCGGAGCCGGCCCCGCCCCGGAGCGCGGGCCTGTGCCGCTTCGTGTGGGACGCGCGCCACGCCGGGCCCGTACGCCAGGCGGGGGCCGGCGCCCCGACGCGCGAGCGCGAGGCGCGCGGTCCGCTCGTCGCCCCCGGCACCTACGAGGTCCGGCTCGAGGTCGATGGACGCACGCTGGTCGCCCCGCTCGAGGTCCGCGCCGACCCCCGCACGCGCGCGACGCAGGAGGACCTCAGAGCGCAGGAGCGGCTCCTGCTTCGGGTGCGCGATGTGCTCAGCTCGGCCAACGAGACCGTGAACGGGATCCGGGGACTCCGCGAGAAGGTCCGGGCCGCGGCGTCGCTCGGGCGAGCACCCACGGCGGCCGCGCTCACGCGGCGCATCGATGCCCTCGAGCGTGAGCTCGTGCAGCCTCCCGGCGCCGATGGCTTCGGCGATCCTCCGAAGCTCACGACCCGGCTCGCGACCCTGGCCGTGAAGGCCGGCAACGCTCAGGCGAGGCCGACGCGCGCGGCGATCCAGCTCGTCGCCCAGCTCGAGCGGCGCGCGTCCGCGCTGCGCGATCGGTCGCTCGCGCTCGAGCGGACCGCGGACACCGCACTCGCCTCGGTCAGCTCGGCGAGCTCCGCACGGGCGGGCGCCGCTCGTGGTGCGCGGTCGCGCGCTGGAAGGCGGCGGCGATCGTTAGAAGGAGCGGCTCGCTGGAATGCGGTCCGACCAGCTGGATCCCGATCGGGAGCCCTCCTTCGCCCGTCCCGCAGGGGACCGTGACCCCGGGGAGCCCCGCGAGGTTCGCGGCTGCGGTGAGCGCTGCGTTGCCGCCGATCGCCTCGGCATCGGTCCGGCGCGGAGCATCGAGCTCGGCGAGGAGCGGCGCGACCCGCCGCTGCGTCGGCGCGACGATCACGTCGACGGATCGGAAGAGCCGCTCGAACTCCTCGCGGATCACCTCTCGCGCCCGCATGGCCTCGATGTACTCGCGTGCGGTCGTCGTCAGGGCAGCGCGGAGGCCCGCAAGCTGACGCGGCCGCATCAGGCGCTCGAGCCGGTCGCTGGCGATGACGGCCGCGTGGTCCGTCGCGCCTTCGCAGCCGAGCACGACGTTCACCAGCGCTCCGTAGGGCAGGGCGGGGATCACCGCGCGGGCGCGGTGTGCGATGAGCGCCCCGAGCTCCGACAGAGCGGCCGCGAACGCACCCATGAAGTCCTCCTCGGCGAAGCCGAGGCGCACATCGGCGAGGACCGTCGCGTCGCCGTGGCCCCGCGGACGGAAGCGGGGAGCGATCGCGCGATAGACCAGCGCGCAGTCGTCGGCGGTCCAGGCGAATATGCCGACCTTGTCCATCGAGTGCGCTTCGGGCATCACCCCGGCGGCGCTCACCGCTCCATAGGTCGGGCGCAGGGCGGTGAGCCCGCACAGGGCGGCCGGCCCCACGACCGAGCCGGAGGTCTCCGCGCCCAGCGAGAAGGGGAGAAGCCCGGCCGCGACGGCGATCGCGGATCCGCTGGACGAGCCGCCGGACCACCGCGCCGGATCCCATGGGTTCCGCCCGTAGTCGCGGGGACCGGCGCGTGGACCGTCCTCGCCCGCGAGCGCCATGGCCGCGAGCTTCGACCAGCCGCCGCCCGCGTTCTCCACGGCGAGCTTCGCTGTGAGCACGGCGCCCGCACGCCCCAGCCGGGCCACGACCTCCGCGTCGCCGCCATATCCGACGTCGCCACAGCCCGCGGCGGCGATGAGGTCTTTCGCGCCATACGGGATACCCGTCAGCGGCGACGCGCGTCCGCGCGCGAGCCTCCGATCGGCCCGCCCTGCGTCGGCGATCGCACGGTCGGCGGTGAGCATGGCGATCGCGTTCAGCGGCGGGCCGGATCGCTCGAGGCGTTCAAGCATCGTTCGCGCGATCTCGCGTGCCGAGACGTGCCGGCTCCGAAGGTCGGCCGCCAGTCCGCCGATGGTGGGGAACGCGTACGACCCGATCACGGCGCCGGGAACGATAGGACCCTCGCGTAGGATTCCGTGCCAGTGGAGGAGAAAAGGAAGTGGCATTGAGACTCACTCGACGGTCATTCCTGCAGACGACGGCCGCCGCGGGGCTGGCGGTGGCCTGCGCGCCGGCCGCGGGGCCCGCTCTCGCGCCCAAGCCAACGGCGCTGACCCCGGTGAAGGGTGGCAACCTCATCGTCGCGACCGCGGCCGACCTCATCACGCTCGACCCGATGGGCGCGGGCGACGGACCGTCGAACTTCGCGATGCAGTTCTTGTACGACCGGCTCCTCATCGAGGACGCCGACCTGAAGCTGCAGCCGCAGCTCGCGACCAGCTGGGAGCAAACGAGCGACAAGGTGTACACGTTCAAGCTCCGGCAGGGCGTGAAGTTCCACGACGGCACCGTCTTCGACGCGAACGCGGTGAAGGCGCACTTCGACCGCGCGATCGGGCCGGAGAAGCCGCTCGCGTCCCGGTCATACATCCCGTGGCTCGAGAAGACCGAAGTCGTCGACGCCTACACCGTCCGCTTCACGACCAAGGTCCCGTACGCGTTCTTCACGCGGCTCCTCGCGGGGATCTCGTCGGCGATCCCGAGCCCCACGGCCGTGACGAAGTACGGCAAGGACTACCTCAAGAACCCGAGCGGCACGGGCATTTTCAAGTTCGGCGAGTGGGTGAAGGACGACCACTTCGTCGCCGTCCGCAACGACGACTACTGGGGCGGCGCGCCCTTCCTTGACAAGGTCACGATCCGTCCGTTCCCGGATCCGCAGGCGCGCATCATCGCGCTCCAGGCCGGCGAGATCCAGTACACGGCCGACATCACGCCCGAGCAGACCGAGACGCTCCGGAAGGACGGGAGGGTCAACGTCGTCACCAAGCAGGGCATCAGCAACACGTGGCTCGGGATGAACGTCCTGAAGAAGCCGTTCGACGACATCCGCGTGCGCCAGGCGCTCAACCACGCCATCGACAAGCAGGCGATCGTGAAGAACATCTACAACGGCGACGCGGTCGCGCTGAACGGCATGGCCTCGCCGAACCAGATCGGCTTCGCGGACACGCAGGGGTTCGCCTACGACCCCGCCAAGGCGAAGAGCCTCCTCGCCGCCGCCGGCCTCGCGAGCGGATTCACGACGCAGCTCCTCTCCAGCACGCGTTACCCGAAGGACCTCGAGCTCATGCAGTTCGTTCAGCAGCAGCTGAAGGAGGTCGGCGTCACGGCGAACATCACGCAGAAGGAGTTCGCCGCGTTCCTGGAGGACCTGCGCAAGGACCCGCGCAACAGTCCGGTGCAGATGTGGCGCGATGGCCGCGGGGGCAGCAATGTCGCCGACTACTGGCTGTCGACCTTCGGCTGCAAGGCGTTCCGTCCCGCCGGCGCGAACACGAACGGCTCGTGCGACGAGGGCATCGACGCGATCGCCACCCAGGCGGTCGGAACGGTCGACGAGGCGAAGTACAACGAGCTGGCGAAGCAGGTCCAGGACAGGGCCACGCCGCTGGCTCACAGCGTCTGGCTCTTCCTCCCCCACAACGTCGTCGCGACGAGCAAGAAGCTGCACGATCCGCTGATCACGCGTACCGGCACCTTCCGCGTCGAAACGAAGACCTGGATGGAGCCGTGACCCCGGCCTGGTCCGCTATACCGCCCGGCGCCTGATCCACCTGATCCCGGTGCTCATCGGGATCTCGCTGGTGACGTTCGGGATCCTCCGGTCCATACCGGGGGATCCCGTCGTCATCATGTTCCCGAACGCATCCCAGGAGGCCGTTGAGCGCATCCGCGGCGAGCTCGGCCTGAACGGGCCGCTCCCGCTGCAGTACCTCATCTACGTCCGAAGCGCGGTCCAGGGCGACCTGGGCACGTCGATCCGCACCCGCGAGCCCGTCGCGGAGACGCTCGCCCGCCGGCTGCGGTTCACCGTGATCCTCACGTTCCTCAGCACGCTCCTCGCGCTCGCGATCGGGATCGCCGCCGGAGTCGCCGCCGCGGTCAACCAGGACACGTGGCTCGACCACCTGATCACGTTCGGCGCCGTCGCGCTCGTCTCCCTGCCCGGCTTCTGGCTCAGCCTCGTCCTGCTCATGCTCTTCGCCGCCCAGCTGCACCTGCTGCCCGCCGGTGGAGCGAGCACGCCGCAGCACTTCGTGCTCCCGGTCGTCGTCATCGGCCTCGGCGCCGCGGCGGTGATCGCGCGCTTCACCCGGGCGTCGATGCTCGACGCGCTCCGCCAGGATCACATCCGCACGGTCCGCGCGAGCGGGGTGGCGGAGCGGCTCGTCATCTACAAGCACGCGCTCCGGAACGCGCTGAATCCCGTCGTCAGCGTCGCCGGCCTCGAATTCGGCTTCCTGCTCGGCGGGACCGCGATCGTCGAGTCGATCTTCTCGTTCCCTGGGATCGGACGGCTCATGGTGGATGCGATCTACACGCGGGACTACCCGATGATCCAGGGCGGCATCCTCGTCGTCGCGGTCGCGGTCGTCCTCGTGAATCTGGCGACGGACCTCTGCTACGCGCTGGTCAATCCGCGGATCAGGTACAGCTGAGCGGCGACCGCCGAGTGCGCGTTGACCAGCGGGCCTTGGGCGGGGTGTGCGGGCGGCACATTGCCGCCGCCCGGGGCATCCGCCGAGAGTGCGCTCACTTCGAGGACCCGGAGGGGCACGTGAGCACGCTGCTGTTGCGCGCGGCGCAGGTCATCGACGGCAACGGGGGTCCGCCGCTCCCCGATCACGAGATCCTGATCGACGGAGAGCGCATCGTGGCGGTGGGCCCGCGGGGCAGCCAGCGCGCCAATGGAGCGGCCATCGTGGAGACGAAGGGGACCGTCCTACCCGGTCTCGTCAACATGCACGCGCACCTGCGCGGCTTTGCGCGCGGGGAGCCGCCGGTGTCCACCGAGATGGCGCACCTGCGAGCCGCCAAGAACGCGCGCTTCTCGATCCAGTGGGGCTGCACCTCGCTGCGCGACGCCGGATCGACGGAGACGCTCAGCCAGACCATCCGCGACGCGATCGACCAAGGGCTGGCCGTCGGCCCGCGCGTCTGGTCGAGCGGGCGGATCATCACGACGTCCGCGGGGCACGGCTGGAGCGGGGGACGCATCGCGAACGACGCCGCGGAGATGCGCGTGGCCGTCCGGAAGAACGTCGAGGAGCGCGTCGACACCATCAAGATCGCCGCGACCGGCGGCGGCGGCACCCCGGGCTCGAACGTGGGCATGCCGCAGTACACCGCGGAGGAGCTGACGGTGGCCACGTACGAGGCCCATCGCCTCGGCAAGCGGGTGCTCGTGCACTGCAACGGGTCGATCGGGACCCGCAACGCCGTCGAGGCGAAGGTCGACACGATCGAGCACATCGGGTGGATGGGCATGGACGGGAAGCTCGACTACGACCCCGGGTGCGCCGAGGCGATGATCGCGAACGACATCACGGTCGTTCCGACCATGTCCGTCTGGTATCGCCCCGGCTACGACGACTGGGACAAGCTGTCCGCCGACCAGAGGAAGATGCGCGCCGCCCGGGAGGAGCGCACCGCCGCCTGGCTCGACATGTTCAAGCGGGGCGTGCGCTTCGCGACCGGGACGGATACGTGGGACCCGATCCAGCGGGAGCTGGAGCTCATGGTCAGCGAGATGCGCGTGACGCCGATGGACGCGATCGTGGCCGCCACGCGCAACAGCGCGATCGGCCTCGGTGCCCTCGACGACATCGGCACGATCGAGAAGGGCAAGCTCGCGGATCTGCTCGAGGTCGACGGCGACCCCGTGGCCGATGTCGCGGACCTCCGCAAGGTCGCCCGCGTGTGGAAGGCGGGCGAGATGGTCGTCGAGGACGGCCGGTTCCTGGCCTGAGCGCACCGTGGGGCTGGGCACGGCGGATACCGCGCGTGACCAGCGGTCGGCTCACGTGAGGAGGACGGGGATGCGTAGGCTCACCAGGCGATCGGCGCTCGCGGCCTTCGGGGCGGTCACCGCCGCGGCCCTCGCGGCCGCCTGCGCACCGTCCGCCGCGCCCGCTCCGGCGGCGACGGCGAAGGCGCCGCGGAAGGGCGGCACGCTCACGTACGCGGCGGCCGCCGACGCGATCACGCTCGACCCGACGAACATCGGCGACGCCGTCGGCGCCAACACCGCGCGGATGATCTTCGAGGGCCTCGTCGACCAGAACGAGAAGCTCGAGTACATCCCGGGCCTGGCCACGAGCTGGGAGGTGAGCGGCCTCACCTGGACCTTCAAGCTCCGGCAGGGCGTGAAGTTCCACGACGGGAGCGGCTTCGACGCGAGCTCCGTGAAGTTCGTCTTCGACCGCATCCAGGGGCCCGAGCAGACCCTGCGGAAGGGGACGTGGGCGCAGGTGCTGGACAGGGTCGAGGTCGTCGACCCGTTCACCGTGCGCTTCACGACGAAGTACGTCGACCCGTTCTTCCACACGCGGCTCGTCGGCGGCGGCACCTCGGCGATCTTCAGCGCCGAAGGATTCAAGAAGTACGGTGCCAAGGACATGGCGCGGAACCCGATCGGGACCGGCCCGTTCAAGTTCGTCGAGTGGGTGAAGGACAGCCACGTCACCGTCGAGCGCTTCGACGGCTACTGGGACGGACCCGCGTACCTGGACAGGGTCGTGGTGCGGCCGATGCCCGAGGCGGAGACGCGTGTCATCGGGCTCGAGTCGGGCGACGTCCAGCTCGGGATCCGGATGAACCCGGAGCAGGTCGAGCGCTTCGAGAAGAACCCCAAGCTCAGGCTGGTCCGGAACGACACCCTGCGCCACTACTACATGGGGATGGCCCTGCTGAAGAAGCCCTACAGCGACATCCGCGTGCGCCAGGCCCTCAACCACGCGATCGACAAGGAGTCGCTCGTCAAGAGCACGCTCGCGGGCCTGGGCAAGGTGCAGGGCGGCCTGCTGCCGGTCGGCGCGCCCGGCTACGTCGACGTCCCCGGCTTCAAGTACGACCCGGCGAAGGCGAAGCAGCTGCTGGCCGAGGCGGGCTACCCGAACGGGTTCACCGCGAGCTTCGTCGGCACGAAGGGCATCTACCTGAAGGACTTCGAGATCGAGCAGGCGCTCCAGCAGATGTGGAAGGCCGTCGGGGTCACGATCAACCTGACGATCGTCGAGAACGCCAAGTACCTCGAGCTGCTGCGCGAGGACCCGAAGAAGTCGAGCCTCGAGATGTGGTGGGACACGATGAGCGGGAGCGGTCAGAACCCGGCGGAGTACTTCCTCACGCGCTTCGGCTGCGACTTCTTCCGGCCGGTCGGCACGAACACCGCGGGGTCGTGCTTCCCCGACATCGACAAGATCGCGCAGACGACGCGGACGGAGCTCGACGCGACGAAGCGCAACGCCGGCCTCAAGCAGGTCCAGGAGATGATGTCGGTCCAGGCCCCCGCGGTCTGGCTGTTCTCGATCACGCAGCTCACGGGGACGAGCGCGAAGCTGCACGATCCCGTCATCCGCAACGAGTCGCTCACCGTCGACAACAGGACGTGGCTCGAGGAGTAGGGAGGACGTCGCCGCCGAAGGAGGAGCTCCTCGGCGGCCTGGCGTTCCGCTGCATCGGGCCGTACCGAGGCGGCCGCGTGGTGGCCGTGGCGGGGGATCCCGTCCACCGCCAGGTCTTCTACATGGGCTCGACCGGGGGCGGCGTGTGGCGGACGATCGACGCGGGGCTGACCTGGGAGAACGTCTCCGACGGCTTCTTCCGGCGCGCGTCGGTGGGGGCGCTCGCGGTGGCGCCCTCGGATCCGAACGTGATCTACGCGGGCATGGGCGAGGCCTGCATCCGGGACAACGTCACTCGCGGTGACGGGGTCTATCGCTCCACCGACGCGGGGAGGACCTGGACGCACCGCGGGCTCGACGACTCGCACCACATCGGGAACATCCGGGTGCACCCCGCGGAAACCGACACGGTCTACGTGGCCGCGCTCGGGCACTCGCACGGACCGAGCCGCGAGCGAGGCGTGTATCGCTCGCGCGACGGGGGCGCGACCTGGAAGCGCGTCCTCTTCCGGAGCGTCCGGGCCGGGGCCGTCGACGTCTCGCTCGACCCGAACAACCCTCGCGTCCTGTTCGCGGCGACCTGGGAGGTGCTCCGCACCCCCTGGCTCATCGCGAGCGTCGGCCCCGGCGGAGGGCTCTTCCGCTCGACCGACGGCGGCGACTCCTGGACGGAGCTCACCAGCCGCAGCGGCCTGCCCGCCGGCCCGCTCGGGAAGATCGGCGTCGCGGTGTCGCCGGCGCGCTCGGGCCGCGTCTACGCGGTCGTCGAGGCGGCGCGCCTCGACGACGGCGGCATCTTCCGCAGCGACGACGGCGGCGACCACTGGGACCGCGTCTCGGCGGATCGCACCGTCCGCGAGCGCGACTACTACTACCAGCACATCTACGCCGATCCGCTCGATCCGGACACGGTCTGGGTCCTGAGCGGCGGCTGCTTCCGCTCGATCGACGGCGGGCGGACGTTCGCCGGCGTGCCGACGCCCCACGCCGACCACCACGACCTCTGGATCGATCCTCGCGATCCGCAGCGCATGATCATCGGCGACGACGGCGGTGCCCAGGTCACGCTGAACGGGGCGGTGACGTGGTCGACCGTCCTCAACCAGCCGACGGCCGAGCTGTATCACGTCGCGGTCGACACGCGCACGCCGTACCGCGTGTACGGCGCGCAGCAGGACAACTCCACCATCAGCGTGCCCAGCCGCTCGCGGCGATCGGGCATCACCATCGCCGAGTGCTACGACGTCGGCGGCGGCGAGTCGGGCCATGTGGCGGTGCGCCCCGACGATCCCGACATCGTCTTCGCGGGCAGCTATCTCGGCGCGCTCACGCGCTACGACCACCGCACCGGCCAGTCGCGCAACATCGAGGTCTGGCCCGAGGCGAGCGCGTGGGGGATCGAGGGCCGCGAGGTGAGGTACCGGTGGCCGTGGACCTACCCGATCGTCGTCTCGCCCCACGACCCCGGCACGCTCTACGTGAGCGCGCAGCACGTCTTCCGCAGCACGGACGAGGGCGCCAGCTGGGACCGCATCAGCCCGGACCTCACGCGCAACGACCGGACGAAGATGGACGACTCCGTGGCGACCGAGCGCGAGCGGTACGCGACCGTGTTCGCGCTCGCGGGGTCACCGCTCGAGCGCGGCCTCCTGTGGGCGGGGTCGGACGACGGGCTCGTGCACGTCTCCCGCGACGGCGGCCGCCGCTGGACGAACGTCACGCCGCCGCGGCTGCCGAAGCTCGCCATGGTCTCGATCATCGAGCCGTCGCCCTTCGAGCCCGGCGGCGCGTACGTCGCCGCGCACAACTACCGCCTCGACGACGAGCGTCCGTATCTCTTCCGCACCCGGGATCACGGGCGCACGTGGACCCTCATCACGCGCGGCATCCCGCGCGACGACTTCACGCGCGTGGTCCGCGCCGACCCGGTCCGGCGCGGCCTGCTCTTCGCCGGCACCGAGACCGGGGTCTACGTGTCCTTCGACGACGGCGGCAGCTGGCAGCGCGCCGGCGGGAGCCTCCCGGTCGTCCCGGTGCACGACCTGGCGGTGAAGGACGGCGATCTCGTCGTCGCGACGCACGGCCGCTCGTTCTGGATCCTCGACGACATCACGGCGCTCCGCGATACGGGCTTCCGCGCGGCGCGCCCGCATCTCTTCGCGCCGCGCGAGACCATCCGCTACCGCACCGAGGGATCGTTCACCCAGCGCGGCGGCAAGGGCGGCGGCGCGGCGGGCACGAGCTACCGGTCGGCGGGACCGATCCAGATGTCCTGGCGGCCCGGACCGGACGGGCCGATCCTCCTCGACGCCGGGATGAACCCGCCCGACGGCGTCCTCGTCCATTACTGGCTGCCGCGCGTCGCCGAGAAGGTCGTGCTCAGCTTCCGTGACGCCCGCGGCACGGAGATCGCGCGCTTCGCGAGCGACCAGCCGAACGGCCCCCCCTCCGGTGCGGGGTCACACCGCTTCGTGTGGGGCACGCGCGCGAAGGGCGCGACGCGGATCGGCACCGGCGCGGATCCGTCGGTGTCGGGCGGGGGCGAGCGCGCGCTCGCGGGCCCGCTCGTCCCGCCCGGGACGTACTCCGTCCGCCTGACCGTCGGCCGCGAGCGATCCTCCGCCTCGTTCCGGCTGCGGTCCGACCCGCGTGTTGCGGCATCGCAGCAGGACCTCGAGCGGCAGCACGCCCTCCTGCTCGAGCTG
>Ga0194121_10007905_pt1 | contig 13692 bp, 15 predicted proteins | sample TA2MahCa50mmetaG_FD_148609 | JGI IMG/M metagenome (GOLD analysis project Ga0194121, IMG submission 148609) | Freshwater microbial communities from Lake Tanganyika, Tanzania - TA2015020 Mahale Deep Cast 50m | ecosystem: Environmental > Aquatic > Freshwater > Lake | place: Tanzania: Lake... | reverse complement strand
GTGCAGGTCCACCACGATCAAGCGGTCGGCGCTGGCCACGGTCATCAGGTTGGCGACCAGCTTGGCGGTGATAGGCTCGCGGCCGGACGTCTTCTTCTCCTGCTTGGCGTACCCGTAATAAGGAACAACCGCGGTGATGGTGTTGGCCGAAGAGCGGCTCAGGGCGTCCATCATGATGAGCAGCTCCATCAGGTGGTCGTTCACCGGATGGCAGGTGGGCTGGATCACGAAAACGTCGGTCCCGCGGACGTTTTCCTCGATTTTCACGGCAATCTCGTTGTTGGTGAACTTCCCGACCATGGCCTTGCCCAGGGGGACTTCGAGGTAGGCGGCAATATCGCGCGCCAATTGAGGATTGGCGTTCCCGGTGAAGATCTTGACCTTCTCGCCTTTGAGCGACTTCATGTCTTCCTTCTCCAGGACAAGCATCCGCAGTCTCTCCTCGCGTGTGCGTTTGCGCGCGGGAATGCCGTCAAGCCCCAACCTGGAAAGACGAGACGGGGTGGCCATGCTTCTCGCCGCCCCGGGCAACTCCTGCCCTTTCAGCGAGGGGCCCGGCCCAGCCAGCGCCACCATGGCTTTGACCGCCCCTGTGGTGACACCCAGACAGGTCAGGCGAGGTCAGGCGAGGTCAGGCGGGGCTCTCGCGAAGGGCCCGGGCCGGCACTCCCACCACCGTGGCGCCGGCCGGCACGTCTCGGGTGACCACCGCTCCGGCTCCGGTGCGGGCGCCCTTGCCCACCCTCACCGGGGCCACGAGATTGGTGTTGGAGCCGATGTGGACGTCGTCCTCGATCTCGGTGTGGTGCTTGTTCTTGCCGTCGTAATTGCATGTAATCGTGCCGGCCCCGATGTTGACCCGCTGGCCGATGTGCGCGTCCCCCACGTACGACAGGTGGGGCACCTTGGCGCCGTCGTCGAGCCGCGACTTCTTGATCTCCACGAAGTCGCCAACCTTCACCTTGCGGCCCAGGTCGGTGCCGGGACGCAAGTAGGCAAACGGCCCGATGCTGCAATCGTCGGCCGCCAGCACCTCCAGCAGCACCGAGTTCTGCACCGTGACGCGATCTCCGAGCCGGGAGTCGACGATGCGCGCGGAGGGCCCGATGGTGCAGCCGTCACCCAGCCGCGTCTTCCCTTCGAGGGTGGTAAAGGGCAGAATCACGGTGTCGCGCCCGATCACCACGTCCGGGTGGATGAACGTGGACGCCGGATCCACCAGCGTAACGCCCTCCACCATCCACTTTTCGTTGACTCGCTCGCGCAGGACACGGGTCACCTCGGCCAACTCCTTGCGGCTGTTCACGCCGATGGATGCGTCCGGATCGCCGCTATCCACCGCCTGAACGGCGCGGCCGGCCTCCACCGCCATCCAGATCAGGTCGGTGATGTACAGCTCGTTCTGGACGTTTCTGCGCTGTCCGATGCGGGGCAGATATTCCTGAAGATACCCGCGATCAAAGCAGTAGGTGCCCAGGTTGACCTCGCGGACCGCGCGCTCTTCGACCGAGGCTTCGCGCGCCTCCACGATCCGCGCCACGGTGCCGTCCGCCCCGCGGATGACGCGCCCCAGGTCAGTTTCACCCGGCATGAGCGCGGTGAGCATGGTGACCGCGGCGCCGCTCGTCTGATGGCGCTCGACCAGCCGCCGCAGCATCTCCTCGGTGATCAGCGGTTGGTCCCCGCTCACCACCAGCACCGCGCGCGCGCCCTCGGCAAGGTGGGGATAGGCGACTTGCAGCGCGTGCCCGGTCCCGTTCTGCGGCTCCTGCACGACGGTGCGCGCCCGCTCGCCCACCGCGGCCGCAACCGCCTCGCTGCCGTGGCCGACCAGAAGTATGCGATCGCCTACCTGCATTCCATCCAGCGCGTCGAGCACGTAGGCCAGCATCGGCTTGCCCATGATGGGGTGCAGCACTTTGGGCGTGATGGATTTCATGCGGGTGCCCTTGCCCGCGGCCATGATTACTGCGGCAACGTCGTTCATCTCAGGCTTTCGCCTCCGCCGGCGTCTTCTTTCCGCGATCCTCCATGTCGCGGCTGAGCAGTTGAAGCAACTCGAGATCGCCTAGATGCTCCATCACCGCGAAGCAGCGCGTGGCGTGCTTCTTCAGGCCGAGCTCCTTGGCGCACTGCAAGGCTCTTTCCAGATTCTGGAAAGCCTTTTCACGCTCTCCACGGTCGGCCGCCAGCTGGCCGGTTTCGTAAAATGCCTCGGCAAGCCGCGAGGATTTTCCGGCGGTTTCCAGATCCGGCATCGCCTCGGAGAGGTGCATGGTGCTGGCGTCCAGATTTCCCAGCCGCCGCTCGATGCCGCCCAGGACCACGTGCGCGTAGGCCGCCTCCATTTTCATCTTGTGGCCGGTCAACAGGTTCAACGCCTTCTGCCCAAATTGGCGCGCGTCTTGAAGCTTGCCCCGCTCGGTATTCGCCTGGCACAGGTCGATGTAGACGCGGGCGGTGTTCGCGCTGTCCTCGACGAACTGAAAAAGGCCGAGGCTCTCGTTGAGGTGCTGGATACCATCCTCAAGATTGCCGCCCATGGTGTAGCAGCGCCCCAGGTTTCGATGCGTGTAACCAAGCGCGTAATAGTTCTTGAAGCGGTTGGAGAGCTCCAGATCCTGGAGCAGGTAGTGAACGGCGCGGCCGTAGTCCTCGCACAGCATGTAGGCATTTCCGATCTTGCCGTACACGGTGGCCAGTTCCGCCTCGGCGCGCAATTCGCGGCAGATGCGCACGCCCTTCTCCATGTAGAAAATCGCCTCTTCAAGGCGCGTCGATTGCAGAAACGTGCGGCCGATGCTGTTGTAGGTGCGGGCCTGGCCGTAGGTATAGCCGGCCTCGCGGAACAGGCGCAGCGCCGCCACCAGGCAGCGCATGGCCTCGGCGTTCTGGCCCAGCGCGCCCTTGATGACGCCCAGGTAGCGCAGCACCTCACCGCGCTCGACGGGATAGTCGTCCTCGGAGAGCAGCGAGAGCGCCTGCCCCATGTGCTCCTCGGCCCGCGTCAGGTCGCCCTCGCGGAAGGCATGCAGACCGTGGCCCAGCGAGGCCTGTGAGCGGACGTAGCGGCACGCCTCGTCCTCGCTCTCGGCCACCGCTTCGAGCGCCTCGTCGAGCAGGTTGCGGGCCCGCGACTGGTCGCCGGTCCGCGAAAAGATCCCTGCCTGCTGGCACTTGTAGAGCGCTTGCAGGGCCGGGCTGTCGGCGTTGCGGGCGTGCTTCATGGCGTGCGCAAGGTCTTGCAGCGCGTCCTCGTACTCCCCGCGGTAGCCCTTCAGCGTGGCCAGCCCGCTGTACGCGCAGCCCCGCTCGTAGGCCTGCGCCTCGCTGCACTTGTCAAGCGCCTCGTTGTAGGCCGCCTCGGCCGCATCCCACTCGCCGGTAATGCGCAGGGCGCGGCCCTGCAAGTTGAGCAGCCGCAGGCTGGCCAGCAGGTCGCCGCCCTCGCCCGCCACGCGGGCCAGCCGTCCGAGAAGCGGGGACAGCATGCCGTACTTGTGGGACTGCGCCAGCGGCACCAGGGCTTCCAGGTCGTCTCGCTGGCGCTCCTGACCCTCGCCGCGAAACGCGGTGGCGGCGAGTTCTTTGATTTCGTTGACGGCGGAAAAGCCTCGCATTGTGGGATCTCCCTGGGCCTGTATGCAAAATGGAGCGCATGAATTAGGCCCCTGCTGGAAAGTCTCCTTCCCTCTGCAAGGGCCGAGAGCGCCGTCATGGCGCCGATTCGATGGCTGAGGCGCCTGGATTCGAACCAGGGAGTGCCGGCTCCAAAGACCGGTGCCTTACCGCTTGGCCACGCCTCAGTGTTGCGAACAAGCATATACGAGGGCCGGGGAGGCGTCAAGTGAGTCCCCATGGAGGACGGGTCGTTCACCAGGGACGGTCAACCAGGGGAATCCGCCGGAGGCTGAGGGGGAGGGTTCTCAAGACATCAGCAGCCCCAGGCTGGCCGCGACGCTTAACAACAGCCGGCGGCGCAACTCTCCCGTGACCGGCTTGCTGAGCTCCACCTGGTAATGATCCACGTCCGCGTATATCACGCGGTTGACGTTCTCCGCCTTGCGGGCAATTTTTCCGAGCAAGCCTCCGTTGTCGTCGAAGAGTTGCACGTTCCAGGCCCGCCAGTCTCCGACCAGCGAGCCCAGCGGCTTGCCGCTCGCGTCTTGCACCTCCAGCCTCTGGCCGGCCATGCCCATCGCGCGGCGGCCCATGCGCACCCGTCCCATGGGCTTGCCATCGGCGCCAAGAATTTGCGCGCTGAAGGACTTCAACCCGAACGGCTTGCGGATGTCGACGATGGTGCGGCCTTGCAGATCGGTGACGTTGATGCGGCGGGGCAGCCCGATGCCGCCCTCAATCAGCAAGCGCCCCAGGCCGCCGCGAACGGAGGCCTCTATCTCCCCGAGACGGCCGCCCTTCTCAGTGAGCAGTTCGTAGCCACCGGGACGGTTCTTGACGGCCGCCATTTTACGCACGATGAAGAACATCGCCTCGTAGAATTCGGGCAAAAATTACGCTCCTTGGTATGGGGCCCAGGCGACGCCGAGGCGGCTCGCCGGGAACAAATTTTCTACAGGCGGGGCAGCGTGATGGCTTCCTGCGACTGGTATTTGCCCTTTTTGTCGGCATACGAGGTGAGGCAGGTTTCCTCGCCGGCGAAGAACAGCACCTGGGCGATGCCCTCGTTGGCGTAGATTTTCGCGGGCAGCGGCGTAGTGTTGGAGATCTCCAGGGTCACGTAGCCCTCCCACTCCGGCTCGAAGGGCGTCACGTTGATGATAATGCCGCAGCGCGCGTAGGTGCTCTTGCCCACGCAAACGGTGATAACGTCGCGCGGGATTTTGAAGAACTCCACCGTGCGGGCCAGTGCGAATGAGTTGGGCGGGATGATGCAGAAATCCGCCTTCACATCCACCAGCGAGGCCGGGTTGAAATTCTTCGGATCGACAATCGTTGAATTTATGTTGGTGAAAATCTTGAACTCGTCCGCCACCCGGATATCGTATCCGTACGACGAGACGCCGTAAGAAATCACCCCGTTGCGCACCTGGCTCTCCTCGAAGGGGGAGATCATGCCATGTTCGAGGGCCATGGCTCGGATCCAGCGATCGTTTTTGACGCCCATTATCTTCCTCCAGCGATGGCCGGCACGATGTACAGCTCGTCGCCGTCCTTGAGCGGCGTCTGCTGACCTTGCAGGCTGCGAATATCGTCTTCGTTGACGAAAACATTTACAAAACGGCGCAAGTTTCCGGCATCGTCGAGCAGCGACCCGCGAATCCCGGGGTAGGACGCCTCCAGCGCATTGATGGCGGCTTCCACGGACGCGCTGTCCACTTCCACGCGCGACTGATCGCCGGTTAATTTTTGAAGGGAGACTGGAATACGAACGGTCACCGACATGAAGGGGATTTCGCCTCCCAGGCTTGGATGGCCCGCGCCCGGCAATGACTTTCAGGGGGCCGCGGACGCCCCCGAGTTTCGGCGCCCTGCGCGGGAGTCCTCCCCTTTCCTTGTGGGCCGGCCAGGGTCCGTCCCGTGCATCGCGGCACCGGTGGAGGCCGGACAAGCGCGAATGGAGTTATCCACAGAATTACGCACAATTTGCCCGGAAACAACGAGCGGCACCCGCCAACTCCTGGCCGCGCTGCCACCTTGCGCCATGCACCTGCCGGAACCACGCCCTCGTGGCGCGCCTCGGACTCGACCTCGCGGAGGCCGGACCGGCCCATGAGGGCGCGATTCTGGCCGCCGCGTTCGGGCGTCTCAAGGAAAACTGGTGGGGCTGCGTTAGAAATCCAGCCGCGCCTCCGCCGCCTCCATCAGCGTCGTGACCTCGTGCGGCTCCGCCAGGTGGGCCGACGCGTCCAGCGTCTCCCGCGACATCCCAGTCCCCTCCAGGGCGGCCGCTTCCACGTACATCGGCACGGTCGCGCGCAGGTGCATCAAAATCGCCCCCGCCGCGACGTGCGCGCCGTTGCCGGCCCGCATCCACTGCACTGCCGGCCCGCGAAACAATACGCGCACCTTGTGCCCCTCAAACCCGCGCGCCAGGCCCAGAGCCGCGCGGATTCCTTCCAGGCCGCGCTCGCTGCCCTCGCCTTCGGAAACCGTCACCAGCACGTTGCGCGATGTCATCAGTTACCTCGAAACCACGCGGTCGGCTTCCGCGACCATCGCCGATAATTCTCCCAGGTCGCCGACCCGCGTGCCGTCCAGCACTTCCATCCCGCGATACAGGCCGCGGTTGCGCGCGCACACGCGGCACACCACGACGCGCGCGCCCCGACCCACCAGCGATTGCATGCGCGCATCCTTTTCGCGGAACATTTCCACCACGTCCGGCCCGTGCACTGAGGGCGGCGCATTGCGCGCCTCCATCACCGCCGCCACGCCGTCGACGTCTGCGAAAACCTCCACCACGTTGCCGGCCTCCAGTTCCAGCGCGACCTCCCGCGCGAACTGCTCGTATTGCTGATCTCCCGGCGCGTGGGTCAACAAAAAAGCAAGGCGCATGTTAAGCGTCCTCCACGATGCGCTCTTCGTTGAACGCGCGCGTCTGGTCGTCCAGCTCCCAGGAGCGCGCCGACTCGATCTCGCCGTCGTGCACCGCCACGATCAAGTACGACATGAACGGGTGCGCGTGCTCGCGATCAAATTCCGAAGGCCGCGATGGATGGTCCGGGTGCGAATGATAGATTCCAATGACTTCCTCGCCGTTGGCCAGGGCCCTGTCCACGCGGATCCAGTCGAGCGGATCGATCTCGTAGCGATCGTGCGCGCGATCGGTCCGTAAATTGCGCAACGCATGAATGCGGGCCACCTCGCGCGTGGCGCCCTTGCGGCCGATCATGAAGCCGCAGCACTCGTGGGGATAGGTGCCGCGGGCGTGCTCGTAGATCTGCTCGCGCTCCAACGGCCGCAGGCACAACACGCGCTCAGCCCTCCCTGTACAGCACGGTGCTGAGATAACGGTCGCCGCCGTCCGGAAATACCACCACGATCAATCCCTGGGTGAGCCCGCGGGCCACCTTCATCGCGCCGGCCAGCGCCGCTCCGCTCGACATCCCCGCCAGAATTCCGTGACGGGACAGCCAGCGCGCGGCGGAATAGGCGTCCTCGGTTTCCACCGGCAGGATGCGATCCGGGAATTTCGGATCGTAAATTCCCGGCACGATCGACGTCGCCATGTGCTTGAGGCCTTCCAGCCCGTGCAGCGGCGTGGCGGGCTCGACGGCGCAAATCTCGACGCCCTTCTCGCGGAGGAACCGCCCGGTGCCCATCACCGTGCCGCTCGTCCCCAATCCGGCCACAAAATGAGTCACGCGGCCCTCGGTCTGACGAAAAATCTCCGGACCGGTGGTCTCGTAGTGCGCAAGCGGATTGTTCGGGTTATTGTACTGGTCGGGCATGTAATACTTGTCGCCCCCCTCCGCCTTCAACGCACGCGCCTTGCGGATGGCGCCGTCACTGGCCTCCAGCGGGTCGGTCCAGTGTACGTGCGCGCCGAACGCCTCCAGCATCAGCTTGCGCTCGATGCTCACGTTGGACGGGATGGCAAGCTCGACGCGGTAGCCGCGGGCCGCGCCAATGAGGGCGTAGGCGATGCCGGTGTTGCCGGAGGTGGCGTCGAGAATCACCCGCGCGGGGGTCAATTCACCGGATTCCTCGGCGGCGCGGATCATGCGCAACGCGGGACGATCCTTCACCGAGCCGCCCGGGTTGTACCATTCCGCCTTGGCGGCGATGTGCACGCCCTCCGGCTGATTCTCCATTGGGGGGATGCGGATCAGGGGCGTGTTGCCGACCAGCGATTCGACGGGACTACCGGCCCACGCGGGCCTTTCCAAGCACGGTCCTCCGATCATCGGGAGCGATAGGGACATGGGCCCGATGGTTCACGCCCCCGAGAGGGGATTCCTGTCCTCACCTGGAGTGTCGGGCCCAGCGATTGACCCGACGGCACGGGAGTCGGGCCCAGCGGTGGACCCGACGGCACGGGAGGCGGCCTTGATGCGATTCGTAATCCGTCTGCCACCAGCCCGGGTTGGGGTACTATCTCTCTCCAACTCGTGGCACGCGGGAATCGAACCCCCACGGATCGAGTCATATTGTGCGTTCCCGCCGCCGATGCGCGACCAAACGCGCGCGGCTACAGGGGAGGACAGCGGTCCGGAAAGGGGAACTATCTCCGTGGACCCTCTCACACATGATGCAACGTCCCTTTGACATACGCGATCTGTTCGCGCCGCCCACCCCCGCCGTCAAGTGGTTGATCATCTCCATGACGGCGGTGTTCGCGCTGGAGTACTTCCCGGCCACCGGACCGCTGCTCAATGAGTACTTCGTGCTCCGTCCGCAAGAAGTGCTGCAAGGGCGCGTCTGGCAGCTCGCCACCTACATGTGGCTGCACTCGACCGGCAGTCCGCTGCACATCCTCTTCAACCTTCTCGCACTCTGGTGGTTCGGCTCGTCCGTGGAAGGCAACTGGGGCACGAAGCGGTTCATCCAGTACTTCATGCTGTGCGGCGTGGGAGCGGGCCTCGCGTCGCTGATCGCCCCGTATCCGGTCATCGGGTGCTCGGGAGCCGTCCTCGGCATCATGGTGGCCTACGCGCTGCTTTTCCCGGACGACACGGTCATTTTCTTCGTCTTTCCGATGAAAGCGCCGACCCTGGTAATTCTGCTGATAGCCATTGACGTGCTGCAGATGCTGGGCGGCCCCACGCCCACCGCCGTGGTTACCCACCTGGCGGGCGCCGCGATCGGGTTCGTGTACGTGAAATACTCCTGGCGCATGGGAATCTGGTGGAAACAGCGCGCCGCGCCCCCCATCACCGGCCTGCGCGAGCCGGCCCGCCGCGCGGTCTCCAAAGGAAAAGCCCGCGGCAGCGAGCCCACCCCCATCACCGCGGCCCGCTCGCACGAGTACGCGGTGCGTCCCCAGGCCAGCGCCGAGGAGATCGCGCTGCAGAAGCGCGCCGACGAGATCCTCGACAAGATCAGCCGCGAGGGCATGGGCTCGCTGAACGAAGAGGAGCGCGGCATCCTGCAGCGGCAGAGCCAGATCCTGCGCTCGCGCGAGGGCGGCGTCGTCAACCTCGACGACTATCGCTCGTGAGAGTCGGCGGCGGACGGGCCGGACGCACCGGGGCGCGCGAAGCCGACAAGTCGGGCGCCGCGAAGGAGGGCGGCAAGGCCGCCGCGGCGCCGTTCATCGAGCAGCTCTCGGCAGCCCGCGAGCGCGCCAATCGGGAGGCGCTCGACCAGTACCTCGGCGCGCTCGACGACGCCGCCGGCGCGCTGGCGAAAAATCCCACCCGCGAGAATCTCGATCGCTACAAGGCGCTGCTCCAGAAATTCATGCAGGGCGCGGTGGCGCTGACCTTCAGCACCAACAAGCAGCAGGTGTTCAACCGCAAGACCGGATTCGAAACCCGCGTGGTCCACAAGATAGACGAGGCCGTGAAGCAACTGACCGAGGAAGTGCTGGCCAAGAACCGCCGCCCCATGCGCATCCTGGAGAAAATCGGCGAGATCCGCGGACTCCTTGTCGACGCGCTGCTCTAGATAGACCCGAACAGCTCGGCAAAGCGCTCGATCACCCGCGCGCGGACTTCTTCCATCGACACCGCGCGCCCCAGCAGCCGCTCCAGCGACGTGACGCCCCGATCGGCGATGCCGCAGGGCACGATCAGGTCGAAGTACGATAGATCCGTGGAGACGTTGAGCGCGAATCCGTGGCTGGTGATCCAGCGGGAGATGCGCACCCCCAGCGCGGCCACCTTGTCGCGCCCGACAAATATCCCCCGCAAGCCCTCCACGCGCTCGCCGAAGAGCCCGAAGTCGGACAGCGTGCGGATCACGACTTCTTCCAGGTCATATACGTAGCGGCGCACGTCCCGCCGCTCGCGGGGCAGCGCGACAATAGGATATCCCACCAGCTGGCCCGGCCCGTGGAAGGTGATGTCCCCGCCGCGCGGGCTCTCGGACAGGGTGACGCCGCGCGCCGCGAGGACTTCCTCGGAAGCGCGCAGGTGATGGAGACGGCCGCCGCGTCCCAGCGTGATGACCGGCGGGTGCTCCAACAGCAGCAGCGTGTCGCCTCTCGCGCCCGCCGCCCGCTCGTCCACCATGCGCTCCTGTAGCGCGAGCGCGTCGGTGTAGGGGACGTTGCCCAGAATCTCAAAAAACAAAAGAAGCCCTCGCGGGCTTCTTTTCGGACTGCGGCCGGATTCTACTTCCCGCGGACCGTATCGAGCGCCTCGACGCCGTCGACGAAACCCGCGCCCTGGTCGTTGGGACCGAAGCGCGAATCCATCGGGTCAGCCGTTTTGCGCAGCACTTCCTTGATGCGCTGCGGCCCTGCCGTCGGGTCCGCCTGCTTGAGGTCGGCGACGATGCCGGCCACGATGGGCGCCGCGAACGACGTCCCCGGCGCGGCCAGCGTGTCGGCGCTGGGCAGAAAGATGGGCGGCAGCGTCTTGTGGAGGATGTCCATGCGCTCTTGCGGAGAGCGCTGCAGGATGTCCCTGGGCAGGCCAAGATTTTCAATGAGCTCGGGCTTGTTCTCGCAGAGCGCCACGAACTCGTCGTCCTTCATGTTGCGCAGCTTCTCGATGACCGTCCCCATCTGGTGCATCTGCGAGCCGGGCACGCTCCACGACACGATGAACTCGCCGGGGGCCATCAGGTCAGGCTTGGAAAGCCCGTCGTCGGTGGGACCGCGGCTGGAGAACTCGCTGACGCGGGTCTTGTCGAAGGAGGCGCCGACGGTAATATTGAGGGCGCCGTCCGCGGGCGCGCCGATGGTGTGCCCCTCGGGGCCGGAGTTGCCGGCCGCGCTGACCACCGTAACGCCTCTCTGGATGAGCTTGTCGACCGCGCGATTGACCGGGTCCATCGTGTCGGGGAAGCCGTCCGGCCCGCCACCGAGGGACATGTTCACCGTGCTGATGTTGTACTTCTGGTAGTTCTGCAACACCCACTGCAGCCCGCGGATGATGTCCGAAGGGCGGCCCTGGCCGTCGCCGTTCATCACGCGCACGCCGACGATCTGGGCATCCGGCGCGACCTGGAGGATGTCACCGGCAACGTGCGTGCCGTGGCCCACCGGGTCAACCGGCGTGGGGCTGTTGTCCACGAAGTCCTTGAAGGCAACCAGCGGGGTCGCCGGGTGCTGGAAACCGGAGTCGACGACCGCGACCACCTGGCCCTTGCCGGTGAAACCCTGGGCATTCATCTGGTCGGCGCCGGTCAGGGCGCGGAAATTCACTTCGGGCATTTTCGTGGGATCGCCGTTGAAAGACTTGCCAGGGAAGCCGGGGATGAGGCTGCGGCGGCTGTTGTCGTACACGAGGTAGCCCTCGGACTTCAGCTTCGTCATCTCCTCGGGATTGACGCGCGCGGCCACGCCGCCCACGGTTTCCAGGGGAGCCTCGACATCAATGCCGCGGCCCTCGAGGTCCTTCTGGATCTCGTTGGTGACCACCCCGTTGGATCGGGCAAGATCGCCAATCGGCATGGGCTTCATCACGATGACGTCATGGTCGCCCGTCTCGCCAAGCGTGCTGCGGTCCACCGCCTTGAAGGGCGAAGACTGCCCTTCGACCAGGCTGACGATTTTCTGAAGGCGCTGAAAGTCAAACTCCCTGGGTTGCCCGCTGCCTACGGGTTGCGTCATACCCGTTTCCTACTTTCTCCGGCGTGCGCTCGGACTTGCTTTCCCGGCGGTTCACGGCCTGGCGGCCGAAAAAGGGACGTTCTCGGATCCGTGCTCTCGCACGGGTTCTCAACCTCTCCCACTACGGGATGCTGTGCCACTATAGCACACCTGTCGGCGCCGAATTATGAACAGGATGTTAACGCAGGTGCGGCATGACCTCCCCGGCAAAACGCTCGATCGAGTCGCCGCGCGCCGCATCGGGAAAATAGATGAGCACGTAGCCTACCCTCGCCTGGTCGCGCAACGCAATGATGCGCTCGGCGATGGTGGCCGGCTCGCCGGTCAGCGCGGCATTCCGCTGCCACTCGATATCGTGTTTGGAGAAGTTGAGCCGCTCGAAGTGCTCGACAAGGCACTGCTCGGGCCCCACCATAACGTTCAGCGACACGCTGCGGATGATCTCGTCGGGATCGCGGCCGATGTTCTCGCAGTGACGATCCAGGATCTCGTTCTTGGCGTTCACCGAGGCCACGTCGTTCCCGTAGTTCGAATAACTGGCGAATTTCGCGACCGTGCGCAGCGTCTTCTTCTCGCCGCCGCCGCCGATCCAGACCGGCGGATGGGGTTTCTGGACCGGCTTGGGATGGTTGATTGCCCCGTCCGAGACGAGCGGCTCTCTGTGGTAATCGTGGGTGTGCCCCACCCCGACCTTGTAGTGCTTGCCCTCGAATTGAAAGCGGTCCTGGGTCCAGAGCCCGATGATGATCTCGAGCGCCTCGTCGAGCTTCGCCAATCGCGTCCCGGCGGACTCGAATGGAAATCCGTACGCGGTGAACTCGTGCTCGTACCAGCCGGCGCCCAGTCCGAAGTTGAAACGCCCGTTGGAGATCACGTCCAGGCACGACGCCATTTTCGCGATGAGCGTCGGGTGGCGGTACATGTTGCAGCCCACCATCTGCCCGATGCGGATGCTCTTCGTCTCCAGGGCCAGCGCGGTGCACCCGGTCCACAACTCGAAGGTGGCTTCGGTGCGCGCTTCCGGCACCGTGTGAAAATGGTCGTACAGCCACAGGCTGTCGTAGCCGGACTGCTCCAGCCGCAGCGCCACGTCGCGCATGGCCTCGTATTGCGGGCGACCCTCTGGGACGTCCACCAGATCGAGGCGCCACCCCTGGGGAACGAACGCGCCGACGTGCATGGCCTACTCCTCCTCTTCGGGCACCGCATCACAGACCATGGCAAGCTGGGTCCGCATCTGCAGGCTGTTGGCCTGCACGATCCTGGTCTGGGCGTCGTTGTGCTCGCGGACCCGCCGGATGGCCCCTGGTCGCGCAAGTTGCTCCGGTGGAAACCGTTTCTCCTCCGCTCAATAGATTGGAATCGGCACCCTTGCCCCCCGGGTCCCAAACGAACGATGCGCAATTGCGTCATCGGATCAATTTCGCGGCGCGCCTCCAAGCGCTACGATGGGGAAACAGGAGAAGGTTGTCTTTGCAGATTCGTCGGGTCGGCGCTTCCGTCCATACGCCCGAGTTGCAGCGCGCGCAGCGTCTGGACGCGCGCGTTCCCGCCGAGGCTCCGCCGCCCCAGCAAGCGCCTCCCGCCCGCTCCTGGCGCGCTGCTCCGCAAGAGGCCGCTGGTCCATACCGCGCCGAGCGGCTGTTCTCCGCGCGCGACGAGATGGAGTCGCGCATGCAGGCCTCGGCAATCGCGGCGGTGCAGCAGATGTCCCAGACTCGCAGGACGGTGCCGGTCGCGGGCGCGGTCGACCTGGGAGCCTCGGTGACCCGCAAACTCTCTCAGGCGAAGGGTGGGGATGGCGTCACGAGCGACCGCCCGGAATCTCCCCCATCGTCCGACCGGCGGACGACGGCGCCCACGCGCGAGGGCGTGCTCAGCATCCTCCAGGGGTTCCTCTAGCAAGAAGGACCGGGCTTGCCCCGGTCCTTCGTTCACGGCTGCCGCTGCGGTGGTGAATCCCCGGGCTTCTCGGGCTCCTTCCGCGGGTGCCCGCCATGCTGTCC